>Ga0209390_10000817_pt1 | contig 62062 bp, 49 predicted proteins | sample BON01_FD_187212 | JGI IMG/M metagenome (GOLD analysis project Ga0209390, IMG submission 187212) | Freshwater microbial communities from Lake Bonney liftoff mats and glacier meltwater in Antarctica - BON-01 (SPAdes) (version 2) | ecosystem: Environmental > Aquatic > Freshwater > Ice > Glacier...
AAAAATTGGCTAAGAGGAGTGCACTCCTATTGCCATGAAAGCTATATAAATCAATACATTCAAGAATATTTCTTTAGATTCAATCGCTTGAATTTCAGAACTACGATTCTAGAAAAACTGCTAAACAGAATGATTTCCAATCCTACAATGACCTATAAATCAATTAAATGCAATGTGGCTTAAAGGGGTAACCCTATTAGTTTTATCCTTATATTGAGAGGTGGCTATCCAACCTATGTTCCTAATTTAATTGTCCTTGCATCAATTCCAGTATTTATTTTACAATGTAGAATGCTTAATGAAAGTCGAACTATTGCACAAAATAAATAAGCATAACTTCATCCTTACTTGTTCCTTGCCAATATAAACCCAATAACCAACAGATTTACTACTTTTATATTCACACCAGAAACAATTGTACCTTCTACTTTTTCTCGAAAAAATAGAAGTCAAAACCAGCTAAATAAAGAAGTCGTATAAAAATGAAAAACAAAGCCAGTTGGACAATTTGCCCGGAATGCAAGGGACGTGGTGAAAAGAGACAAAGGCTTCGCAAAAAAATGCGACTTCTCTACCTGCTTGACTTCACTGAATTTGAAAAATCAAATGGAGAAGGAAAAGCTCCCGTTCGTCCAAAAGGTGCACTCGGAAAATGCGCGAACTGTTCAGGTTCTGGGCTCGTTTCCGCTGAGGTTTCACCTGTTACGGATACAGAAAACTTCCCACATCTCGCTATTATTGGCGGTGGAATTGGCGGCGTTGCCTTGGCTTTGGCTTGTTTACATCGCGGTATTCCGTTTACGCTTTATGAACGTGACAAGAGTTTTGATGCCAGATCTCAAGGTTATGGACTCACGCTGCAACAAGCAACAAAAGCGATTGAAGGATTGGGTATTTCCGCCTTAGATGAAGGCGTAATTTCAACAAGACATGTAGTTCATACAACCGATGGAAAAGTGATCGGTGAATGGGGAATGAGAAAGTGGATGCAGTCAGATGCGCAAACATCTCCAAAACGAACCAATGTACATATCGCTCGACAGTCGCTTCGCTTCGCTTTGCTGGAACAACTTGGCGGACAAAATAGTGTTCATTGGGGACATCAATTAATTGATTTTACGCAAAGTGCCGATAAAAGTGTGGAACTGCGTTTTGAAGTAAACGGAAAGAGGAAAAGCGCAAAAGCAGATCTTGTGGTTGGCACGGATGGAATTCGGAGTACCGTTCGAAACTTACTGATTGGCGAGAAAATTACTCCTTTGCGTTACCTGGATTGTATTGTAATTTTAGGTATTTGTCCTCTGGCTACCCTCGATGGATTGGAGAGCTCTTTATTGGACTCTGCCACGGTATTTCAAACTGCAAATGGTAAAGAACGCATTTACATGATGCCTTATTCGGTAGATTCTGTGATGTGGCAACTTAGCTTCCCAATGTCAGAAAAAGCAGCGAAGAAATTAAGTAAAAAAGGTCCGAAAGCCTTAAAGGAAGAAGCCTGTCGCAGAACACAATGGCACGATCCTATTCCTCAAATTTTAGCAGCGACTCTGGAAACTCAGGTTTCTGGTTATCCTGTTTACGATAGAGAATTACTTTCAACGGAATTATTGGAGAAAGCCGGACAAATTACGCTCATTGGCGATGCCGCGCATCCCATGAGTCCATTTAAAGGACAAGGCGCGAATCAGGCTTTATTAGATGCTTTGGCTTTGGCCCGAGGAATATACAAAGAGTGTGGCGCTTTTTCCAATTGGAAAGAAACGGGAATTCGAGAAAACGTATTGACGGAGTTTGAAAAAGAGATGTTAAAACGCAGTGCTACAAAAGTAAAAGATTCAGCAGATGCAGCGCAATTTCTTCATTCTGATGTTGTGCTTCACGAGGAAAATGAGCCGAGAGGAAGAGTTTTAAAGAGAAAAAGCAAGCCACAATAAGCAGTTTTAGATCAGTGGAAATCCAGAAATTGTTCTACTTTAACTCCCTGTTTTTCAAATAATCAAAATCTAGGCGAAACTCACGTCTAAATTAATAACCATTGGAAGAAAGAATTCTTTTCACATAAGTAGGTTTCTGAATTTTTGGTTGTGCACTCCTCAGCTATTCAGACCTAAAAGCCAATTTGGATCTGGGCAATTGTTCTGATAAAAATTTAGCGTATTGACACTTGAAACACCGGGATAATCGCCCTTATAGTTTTCGATATCAAGAATAATTTGAAAATGTAAATGTGGTGGATAATCACCATTTATTTCAGCTGAACCCAGTTGAGCAATAATTTCGCCTTGTTTAAATTTTTTTCCAGGCTCCAAACCAGAAAGCGACTCCACACTTAAATGTCCGTACAAAGTATAGAATGTGAAATTTTCTAGCTGATGTTTCAAAATAATGGTTGGACCATAATCACCATAATTTAGGTTATTTTTAAAGCTGTGAATTTCAGCATCAAGAGCCGCTAAAACATTTGTTCCGGCAGCTATCCAAATATCTAATCCCAAATGAATATTTCGTTCGTCTAATGGATTCGCTTCCTCATTAAAATGTGTGCTTCTTTGATAAATACCACGCGTTTCTATATATCCACCATATCCTAATCGGCCATTTTCGTTTTTAATATGCTGGTTAACGTAGGTTCCTAAATCGTCGGAAGAAGAAACATTGACGGCTTGCAACTCTGGGTTGTTTTTTGATAAATCCAAAGACACATAGTCCTTTTTAGAAAAAGTTGGGTCTATCACAAAAACCGAGGTAGTTTCTATTTTAGCAATTATAGATTGAAATTTTTGATTGGACATGTTTTACAATTGAACTTTCAAAATTAACCATTAATACCAAATGCTATTTTTTGATAGAGGTGAAGAGAGAACGCACGATTAAAAAAAAACTTTAGAGTTAGTTCATGTGAAAAATTTAAGTTTAAGGATGTCCAGTAGAACTATTCTCCTAAGAAAACGTATTTGAAAGTGTTTCCAAAACGCCAATAGCCGCTCTTTCTCCTGCAATCATTGCTGCATTTAAAGAGCCATTCAATTGCGTGTCTCCTGCCAAAAATAGACTGGCTGTTAATCGCGTTTCGGATGGGAACATATCATACCGTAAATCATTTAATTTTGGCAATGCCATTGGAATATAATACTGCTTTATAAAAGAACAATCCTCAATACCACAAAGCTCTTTTAGTTCTATTTTCACTCGTTCAATGAGTTGCTCACTGGCTAGATTTTGATTGTCAATTACAGTTACTGAAAGCAATTCTTTATTTGGCTTCGAAAGGGTATCCAAACTTGTAGGGTAAAAAATATTGTTCACCAAGGTTCCTTTTTGCGGAATAAGTCCAATCAGTTTTTTCTGAATCTTTTTTCCATCCGTTTCAAAATATAAGGTATAACAGGATTTCCATTTGGTGGCTTGATTTTTTAAATTGGCCACTAAATTGCTCGCCTCTGTGGCTATTATGGTAAACTGACTTTCCAATTTTGTATCGTCATCAAGCGTTATTTCGCCCTCTTTTACGGATGTTACTTTCGTATTGAACTTGAAAGTCGTATTGTGCAAGTTTGTCAAAAGTTGCTTTGGAATCGCTTCCATCCCAGCTTTCGGTATTGCAGCATCCCCTTCTCCGAACATTTTATAGACAAATTCAAACATCCGACTTGAAGTTTCTAGTTTTGTTTCGAGAAAAATACCGCTAAAAAAAGGGGTAAAAAAATCAGCAATCATTTCAGCCGAAAAACCATAATCAACGAGATAGGAATACGTTGTTTTTTCTTTTTCTGAGAATATATCCACAATACTTTTCTTCTTTAGGTTTCTGTTTAGCTTCACTATTTTAAGCTTATCTGACATACTTCCTATTCCCGAAAAAAGGGTGGGAAATAGCAAAGAAATATCTCTTAATGGATCACCAATTATTTTTTGACTTTGATTTTTAAAAATAGAAGCTCCTGGTAAAAATCGCTGTAAATCCAAAGCATCAAAATCAAGATATTTCTGAGCTACGGGATAAGATGTGAGTAGCACTTGAAATCCATGATCCAATTGAAACCCGTTTATATTGTCAGTTTTCACTCTTCCTCCAACGCGATCTGACGCTTCAATTAGGACAGGACTAAAACCATTGTCTTCTAAAACTTTGGCAGCTATTAGACCGCTTACACCCGCGCCAATAATATGTATTTTGTAATCTTCTTTATTCATCAACATTAACTCTTAAACCTTTAAGAAAGTATAATAGTTCGATCTCATCTTGATTAATCAGAACTTTCTCCCTGCTATTTAAAATTTCTAGGAGCAAGCCTCCAGTATTTATTGCATAAAGATAGAATATGTCTCGTTATTCTATCTTGTTCTTCACTAACAATAATATTAAGGAAAGAGCCGCTATTTTTTTCGATTAGCCACTTCTCAAACTCGATTAATTACAAATCATAGCGTAATTAGTGAAATTATCTCAGAACTTTCTAACTGTAAAACTTGTTTGATAAAAATAGTTAATTCAATTTAAAACTTTGAAAGCAACTAAACAACACTAAAACATGACTATTTATGGAGCTTAATTCCAACTTAAAAGTGAGATATATTTTGTCTACAGACGACTTTACTCCTGCCGAAATAGTCTGATTTATATTATTTCATTTATGGAAACAAAAAATTATAAATACTTTATGCCTTTTAGCCAAATAATCCTGATGAAGATATTGAAGACAACAACCCATATATCAACAAATTTCAATTGCCGTTTGATAAACTCACGTTTTCATTCAACAAAAATAAAACTTCACCAATGAAAAGGAAATTTAGTATCTTTCAAACGTTTGCAGTTCATACATTTACATTTAGCTCTAATAGTTCGATATGAATAGATTAAAAAAGATAGTACCCGTTGTTTTCGATAAACTTCTTTCTGAGCATACGCGGGAGAAAACGGAAAGAATTATTCTTCGGATCGCGATTTTTAGTTTTTTTATCCATCTTGCAGTAATCTACTTCTTAAAACTAGGTTATGTAGATTTTCCGTCAAATTCGGAATTGCTTGAAAATCCAATATCAGCTGCCTATACACCTTTTTCTTTTATTCTTATTTATGAAGTTTATCTGCTCATCTATTATTTACCAAAGTCATTTACGACTTATATTACGAAACAATATGAAATCATAACATTGATTATTATCCGTAAGTTGTTTAAAGATTTATCCTCTTTGGAACTTACGGCAGATTGGTTTGAAATAAAAGGGGATCTACAATTTACTTATGACTTAGTCGCCTCCCTACTGCTTTTCTATTTAATATTTCAGTTTCAAAAACGAGGAAAAGAAAAAGCCGTTCAGCAAAAAAGTAACCAAGCTATTATTGAAAAATTTGTTGCTAAGAAGAAGCTCATTGCCATTGTTTTAGTTCCCCTATTTTTTGCAATGGCTCTATATACGCTCATAGATTGGTCTGCAGGTATTTCATTATCATCTAATAAATTACCAACTTTCGAAAGCATCAATAATCTATTTTTTGATCAATTTTTTATGGTGCTAATTTTAGTTGATGTAGTCTTACTTTTAATTTCCTTCTTTTATACAGACCAATTTCATAAAATTATCCGAAATTCTGGATTTGTCATTTCGACCATTTTGATTCGGATGTCTTTTGGTGTCAGCGGATTTATTAGTACCATTTTAATTGTAATGGCTGTTCTTTTTGGATTAGCCATATTAATGATTCACAACAAATTCGAAAAGAAAGTTTTACTATAAACAAGAATTGAGCAAAACTTTAAGATTATTTTCAAAGGTTTATTATTCTCTTCAAAAAAGTATAATACGCCCGGATATTAGTTTAATATAAGCCATTGAAGAAAATAAAAACTACCGCGAGAAGATAAAATCCTTCGTCTTTATTTTGCCAAATCATCGAACTAAAATTGTAATATTCTTTCCAACTTCAAACATTGTTATTGACTTTTCTGTTTACTTTGCGTTTACACAAGAATATCCATTTCAGAACTATGCTTCAACTCACCAACTGTCCAACTTGCAACGCCACATCAATTGTTTCTTTTATTAAAGTAAAAGCACAAATGCATTCCGATAATGAGTTGTTCAATTTTGACCAATGTGATGCATGTCAACTTGTTTTCTTAAATCCGAGAGTGCCGTTAGGCGAACTGAAAAACTACTATACTTCATATTATTTGCCGTACAGGGGCGCAAAAGCATGGGGTAAGTATGAAAAATTAGTGGAAAACAGCCAACTAAAGTTGGATTTAAAACGTGTAAAGCGCGCAAAAGAGGCTTTTAATTTGTCCCCAGAATCCTTGATTCTTGATATTGGTTGCGGCAAACCAAGCTTTTTAAAGGCTTGTCAACAAATCGTAAATTGTCGAACCATGGGCATTGACTTTAGTAATGAAGGATGGAAAGATGACTCTGATCAATTTGAAGGACTAGATTTACAAGTAGCCGAAATTAAAGACTTGCCCAGCAGTCTGAATCCAGATGTAATAACAATGTGGCATTATTTAGAGCATGATTATTCACCGTTGGAAAACCTAAGATATTTAAAAACCATTTCGAAATCTTCCACAACACTTATCATTGAAATTCCAAACTTCGATTCAACTAGCAGCAAAAAATATGGAGAAAACTGGGCCGGTTGGCACGCCCCGCGTCATATTTCATTATTCTCGCCGGATAATATAAAACTATTGCTTCAAAAAAGTGGTTGGAAAGTTTCTAAACTACAATCGTATGGTACTATGGATCCATATTTACTTTATTGGATGAGCGATATGGAGAAAAAAGAAATAGAATGGGATAAAAATATGGAGGATGAATTTCTAGGATTTATGCTCGGAATGGTAAAGTTTATGCCGAAAAAGTGGCAGGAAAAAAGATCATCTCTTGGAATTATGACCATAATTGCAACTCCCGAATAGCGTCTGTTAAATCTTTAAAAGATCCTTTCCTTCCCAAGTCCCAGTTGATTTATAAGGTTGAAATCTTGCAAATAACTCTTCCTTGTACCATTCATTCTTGCGCGTTCTTCTAATTGCTTCTTGGTGTTGTTTGCTATTGTAAGCAAACTGCTTAACCGAATCAAAGTTTTTCCACAAGCTAAATGTAGCCATTTGAACTATTGGAACTTCTCCCACTCCTTTCGTATAGATTAAACCTTCATTTCCATCTAAAGCTTTTTGCGAAGTCGGAACATACTTCCAAAAACGAAGAAGCCAATTCAATTTAATAGTCGCTCTTGTTATCACCGCAATAGGTAAATCTGGATTTAAATCTGTTCCTTTTTCAAAAGGATTTTTGCCAACCCATGTTCCACCTGCAGAAATATTTTTCATGTAAAGTGTAAATAACTCCTCAGTGTGACTGGCGTATCTCACTATCAAATCAGAAGAGTTGAAAAAAGTTTGAGCAACTTCTTCAGATTCCCAAACTTGAAGTAAGGCGTAAACAGACCAATCCGGCAAAGGATTAAAACCTCTGCCTTTTCCGCTTCCCAAAAGTCGATAAAATGTTAAGCCATTTACACCAGTCAAATCTTTGTGCGCAAACTGCATCATTTTAAAACCCCAAAGTTTATTGCTCAGAGACGAAAATTTAAAAAATGATATAGTTGTTACTTGCTGATTCATCTTCAATAGTACTAATAATTTAAATTTTTCCGGAGATTTTATTTTTTCTTCTCTCTTTCTCAACTTAAAACACCTCAATTCATAAGTTGTTGCCCATAGTTATTAAATGGAGCACATTTTGTTTCAGAATAGAAGTGCTCTTGCAAAATAAAATACCATCCTAAAATTTAACCTCCTATTTTACTAAATTAGTGCAGCACTCGGTTTTGAATTTAGACTGTTTGTCTACTTTGTAGTTTAATAAACAACAAATACAAAACTAGCTCGTTGCACGAAAACTAAACTTGCTTTGAAGAATGTAGCTGTAAACAACCGTCAACACTGTCGTAATTAATTTAGACAGTGTTGGATAAAAATCCAGCAAATCAACGAATAATTTCATGAGGAAGTAACTGAGTAAAATTGCGCCCAAACTGACTGTTAAATAGCGTATGAATTGAGTCTTTGCAGGAAGAATTGAGTCATCAAAGGTAATATATCGATTCAAAAGAAAACCGGACAAGAAAGTTATTGGAAATACAAAAAACAAAGAGGCGATGTGTGCACTCATCATAAAAAGGTAAATATCAACATCTTGTTTCTGAAAAATGAAATGGTAAAATACGAAATAGAGTGTTACATCTAATACTAAATTACTTCCGCCGCATACCGCATAACGATAAGTTTTCAAAGGCATAAACCTTTGAAAAATAAAATAAAATATATCTATAAATTTAGTTATTAGCTTTGCCATTTTTTCCTACACAAAAATAGCGAAGTATTGTAAAAAATTGCTTAAATTTTTAATTAATTCTTGAATTATCAAGAACTGAACGAATTTATATTATTCAAAAAAATATTTGAAATTAATCAGTAATAAAGGTTCTACTGACTATCGAGAAAAGCATAGTTTGAATTTTACTGATGACAAAAACTTATTGGTTTGCTCTATTTAATCAAACTTAATAATAATAGCTTTGAATAATTCCAATAATTGCACTATAAGTGAAATTTTCAAATTAAACATTGAGTACACTTAGATTGGCATTCAGGCAATGGCTCTCACATCAGCTTTCATGATGTTTTTAGTCAACACCTAATACCACTCATATTCTTCTAAACAATCAAGGATAATAACGCTTCTCTTTTATTTTTTAATCCGTGATTACTATTTTGTTCGTCGCAATCATTTTACCATCTTGAATCAGGTTAACAAAATAGAGTCCGTTTGATAAATTTTCGCGTTGCATTGTAAATGTATGCCCTGAGATATTTGGCATTTGCTTTACTACCTGTCCGTAACTGTTATAGACTACTAACATTGCATCTTTTAATTTTTCGGACGAATTAAAGATTGTTTCCTCTGAGAATGGGTTTGGATAAATATTAAAATTTGAGTAATTCGAATAATTTAAGTTATTAAATGTGACTGATTCTATACTAGAATAACTAGTTTTCCCATCAAAATCGGTTTGCTTTAAACGGTAGTATGATAATCCATTCAGAGGCGAATCATCATCTGACGAATATCTTATGACATTTGTACTATTTCCAGCACCGTTTGTTTTACTGATTGATGTGAAATTAATTCCATCAGAGGATCGCTCAACGTTAAAATAATCGTTGTTGATTTCAGTAGCAGTTATCCAATTCAGCTGAACATTTCTATCTGCACTGTTGACAGTAAAACTTAACAATTCAATAGGCAGAGGTGTCGGTTTCTGCGTAAAGCAATATGTTGTATTATAAGCTACACCTGTACTAAATCCAATTGCTCCATCCGTAGAAAGCATTCTTCCCTCCAGATTTCCATTTGCTCCCATTGTACATGCTCCGTCGTGTGCAATAACCGTTCCTTTCATAAAAGTAAAAGTTCCCATGGAAGCGGCTCCCTCAGCAATCCAAAAAACATTACATCGTCGCGTTCCATTTCTAAAAATTACTTTTGATTGCGCCGCCACGGAGAATGCTCCGTTGAACCTGAAAATAAATATTGCATCGGGATTATTGTTAGCGTCTAGATTAATAGTTCCAGACAACGATCCAGCACCACCTATAAAGTAAACTCCTGCATTCAGTGTTTCTCCACTTCCAAAAGAGGCTGCGTGAGCTGTATGCGTAATTGGTATATTAATAAGTTGACTATAGGCATTTTCTAAATCTATTTTCGCTTGAGCGGTGGTAGCATCTGCATTGTGAAAAGAGCCATATTTGGTTGAAGTAACAAAACCACTCACTGCGCCATCATCTGAACCGATATCTCCTATAAATCCCGATGTAGCGGCATTGGCTACTGCACCATCACTAGTAAAAAGAGTGAACCCTGCAACACTTCCCAACACATTCACCGCAGAGGCAGGACTGCAATTATCTAAGCAATATATTCCAACACTAATAGGCCCAGCTGGCATATTAGAAATACTTCCAGCTCCAATAGTTATTGCTCCTTCTGAGGAAAAAAGTCTTCCTTCCATATTACAATTTGTGCCGATTGTTAGAGCGCCAGGATGTGCGTATAAAGTTCCTTTAATCGTGCTTGATGCTCCAATAGAGATTGCTCCCTCAGCAATCCAAAAAACATTACACGCTCGTGTCCCATTGATCAAAACAACTGATGAGCCAACTCCTGCTGTGAACGCTCCTTCAAATTTAATTATAAATACGGCATCAGTATTTCCCCCTCCGTCAAGGGTAACGATTCCAGCTAAAGATCCAGCACCTCCTATGGAATAAACTCCCGGGCTTAAAGTTTCTTGATTCCCAAAAACTGTAGAATGCGTATTAGGGTGTGTTACAAAAATATCGCTTAAATGAATATATACCCGAAGTAGATCTATCCTAGCTTGAACAGTTACCGCGTTATCATTATAGATAGTTCCATTAAAAGATGGCGGAGTAAAACCGCTTATTGCACCGTCATTTGAACCAACGTCACCTGTAAACGTCCCTGAATTTGTAGCCGCTCCAGATCCAGTATACGCCTCAAAAGTTGAGAGTAAGCCTAACTCAAGTGTTTGACTAAATATAAAAGATGGTATAAATAAAAGCAGTGTAAGTACTAATGAGCTTTTAAGCTTTTTTCTCATAATGTAACGTTTAATCAACATAAATAGTGGGTAAATCTAATGAAATATACTGATTATCACAACTATATTATGCTTTTACTAAGATAGACAGGTTCTTACTAGACTTGTAAATTGTTCCGAATGCACTGTGCACGGGACTAAAATTGGATGTATTCGCAAAAACTAATTTCTATTTAAACGGCTTCTTTTTGTAGAATTATCGAATAATAAATCGTTTGTTTGGAGGTAACGTGATCTTGAAACTTTAGCTTTAGTGTACTAAACACATTTAATGAATGCGGACTATTATTAGACACCCGTCTAACCGTTCATATTTGAAATCGAGATTGCAATGAATGATTTTGAGCACTTACTCTTCACTTGTAATTATTTGATATGTGCGATTCACATATTTCAGAGTATTCAATTACATGGTATTGACAAAGCCTCTTCTCTCGTGGGTTTCATTAATGACCAATTACAATTTTACTAGTCGCAACCATTTTCCCATCTTGCACCAAATTAACAAAATACAGACCATTTGATAAATCTTCACGATGCATCTTAAATGTTTGCCCTGAAATATTTGTTATTTGTTTTACCTCTCTTCCATAACCGTTATAGACTATCAACGTGGCATTATTTAATTTTTCAGTAGTCTGAAAAGTTGTTTCACCTGAGAATGGGTTTGGATAAATATCGAAGTTCGAAAAATTCGAATTATTAAATCTTACAGAAACTATACTTGAATAGCTCTTTTTACCATCAAAATCTGTTTGTTTTAAACGATAATAGGACGTTCTGCTCAAAGGCGCATCGTCAACTAGAGCATATCTTAAGATTTGAGTACTATTTCCAGCACCATTTATTTGACTAATTGAGGCAAAATTAATGCCATCAGAAGAACGTTCAATATTAAAATAATCGTTATTAATTTCGGACGCTGTACTCCAATTAATCTGAACATTTTTATTTGTAGCTACTGCCGTGAAGCTTAACAGCTCAATCGGCAAAGCGGCAGAGGTAATACATTCAGGATTATTGTAAACTATACCTCCATAAGTATTAACTGCCCCACCAGTTGAAAGTTGTCTGCCTGCAAGAAATGTCCCTGCTCCAGAGTTACATGCTCCCCCATGGGAAAGAAATGTTCCTTTTAGAATTGAGGCAGCTCCTATCGTAACAGCTCCGGTTGCGGAACCGGCGCCACCAACCCAAAATACATTACAACGACGGGCTCCATTAGCAAGAATTATCTTCGATAACGCTGCTACTGAGAATGCGCCTCCAAACTTAAAAACAAATATAGCGTCTGAATTTCCGCCGCCATCGAGTGTTAATGTTCCTGATAAAGATCCTGCACCAGCGTTAAAATAGACACCTGGACTAACTGTTTCGCCGGTTCCAAAAGCAGCCGCATGTGTGGCAGTACTGACCATATTATTTAAACTCTCGTAAGCACTATTAACGTCTAAATTAGCTTGAGCAGTCTGGGGATTTGCTGTGTACATAGACCCTACAACAATGGACGACGTAAAACCACTTACAGAACCAGAATTGGTGCCTATATGACCATTAATTCCGGCCACACTTGTATTTCCCACAGCACCTAAACTAGTAAAAAGACAAAAATCTGATAGAACTCCCAAAATATCAACGGCTGGAGCAGGATTGCAATCCGCTTCACAAAATATTGGAATGGTACTAGCGCATGAGGGTGGAATTACATTACAAGAAGTTCCGGTGGTTATAGCGCCTTCCATAGAAAGCATTCTTCCCTCTAAGGTGGCACCTACTCCTAGACCAACTGCTCCTATCTTTGCAAGTAAAGTTCCTTTGATATTAGCACCTGCTGCCACTGAAATTGCTCCATCAGCAATATAAAAAACATTACAAGATTTTGTTTGGCCCGTAAGGTGAATGATTGTATTCGCACCAACCGTCATTGCACCATTAAATTTAATCACAAAAAAAGCATTAGGATTTCCGCCCCCATCGAGCGTGAGCTCTGACCCTATAGACCCAGCGGCACCAATTGAATACACACCAGGGGTTAAGATTTCATTAGACGCAGCTCCGAAAGCTGGGGCATGAGTGCCAGGATATGTGACAAAAAGGTCATTCAGGTGGATGTATAAACGCAACAAATCCCGTCTGCACTGATCGGTTACGCCATCAGCATTGTATGTAACACCATTAAAGCTTGGTGGTGAACCCAATCCGCTAATTACACCAATATTGGTTCCAGCATCACCTGTGAAAATTGTTCCAGCTCCACTTGTAATTGCTCCCGCACCCGTATAGGCTTCGAAGGAAGAAAGGATACCTAAATTAATAGTTTGGCTAAAGCCTGTAACTTGAAAACATAGGCAAGAGATGGTAAGAGCTAGACTTTTTACTATCTTTATCAACATAAAATTGTATTATTAAAATTGTAATCTGGCAAAGATAAGTATAATTACCGAAGATTCAACTAAATACGTTCGTCAATCAAAAAATGAATAGTTTAACTCTTGATTTCGTTTCATTACCCGATTTTTTTTTATCGACTTCATTAAATCTTTTTTTTATTTCAAAAGTGAGTCCTAGAATGCTTTATTTTAACCAACCAAGAGTTAAATTTTGCTTGTTCACTCTTTCATTTTTCTAAGCTATAGAGTTGGCTGTTTTGATTTAAACACGCTGGTATACTGTAAATTCTAATTAAAGTAATTTCTGTCGAATATAATGGGATTTAGGTAGAAAGATTAGAATTTAAAACGATCATAATTAGCTGTCTAGCAAATTGCTTGTCCGCAGCTAGTAAATAATTCCTTTCGAAAAACACTAAAAAAGAAAAAACTAGGCTGGTTCGATATTGAAATTCTAACAAAAAAACTTATCTTTAGTTCATGACTGAAGATGATAATTGGGTAAGAATTTATACGGGCAGCGATTTTTTAGCCTCACTTTTGAAAGTTGAGTTGGATAATGCCGAGTTTAAAGGGATGATTAGGAGCGATAAAGACGCTGGCCTGCATTCTGGATTTGCTTCTTCGGGATTTGCACAGGTTTATGTTAGAAAAGACCAATTAGACGAAGCAATGAAGTTGACCCAAGCGTTTGAGCAGAAAATGAAGTAAATTAGATTTTTCTCATCCATCAATAAAAGATTGTTGATTACTTCATTTACTTGAAATGAAACCAATTCAAATAGTAGTGAAGCACCAGACAATTTCTTTAAATCATGCACCCGCAACTTAAATTTTAATTGTATACCTTTTTCGCAGGCATTCGTATTCTACAATTTCAAATGATGAGTGAGATATTGATTTATTAAGTGTCTGATTTTTTTGAAAGAACGCACCCCGTTTTCTTTATCACAATGAAAAGTGATATATTGAAAGTCAAGAAGAACTAACCCAGCCAAACATTCATAACAATCTCTTTTCCCGCATATTCATTTACCCTTAACATGAGTAAGGACTTAGATTGTTGGAGTTCGTCGCGCATAACCGAAGAGTTCATATCAATATAAAGAACTTTTTCATGAATGCGCACACTTTTCGTTCGATTGGCAATTGCTTTCCCAATGATTTCTTCCCAATTATTGATTATGTTCATCTCTTCCATTTTTCCATCTAAGCGATAAGCTCTTAAAAATCGATCGACTAAATCTTTCATTGGACCATCCGGCTTCTTTTCTTTCTCACTCATACTTTTTGATTTATTGCCATTTGAGGATTGATAACTTCACCTTCACTTATATCGAAATACTTTATGGGAACATCCACATCAATAAAAATGCGCTCTAATCTATATCGATTGGTATCCGTAACTAAAACTTGTCCAAATGACTGATCCGAAACCAATTGCAGCAAGCGACCAACTCGGTTGTCATCTAATTTATCAAAAATATCATCTAAAAGTAAAATAGGCAAAAGGCCTAAATGTGTTTTGAGCCAATCAAACTGCGCCAAACGCAGCGCAATTAAATAAGACTTTTGCTGACCTTGTGATCCAAATTTTTTAACTGGATGACCTTTAATTGTAAAAACCAAGTCATCTTTGTGCGTACCTCCATTTGTATATTGCGTAAACGCATCTTTTCGCTCGTTAATTTGCAAAAGTTCTTTAAATGATAAATCATTTAATTGCGAACGGTATTCCAAATCAATTTGCTCGGATTCCTCGACAATGAAATTGTATTGTTTTTGAAAAACAGGAATGAACTCTGCTAAGAAAGCTTTTCGAGCGTCGTAAATTCTCATTCCTATTTGCACCAATTGCTCATCCCAAACTTCTATGGATTCTCGGTCAAATAAACCGTGCTCGTACATGTTTTTAAGCAAAGCATTGCGTTGAATGAGCACCTTGCTATAACGTTGCAAGTCCGTCAAATAAACTTTGTTAGATTGCGCGATGATACCGTCCATCCATTTCCGTCGAACTTCGCTGCCATCCCCAATTAAATTTCTATCGTAAGGCGAAATCATTACGCAGGGAAACTGACCAATATGGTCACCTAACCTTTCGTATTCACTTTTGTTGCGTTTAAAAATTTTCTTCGAACCTATTTTCACTGAGCAATGAATATTTACATCTTGACTATCTGTATCAAATATCCCTTGGATAACAAAAAAAGGTTGATCGAAACGGATATTTTGTTTATCTACAGCATTCAAATACGACTTGCAAACAGACAGATAATGAACGGCGTCTAAGATGTTCGTTTTTCCGGAACCGTTGTTTCCTGTAAAGCAATTAATAGAGGGCGAAAACGTCATTTCAGCGTCTTCATAATTCTTAAAATTTACGAGTTGAATCGACTTTAGATACATTGTTGTTAAAGGTAAGGAAAATTGACACTATAGCATCAAAGTGAAAATTAAAATTGATAAATTTAGAGGGTATCTTCACATTTTCTTAAAATTTCAATCTTGACTTTGCTATTTAAATGATTCGGTAATTTTTTCTCAAATACAAAATCTTCAACCTTACTTTTTTCATTCAAAAATCAAAAATTACTAACGCCAACTTTAATGTCTGTTGCGCAGAATCTGACTTTATCGAAATGGGTGATCTTTAAAAGTAATAACTGAAACTGTAGAAAAAATTAAACCATAAAGTTTAGGTAAACACAGATTCAAAAGTAAAACGTAACAGCATCAACTTTATCGAGACTAATCAGAAAGATTTATTGTTGTTTTCCAATCCTCTCCAAAGATTGATAATTACAGTTCAAAACTCAAAAAATACCTATTTTCATTTTTCCATAAACATGACTTATCAACAAAAGTGAACACTTTCTCCACGGTTCAGAGATATACAATAACCTTTTACTTATATTTGCAAACAATGGGTGATTACGTAGTTTCAGCGCGGAAATACAGACCGCAAACTTTCGATACCGTAGTTGGGCAAAAATCCATTACTACCACTTTACGAAGTGCGATTTCTACTGGACATTTGGCTCAAGCTTTTTTATTTTGCGGTTCTCGAGGCGTTGGAAAAACGACAACTGCGCGAATTTTGGCAAAAACCATCAATTGCTTAAATCGGAGTGAACAGATTGAAGCGTGCAACAAATGTGAATCTTGCGTTTCATTTAATGAAAATGCATCTTTGAATATCTATGAAATGGATGGTGCTTCGAACAATTCTGTTGAAGACATTCGAAATTTGATTGATCAAGTTCGCATACCTCCTCAAATTGGTACGCACAAAGTGTATATCATCGATGAAGTCCATATGCTATCTAATCAAGCGTTCAATGCTTTCTTGAAAACATTAGAAGAACCACCAAAGCATGCCATTTTTATTTTGGCAACAACGGAAAAGCACAAAATAATTCCTACGATATTATCTCGCTGTCAAATTTTTGATTTCAATCGAATTAAGCTCAACGACATGGCAGCGCATTTGGCTCAAATCGCGGTGAAAGAAAATATTACTGCTGATCCAGAGGCATTGCATTTAATTGGCCAAAAAGCAGATGGAGCGTTAAGAGATGCCTTGTCTATTTTTGATCAAATCGTGACTTTTGCAGGCAGTAACGTATCCTTCCAACATGTTCTTGACAACCTAAACATTCTGGATTATGACTATTATTTTAGAGTCGTTGATTCAGCTCAAAAAGAAGATATTCCTTCTTGCCTTTTGTTGTTAAACGATATTGTAGAAAAGGGATTTGACCCGCACCATTTTGTTGTTGGATTAGCTGAACATTATAGAAATCTTTTGGTTTGTAAAGACCCAAGAACGGCGAAATTACTAGAAGTTGCCGATAGCGTTCAACATAAATATTTAGAACAATCCAAATTACTCGATACGCTGCTTCTTTTAAGAGCAATAAGTATTTTAAGTAAAGCGGACATTGAATATAAAGCCGCAAAAAGTCCCCGATTACTCGTCGAAATTGCACTTATGCAATTGTGTTCACTGAAAAGTGAGCTCGAAAAAAAAAATCCTTCACTGATCTAGTCACAATTCTTCCGTTCAAAGGTCAAAATTTGCGTGACCTAGCTCCAAAGCCCGTTTCAAAACCAAATGTTAACCAACGAAGCATAATTGAAACACCTGAACCTAAAATAAAAGCTCTAAAAGTTCCCGCTGGTTCGCTTAAAACAACGAATATAAGCATCAAACAAATTATAAAAGACGAACGCGAAAGTAATATTCAAATTCCGGCAGAAGATTTGCCTCACGAATCTTTTTCCATGGATCAATTGAGAATGTTTTGGCGCCAGTATGCCTTTCAAGCAAAAGAACATGCTGAAATCACGCTTTACAATGCCATGGTGAAACGTGAGCCTATTTTAGTCGATGGAAAAATAATTAGAATTGAAGTGGATAATTCAGTTCAAATGGGCTTTATCGCCAACGCGCAACAGAAAATGACTGATTTCTTTAGGTCACATTTGAAAAACTACTCTATTCTGATTGAGTCATTTCAAACAGAAGAGCAAAATGAAGAAGATCAGTACAAATCACCAAAAGAGCAATTTGCCTCACTTGCGAGAAAATATCCGAACTTACACTCGTTTAAATCCGCTTTCAACCTGGATTTTGAGTTTTAAATTTAAAAACTCATTCTCAACTGCAAAGTTACATCAGATTTCGTATTACCCTTGATTTCTTCAGCACCTGAGCCTATACTATCACGATTACGATAAATATTAACAGCGTAACGTGCCCACAAATCAAATTTCCGCAAAAATGACCACCTTACCATTGCGTATGCACGAGTTCCTTTGTAAAAATAAGCTGGGACACTAAACACATACAAAGCGTTAGATTCGAAAGCATACAAGCGCGAATCGTAGGAATCTGTTTCTATAAAAGCATAACGAAATGCTAAATCAACCGGCCAACTTTTTGGTCGAATAAGTAGATCTTGGTAAATTAATAAACCCGATTCGTTTGCCGTACTTTCTCGGTTTAAAGCCGTATATTCTATTCTGCTTTTTAAAATAATTCCATCCGTTACTTTATAAGCAAAATTGATTCTAAAATTGCGCTGACGAACATCTTCGATTGACGTGACCGTACCATCTGAATTTCGACTATTTTTTGCTTTAACTTGCTCTCTGTATCTAAAATAGATTTCCAATTTTTTGTTAGGTCTATAAGTCAGTTGAATTAAAAATTCGTGCCCATCTGAGGGAGCATCAACGACATACCTCATCCATGGAAACGAAAAATAATCAGCGTATGCATTGATTGTCCATGCGCCATTCAGTTTAACCTTGGTACCGATATACAATCCTCTTTCATTCTGCGTATTACTCCCTTCAGCAAAACCGTTATTATATAATGTTTGGTAAGCTTTGTTATAATTGCGGTAAAGTATGCTAACGCTTACATTGGGATCAAGCGCCACCAAAACTCCGTATAATTGGGCAAATTTCTTGCTGTGGGAAGCGTAACTTCCTTCCCCGAAAAAACTAAAGTTTCTATGGACGAAAGAATAATTGGCGCTCGAAGAAACAAAGCTTTTACCTCTAAAGTCAAATTGATTATACGGCTGAATGGCTTTGCTAAATATCTTATCATAACCTTGGTAAACAGATGCAAGTCCAAAAGATATGTTTCTTTTTTGGTAGCGCAAATTTCCACCTCCTATTGTTTCATTAAAGGCATCTTTTTTTGCTATTTCACTGTTTGTTCTGTGTAAACCGGACAGATTTATACTCGAAACAAATTCTTGTTCTTCAACCAGAGAGTCTGCAATAATTGTGGCATCCACACCTTTTCTTGAACCAAATAACATGAGCGAAAAGTCCTTATAACCTAAATCTACCGCCGCACCCCTTAAAAAGCGATTTTCATCTACAGAAGTATAAGGTTTCAAAGGGTTCGCATTTCTTTTCACGTTTGTAACATCCGCTGTTTTCCCAAATGCATATCCAGACCAAAGATTGAGTCCTTGCCCAATCTGAACTTGATAATCGCCAAGTGCAACGGTTTTAAGATACTTTCCTCCATTATAAAATGCATGTCCTGAAATAAAATCAAATCCATATGGCTTTGTATTTCCTCCAAACTGTTCTCCAGGATCTTTATCAGCTGTTATACCAATGCTTAAGTTGGTTCGATAACTATACCGAAGTCTAGTGTAATAATGATCAGGATTGCCGTGATAATAACTACTACTATTTAACAAAATACTGTCAGGCACATCAGAATAGGCCTTTTTATCTTCCAATACGGTCTGATAGCGGATAAATGATTCAAACTTACCTTGCTTCAAGGCTTCTTTTAGCGTGACACTTAAATTATCCAAACGATCATCAACACGAATGAAAGGTAAAACCATTTGAATAGTATTCATATCCCAATAAGGCAAACTTTGCAATTCATAAATCGTAATTAACTTTCCGAAAAGTTTAATATGCAGGAACAAATCATTGATCTGCAAATCGGTTAACAGACCTAAATCGTTGAGTTGATCGATGGCAGTATTGTTTAAGTTTATAGGATTGTCATAATAATAATACAGCTGGTCAAAAAGGTTGGTTAAGTCAGGTGTTTCATCTTCCAACTGTTCCGAAATAAATTCTATACGCTGCTGAATTAACTCATTTTTCTCCTGTTCTTGAGCCAACGAGAACAATCCAAAAAAAAATGATGTTATTCCAAGAAACCAAGGCTGTTTGATCATTTGACTTTGCCTTTTTCGTAAGTAAAAGAAATTTGCGGCGACCAACCCAAGACTTGGTGATAAGCTGTTGCTAAATCCAATGAATACTCATTCCATTTGTAGCCTATTCCGAAAGCTAAAGCCGATGGCTGATTTCCAACACCGAGTCGTAAATGAAATTGCTTGAATGGTTCATATTCTAAAGCTCCTTTGAAAGAAACCGGTCCGTCAATGTCTTTCCATACTTCTGCAATCACATTTACGGCTTTTGCTGGCTTGTAACCAATACCAAGGCGCATAGTAGTATTATAACGATCATTTTTGAAGTCTGAAAGTTTATTCTGACCCAAGTTAAAAATCGAGAATCCAAAATTCCATTTTTCAGTCACATTTAACAAAGCGCCAAATTCTGCTGTAATCGTATTTGATTTTCCGTAATAATTTGGAAGTCTTATTCCCTGGTAATTGAATTGTATGCCAGCAGAAAAATTGTCAGCTAATTTTAAAGCATAACCTAATCCACTTCGAAAGTTTCGGTATTCTGAACTTCCTTGATGGAAAGCTCCAACTGAAAAAACGCCATACTTTGTCGGAAGAGCAAGTGCAAGTGATTGCCGTTGAAGATCAGAAATCAAGTATCTATTTTCGTACGAGACACCAGCACTCAGTTTCTCTAATTTTCCCAGTGCTCCAGGATTATTGAAATAGGCCCAATTATCACAGAAGGTAGTTGAAGCGTTTAAAAGACCGCCAGACCTCGCCCCAGTAGGTATGCCACCTTGTGAATACATGGTGAAAGGTAGAAGCAATATAAGAAATAAATATATTTTCATATTCAGCTTAAAAATAAGTAAAGGCATTGGTAAAGACAATGTTGAACAAAACATTATTATTATTTTCCTATATTTTTTGTTTATAATTGTTGTAATTTTGTTAAAAACAAAAAATGAAAAATACCTTAGCTTTATTATTTCTGCTTCTACTTTCTTTCTCAAGCCATTCCCAACTTACGAGCCACAATACGATTGTTGGCGGTGTAACAAGATCTTATTATAAATATTTACCTGTTGGATACCAAGCATCTGAGAACCTTCCTGTCGTTTTTATTTTACATGGTTTAGGTGGAACGGCGCAACAAATGACACTTGCTGGCTTTAGTTTAATTGCCGATACTGCAAGAATAATCGCAATTTATCCTAGTGGAGTCCAAAATTTCACTGGTCAATCCGCTTGGAACAATGGAACTCTTGCAAGTTGCACGGCAGATGACATTTCCTTTTTCAATAAAATGATGGACGAGATGATTTTGAATCAAAATGCAAATCCTTCACGGATCTATGTTACGGGGTTTTCAATGGGCGGAATCATGTCACACCATTTAGCTTGTTCCATAAATAATCGAATTGCTGCTATTGGACCAATGGCGGGGACAATGTCTACAAATGATATTGCAAATTGTGTGCCTGCATATAAAACACCCGTAATTCATTTGCACGGAACAGCCGACGGAACTGTTCCGTACAGTTCGGGTGCATTGCCTTCTTTGAGTTTAGTTCCAGAAACAATTGCGTTTTGGCGAAATGTCCACGGATGTTCAACGGCTGCTGATAGTACGCGTATTCCTGACCTAGCAAATGATGGTTTTACGATTGATCGCTTTGTTTATAACAATTGCAATCCATCCGGCTCGCTTGAGTTGTGGCGGATTAATGGCGCAGACCATATTTATTTATACCAACCCGCTAATGACATTACGGAGGCAATAGAAATTTGGAAATTTTTCAACAAATGGCAGCATCCCAATCCAGCGGCCGTTGGAATTTCCGAATTAGTGAAAGAAAAATCATTTACAATATATCCAAATCCAACTTCTGGAGAGTTTAGGATAAACTCGGATGTAAGTAAATCGCTTATGTTATTAGATGTTCAAGGAAAAATAATTCACACATTCGAAGTCAATCCAGGGACAACAACCGTTGCTTTCAAAATTTCAACCGGTATTTATTTACTGAAAGATGAAAACGGAGCAACACAGCGATTGATAATTCGATAATTCAAAAAAGACATATTAAAAAATAGCACAGAAGCTTCAGTCGCTTGTTCGAATGTAACTGTGAAAGCACCATTATTTGAATTAGGATAAATCCCAATATCTTGTGTATCTAATTCTTCTGTGCTTAATGTTAAGTTATAATTCCAGACAACAAAAAAAAGACGCTACTGAATGTAACGCCTTTTTGCTTGAGTAAAATGTTACTTTACTTATTTTTTCTCTTCAACTTCCTCGAAGTCAACATCTGTTACTTCTTCAGTAGTATCTGCTGAAGGCTCTTGAGACGCACCTGAACCTTCATTTGAGGCGTTGTACATTTCTTGAGATGCTGCTTGGAACACTTCGTTTAATTTGTCCATTGCTGGTTGTAAGTTCGCCATGTTCTTCGCTTCGAATTGAGTTTTCAATTCTGCTAAAGCATCTTCGATTGGTTGTTTTTTATCAGCTGGGATTTTATCTCCGTACTCACTCAATTGACGTTCCGTTTGGAAAATCTGAGAGTCAGCTTTGTTGATCATTTCCGCTTCTTCTTTACGTTTGTTGTCTTCGTCAGCATGCGCTGCAGCTTCCGCTTTCATTTTTTCAATATCTGCATCAGAAAGTCCAGAAGAAGCTTCAATTTTAATGGATTGCTCTTTTCCTGTTCCTTTGTCTTTTGCAGAAATGTGCATGATTCCGTTTGCATCAATATCAAATGTTACTTCAATTTGAGGTTCACCTCTTCTTGATGGCGGTATATCTTGCAATTGGAAACGACCCAAAGTTTTGTTGTCGTTTGCCATTGCTCTTTCTCCCTGCAATACGTGAATATCAACCGATGGTTGGTTATCTGATGCCGTAGAGAAAACTTCCGATTTTTTCGTTGGAATGGTTGTGTTTGATTCGATTAATTTCGTGAATACACCGCCCATTGTTTCGATGCCCAAAGAAAGTGGGCAAACATCTAGTAACAATACGTCTTTCACTTCACCTGTCAAAACTCCACCTTGAATAGCTGCTCCTAAAGCAACAACCTCATCCGGGTTAACTCCTTTTGAAGGTGCTTTTCCAAAGAATTTCTCAACTGCTGCTTGGATAACTGGAATTCTTGTTGAACCTCCTACCAAGATTATTTCGTTAATATCTTTCGTTGTCAATCCTGCATTCTTCAAAGCCGAACGACAAGGTGCGATAGTTCTTTCAACGATTTCAGCGATTAATTGGTCAAATTTTGCTCTTTGCAAGGTTCTAACTAAGTGTTTTGGCACTCCGTCAACTGGCATAATATATGGCAAGTTGATTTCAGTTGATGTCGTTGACGACAATTCAATTTTAGCTTTCTCTGCTGCCTCTTTCAAACGTTGCAAAGCCATTGGGTCTTTACGCAAGTCAATACCTTCGTCGTTTTTAAATTCGTCAGCCAACCAGTTGATCAAGATATTATCAACGTCATCACCACCTAAGTGCGTGTCACCGTCTGTAGACAATACTTCAAAAACGCCGTCACCTAATTCCAAGATAGAAACATCATGTGTTCCTCCACCGAAATCGAATACTACAATTTTTTGATCAACCCCTTTTTTATCTAATCCATAAGCCAAAGCTGCTGCTGTGGGTTCATTGATAATTCTTTTGATTGTTAGACCAGCAATTTCACCTGCTTCTTTCGTTGCTTGACGTTGTGCATCGTTAAAGTAAGCTGGCACTGTTACAACTGCCTCAGTAACTTCCGTTCCTAAATAGTCTTCTGCTGTTTTTTTCATTTTCTGCAAAATCATTGCAGAAATTTCTTGTGGCGTGTAGTTTCTATCGTCAATTTTCACACGAGGTGTGTTGTTGTCTCCTTTAACTACTTCGTAAGGAACACCTTCTGATTTTATTTCACCATAAGTGTGCCCCATAAATCTTTTTATCGACGCAACTGTTTTAGTCGGGTTGGTGATAGCTTGACGTTTTGCTGGATCTCCAACTTTTCGCTCTCCTCCTTCAACGAATGCAACAACCGAAGGTGTTGTTCTTTTTCCTTCAGAATTCGCAATTACTACTGGCTCGTTACCTTCCATTACGGCTACGCATGAGTTGGTTGTACCCAAATCTATACCAATTATTTTTCCCATTTTATTGTGTTTTTCATTTTTAAACTTGATAATTTTAGGTCAATCTTTATGCCATTTGAAAACCCCCAGAATTATCTGCCATTTTTGACAGGAAGCTGGTGATTAAATGGTTTTGGAATGTCGAATTGTCAGTTTTTGTGACAGATTTTTGGAATTAAGGCAGAGGGGCGATTGATTTTAGGACTTTAGCTCAAGGCAATGTTTAAATTACAGTTATTTGAATAGAGATTCGAGAACATTGAACAAAGACTTTAAGCAGTACATCATATTCATCCTGAGTCATAAATCCTTTTAATCTCACAGCCCTGAGTCCTTACGTCCTAATTTAATCAAACGCTTTGTAAGAATTCTTACTCATTTCAAGCAAACGCTCATATTGTGCTGGAGAAAGATCGGAATGGTAGTAGTGAATTGGATTCATCTTTTTGCCTTCTTTTTCAACTTCATAATGCAAATGCGGACCAGTTGACTTGCCCGTTGATCCGATTAAACCAATTAGATCACCGCGTTTTACTTTTTGGCCTAGCTTCACTTTAAAAGCGCTTAAATGAGCGTACCTAGTTTTGTAACCATATCCATGATTGATAACAATACAATTTCCATAGCCCCAACCATTTCTTTCCAAAGCTTCTATAATTCCATCGCCAGTAGAAAACACTTCTGTTCCAATATCTGCCGTGAAATCCATTCCCGTGTGCATTCGGGAAGTTTTATAAATTGGATCTATACGCCAACCGTAGCCAGAAGCCATTCTTTTTAAATCATCGTTTCGGATAGGCTGAATTGCAGGTATACTTGCTAAGACTTTTTCCTTATCCTTTGCAAGAGCTAATAATTCTTTAAAACTTAATCGCTGAGCATTCAATCGCTTTTCGGCTGCATCTAAATTTCGAACGGCCTCCAAAAGCAGTTTTGAGTTAGAAAAACCCTCTAAATCCGAATATTTATCACTACCTCCAGTTCCCATAGTTCGCAACTCCTTTGGAAACTCACTAGCGTATAGTGCCACTCTATATAAATCTTCATCTCTTTTTTCGATATCATCTAAGACGCGATGAACAAGGGACAAATCGCCGTTCATTCTTTTCAACTCTTTTTGATAAACTAAAATTTCTCGTGTCATTGCTTTCTCTCGCGGAGATTTGAGCTGTTTAGAAAATAGAAATGATAGCATCAATCCAATAAGTATACTTGGCGCTACCAAAAGTGATATTTTCAGGATTTGTCCTGGAATGCTCACTTTTACTTCTTCGTATGCGAGAATCTTGGGATTGTATTTATATTTCTTTTTAGACATAAAGGAATACAAATATACAAAAAGCGAAATTATTAACTTACTTCAACTTTTCTGACATCATTCTCCCATCTCGAGATAACCTCGATCATGAAATGCTTTTGTTACAATTGGCTGGATGAAATAATCATTTGCTATTTGTTTTCTAGTATCGTTGAAACCATGGATGTAATCAATCCCGTAAAACAAACCCCAATAACCAACTATGGCTGTTTTTTTTGGATTAAAATTGTATATGGATTCCACCTTCTTGGTGAAACGCATAGTTCGTTCCGTTAATCGAAAACCATTTGCTGGAATTTCGTTTCCGTAAAGATAATTCCATTGCCACTGCATTAGATTATCGCAAACAAATACCCCTTTATACTTGCCATTAATTACCACTTTGTGTAATTCAGAAAATGCATTTATCTTGTTTGCATCCGATGGAGAAAAATCCCTTTTAAATTTTGAACCGACTCCAATTCCGATCAAGAAAATGAATAACAATCTAATTGAAAAAAAACGATTTAATCTGTTATTTATCAATTGATTTGGAAAAAATAAAAGTATAAATAATATACCTGTATAAATCGAAATCATATATCGCGGTGTATAATTTTTCATCGAAAGAGCGACAAAAAGAATGGGCAACATCAACAGTAATGAAAACAGAAAAAATAACTTTTGAGTTTTTGAGCAACCAATGAAGCTATTAATCAAAAGAAATAATAGTAAAATAAAACTAATTCCTAATCCAAACTGCCACCAGCCTGGAATTTCAATATTTATGGTGTAAAAATAAAAACTACCAAAAGAATTGAGTATACCCTTACCATATATGTTAATTCTCTCGGAAAATTTAGAAAAATCGAGATTAAGAGCTGGTGAGGACCAATAGTTCGTTTGGAAATTCAAGCTTTTCAAAACTATTACAAAAAGACCCCAAATAACAAGAACTTTGAATAAATTCAAAATATTCCCCTTTTGCTCAAACCAATTCAAAAGCAATAATGGTAAAATGGGAATTAACAAAAAAGCATGCGATTCAAATGCGACCGCTAAAACAAAACCGATAAGTAAATGATAAGGCAACGTAAATTTTATCTTTCCCGTTAAAAAAAACAAAATTGAAATGGCACATAAAGCAGTCACATAACCCCCGCGAACCATACTACCCCAAAGCATCCAAGTCGGAAAACACAAGACTCCTAATGTTATTGCAAAACTGATTTTTGAAGAAATGCCGCGATTGATTAATCCTTTGAAAATAAAAGTTGTGCCCAAAGCAAAGAGTGTTAGGCCTCCCAAACGTAAAGCCCATATTCCAGTTCCAATCAATTTTATCCATATTGCCACCGCACTTACTTCAAAAATACTCAGTCCGTAATTTTGACCATAGAAATACATGGGAAAACTCCGGCCAGCTAGGAAATCCTGAGCCATAATGCCTATAATTCCTTCATCTCCATCAAACCAAAAAGCATTGGAAAGAAAGTGTGGCAATCGAAAAAGGATGGATATACAAAAGAAAATCAGAAAACTAAAAATAAAAAAAAGCGCTCTACTTTTAATTATATTAACAATGAGCGCCTTAATTTTCATACTTATCTATTTCTTTGAGAATTACAGCAAAGATTAAAATAAATAATCATTCTTTTGTCATTCCTGTCTTCAATAATCACCGCCAATTGTTCGTTTATTCAACTGGACATTTTTGAATTGCGGAAGCATTTTCGGACCGTACACCACCATACTTGTATCTGTTAAACTCCTCATAAATGCGATAATGTCTCGAACTTCTTTTTTGGACAAATCCAATTTATCGCTCGGCAAGGTTTGATGCGGAACGTCAAATCCAAGTCCAATGCCCCCGCCTTTGTTGTAAAAATCTATAACTTCTTCGAGTGTTTCAAATACACCGTTGTGCATATATGGCGCAGTCAATTCGATATTTCTAAGAGAAGGTGTTTTAAAAGAATATTTGAAAAAATCGGCTTTTTCTTGGACGATTCCATTTGCATATCGCCCAAAATCTTTGTCCAAAATATAAGGCGCTTTGTTAGTTGCAGGAACACCCAAAACTTCCGATTCATTCTCCGTAAAAAATGGTGGAACCAATCCACTGAAAATTGGAGCAAAATGACAAGTAGCACAGGCCGCTTTTCCAGTAAATAAATTATATCCTCGTTTTGCCGATTCCGAATAATTGCTTGACTCATTTCGCATATATTGATCAAATGGCGAATTAAAAGAGTTCAAACTTCCTATGAATTGCGTAATTGCAAATTTCAATTTAGACGGACTTATATCTGCTTGTCCAAATGCTTTCTTAAAAAGATTTAAGTATTCTTCTGATTGACTTAATTTCTTGCATAAAGTCTGATAATCCGTATTGAATTCATCTTTGCTAAGCACCACATGATCTAATTGGGTTAATAATTCATCCGACCGAACATCATGAAAGAAGCGATTCGAAAAAATAACGTTCAATAAAGAAGGTGAATTTCGAAGGCCTGGTTTTTTAGAGCCTGAAAGCAAACTTGTTTTCAGGCCATCCGTATATGCTTTTTCAGGATGGTGACAAGATGCGCATGCTCTCTGATTATTGGCACTTAAAATAGGATCGAAAAACAAAGTCTCTCCTAATTGAACGACTTCCGTTTTATTCGCTTCAAAAATTGAGTTCAAAAAATAATCTTCACTTAAAAAATTTACTGCGAAAAGTGAAGTGCTGCCATAATTTAAAGGCATTCTAACTACACCTCGCTGATGTGGTTCTTCAATTAATAATTCCCTTTGGACGGATAATAACGCAGCATATAATGGATCACAAATGGTTTTTGCAAAGTCCAATCTATTTGTGTTATTAAAATTGTATCGCTGCAGAATGTGAATTCCTGCACTGAACAAATTGTTGACTTGCTGAAAATGATTTGGTTTTATATATGACTTATACAATCCGAAAGCTTCTTGTATTCCTATTAAAAACTGAATATTTTCATCATTTGTTTTTTCGGGACCCGAAGGCGAATCAAAACCAGTTAACCCAATGGAATTTAAGTAAATAATACCATATCGCATAGCCTCAAATACATCTGCGTCGTCAAATTTATTTCTTTTAAGCTGTTGTGAAATTTCATTAAAATTAATTTCAAAAGTCAACAACAATTGAACTAATTCACTAAAATCGAGAACTTCGCCAAATAACTTTTCTTCAATTATTTGTAATCCTTGAGCTTCGAGAATAGTCAATTCATTCATTTTTTCCATTATTTTCGGCAACGGTGCTCCATTTATGAAACGACTATGTGTTTCGTAATCAAAATGCAGCAAGAAAAATTCTTGCTTTTTAAAGTTCTTCTTAAGATTGACAAAAAGCGACTTAGATTTTTCAATATCTCTTTCCTCCAGAGCGATTTTAAGATGACTTATCAGTAACAAAGTCGCATCCATATCTTTAGAAATTTGAGAAACAGCCATTTGAACCGGCATTTTTTGCATAAATCCTTTTGATTTAAATGAATGTAATCCAAGATAAAAAAGAATGACGAAAAGAGAAAAAATAATTGATTTCATATAAAAATGGAAAAAGCCTCCTGCCGGAATGACAAGAGGCGTTAATACTTTTGTTCTATTTATTGAATAATTACTTTTTTAGCAATACCCTCCTTATTTTTTAAGAAATAGACTCCTGGTTTTAAACCTATAATGTCAACACTTTTTGTGTTTCTTTCTACCAATACCAATGTGCCATTTGAATCGTACAAAGCGACATCCGTTACTGTGTTGAAATACAAAACTCTTGAGGTTGGGTTTGGATAAACTTGGAAATTTGATTCATTTTCCAATTCTTTTTCTTCAACTCTAAGTTGACTTACCGTTTTATCCCAACCCGTTAAAGCGATTGTACAAGAATTGTTGTAAGGAAATGGATTAGAAGTACTTGGATGCTGAGAATTAAACAACAACGTTTTTCCGTCAGGTGTTGCTTTTGCTCCTGTAACCTCCGCACCGTAAGGCACTTGTGCAATTCGAACTAAATCTGTTGTCATTGGGGCGGTTAATTCTGCATCTAACAGAAATAATTCACAAGACTTGTTGCTAATTCCAGCTGGCATTCGACCATTTGAAGTTCCATTCAAGTCCTCGCAAATTACCATATAAGTTTTGTTGTTAACAGTCATAAATGTTAAACCATCAGGGTTTGACAGGTGGTAAGCTGGGTAATTCGAAACTGTAACCTCACCCGAATAACTTGGTCCGCCTTCTAAATAAGAGGTCATAGTATTTGTAGTAACGTCAAATTTCAAAATACGACCGTAGTAATCTTTATAAGCACTAACTCCCGGATTCGAAACTCCTTGAGCTGCTGCTCTTGCAATGTGATGAAGTGCATATGTTGCACCTGAGTTGTATTCATCCAACCAAGCTCCACTTGGCGCATCCAAGCCTGTTTCAGTTAAATAAACGTTGCCGTCCGCTGGATTATAAGCTGACCATTCCAAACGATCAAACATTGTTGCACCAACTGCAACAGCTGAATCTTTGAAATTCAACATCGTTGTCATGTTGTTTTGCAAGGAAATCCATGGATTTGAAGCACCTTGTTTGTAAACATAAACGATTCCATCAGAAAAGTCGCCAGCAGTATTTGCAATAAACTTTGTAAAGAAAGCCGGAGTATCATCGACTGTCAAATAAACCGTTTTATTGTCTGGCATTATCACCCCACCTTCAAAGGCTTGACGCCCCCAATTGTATTGTTTGTGCAAAGCTACAGCCTGACGCGGATCAATTTCAACCATATAATTAAAGTTTTCATATTTCTCCATCGTCGTTCCGTTTGCGAAAGTAATCGGTGACCCTGAAATGGTATAATCGAGTGTATCTTGAACTCCTCCTCCTGCAAGACCATTTGCAGCATTGTATATGGATGAATTACTTGAACGCATCCATTCCTCTGCTGTCCAAATTCTACCATCAATATCTGAAGAAATTCCACCACAGTTCATTCCTGTTTCACCCACAGTGTTAACGAAATCAACATTAAAAAATTTTCCTGAGCGACCGTCCAATAATGTTTGATTCATGATAATTAATGAATCCGTTGATGGATCTCGTTTTACTTTGAACACTGTCATTCCGCCACCATCGCCAATTTTGTCATTAGCTTCAATCATCTCGTGATTTACACTAAGCCAACCCAGATCAGCTGAACCAGAAGCAACATCTGGAGTAAATCCAATGAAATCATGCCATTGTTTTGCTGGAACTTCAGTCGCAGGGTTACCATAAGTTGCAGTTGTTTGTACCATATCGACTCCACCGACAAAAAGTACTTGTTTAATTAAAGGAGATGGCGCTACCAAAACCGTATCGACAACATTTTCGAAGTCGAATTCTGGATTAAATCCAATTTGTGCATGCATGGCTCCCATGAACCCAAATGCAGCAAAAAACAATGTAAAATTTTTCATAACTCTTTTCATTTTTTACAAAGTAACTGAACATCCCACCGAGTTCGATTAGCTAACAATTATCAATTTTTAAAAATTATGTTAGACCTGGATTAAGTATATTTTTTCTCTGTTAAATCGTAGAAAAAGTAATTTTCGTATCTTTTTCATAATTCGAATTAAACTGCATAGTCTATAATGACTTATTTTGATGAATTCCGCTATTTTTGCAAGGCAAAGTTTTAAATAGTCGAAAAAGCATGAAAATTCAAGAAATACGAGAACAGTTTTTTACATTCTTCGCTTCAAAAGGTCACGATATTGTTCCTTCTGCACCAATGGTGGTTAAAAATGACCCTACGTTGATGTTTACCAACGCTGGTATGAATCAATTTAAAGACTTTTTCTTGGGCAATGCCGTACCGAAAAATAAACGGGTTGCAAATTCTCAAAAATGTCTACGCGTTTCTGGAAAACACAACGATTTGGAAGAAGTTGGTGTAGATACCTATCACCACACAATGTTTGAAATGCTAGGTAACTGGTCGTTTGGCGATTATTTCAAGGAAGATGCAATTGCTTGGGCATGGGAATTACTGACGGAAGTATATAAATTGCCAAAAGATCGTTTGTTTGTTACTGTTTTTGAGGGCGACGAACAAGATGGCGTTCCAATGGACAAAGAAAGTTTTGATATTTGGATGAAATACATTGAAAAAGATCGAATCATTCTTGCCAACAAAAAAGATAATTTCTGGGAAATGGGCGATACAGGGCCATGTGGTCCGTGCACTGAAATTCACATCGATCTAAGAAATCAAGACGAAGTAGATAAAATTTCAGGTCGAGAAATGGTCAACCAAGATCACCCACAAGTAATTGAAATATGGAATAATGTTTTCATGCAATTCAATAGAAAAGCCGATAGCAGTTTAGAGCCACTTCCCTCAACACACGTAGACACCGGAATGGGTTTGGAAAGGTTAGCAATGGCATTGCAAGGAAAACAATCCAACTACGATACGGATTTATTTCAAGCATTAATTAGCCACATGGTTAAGACCTCTGGCGTTGTTTATGGCAAATCAGAAATTACAGATATTGCTTTAAGGGTAATCGCGGATCACGTTCGTGCGATTGCTTTCTCCATCGCTGACGGACAATTACCTGCTAACAATGGCGCAGGTTACGTTATTCGAAGAATTTTAAGAAGAGCCATTCGATATGGATACCAAACATTGGGTTTAAAAGAACCTTTTATGTGCGAATTGTCTAAAATACTGTCCGGTGAAATGGGCGCAGCTTACCCCGAATTAATCAAACAAAAAGAGTTGATTTATAAAGTAATATGCGAAGAAGAATTAAGTTTCTTTAGAACGTTAGAACAAGGTATCCGAAGAATTGAAAATACCATTGCCGATTTAAAGAAATCAGGAAAGACTATTTTAAATGGCGAAACCGTTTTCGAATTGTATGATACATACGGTTTTCCGCTGGATTTAACTTCTTTAATTGCACGAGAAAACGAAATGAGCGTCGATGAAAAAGGATTTGACAAAGCATTGAAAGTTCAAAAGCAACGTTCGCGTGCTGCTACAAATCTAGAAACAGACGACTGGGTTATTTTACTTGACGATGACGTTCAAGAATTTATCGGTTACGATTACTTGACAGCGGACGTGCAAATTGTAAAATACAGACAAGTAAAACAGAACAACAAGAACTTTTTTCAGTTGGTATTTAATCTTACCCCTTTCTATCCTGAAGGCGGCGGACAAGTTGGTGACACAGGTTATTTAGAAAAAGAAAATGGAGACAAAATTTTCATTTCAGACACCAAAAAAGAAAACAACCTTATCGTTCATCTAACGGATAAGTTGCCAAATGAACTGAGTGGTAAGTTTAAGTCAATCGTAAACGCGAACAAACGCGAACAAACTTTGCTGAATCACTCAGCAACACATCTACTTCATCATGCATTACGAGACATATTGGGAATACACGTTGAACAGAAAGGCTCATTAGTCAATCCAGCTTATTTACGTTTTGATTTCAGCCATTTTGCGAAGATTACCGACGAAGAAATGGTGAAAATTCAAGCGCATATCGACGCAGCAATTTTCGCTAATCACCCGCTAAATGAAATGCGAAATACTCCAATTGCTGAAGCACAAAAAATGGGAGCAATGGCACTATTTGGAGAAAAATATGGAGATGCCGTTCGCGTTATTCAATTTGGCGATTCCATAGAATTATGCGGCGGATGTCATGCTCCAAATACCGGTAGAATTTCCTTAGTGAAAATACTTTCTGAAGGAGCAGTAGCGGCAGGTATTAGGAGAATTGAAGCAATTACAGGTCCGACAGCGGAAGCCTACTTTCGAAATAGAGACCAACAAGTCAGCGAATTAATGCAAACCTTGAAAAGTCCCAAAAATTTGAACAAAGCAGTTGATGAGCTAATTCAGAAAAACCAAGCTTTGCAGAGCGAGGTTGAAGCCTACAAGAAACAAATTGCAGCGGGCATCAAACAAGATTTGAAAACAAAAATAGAAGACAAAGGCGACTTTAAATTATTGCAGGCTATTGTTGATTTAGATGCGGGTTCGATTAAAGATTTACTTTATCAATTCAAAGGAGAAATCCCTTCATTCATTGGGGTAATCGGTGGTAAAGAAGGCAGTAAATGTTCATTGAGCATCATGATTTCTGACGATTTAGTTGCGGCAAAAAACTTAGACGCTGGAAAAATTATTCGTGAAGTTTCCATACATATTCAAGGTGGCGGCGGCGGCCAAGTATTTTTTGCAACTGCTGGCGGCAAGAAGGCTGATGGTTTGGAAAAAGCAATTAGCGAGGTTATTAGTCGTTTTTAATTGTTTTATCAAAAACATTTTTAGCATCTATACTATTCATTACAACAATATTTCTGTAATTCGTATAATTTGAATCATTAAGGCTCGAGCCACTTGTAACGAATACTTCAAGGTTAATCGAAAATTTACAAACGAAGATGTTACACTTCTCGACGAAATGGAAACATACGATTATGGAAAGTTCATCCATATTCTCGACTTTGAAGGAAATAAAATTGAACTTTGAGCACCAATTAATTATTAACCCATCTATCCGCCAATGTATAAACTAATACAAACCAAAATCAAAATTTCCCAAAATAATTTTCACACCTTGGCATTATTCTTCCAAAAATCAAAGAGGCCGTAAAATTTTATTGAGCAGTAATAGACCAGTAATTAATAATGGAACCTTCTGTAATTAAAAAGGAAAAAAAATAGCTACTGGTCAGATTTGCATTGATGTTTTTGTAGAGAATAGAGAAGATTTTGTCTTACATCTTAAAGTGGGAAACTAAAAAGAAGCTACTGATAAAGCAAAATTTATTGGCTCCGAGACTATTGCAATGCTCAAAGTTTCATTTTTTGGTCTTTTTTACGCTGGATATAATGTAATAGTACTTGATCCTGATTATAAGTAGGCTTTGGTTGCGGGAGGAACTATTGCTTATTTAGGGATACTTTCGCGCGAGACCATGCTACCAGATTCTATAAAAAAAATGCCTAAAAATTTATCAATTTATTGGTTGCGACGCGAACCAGCTTTTGTGGATTGAATAGCCCAAAAAGACATAAAGTAATCAGAATTATTGAGCTTTCAAAAACAAAATCACTTTCGTGTTAAACTCTTGTGGTTGCTCAACGTTGACAACATGCCCGCAATTTTTAATGATGTGCAATTGAGCATTTTCATGTGAGTCGGTAATTTTACGAATAGAAGGTAAGAACAAATGGTCCTGCTCCCCCATCACATAAAATGTTGGAATATGAATATCATTTAGTCGAAAGAAACGCAATAATGGATTAACTTCTGCAGTCAGCCGGTACCAACGAATAAATTCTTTTTGGTATAGTTTTTTAGCTTCTTTCGCAAAAAGCACACGCGATTCTTTGTGATTTTTTTTGGGCATTATAACAAATGCAAACAACTTGTAAAGAACCATATAGGGCACAATAGATTTAAATGCATTTCCAAATCCCATAAGAAGTTTTGAACGAACATTAAATTTAATAATTGCGCCACCCATGACCATACTTTGAACAATATCAGGATGTTTTTCGGCCAAATGTCTAATTAAAATCGTTCCCAAAGAAATCCCGACAAAATGTGATTTGTTTATTTTTAAATGATCAAGAACCTCTTTCATATCGTTTATTATAACGTCGAAAGTATATTTCTGATTAAAAGTCTCTTTTAAGGATGGTTTACTTTTACCATGTCCCCGCAAATCGATTAGTAAAACGTTAAAATCCTTTTTGAAATCCTTAATTTGACGAAACCAAATAGAGCTGCTTCCTCCTGCTCCGTGGACAAAAGTTACCCATTTGGATGTGTTAATATTCTCGTAAACAGAGTAATTCAGCATAAATTAATCAAAACAGTCACATTTGCTATGTAACACATAAGGCTAAGGTAAAGTTTAAAAACGATTTAAATCACATTAAAAAAATAAACGGCACAGTTTTTTTTAGATTTTCAGTTTAAACTCAGGTATCCTCGTACGAAAAGGAAGTTCATACAATAAATGAAATAGTATTATTCATCGCAAACAAAAAGTAAGAGAATAAAAAAAATACTTTTTGTTTCTTTTAGGTTTATTGTAGTAAACACTTCAGAATAAATAACATCCGATTTTTAACTTATTCTGTTGTTTTTCCTTTAACATAATTTATTTTGTAAGATATACCTGTTGTGATTTGGAATTGACTTCCAACCTGTGAACCGTTTAAATACTGGTAAAGCGGAATGTCAGAAAGAGCAAATGCAGTGAAATTCTTATAACCATAACTAATTTGTGGTGTAATAAATAATTTTCTTCCTCCTGAGGATTGAGGATATATATTGTAAAATGCAACCATGTCTACTAATTTATCTGTTTGCATTTTACCTACCCACTCGCCTTTTAATTGTGCTGTTATTCCCAATCGTTTAAAAACTGTTTTACTCACAAATAAACTCACACTTGCATAATCTCCGAATTTTTGTCCTAGCGAATTCCATCCTTTCAATACATATACTGAATTGGCAAATACACGTACCTTTTTGGTCAAGTAGTTATTGAAAAAGAAAGAATAAAAAATAAAATCATGGGAACCGTTTGTTGATTGAACAGTGGGTGGTGCTATTTGGTAATATTCTTTGGATGATATCGGATCAGTATAGATTACTGTCGAGTCATTATTACTGCCAATCGGAATTTTTAATCCGAGACCTACTACCAATTCTATATTTTTTCGTGCTGTACTTTTTTTATAGACTTCATATCTCGGAAAAACAATCAAATCACCAATACCCGATGAGCGAATAGTATCCACATTATTTAATCCAATTTGCATTCTATTAATAAAATAACCCGCCTCTAGTGAAATAGTTAGTTTTTCTGAAAGCCCAAAAGCAACTCGTGTATACAAATAATTGCTCGAAAGTTTATGAAACATAGCTGTAGTATCCCTATCTCTTGCAAAAAACTTATTGGATTGGTCATGTTGAAAATTTGGCGCAATTTCCAATTGATTTTTATTGAGAACACCTTGAGAAATTCCTCCTGCAATCGGACTTGCACTACCCCCAGAACAACAACCTTGTGAATAGACATTATTCGCAAAAAATAATCCTAACAACATCAAAAAACAATTAATGCGCATCATTTTAAATTTTATTTTTCCACAATAAACTTGATTGACTCCGTAAATTTCTCTGTTTTTAGTTGTAATAAATATATCCCATTTTTTAATTCATTTTCAAACAATATTTGTTCAGTATAGTTGCCGCTTGATATGTCCTTCAAAACACTATTTTGAATAATTTTACCATCCGTGCCAATAAGCTGGATTGTTACCGTTGAATATTCTAACAAAGTGAAATTCACAGTTAACTTGTCGGATACCGGATTAGGGAAAACACTTAAACGAAACGAAGATTCATGCGATAGCTCAGGAATATCAGCACTAAATAATGAATTGATGGCTTGTTGCACATCCGTTGTTGTAACACCACTATTTTGATTGTAGGCAACGGTATGGTTTGTGCCACCGAGCACAATAATCTTTGGCATACCCGCTGTTCCATATTTAGTCATTGAAATTTCAGCATCTGAAAATTTAACTGCGTTTAGCATGGAGTTATTGTTTCCCCAGCTCGTTAATGTGGCGCATGATGTATTTGCATAATCATCAACCAAATAAAAATAAACCCGATTGGGATTTGAAGATGCGTAACTTTGAACTGCATTGTATGCTGCTATTGCTGGTGGTGCGCATGATCCGCAAGGCATCACCCAGGCAATTACAATTATTTTTCCAGCATCCAATTCTGAGAATAAATTATGTACACTTCCGACACAATCATTCGCTGTAAAATCTGTTGCTGTAGTTTGAGCATGTGAAAACCCTTGAACAAACAGAACGGTTAAAATGGTGAACAATATTTTTTTCATATTATTATTTTTTACTAAATGGTTTGCTTGACATTTTTAAATCCAAAATTAAATTTGAATCTAAAAAAAAGAAAAGATACACTATAATTTCAAAACTTTAATTATTGTCAACTAATAAAGCCGAAAAAAAGTGTTTTTTTTAAATCTAGATATCTAGTTTTGAGTGAAATTCATCAACTATTTTCAATCCCTCTAAAAAACGAAATAGATAAAGTCCATCTACTTTTATCATTAAAAAAGACGATGAAAAGATGGATATTTGCTCAATGTGCCCAATGAAGTGTGTTCAAGATTGCAATACGGTGCGAGAACCCAAAAAGAGCCTATAACAATCTGGAATTGTTGCGAAAGATTAAACTATTGTTTCTTAGTTAATTATAATGCGTAAAATCATCATTTCGCGCTATTAAAAATGAGATAACGCTTTTTTAACGTTTATTAAGTCTTGTTTAATCGACAGTCCATTCTTCTTTGTTAATTTTACATCGTGCACGATATAATTGCAAACGATAAAATGAAAAAAAATATAACTACAACAGTCGGACAAAATGGTTTTAGAATAGTTCTAGCACTGTTCATGCTATTCGCTGGTATTAGCCATTTAACCTTCAACCGTATTGATTTCCAAGCACAAGTGCCTGAATGGCTTCCTATGAGTAAGGATCTTGTCGTACTGATTTCCGGCTTAATTGAAATCAGTCTTGGTTTTGGGTTAGCTATTTGGAGAAAATATAGAATTGAATTCGGTTGGGCACTGGCGGTGTTTTTTGTTTTAATCTTTCCTGGGAATATCTCTCAATATATGAATGGAACAGATGCTTTTGGTGCACTGAATTCTGACAGAGCCCGATTTCTAAGATTATTTTTCCAACCCGTGTTAATTATTTGGGCGATTTGGTCTTCAGGAGCATGGAAAGCGTATAAAAATTCCAAAAAATAGTCTTATGCTGAATCCTCAATTATTTTTAGGCAATCAAGTTTGTTTTCCTCTGTATTCCGTTTCGCGGTTAATTACCAAGGCTTACAAACCCTACCTGACGATAATGGGCGTCACTTACCCGCAATATTTAGTATTATTAGTTCTTTGGGAAACAGACAATATTCCTGTAAATGAAATTACAGAAAAATTATTGTTGGACACCAATACCCTTTCACCCCTGCTCCAAAGAATGGAAAAAATGGGAATTTTAAAGCGAAAAAGATCCACAAAAGACGAAAGAAGCGTTTTGGTACAATTGACGCAAAAAGGGAAAGAGTTAGCAATCAAAGCACAACTAATTCCAACCAACTTGATCAACTTACTTTTAACCGAAAAGATAAACATAGATGAAGTACTTCATCTTAAAGGAATTCTAGAGCAGTGGATTAGTATATTATCAAATGAGAATAAAAATTAAAAAACAAAAACAAAAATGGAATTACTAGACAAGTTAAACTGGCGTTATGCTACAAAAGCAATGAACGGAGAAAAAGTAGATCAGGCAAAAATCGACAATATCATTGAGGCTATTTCGCTTTCTCCAACTTCAAGTGGCTTGCAGCCTTTTGAAGTATTCGTGGTAACAAATCAGGCGGTAAAAGAAAAAATTAAACCCGTTGCTTGGAATCAATCGGTAATTACAGATTGCTCGCACCTGCTTGTTTTTGCAGCGTGGGATAACTACACAGAAGGTAGAATCAATAAAATGTTTGATCTGACAAATGAGATTCGAGGATTCAAAAATGAAGGTTGGGAAAATTATAGACAACAATTGCTGTCCGTTTATCCGAAACAAGATCCAGAAGCCAACTTTAACCACGCTGTAAAACAGGCATATATCGCGTTTTCTCAAGCAATAAGTGCGGCTGCCCTCCAAGGACTTGACAGCACGCCAATTGAAGGGTTTGAACCAAAAGCTGTTGATGAAATTCTAGGTTTAAAAGAAAAAGGACTACGAAGTTGTGTCTTACTTCCCATTGGCTTCAGAGACGCGGAAAATGACTGGTTAGTAAACCTGAAAAAAGTCAGAAAAAGCAAAGAAGACTTAGTGACTTTAATCAATTAAAAAAGTGCATAACAAACAAAAAGGATGTGTAAAAACATGGCTATCACAATGTTTTAATGTATACTAGGGTAAAAGGAAAATTTATGGTTAAAATAATAGTATTCGACGCGGTAAACAAACCAAACGAAATTGAAAAAAATAATATCGTGAATTTTTTATTTGAAAATTTAGAGCACTACGGAGATCCAAAAAATCATATCAAAAAAGCAATTGAATATTCGATAAAAGAGTTTATATCTTTCGGAGGATTTACCCTAATTGCAAAAGAAGAGGATACAATCAAAGGAGCAGTGGTAGTGAATCAGACGGGAATGGGAGGTTATATTCCAGAAAATATTTTAGTTTACATCGCTACCCATAAAGATTTCCGTGGAACAGGTTTAGGAAAAAAACTAATGGAAAAAACAATAGAACATGCCCAAGGAGATTTGGCACTTCATGTTGAAGCAAATAATCCCGCAAAAAAACTTTATGAAAAATTTGGATTCACAAATCCTTATTTGGAAATGAGACTTAAAAAATAATATGGCACAACTCATTATACAGACTGACAAGATTAAAAACAATATCAAATACCTTAGCCAGTATTTTCAAAAACACAACATTCACTGGAGTTTGATAACAAAAGTATTCTCCGGCGACAAAGAATTTCTTAGAAATATATTAACACCTGATGTAATATCAAAAATCAATTCAGTTGGGGATTCGAGATTGACAAGTTTAAAAAACTTAAGAGAGGTTAATCCAGATATGCGTACCATTTACATTAAACCGCCGGCAAAAATATACGCTGACGATTTAGTAAAGTATGCAGATGTTTCCTTGAACAGCTCATTGAGCACAATAGAAGCTCTGAATGCAGCGGCTATTAAAGCTCATAAAATTCATCAAATTATCATCATGGTAGAACTTGGTGAACTAAGAGAAGGGGTTCAGAAAACTGCAATTTTGGAATTTTATGAAAGTGTTTTTAATTTATCTAACATAGATGTAATTGGAATAGGGTCGAATTTAGGTTGTATGTATGGCGTTGAGCCATCGTATGACAAACTACTTCAACTTTCGCTCTACAAAGAGCTTATTTCAGCAAAATTCAATAGAGAATTGCCATTTGTTTCAGCGGGAACATCTATAACTCTACCTTTAATAGGTCAAGGAACTCTCCCAAAGGAAGTTAATCATTTTCGTGTCGGTGAGGCTGCATTTTTTGGTCTGAGCCCTTTAAAAAACGAAAAATTTGAAGGTTTATCCACCGATACCTTTGAATTCTCTGCGAACATCATTGAATTAGAGGAAAAAAATATTGTACCTGACGGTGTAATAAATGCTGCAAATATTGGCCATACCGCTCAATATGAAAAGAATGATCCGACGTTAACGACTGTGAAAGCAATTTTGGATTTTGGTATGTTAGATGTTGACCGTATGGATTTAGAACCTATCGACAATGACATAAAATTCGTCGGGATAACTTCAGATATGCTTGTAGTTGATTTAGGCACCAACACAGATGGCAGCGGCAAAGTGAAATACAAAGCCGGTGATCAAATCATGTTTAAACCAAATTATATGGGTGTTGCACGCCTTCTCAATTCCAAATTTACAGATAAAAGTTTCGTTTAATTGTCGCGAATTTTAAGCGTCAGACGATACACTCACAAACAACATTCAATGCCAATTGATTTCTTTAATTACAAATAAGAACATGTGAGAACAAGTACGACAAATAATCTTTGAAATATAATTATAAAAAGACTGTTCGAATGAAAACTTCTCTAAGGACAATGCACGCAGTATAATACATTTGCTCCAAGGCTTTACTGATAGGCAAGTATTCATTAAATGATCTCGAAAGAAATTAATAACAGGCAGTCAAAGAAATTATTCTAATTTTGCGTTCAGATTTACAAATCATGCTCTTTACATTTGAAATAGAACCAAAGGACTTTCTAACTTTTCAGCTTTACACAATTTCTCAATCACCAAATGTTTTAAGAACAAGGCGAAGAGGTCGTCTTTTAACATCTGTCGCAGGCTTGCTTTTGTCGTTAAATTTGTTTGTAACGGGAAGTTTTATTCCAGCACTGTTTATGCTTGTAACGGCTGTTATTTCTTATGCTTTTTACCCAAAGTACCACAGATGGAGATTAAAAAGTCACTTTATTAAATACAGCAAGAAAAATTACGCAAGTCAATTCGGAAAAGAAGAATCTCTAGAAACTTTCAAAGATTATATTCTTTCAAAAAATGTTTCTGGAGAAGGAAAAGTTAAAATGGATGAACTCGACAGATTGACGGAAATAGCAGACCACTTCTTTCTGAAAATGAGAACTGGCTCTTCTCTTATTCTACCGAAACGATTCATACAAAATGATTCTGAACTAATAAAAGAAATGAAGCGGTTGAACGTACCCTTGCACCAGGAATTAAATTGGGAATATTAGGAATTAAACGTGAATCAATTCATTTTTAGACTTCAAACTAGGTTCAAAAGTGAAATCAATTCTTCCCAACTGAAGTCCTGCCCAACCAACTTGATTAATCAACACATTCTCGTTCTCACTATTTTTAATTACTGTTGGTTCAGTTAAAAAAGTGTGGGTATGACCACCAATAATCAAATGTATGCCCTTCGTATGCTGCGCTAATTTTATATCACTCACTTTCGACTTATCTTCATAGTCGTAACCTAGATGTGAAAGACAAATAATTAAATCACAGTTTTCTCTTTGCAAAGCAAGAACTTCATCTTGAGCAATTTCTATTGGATCAATAAAAACTGTATCTTCATATTTGGACTTCGGCACCAAACCATCTAGTTCAACACCAATGCCGAAAACACCTATTTTAATTCCTCCTCTTTTGAAAGTTGTTCTATTCTGTGTTTTGTCCGCTATGGCAGTATTTGTGAAATCATAATTAGCGCATAAGAAAGGGAAATTAGCGAAAGATTTCGCCTTCAAAAAACCATTAATCCCACCATCAAAATCATGATTCCCCATAGTCGCGGCATCATAACCAAGCTCAGTCATTAACTTCATTTCCAGCACTCCACCGTATCTATTGAAGTACGGTGTTCCTTGAAATATATCTCCTGCGTCCAACAAAAGCACATTTTCTTCACTACTCCTAATTTTATTGATTGCAGACGCTCTCCGACTAACACCTCCTTGCCCTGGGTATTTCGCGTCATTTTTAGGAAATGGATCTATATGCGAATGGGTATCATTCGTATGTAAAATTGTTAATCTTCTTTCCTTTTTTAAAGAGATAAATGAACTAACGAAGGGTTTAACCAGTAACACTCCTCCTGATAAATACAAAGAATCCGTTAAAAATTTCCGTCTATTTCTCATCATAGGTTCTACATTTTTCATCAACTTGTAAAGTGCCTTCTTTTTTAACTTGATCTAAAAAAGAATCACGCATCAATTTATTGGTATAAATAACTTCTGTTTTCTGTTTGAAAAAATTCATGTTATCTCCACCATTCATTAAATAATCCGAAGTAAGCACCCAAAAATAATTGGAGTTAATCTCCGCATCCACGAGCATTAATCCTTGCTGATTTAATACCGCATTTGAAATAGGTTCTCCGCCTGATTTTTTAAGATAGTAAGCTATCTCTGGCAATAGTGAGATCGGTAATTTAACCCATACCACTTCATTGTCGAACGGCATTAATCTAAAAATATCCCCAACCGTTACTTTTCCTTCATTGATAGAAGAACGGATACCACCAACATTTAGGAGAACCATATTCGGTTTTAAAATTTGTGCCAAACTATCTTGATCCTTCAAGAGCGCATCGGCAACCCAATTACTAAGTTTACTGCATGGTCTACCTATTATCAAATAGGCGCTAGAATATCCAATAATTTCGTTCATGCTTTCCGACAAGGAATCTCTGTATGGTCGGATTTCATCATCTAGAGCGTTTACCAAGCCTCTCGATTCATTTATTGCAAGTGCATGGCTTTTCCAAGTATTGGGAGAAAAAGAAGAGCAGGCCGTTAGACCTGCTCCCAAAATTATAATAAAAAGATGTTTTTTATTCATTATTGAATAATAACCGATTTTTGTGCAATTCCAAATGGAGTTATTGCTTTAACTATATAAACTCCTGCTTTCAAACTAGAAACATTCACTTTAGACAAAACCGTATCGTTTACATAAGATTTCAAAACAATTCTTCCTAGCCCGTCAAGAATCTCGTATTTTGAAATTGTCGTTCCATCAATGTGCAATGTCAAAACGTCTTTAGCGGGATTTGAATAGATTACAAAGTTCTTAACTAATAATTCTTCCACATCAGCTAAACAACCTAATGATTCATACGTCATATTGTTAAATTTGATGTAACATACAAATTCCACACTATCAACGAAAGGATTTCTGTTGCCTTGCAATGAATCCAAATAGTCATTTCTCGACATTTCCCATGAATCTGGTAAATCTTGAAAATGCCATTGCTTGAGTATCGCTTGATCTTGTCCGTAAGGTGTACTTGAACTAATGTAGTTAGGTAAAGCCCAAGAATTTCCACTTACTGTTGTGTAGCAAGTTGCTTCGTACATCATGGCACGGGCAGCATCACCTTTGTGTTCATCTCTTGGCTCATAAACGATTTGACCGTTTGCATTCGTTCCATATTTTGCACCTAAAAAAACACTCGTAACATTTACAACTTCACCGAGCGGATAGTTGCTTCTTACTGCGTTCGAATTGTTTTGATTGGTTGGAAACAAATGGTGATAATCGCTGTACTCTGGCAAGTTTTGTGCGGGGTTTGTTGGCATCCAACTATGGCAATAGGTATGTTCCCTTGAGTATCCAGTTGCTGTAAAATCAAATGGTTCTGTGTAAATCTTATTTTCTCCAGAATAGACACAAGTAATTACTCTTCTATTCAGAGTAGTATCTCTTGATGCAAATTCATTAATCATCAAGTTTCCGTAATAACTATAATACTGAACTTGATGTGGATTAATTAAGTTGTGTAAGTCAGTTAAAAAAGTAGGACTAGAAGTAGAGATACCACTGTAGTATGTCGGCGACTGCATTGTAGCAGGTGTAGTTGCGTTTTGCAACAAGGGTGCACTTGTTTTATAATTTCGATTTGTTCCAGATCCGTTATAAGCAAACACAGCAAAATAGTAAGTCTCGTTTGCTTTTATGTTATTAGGATTCAAATTAGTTGCATTTGAACTAAAAACAACTTGACCATCACCAACAATATCTCCTCTTTCATAAACAGTTCCATCAACAGGTATTCCTGTAATTGGCGAACCTTTTTTACGTAAAACTAAGTAACCTTCAACTCCAGAAACTGGCGTAAAACTACCTCGCAAACGGTAAGTTTTTACCGTAGAAAATATCAAATTCGTTGGTTGAGACGCTGGCTCCGTCGCCAAACCACCACCAACTCCGTACAAATTGATTACATAAGAAGATTCATCTGAATCATTATTGACAATTGTCATGACCGCATCTCTGTTTCCCGAAGCTGCCGGAGTAAAATTAAGAACTAAATTACCAGTTGATGAACTGGCAACTGTAGCAGGAAAACTCCCAAGCGTAAAATCACTTGCATTTGGTCCACTAATATTAACTGCTGAAATATTCAACGGGTTTACTGTACCTAAGTTTTCAACTGTAAACGTTGTTGGCGTCATTACTCCTACTCCTGAATTGAACAATTGTGTACCTCCAGATAAAATTGTTGTCGAACCTTTTTTAATATTGATTTCTTGTGCAGGAGTTGCCGCGCCTGCAGCGATATTTACATCATCTAAACCTATATTACCAGATACCTTATTCGTATATATAAATCGAATGAAGCGCGTCGCTGCTTGTGGAATATCTGTAAATTGAGTGTACGTTCCGATCGGTGCAGAAGTGTAAGATGTCAGAGTTGTATACGTCACACCTAAAGCAGATTCTTCTACAGTGAATGTACTCCCAGAGAAACCATTTCCTGTTAGATAATAGCTCAAATTCCCTGGGGAACTTGCAAACTCAATTACCAGATAATCACCAGTACCGTCAAACTTCATTGCTGGTGGTGTATTTCCAGAAGCCGTATAAAATGCAGTTCCTGACTCTGACCAACCAGTTGGAAGAGATGTTGTTGCAAAGCTCCAAGATGTCGGCAGTACCGCTTGGGCGAAAAAATTCGTGCTTATCGAAAGCATCAAACTCGATAGATAAATAATTTTTCTCATTTTCTGTTATATATTAAAATTGTAATGCAAGCGATAAATTAAATCTAAGTCCTCCACCGAAGAAAACTTGTGTTCCAACTGCCTCAAATGCTGTTGAACTTCCTTGAATTGGCCGACCATCAGAAATATATTTGGTTCCAAGAAGATTAATAACTGAACCATTAACTAACAAGCCATTATGCTTAAGTTTTATTCTATATCCTGCGTAAATATTAAGCAAAGAATAGCTTGGCATTTTCCACGAATCTCTTCCTCCGTTCTCGCCTTGTAAGGAAAACGGACTAAAATCAGCATAATATCTATCAAAGAATTGAAATTGTGGTTTGACAAACATTCCTTTTATGGGCTCCCATCTGTAAGACAATGACAATAAAGTTTGTGCGGCATCGCCTACGTGTACTCCTTTCGCATCGAATGAAAAAGTAACGTCATATTGCGGAACCGACACTACTTCTGATGAATTCCATTTCCAATTACCAATAGAGAACATGGCTTCAAAACTATGTTTTTTATTTATTTGATATGCCATGTCAACCTCGCCACCATAATGTATCGCATCCATTCCATTAATGTTAACACGTATCATTTCAGTTGGATCATTAGGATCTGGCACTGAAACTCCAAATGGGAAAGGTTTGTTTCTCCAATTCGTGAAATATCCATTTACGTTAACCCCAAACTTATTATTTGAATAATTATATCCACCTTCAATGGCTTGAACTTTTTCATTAACGATTTCAGCAAAGAATGTGTTGGTATTGTTATCAATTACATTGCTGAACTGAGGAGTTCTGGAGAGGTAACCAAGATTAACATACACACCTGAAAATTCAGTTAATTCGTAATGTGCACCAAATTTAATGGTAGCACCCGGTAAATACTTCCAATCTGTTTGACTGTATTTTAATCCATCTGATTCTCTAGTATATGATTTACCCTGGTAGTTTACCGTGTCATTAAAACCAACCTTCAATAAAGTGTCTCCAACTGTTATTTCTCTCTTTACGAAATAATCAATTCCCTTATAACCGTTATAAATAGCAGATAAATTAATGAATGTTGTCCAACGACCCTTTGTATATTCAGCTTGTCCAAAAACTCCTGCCCAAGTTACTAATCCATCTCTGTGATTGTTATAGGGTTGCAAAGCAACTTTATCGCCAACGAATTTCATATCTGTGCGAGAATTCTTATTTGTACCACTTAGGGCATATTCACCACCTAATAAATCTGTGATCTCCTGGTAGTGCTTTCCTTTGTAATATCTCAAATCTAAACCCCCAGAAATACTTAAATTTTTGCTCTTATTATACGTGAATTGCGGCAAATAGCCCAACCAAAAATGGTTGTTGATTGAAGCTAACAAATAATTATTTGATTTGAATAAGACTGGCGAATAAGTTGGATCAACATTTGGATACGTAGCTCCAAAAAATTGGTACTCTTGATTCGATTTAATCATGGCATCCCAGTTTATCGTTCCATCGGTGGTATCCGATAAAATTCCTGATGAATTCATAATTCTTGTCCCTCCACCTCTGCCGATAGAAGCATACACCAAATTCGAAATTGATAGTTTCTCATTAACAATCCAAAAGTCTTTTAGAGTTATTTGTGGCTTGTTATAAAAATTTAAGGCTGCATTTTTGACTTGTTTTTTTCCTTGGTCATCCGTATAATAACCCCATTGAGAATTGTAACGAATGCCGTTATTGTAACGTGTTGGAATTTGGGCTGAGTCAGGAACTACTATACCCAACTTATTAGCTGTTTTCTCGTCCCAATAAGCAATTGGATTCATATAAGAACGCTGACCATGCTCTTGCGGAGCCATAAAACCAGATAAAGAAGTTAAGTGTTTTCCCCAACGCTTTTGGATTTTTGTATACAGAAATACACCTTTTGACGGAGTTCCATCTACCCATCCTTCTGATGTTTTATAGCTTGCAGAAAGAGTCATTCCCCAACCAGAAGCATTTAAACCTGAGTTATAAGAAAAGGACGTTCTCAATAAATTTCCTGAACCATATTCTTGTTTAACCAAGCCACCTTTTTTATTTCCTACTCCTTGGGTAATAATATTAATAGAACCACCAATAGAGGGTAAAGCTAATTTAGTAGCTCCTAATCCACGCTGTACTTGCACAGTTGAAGTAATAGCATCCAAACCAAACCAGTTTGACCAATATACCGCGCCACTTTCCATATCATTAACAGGAACACCATCAATCAAAACACCTATATTCCGTTGATCAAAACCACGAACGTTAATTCGAGAATCTCCATCACCACCTCCAGATTGTGTAGCATATACACCCGGAGTGGCATTCAATAACATAGGCAAGTCTCGCGAACCTAATTCTTCCGTAATTTGTTTTTGAGAAATTTTTGTGACTGCGACTGGAGTTTTTCTGCCCGTTACCAAATTCCCTATCACCTTAACTTCCTCCAATTCTTGGCTGTTCCCCAAGAAAATATCAAAATTTGTAACGAGTTTTGCTACTGTAATAGTATAAGACTCATCCGAAAACAAAAGCATGGTAACATTCATTCGGTATTCACCCGCTTTATCTACTTTAATTGTATAATTCCCATCATAGTCAGAAAGAACTTTTATTGTTTCATTAACAATAATTTTAGCTCCCACGAGTGGCTCTTTATTTGAATTATCGAGCACTTTCCCTTTAATAACAAATTCTTGTGCGAAAGATGGCAAGGTGATTAATATTAATATTAATCCGAATAATATCCTCATAAATGAAATTTTAGAGAAAAAAAAGAGGTCGATTACCGACCTCTTTTTTTTTCTTAGAATGAATTATTTAACGATTACTTTTTTCGTTGTACTCTCACCGTTGGAATGAGAGAAACGCACTATATACAATCCTTTAAAATCTAAATCAAATGTAATAATTGTCTTTCCATTAGTCTGGATATTGGCAACTTTTTGACCGAGTGTGTTATAAACAGCAACACTTTCAATTCCTTTCAAACCTTTAACATTGAAAGTTCCATTTGATGGATTTGGGTAAACAGTCATTAAATCTTGTACTTTTTCGTTTACAGACAGCGGATTACAATCGCAAGTGTGGTATCCTAGTGTTGACCAATTTCCATCCATGATTGGAAAGCCGGTAGTTGAGTTATAAACGGTATCGCCATTTGCATCCAAACGCGCCGTAAGTGGCGGAATTGAATCATATTCTCCCAATGGATTAAATACTGAAATCGCTGGGTTAATTACTCCTTTTCGAATATTTGATTTACGAATCATTGAATGATCCACGGTAATTTGCGCACCACCATTTGCACCACCATTGTGAGGCGCTAGAGAGGACCAACCGCCTGTAGGAGTAGAATTACCTCCATTTGCATTTGTCGGTCTTTCACCAATTTTACCAAAAATATCGATAACTGTCATTCCTGGTATGGTTGCAACAATATCCCCGGGATTTGACGTTAATGTTCCTTTCAATAATACAACACAGTCGTCTCCATTCCAGTAGAAAGCTGTACTCGTATTGTAGTCCGGAGAAAAGAATCCATCTGCACGCGATTGTAAAGAATCCCATACTGGAGCCTCAAATGCTGTTCCATTTGGATCTCTTTTGTCTAACACACCCACAAAAACACCGTGCGCCGGAACAGTTCCACTTAATTGAACTGAGTTTGCTACAGTTGCTGAGTTAGAACCATTAGAATAACGAGCAATGCAATATTCACTTAAGTTAATTGCCGCATTTGTTGGATTATAAATCTCTAACGCTTTGTTATTTGACCAACCTTCAACGTATTCTGAAATAAATAATTTCGAGCAGTCCTGAGCGAACACTGAACTTGATAATACAATAGATAAAATGAGTAATGATTTTTTCATACAGTTATAAATTATTGAGATTAGAAAATACGAGATTTTGTGCAGCATTGCTAGACCCAACAGCTGCTTTCAAATGGTTTGTAGAAAAAGTTGATTGTCTGACATCATTAAAGATAGCGAACATTTTTCCATTTGTATTCCATTTACTATTTCTGATGGTTTCAGTTTACTGGGAAACGTCAAGGATTACATCAAAAATCTGAAACAAATGTACACCATTAATTTTGTTCTACCAATTCCGAATGTTAAACTTTTATTACCTAATTATTAAAATAAAGGCGATGATTTATCTTGCAATTCCTATTTTAGCCCTCTAATTTTAATTCAGATGATGTACAAGTCTCTCTATATAGTACTCTTTTTGTTTTCAACAATTTCACAAGCCCAAGATATAACTGTTGAAAAGATTTGGAAAGAATATCAATTTTCCGGTTCTACTGTTTCTGGGTTTCGTTCCATGAACGATGGTATCCATTTTACAAAACTTTCAAAAATTGACGGAAAAATCAGTATTACAAAGCATACTTTTTTGAAACCCAATTCAGAGGGAGCCATTTTAGTCGATTTATCTCAAATACAGCTCAACGATAAGCCTATCGAGATTGATGATTATGAATTCAATCAAGATGAAACGAAGATTCTTTTCACGACTCAAACAGAAAATGTTTACCGTAGATCATTTAATGCTACTTACTTATTGTTTGATCTTGAAACAAAAAAAACAACGGCTTTAGATGCGGCTCATTCTCCACAAATGTTGGCTGAATATTCACCTGATGGCCAAATGGTATCTTATGTGTATAGAAACAATCTTTACGTCAGAGAAATAGGATCTGGTAAAATAACACAGCTAAGCTCGGACGGTTATAAAAATGGGATAATTAATGGCGGAACAGATTGGGTTTATGAAGAAGAATTTTCCATCACCAAAGGCTATGCTTGGTCGCCTGATAGTAAAGCAATTGCTTTTTTACGTTTCGACGAAAGGGGAGTAAAAGAATTTACAATGGAATACTTTTACGAGCTTTATCCAAGCTTAATTTCTTTTAAATATCCAAAAGCAGGAGAGGACAACTCAAAAGTAAGTGCTCTAATTGTAGATATCACGAATGGTCAAAAAAGCACACTAGACTTAGGACAATACGAATATATTCCGCGTTTAAAATGGTCTGGAACGGAGAATACATTAATCGTTCAAACCATGAATAGACATCAAAGTCTTTTGAAATACCACAAAGTATCCCAACAAGGCGAAACTTGGACATCGGTGCCTTTTTATGAAGAAGAGTCAACAACATATATTGACATAGATGACAATTTACTCATATTAAAAGGTGGTAAAACTATTTTACGAACAAGTGAAAAAGACGATTTTAATCATATTTATGCCCTTAATTTTAATGGAACTATCCGGCAAATAACGAAAGGAAATTGGGATGTAATCGAATTTTTAGGTATTGATGAAGACAAAAATAGAATTTATTACAGCGCTGCTGAAAAAGGAGCGATTTATAAAGGAATATATTCCATTCACTTAGATGGAACAGGCAAAAAGTTGATAAGTAGTGAAACCGGTTACAATGAGGCCGCATTTTCCGCAGGAATGAAATATTTTATCAAGTCCTACTCTGATGCTAACACGCCAAACACTTCTACTTTATGCGACAAAAATGGAAAGGAGCTTTTTGTTTTAGAAGAAAACCAATCCTTAAAGAAGAAATTAAAAAATTACAACCTTCAGCGTAAAGAATTTATGGTTATTAGAGGAGAATCTTCTGACTTAAATGCTTGGATGATAAAACCACCAAATTTTGATGCTACAAAAAAATATCCTGTTTATATAAATATATATGGTGGTCCGGGAAGCAATACCGTGAAGGATTCATGGGATGGAGCAAATTATATGTATCATCAACTTTTAGCACAAAAAGGATACATTGTCTTTTCCGTCGATCCAAGAGGAACAATGTACAGAGGAACTGATTTTAAAAAATCCACTTATTTACAACTTGGTAAATTCGAAACAGAAGATTTTATTGCGGTCGCAAAAGAATTGGCTAAAGAAAATTACGTTGATCAGAATCGTATTGGCATGATGGGATGGAGCTACGGAGGATTTATGACTTCACTTTGCATGACCAAAGGCGCTGACATATTTAAAATGGGAATCGCTGTTGCTCCAGTAACAAACTGGCGTTTTTACGACAATATCTACACAGAGCGATTTATGCGCACACCATTAGAAAATGAGAATGGATATGATGATAATAGTCCGATTAATTTTGTGAATAACTTAAAAGGTAAATATTTGCTTATCCATGGATCTGGAGACGATAACGTTCATTACCAAAATACCATGGAAATGATAAGTGCACTCGTTGCTGCTAATAAGCAATTCGATTTATTTATCTATCCTAATAAAAATCATGGCATTTATGGAGGTAATACGAGAAATCATTTATTTAACATGATGCTAAATTACACTTTAGATAACCTATAAATATTGTAAAAGATCAGAATACAAAATAAATTGTAAAATTTCAGGAATAAGCGCGAGAAAGTTTTTAGAGAATAAATACTTTATCTAATTTAGCGCACGGATAAAAATAACTGTACACATTTAAAATCATGAGTGAAATAGCCAAAATTGAGTTAGATGGGAAAACATACGAATTCCCAATTATTGAAGGTACTGAAAATGAAAAAGCAATTGACATAAGTACTCTTCGTGGGAAATCGGGTTACATAACTATCGATCCCGGTTTTAAAAATACAGGTAGCACGAAGAGCGCTATCACCTTTTTGGATGGTGAAGAGGGAATTCTTCGCTACCGCGGTTATCCCATAGAACAATTAGCCGAACAAGCATCTTTTACAGAAGTAGCTTTTTTGCTGATTTATGGGGAATTACCTTCTCAAGTACAATTGGCGAGTTTCCAAAATAGTATCACCAAACACACACTAGTGCACGAAGACATGAAACAGTTCTTCGAAGCCTATCCGGCTAAAGCTCACCCCATGGGAGTATTAGCTTCAATGGTTTGCTCACTATCTACTTTTTACCCAGAGTCATTAGACCCAAATCGTTCACCGGAATCAAAGGATTTGACAATTCATAGATTGATAGCAAAGTTACCAACGCTTGCAGCGTGGTCATACAAAAATGCAATTCGTCATCCGTTCATGTATCCAAAAAATGATTTGGATTATTGTTCAAACTTTATGCACATGATGTTTGCGATGCCAACTGAAGAATATCAAGTTGATCCAATTATATCAAGCGCATTAAACAAATTATTAATTTTACATGCTGACCACGAACAAAATTGTTCAACAGCGACGACCAGAATCGTAGGTTCATCACAAGTGAATTTATATGCTGCAATAGGTTCTGGTATTACCGCTCTTTGGGGACCTTTGCACGGCGGTGCGAACCAAGCAGTGATCGAAATGTTAGAAAAAATTGATGCTGACGGCGGTGATGTTGATAAATGGGTGCTGAAAGCAAAAGATAAAGATGACTCTTTTAGATTAATGGGCTTTGGCCATAGAGTTTATAAAAATTTCGATCCACGCGCTACTATAATTAAAAAAGCGTGCGATGACATTTTGGACAAAATGGGAATCGATGATGCCTTATTGGATATCGCAAAGAAATTAGAGAAAGTAGCACTTGAAGATGAATACTTTATCGAAAGAAACTTGTATCCAAACGTTGATTTCTATTCTGGCATAATCTATAGAGCATTAGGAATTCCAACTGAAATGTTTACCGTAATGTTCGCTATTGGTCGTTTACCAGGGTGGATCGCTCAATGGAAAGAAATGATTGAAGCTGGCGAGCCAATTGGTCGTCCACGTCAAGTTTACACTGGCGCAAAAAAACGAGATTACGTTGCATTGAATAAAAGATAAAGAATACATTATTATTTATAAAACCTCGTAATGACTTACGAGGTTTTTTTGTTTATTTCCTATTTGAAAATGTCCTCTAAAACTCAAATTTTTATTCTATAAAGCGCGTAGAATTATACTTTTTATTTCGTATATTTCACAATACCATAAAAAATGTGTATCTTGCTTGAAATTTTAAAACAATAACTATGAAAAAAAAATTACTCACATGTTTAGCGCTAGCACCAGCTTTATTTTATGCGCAAACAACAATTATTACCGACAATTTTGACAGCTACACAGCTGGTAATGGTGTCGTAACTGAGAGTGCCGGAATTTGGGACACTTGGAATGGAGGGGGTGGAACTGCAGAAGAAGCCCTAGTAAGCAGTGCTTACTCGAGCAGTACATCAAATTCAATGCATGTAAAAAACGGTGGACCTTCTGTTTATGAAAATGACATGATTCTAGCATTTCCCGCTACATATACAACCGGAGTTTATGAGTTCAATTGCGCAATTTATGTTACTCAAGGAGATGGTGGCTACATCAACCTAGGCGGTGCCTGGACAACTGGTGGTGGTACTTATCAATATGGAGGTGATTTCTATTTTAATGCAGATGGATCTGGGTTTGTTGATGCTCCCGCAACGCTTCCTTTCACTTACAATGTTGCGGCTTGGAATACAGTTAAGATTAGAGTTGACTTAGTAAACACCACGAAAGAGCTCTTCATTAATGATGTTTCTTTTGGTCAAAACGCTTGGGGTGCAGCCTCAGGATTTGGAGCTGCGGATATTTTCGGGGTTGGATATGCAACAAATGCTGGAACTACGCAAGTAACTTCAAATTTTTACATTGACGACGTTACTTTAGTAGATATGAGCGGTGTTGGTTTAAATGAAAATGTTTTGGATGCAACAATCAATGTTTATCCTAGCATTAACAGCGGTCAATTCTCAATTGAATTGAAAGATGCAGCATCTGAGAAGTACGATATCGTTTTAACGGATATCTCTGGAAATATTGTGCATTCTCGTAATGTGAATGTTTCAGGTTCAGCTACTTTGAATTTCGATTTAAACATCGCTAGCGGTATTTATTTCATTAATTTTTCGAACGGAACGAACACATCAACACAAAGAATTATTGTAAAATAATTCAAAAATTATCTATAGAAAGAGGAGGCTTAGGTCTCCTCTTTCTTTTTGAGTAGAATGTAAATATTACTCTACTTATATATCGGCTAGTATAGTATCAGCTTTTAAAATTTATCGAATGAAACTAATTTACACGCTAATAACTATACTTTTATTGAGCATAAATAGCGGTGAATTATTCGCGCAATCAGATACTGTTTGGAATCAAAAACCAATTTTTACAGTTACTTGTTTTACGGATGTCTACTATGTTTACGACTTTAACCAACCTAAAACGAATATTCGTCAAAAATTTCTTTTTAACCACAATCGGCACAACGAGTTTAATATAAACTTAGGATTAATTAAATTTCAAATTGAGCACGACAAATACCGTGCGAATTTTGGCTTACAAGCTGGAACCTATGTATCTGACAACTATGCTGTAGAACCAATAGCATTACGAAATATTTCCGAAGCCAATATTGGCATTTCTCTTGGGGGAAGAAATAGACTATGGCTAGATGCCGGAATACTAAACTCCCATATTGGATTTGAAAGTGCGGTTTCTATTGAGAACCCAACATTAACTCGATCACTTTCAGCAGAAAATTCACCATATTATTTAGCGGGAATAAAATTGAGCTTTAAACCAATTAAAAAACTTGAATTGGCCGCCTTTGCTCTCAATGGTTGGCAACGTATCCAAAGATTACCCGGCAACTCCCTACTTTCCTTCGGTACACAAGTTAAATATACTGCAAATAAAAAATTGAAACTCAACTGGAGCACTTTTATAGGCACCAATGACCCAGATAACATAAGAAGAATGCGGTTTTTCAGCAATTTATATGGAATTATATCTCCTTCAAAAGATCTTAAAATAATCGCAGGAATAGATTTTGGTATTCAACAACGAAGTAAGTACAGTAAAAACTATAATACCTGGTTAACTCCTGTTTTAATTGCACAAATAAAATTAACTCCGCACTTAAATACTGCATTTAGAATAGAATATTTTCAAGACGAAACTGGGATTATTATACCAACAACGACTCCTAACGGATTTCAAACTGCAGGAGCTTCGATAAACTTCGACTATAACCCAATTTCCAATTTGTCCTGTCGAATTGAAGGAAGATGGTTAGCTAGTCGCAACTTGATATTTCAAAAAAATGGTTTGTCAAGTAGTGATAACTTTATTCTCGCTTTCTCCATAGCTTATAAGTTTTCAAAACAGTTTTGATGATTCTAAAAATACTGCACACAATGATAACAATCTCTTTAATACTGAAAGATTCATTCGACTCCTTTTGTCTACTTCGGTCTTGCGACTTTATGCGAATGACACGTATTCATTAACTTTAGGTATAACCGCAACGATCATTCTCATATATTTCATTCTGACAAGTATTTCTAGCTTTTCAATAATATATCGCATGGTCAGTTTTATAAAGTAACGAGCAAATTCAGAGGGAAAAATAAAAAGGATAATTATAATCGTACGCCAACTATACAAATATCGTCTGTTTGCTCGTTGCCTCCTTTCCAATAAAAATGCTCAGCTAAAAGCATTTGCTTTTGATCATCTAGTTTTAATGAAGAATTTTTATTTAACCATTCCTTCAAACGAAGTGATTTGTATTTTTTATTTTTCGGCCCACCAATTTGATCTTGAAAACCATCAGAACTTAAATACAGTAAATCTCCCTCTTCATATTTAATAGTTGTAGAGTCAAAATGTCGCTCCTCCTCCATTTGCCACCCACCAATAGGATAGCTGCTCCCTTTAATTGTCTTAAATCCATCTTTGTTCACAAATAAGGCTTTTCTTTTTGCACCAGAAAACTGTACCGTTTTATTCTTTCTATCAATACAAACAAGTGAAACATCAAACCAATCGTTATTAAATTCAACTTCGTGCTGATCGGAACTGAAACTCTCAATAAAACGCTTATCCATTTCTTTGAGGATTTTATTTGTCTTTTTTAATCGTTTATTTAGGATAGAATAACTCAATAAGTTGTTCGCTAATATCGATAACATAGCACCCGGGACTCCATGCCCTGTGCAGTCTCCAACTGCTAAATAAGTCAAATCATCATTAACTTGAGACAACCAAAAAAAATCTCCTGAAATTATTTGTTGAGGTAAATATAGTACAAATGAATCTTCGAAAATACGGTTAAAATGACGCTGCTTTGGGAAAATTCCTTGTTGTAAAATTGCAGCATATTTCAGACTACTTACAAATTCAAAATTTTTATGTGAACACAACTCCTCTATTTTGTCTTCAATACGTTCATTTTCCAATGCACACAAACTCTCCAGTTTCCTTATCATAAAATAGATGTTTTGTCTTAGTAATGGTAATGTAATTCTCAACAAAAATATATAGGTCCTTCTAACTATAAACTATCGATATATTATATTCATGTTAAGATTAAAATTCAAACAGATGAAAGACTCACTATCCTTAAGATAACATTTTCATTTTATTAGTTGTCTTTTAATTTAATTTAGATTAATAAAACTTAATTTGTTAGATTTGTATAACTTTAGTATTTTTGCAATCTAAATATTAAATAAAATTTATGGTTCGGATTAAAAGAACATCACCCTCTGCATTATTTCTACTTCTTTTTACACAAGTCAGTTTCTCACAAAACTTAACATTATCAGGCAAATTGAGTGCTAACAATGAACCTGTTTCATTTTCCAAACTAAGTATTCAAGGACAAGGCAAAGGAGCCATAAGTGATAGCCTTGGAAATTATAAGATAGAAAATCTATCACCTGGAAACTATACAATTCGAGCGGTAACTTATGGATTTGAAAACTTTGAAGTTAAAATCAATCTAATGAATCAAAACCTTGTACATGATATAGATTTGTCAGCTTATATTTTCGCCCAATTTATTGACGAAGTAGTCATTACAGGGACAATGAAGGAAGTTAGTCGGCTAGAAAGTCCTGTTCCAGTTGAGGTTTATACCCCAAATTATTTCAAAAAAAATCCAACTCCTAACATTTATGACGCACTACAAAATGTCAATGGCGTTCGTCCACAACTTAATTGTAATGTTTGTAGTACTGGCGATATTCACATTAATGGGCTCGAAGGTCCATACACAATGGTTTTGATTGATGGAATGCCAATTGTAAGTGGCTTGTCATCTGTATATGGTTTATCTGGAATACCGAATGCATTAGTCGAGCGAATAGAAATCGTTAAAGGTCCGGCATCGTCTCTTTATGGGAGTGAAGCGGTGGGTGGATTAATTAATATAATAACCAAAAAACCATCAAATGCACCATTAGTTTCCGCTGACTTTTTCAGCACAAGTTGGGGCGAACACAATGCAGATTTAGGAATAAAGCTGAAAGTTGGAAAAAAAGCATCGGTTCTTACCGGCATAAATTACTTCAATTTTCAGAACAGAATCGATAAAAACAACGATAATTTTACTGATTTAACACTTCAAAATCGAATTTCGGTTTTTCAGAAATGGAATTTTTCAACAAAAAAAAATCGAATATTTAGTCTTGCAGCTCGTTACATGCATGAAGACAGATGGGGAGGTGAAATGAACTGGGACAAGAAGTTTCGGGGAGGAGACAGTATTTACGGAGAAAGTATATATACCAATCGTTGGGAGATATTAGGTAATTATCAACTCCCCACTAAAGAAAAATTACTACTCTCTTACTCCTACAATACCCATTTACAAAATAGTAGATATGGGACGACTATATACGATGCTGTACAAACGATTGGTTTCGGACAGTTGACATGGGATAAAAAAATCAATAGAAATGATTTTTTACTCGGTATAGCAACGAGATATACCTATTACGACGATAATACACCAGCAACGGCATCTTCGGATACTCTTTTTCAAAAGAATCTTCCACAAAAAACGTGGTTGCCCGGAGTTTTCATTCAAAATGAAATCGCAATTACTGAAAAACACAAATTTCTATTGGGTTTTAGGTACGATTACAATTCTTATCATGGAAATATCTATACGCCAAGAATTGCATATAAATGGTCTGTCAATACTAAAAATATAATTCGAATAAATGCTGGAACTGGTTATCGCGTTGTAAATTTATTCACAGAAGATCACGCAGCACTCACCGGTGCGAGAATAGTAGATATAAAAAATGAACTGAAACCTGAAAAGTCGTACAACATAAATATCAACTATGTTAAAAAAGTATTTCTCAAAAAAGGAATTTTCCTAAACTTTGATGCATCTATATTTTACACCCACTTCAACAATAGAATTGTTGGTGACTACGAGCAAGATCCCAATAAAATCATTTATGATAACTTAAAAGGCTATGCTAAAAGTAAGGGTATTAGCCTGAATTTAGATTTTGTATTTCCAAATGGATTAAAAGTTATTGGAGGCGCAACACTTATGGAAAATACACTAACAGAAAATAGCATTACCAAACAGCAAATATTAACTGAAAAAGTTACTGGAACCTGGGCAATTTCATATAAAATTAAAAAATTGAATTTGGCGATTGATTATACAGGAAACGTTTATAGCCCGATGCGTTTGCCTTTGCTTAGCGAAACAGATCCAAGACTACAATACTCACCATGGTGGAGTATACAAAATATACAATTCACATTCGATGGACTTGGTGATTTTGAAATCTATACTGGCATTAAAAATCTACTAAACTGGACGCCAAACAAGGGAAATCCGTTTCTTATAGCTCGTTCAAATGATCCTTTTGACAAACAAGTTCAATTTGATTCAAATGGAAAAGCAATTGCCAATGCCAACAATCCCTATGGATTAACGTTTGATCCAAGTTATGTTTTTGCACCAAATCAGGGTATTCGTGTGTTTTTAGGAGTCCGTTTCCATTTTAAATAAATGATGATGTTTTTAAAAAGTAGAAATATTATTTTTTTCTGTGCGGTGGTGTTATTTCCTTCCGCTTTAAAGGCCCAAATAAAAACATACAAATTCGAAGAAATTGACAGTTTATATTTAACCCAAAAAAAACCGTTGGTGATATTTCTATATACAGAATGGTGCAACATATGTCTAGCAATGGAAAACACAACCTTTCAAGATGAAGAAATTGCCGAACTGTTAAATTCGGAGTTTTATTTCGTCCGGTTAAATGCAGAAGAAAAAAAAACGATTGACTTTAGAGATCAGTCATTCAATTTCAATCCGAATGGAACAAACATCGGCATACACGAACTCGCCTATCAATTGGGAAATTTCAATGGTAAAATGATATTTCCGACAATCACAGTTCTAAATACTGACAATGAAATAGTTTTACACGAGAATAGTTTTATAAAATCCTCTCATTTACACCAGTTGTTACTTCGGCTAATCTTCTAGTAAAAGAACGTTATTTATCTTTTGATCAAATTCATTTGTCTTTAATCAAATTTTATATGCGTGCTTTAAATTATTGTCTTGTTAGACGATTTTAATGAGACGATTTAGTTCCTGCTTTCAATCAATCTACTTTAATTGAAATACCAATAAGGTATAAACAGATTATCGCAAAAAAAAATATCCGATAGAACCAATAAAAATTATTGTTCATGCTATTAACTAAAAAAACGGGGTTATAATCAACCCCGTTTTTCTTTTAACATTTCTATACTAAAAGTTACATATCAATAGATCCCGTAACCCTTTTCATAAAATCGTTCAAAGCCTCACGCTTCGTTTTACCTGCTTCAATCTCCGATTGTACATCTATTGCTCCAGCTAAATTAGAAAGCAATTCTCCTATAACATCCAATTCCTCGTCTTTGATTCCTGGTGCATCTATTAAATGCTCAAGAACTTCAACTGTTTCGTGCAAAAAATCAAGGTCTTTTTCTTCTGCAAGGGAGACCATGTGTTTAATTAGAGGTAAGCGCATCTAAAACTTCTTGAATGATTTCTACTTTATTTCCTTGGTTTTGTTTTACCAATTTTCCGTCTACGAAGCCTGCAAAAGTAGGCAAGTTCGAAACGTCTGCGAATTGACGGGAGTTCGGTAATTTTTCTGCATCGATGTAGAAAAACTCTATTCCTTGATTTTCCTCAGCCATACGCTTGAATTTTGGTTTAGTGATTTTACAATTACCACACCAAGTTGCTCCATATTGAATCATTACCTTTTTGTTGGAAGTCAACTTTTCGTGTAAGATATCTTCTGTTAATTCTGTAAACATCCTTATTAATTTTGGCTTAAGTAAGATGCAACACCTGTACTTGTTGCCTGCATTGCAAGCTTCCCTTCTTCCCAGTTTGCTGGACAAACTTCTCCATGTTTTTGAACATGTGTGTAAGCATCAATCAAACGGATATACTCCGCAACGTTACGTCCAACAGGCATATCATTGATAGATTCATGAAATACTTTTCCATCCTCATCAATTAAATAGGTTGCACGATAAGTTACATTGTCACCTTCCGAAGATTCGTCAAACATGTCAAAATCTAAAATATCTAGTTCTTGCGCTAAAACTCTTGTTGAGTCAGCTAATAATGGAAACTTAACTCCTTCAATCCCTCCGTTATCCTTCACAGTATTTAACCAAGCGAAGTGAACCTCCGCCGTATCGCATGACGCACCAATAACTAACGTATTTCTTTTTTCAAATTCAACTGCAGCCGCCTGAAAAGCGTGGATTTCAGTCGGACAAACAAACGTGAAATCTTTTGGGTACCAAAACAATAAAACTTTCTTCTTACTTTCAATAGCTTTTTTGAAAATATCCAACTGGAAAGTATCCCCCATTTCGTCCATTGCATTAACTGAAATAGATGGAAATTTTTTACCGACAAAACTCATTTTTTTATTATTTATATGATTAATTTTCGGCAAATGTACTCATTCTATCTACATCAATTTTATCAATAATTCCTATTGGATATAAGTACAATTGATAAGAATATTGTGGAGACTTTATACCCAGTCACTTTCGTCTAAAGTAAAAAGTTCGTTAACCGTTGTTTCAAAAAGTTCTGCAAGTTTCAATGCCAAAACAATGGATGGTGCATACTTCCCTAACTCCATGGCATTTATGGTTTGACGACTAACTTTTGCTTGCTCCGCTAACTTCGCCTGGGTCCAATTATTTTTGGCGCGTTCAACTTTGATACTATTCTTCATTTTTACTGGCTTTTTTCAGTTTGAATAATTCCCAATTGAAACGGATGATGAAGAAAAATAGGATGGTGAACATATTAATCGTCATAATGGTAAAAAAAGACAAATCATAAACAAAAATCATTGCCAATAGTAGAACAACATAGTTCAAATAGGTTGCCCAAACTAAAGATTCTAAACGGATTTTTTCAATAAACTCATCTTCTATTTCTTGCCTTGAAAAAGCAACAAACATTGAACTGACTATGATTAAAATACCTAAAATTTCATTCAAAACATTATTTTCGATTAACGTAAAATTAGCTTTGTTTGATTCCATTAACCCATCATTCCACATCGTAAAAACTTTGATGTTTAAAAATTCAGGTTCATAATTTACATATAAACTATAGAATCCTATAAATAAACTTGGAATCAATAGCGTCCTAAACGTTTAAAAAATAAGAGGGAATATTCCGTATCTCAAATTACCTTTGAGTTGCATAACAAAAAAACTCCCTCTCATGGCAAATATAACTTTGTTTTCTCAGATTATTTCAAAAT
>Ga0209390_10000819_pt1 | contig 62008 bp, 45 predicted proteins | sample BON01_FD_187212 | JGI IMG/M metagenome (GOLD analysis project Ga0209390, IMG submission 187212) | Freshwater microbial communities from Lake Bonney liftoff mats and glacier meltwater in Antarctica - BON-01 (SPAdes) (version 2) | ecosystem: Environmental > Aquatic > Freshwater > Ice > Glacier...
CAGTTTGGTTCAAAGAAGATTGATTTTCGTCTGGAGTATTCCGATCGAAAATCGCTGGGTATTACGGTTACGCCCGACCTGGATGTATTGGTGCGAGCGCCTGTAGATACAACGATGGACAAAATCAAAGAGAAACTGCGCAAAAAAGCACCGTGGATACTCAAACAGCAAAGTTTCTTTCTCTCTTTTCATCCGAAAACACCTGCACGGAAATACGTCAGTGGCGAAAGCCATTTGTATCTTGGCAGGCAATACCGTTTGAAAATTGAAATCAGAGAAATAGAATTCGTTAAGCTGAAAGGTAAATTTATTGAAATCAGTACGACGGATAAAGCAAGGGCGGAGCAATTGCTAAAAGGCTGGTATTTTAATGGGGCAAAAACAAAATTTCATGCTATTGCGAAGGGACTGATTAACAAATTTGAAAAATACAATGTGGAGCCAAGCTCGATGATCCTCCGAGCTATGCCAACCCGTTGGGGAAGCTGCACAGCAAAAGGAAAAATCATCCTGAATCCGGAGTTGATTAAAGCTCCGAAAGGATGTATTGAGTATGTGATCATACATGAGTTGTGTCATTTGATACATCACGACCACACACAAAAATTCATAGATTTACAAACCAGGGAGATGCCGGACTGGGAGAAGTGGAAGGCAAAATTGGAAAGGTTGCTGGCATGACCTAGTTTCAACAAAAGACTCTAAAGTCAAAGAAGCACCTGCTGGCGCGAGAATATCTACCCCAAAACAAGCACCCAAGCCAGATTCCCATAAATTCCAAGCCCAAAGAACACTGGCGCGACGCTTTAGAGCATTTCTATTGTTCCAGACAGGTATATGCTAAAGCATCGCGCCAGCGTTCTCCGCGCTTGGTTTTTTGGGGGAGCCTGGCGCCAGCGGGGCGGGTAGAGCAGCAAAAGTCACTCACCCAGTTCAGCAAGTATAGCTTCCAAAAATGCATTAGACAAACGGAAATCAGTTGCGCTGATTTTTTCAAAAATTGGCCTTGCGGCAGCGATTATTCCTCTTTTCTTTGAACTTGCTATTACGCCAAGGGTTCCTGTGAATGACAACCCCAGTGATGTTGCCATTTTTCGTGCCCGCAGATCGTCTAAAATTAGAAAACAATTCCCCAATTCAATTGCGAGCGCAACAGAACTGGCTAAAATTATGAGGCAGGAAGTATCGGATATAATTATTGTTTCCATGCATTTTGAAGGTCAGCGCGGAAGTCTTCGATGGTCTCACTGAAGATGGAAAACCCATATTTGCCCATGATTTCGATAAATGCACGTTTACACGCTCCAGCACGTATCGGGTCGCAGACCCTCACGAGCGCGCGCGGAGATTTTGGGTTTTGTGGTGGTTGGATTAAAAATTGGGAACACTTCACGCCAGCAGGGAATGCCCGCCCGCATTCCTCGTCCATGCACAGGACGACGACGCAGTACCTGTCGGCAACACTATTGCTTATTATTTAGCCTGCACCAACGCAGGTATTCCGGCGGAAATGCACGTGTATCCTAAGGGCGGTCATGGGTTTGGCATAGACAATAAAAAGACGGAGGATAAGTGGATGGAAAGATTGAAGGGGTGGATGAGGGGGCTGTAATTCAAAAACAGGTATTTCTACCCATTCTCATATTGCCGTAAAATTACGCTGTATATTCAGCCAGATGAAATACTACCTTTGTGAAAAGCAAAAGTATACCTCGCCATGGCAAAAATCACACAAGTTTTTATTCACCCCGCAATCGGCGTTGCCCGTGTAGGCGACAGCCCCAACGAATATTATTTCGGGTCGGAAATCATTGGAAAAGTCAAAACAGACCCTGCCAACTTCCGTGATCCACAAGGGCGTATCAAAAGGGAAGCCGCGCGTTTCCGCCTATATGGCGCCGATGCCAACGGAAATATCATCAGAGAACTTACTTCTGATGATGGAGAGATTAAATGGACCACCCATATTGCCAATAAAAAGGCAGCTTGGTATAATTTTGATATCGCGTTCGACATACCGCAGGCATCAGGCGGAATTAAAGGAGTAGCACCGACTTTTAGTACCGTTCGCAATCCGGCCATTCCCAGGCAAGACCGCAAACGCTTAGCCATCGATCCCGGCCCCATCAGTATTTCAGGGAATCTGGTGAATAAAAACGGAGAGAACAATAAGTATGCCTTCGATGAAGGTACCTTTTACAATCCCAATGGTCCCGATACCAAAGTGTACTTAGGCGAATTACGGACAGATGAGAAAGGGCGGTTGATTTTTCTGGGCGGTCGCGGGCATTCCGCTTCTTACAGCGATGCTCCCGCCACCACCTTTGCCAACAACCAAACCTGGCATGATGATACCTCCGACGGACCTGTCAATGCAGCCATTACCCTGAAAGACGGCCGGAAGATGGAGGCTGTCGGTGCATGGGTCATTACCGGCCCGCCGGATTACGCAGTTGGTGTCGACGCATTTATTACCGGATACGACCTGGCATTTCAAACCGCTATCGACGCCGGAACCCTGCAACCTGTGGATAAACCGGCATTCTGGAAAGATATCTACCCTATTCTGAACAGGCTGCCCCTGAATCAATGGGTCAACCGGGGTATTTATATACAGCATGGCTGGGGCAACAGCGCCGATTATACCAGTTTAACTAAACGGCTCAGCGATCCGGGCGGGAAAAATCTCCCCTTCCGGATGGCTATTTTTCAGCAATACCGCAACCCGGATTACAAGGCCATGGAAGCCGAATTTATCCCGCCAATCTACGGCGACGGTTTGCAGAGTTTCAGCCGCACCGACACCGATCCGCGCAACTTTATGGCACTCCTGTGTTTCCAGTATGAATACCTGAAACAATGGGCAGAAGGAAATTTTATTGCTGACGAGCCACCAAAACCAGTCGATTGGGAAAAACTGACGCCTGCTGAACAAGCGGGTCACTTAGACCGGTCTGCATTAGACGAAACCATCGGCGGCCCTTTCCACCCGGGATGTGAATTTACATGGCCCATGCGCCACACGATGATGTACAGTTCTCCATTCCGCATTAAATACCGTCCGGACGCACCGCTGAATTACGGCGCTGAATTGAATTCGGTCGCTGCATTGGCAGCAGGCGGCCCGTTAGACGGCAGTTCAGCCTGCGATATCACGCGCTGGATGGCGGTGCCCTGGCAAACGGATACGTCCAGTTGTTTAAGCGGCTATTCGGCGGTAATGGGACAATATATCCCGACTTTCTGGCCGGCCCGTGTACCGAATGATGTCCTGACGCAGCAAGACTACGACCAGATCATCAAACCCGGTGTAAGCGAAACGAAAAAACTTCAGATTTTCAGCCGCCGGGAAAAATGGCTGCGGGGTATCATCTACGAATACGGTTATCCGCCAAAAACGGTTCCGGAAAAAATAAAAGGCGTTAATGAGTTCATCACTGCCTGGCCCAAAGTGGGTATAGTCGTTCCGAAAGACGGTCCCGCCGGCTCCACGGCATTCCCCGAAAAAATATGGGTGGAAACAGGCCGGGATATTGAACCACCAAAATTGCTTGCAAAAGCCTCCGGAAGTGCCGCCACCCCGCAAGCCGAGGTGCCGGTAGTATCCGACTGGTTATTATGGATGAAGGACAGAAGCCGGGAACGGTCGGAATGACCGATGTACTGATCATTGGCGCCGGACCGGCAGGCCTTGCTGCCGCCATCACTTTGCGGCAGCAAGGCTTATCCGCTACGGTCGTTTACCGGGAAGAAAAAGGGCTGTTTAAAGCCGGAGAAAGCCTGTCGGGCACGGTAAAAATATCGCTCCAAAAACTCGGGCTTTGGGAAACCTTCCTTGCAGACCCTCATGCTCCCTGTTACGGCAACAGCTCCGGTTGGGCAAGCGACCAACTGCATTATTATCCCTTTCTGCATTCCCTCAACGGGCATGGCTGGCATATCGACCGGCGGCTTTTTGAGCGCCGTATGCGGGAAACAGCAGACCGTCTTGGCGTTATTTTTTACCACTTTGATAAAGCAGATGCACTCCGGCAAAATACTGACCATACCTGGCAGTTTAACGCCGATAATGCAGAAAAAAACATTGCTGCAAATATCCTTTTAGATGCATCAGGCCGCAATTCCTGGGTAGCCCGGCAATTAGGCATTTTCAGAATCAAGGATGACCGGCAAATCGCCGTAGTCGCATTTTTAAAAGCCACCGGCCAACCTGTTGAAGACAAGAGCAGTCTGGTGGAAGCCGTCGAATATGGCTGGTGGTACACCGCTCCCCTACCCGATGCGCACCTGGCATGTGTGTTTTTCACTGACCCCGATATTTACAAAAACCAGCACTTAAACACCCCGGATGGTTGGAAAAACTGCTTATTTTCCGCCAGGTATACTTTTGACCGTATCAAAAACAGCAGGTACGAATTGCTGGAACCGCCCGGCATGATGGCCGCAGAAAGCAGCAGGATGCCATCGCCTGTTGGTAAGAACAGGATCACTGCCGGTGACGCGGCGATTAGCTTTGACCCCCTGAGCGCGCATGGTATCACTTTGGCATTAGTCAGCGGGATTGATGCTGCCTTGGCCATTGCCGGTCAATTGAGCGGAGATGCCGGCGCTTTCGGGCAATACGAACAATTGCTGGCAACTGTTTATGACCATTATGCGGAGGAACGGCTGAAACATTATCGCCGGGAAAAACGATGGCCTGATGCGGCATATTGGGCGCGGCGGCGATGAAAAACCCAGGGCATTAATGGGTTCGGGGTTCACTGTACGGGATAGAACACAGATTAGACAGGTAAGAGCATGTCTAATCCGTGTTCAATCGCGCATAGTAAACCCCGAAAGCCAAAACGAACTACCTATTTCGCCCGCAGACAAAAACTTACTGAAGCAGGAACAGTGCGTCCTCCCGGGCTGCTGTTAATAATAGCCCGGTCCGAAACGTACAAGGTAACGGTATACCCGCAAGGCCGCAACCCGGCAGTATTCAATTCCCAATCCTCATTAACTTCCGCACTGTTTCCGCTATTCGGTGTAAATGCGCCGCCCGCAGCAGAAAGACCAAAAAGATATCCGCTAAAATAAGCGTCAGTGGCAGTAAACTTGCCCGCAATCCGGGTACCTGCAGTATAGTCGGCGCAATCGCCTCCAACGTTGGTGATACTCAGCGCAGCATCTGGCGCCACATTGTCAATTTGTACCTTTTTGTCGTCGGTACCGGCAATGGTCAGAATATCCAATTTGATATCATAAGCACGCGTTTCATCGGCAGGAGTATCTAGCCAACCGAGTACGCTATCCAAATTTTGCAAATAAGAGAGGTAATCGAAGTAGCCTGCGCCATCAGGTACGTGCGGTACCCGCTCTGTAGTAAATCCATTCCATTTCACCACTTCAATCGGCGTAAATAGGGTGATCCAGTTGGCCTCGCCTTGCGGGCGATACTGGATGCGGTATTTATGACCCACAAACGGCAATCCCTGAATGGTCACGCGACCGCTGAATGGACAGCCGCGGGCATCGACAGGAAAACCGGTGAGAGCAAATTTGGCGACAGGGGTGGTAAGCCCGCTGGCATTGTCAATCTCACCAACGGGTATTCCGCCTACGATGGTCATCACTGGCCGCACATCACCTGTACTTTCGCCGGGTTTGATCTGGATATATGTTTCTTTTACGTTGCCATAGGTTTCCAAATCATTCGGGTCGGTGGTGGATGGAGGTGTATTCCAGGAAAGTACTGAGCGGATCTTTACTACCTTCGGTTGATCGCAATGTTGCCGGCGGCGGTTGAAATCATAAGGCAAATAAGCGGCATAACACACCCCTTTTTCGGGTATATTTTTCAAATCATGCACTTTTACGCTGGCCGTTCCGAGGTATTCCCACCGGCAGGTATCATCCCAATCCGCCCAAAACGAAACATACTCATAACTGCCGCCGCCAAAACGCGGGAACATATCGGAGCACAAGTCGCCACTGTAACCGTACGGGCGTTTTACATGAATAGAAGCGGTCAAAAACTCCTGACTGTGATCGAGGCCGATATCTTCCAGTTCTTCGTAAGCAACATTCGCTTTGGTAGCAAGGTAGTTTTTTAAGAGCTCAGAAATGTTGACTTTAAAAGGATTGGATGAAAAAGCGCTTTCGGTAGAAAATGCCTCTAAACTATTGAAAGACAATGCCTTTTTAATTTCCGGAGCATGAAAACGAGTGGCGTCCACTTTGGCGGCTACATACGATTTGGCGACTGCATCGGCCGTTTCGGCCTTGCTGAAGGTCGCTGCGAATGCAGGCTCGGCAACCAACAGGTTTTGAGCCACCTGCTGAATACTCAGGTGAGGCTGCTCTTCTGCCAGCGTCAGGATTTTGTCTTTCCAGAATTCCGGGATAACAAAGAACCAACGCGGCTCAATCTGGATATGGCAGTTCTCTACATTCCCCCAAAATGGTTTCCAATTGGGCGAATTGGCAGGTGGTACCACTTCCCAGGAGAGTATAGCCCGAATTTTTGGAATGACGGGCGCGCTGCAGCCCTTGCGGTGCGCGGAGGCGTCAATCTGGATTTTAGCAGTGTAGGAAATGGGTTTTTTCGGGTTGCCTTTACAATCCTTTCCGGTAGGAATGTCGTGTACGTTCACGCCGACCAAGCCCTGGTCTTCCCAGCCTGCGCCGTAGTCGAGATAAAAACGGACATACTCGAACGATCCCCTGCTGCAAAGGCTGCCGTTGTAACCAAATGCATTGTTCACGCCGAAAGTGGCTTCGAGCAGGCGCGTCCCGGGATCGTAGCCTACTGCGGACAACTTTTCGTAAAACGTGGAAAAATTAAAAAATACGGAAGGCAATTTGGCTTTGCCGGGACGGAGCACCCACTCGGGATTGGCGAGCAGTAATGCTTTAAAATTGGCCCGTTCTTTGTGAGGGGCAACAAGAACTTTGGTTTTTTCTGCCATGGTTTTTGAATTTAAGTCAGATAAAATTAATAGATGAAATTGGCCCAAAAACCTGCTTCCGGGTGATGTGCGGGGAGCAACTCATGGGCATCATCTTTAATGTTTGGACTATACTGATTGTGAACAGCAGGGTTAAACCTTAACGTTTGTGAATCACGGGTGGAGATATCTGCAGTATATATTGTTGTTGCGGTGAGAGACTGCCCGGCCAGAAATTGTTATTTTTGCCCTGCTTTTCGGCTATTTTTTCGTCCCTAGCGATGCTGCGAACTCAAAAATGAGCTTTAATCAGGCCAAAAACAACTAATTTCATGGCGCGGGCGCTCTCACCGCAAAAAGTCTATCCGCAGATTCAAGTTTCAAATGCAACAGAGTTAGGTTTTATAACAGCATCATTGTAGAATTCAATAGGTGATAAAAACCCGAGTGATTTTCGAGGTCTGTTGTTTAGATTTCCGCCTCACTTGGTCTTCCCACATGTGCACCTCAAAATCCCATGCCCAACGCCGCGCTTGTGTCTTCCCGACCCTTGGTACGGGACAGGTATTGACCAAGCGCCCACGCGCGAAGCAATCTCGGTCTAAAATTAATGATTATCAATATTTTAATAGAAGTTAAACAATTGACGCGATGGGTTGCCAAAAAACAATCGCATCCAAAATCGTTGAAAAGGAGGCTGACTATATTTTGGCATCAAAAGGAAATCACGAAACCTTTTATCATGAAGTCATTAAACTATTTGATAATGAGGTGCTTACAAATGAATCTGTGCAAGAAAACAAAGGACATGGGCGATTTGAAACACGAGTTTGTCGGGTGATTTCAGCAAGTCGCTTGCCAGATCCCGCTTGCATCATGCCTGCTTTTGCGGCGGCAGGATCAAATTGCACATAAGCCAATTCCGGCTTCCCGATTCCCGCGCCCAATATCGCAGCGGCTTCATTCATACTCAAATCTTCGGCGCCGCCGATAAATCGATGTGTATGCCCTTCAAAATCTAACGCCAAAAGGTGTTTGTTGGCCTCGTGTGCAATGTCATTGGGATGAACCAGTGGCATTTTAAGGTCGCCATTCACGGAGTAACCAAAAATGCCTGCTTGTTTGATAAAATCTACATTGCCATAAAAATTTTGCACAAAAAAGCCCGGACGAAGGCTCCGCACGTCCAAGCCTTCAATCGCCTGGGCTTCTTGCTCAATACTCACCCAGTCGGCTCACCGGACCAGCACCCTGGAGCAGGTGTGCGCCTTGTGAACTCAAAAATGCTACTTGCGTAGCGACTCAAGGTATTGGCAAAGAATTTCCATCGTGGCTTTGAATACTGCCATGCTTTTTTGCACTTTGGCGATGCCATAAGCGCCTTCGAGCGTCGAAAGATAAAAATGGGCTACGGCATCAACGTCTACATCGGCGCGAAGCGTACCAGATGCTTGCGCGCGGCGCAGTGCATTGGCCGAAGAAAGTTGCATACGATCCATCACATATTTGAGGTGCAAACGAAAGGTCTCATCTACCGGGCTCATTTCCTGAATCAGGTTGTTCAATGGACAGCCCAGCGCAATGGTCTCGTCGGTACATTTGCCTGCCAGCATATTTATGTGTGCCTTCAAACTATCCACCGGATGCGCAGATGACTGATCCAAGTCACGGTAAAACGCCAAGTAGTTGGGTTTGATGATTTCGTCAATCACCGCAAGCCCAATACTTTGCTTGCTGGGGAAATAATGGTACATAGCACCTTTTGTGATCTCCAATTCAGCCATCACCTTATCTGCCCGCAGCCCCTGAAATCCGTTTTTGTGGATGTCCGTAAACATGTGAAGCAGTATATGCGCTCTTGTATCTATGTTTTTCACGGAGCAACGATACATACCAGTTGGTATGTGCGCAAGGGATTGTGCTAATTTTTTATGCCTCGCGGGGAGAATTGGGAGAACAGGCTTTCAAAGTCGATGTTGAAACCAATGGCCAGGGCGGTAAAGAGCGACTTTGTTATGCGTAACGAATCTCTGTATACGCGACCCGTACCGCCTCATCCGGCCAATATGGTGTGAATTGGTGCGGCCGATTTTCTAATCGGAAGCATAATTCGATGCAAAAATGCGGTATTTGAAAAGGCCAACAACGATAGCGCCACCAATGCCGTTTCCCAAGAGGGTTAATAACAAGAACGAAAGGTAGTCTGTAATAGATACCGCATCGGAATATAAATAAGCACCAAAAACTTCAATATTTCCGACTATACTGTGGTGAAAGCCAATAAAACCGATTGTTCCGGTAATTATCGTTATAATAACAATCCGCGCAAGCACATCAATGGTGCTATTGAGAAGCCAGGTAAGCAGACCCATGAGCCAACCGGCAAAAATCGCGCTTAAAAAAAGTATCCAATAGCTGTGATCAGATACGTGGATTCCGATCTTTACCATAGTGGTTTGGTTGAAAATACCGAGGTGTTCGGCCAATGACCCGATTGAAAACACGAAAACTACACCTCCAATGATATTCCCGAGAATGACAACTCCCCAGATATTTAAGAGCTCAAGGATGCTTCTTTGACGATTGAGTACAGGCAGCGCCAAAACTGAAGTTTGCTCCGTAAAAAGAGCAGATTTACCTAAAATCACCAGGATAAAACCCAAAGGATAAACGGCAGCAAACATTTTAAATATAACAGATTCGGAAAAACTCCCCTCCATTAAAAAGTACAGAGAACAAATAAGCAAATAGCTAAAACCAATTTCGAGACCTGCTATGCAAGCGCTCAAAAACATCGCTCGTTTCTTTATTTTAAATAACTGCTCTCCTTCGTGAATAACACTGCTAAGGATTTCCGAATATTTTTTCGATTCCTCAACCTCATTCGATTTTTTTTCTAAATCCTTTTGGTGCTTTTCTTGATCCTTTTGGTGCTTTTCTTGATCCTTTTGGTGCTCTTTCTGGTCTTTATCTTTCATGATCTCGTTGATGTTCGGAATTTATTTATTGTAAATTGAAAGGTCTGTAGATTTTTTTATTGCTTCAAGAATTTGTTCTGGAAGTTTATTCATATCGGTGGGCTTATTGAGATAACTTGATGCTCCTATTTTGCGAAATTCATCTATACTTTCTTCGGAAAAAAAAGTGGAATACATAATGACGGGAATACTATTGAGTTTCTCAACTTTTTTTAATTCCTTTAAACATTCCTGTCCATCCATGCGGGGCATGTTTATATCAAGGAAAATAAAATCGGGTAGCTGTTCTGTTTTTTGTAGTAATTGGAGTGCTTCGATACCGCCATTTGCTTCCAAACATGCAGCGGAAGGAAATATTTCATTTAATGCTTCTTTGAAAAATATTCTGTCGTCCGTATCATCATCAATTATCATAAAAAATTTTTCAGCCATCAGTAATATCGATTTTATTTATCGTGGTTGTGTCATTGGAAGTATTACATGAAACGCCGCTCCCTTATTTTCTTTTGCCTCAGCAAAAATTTCTCCGTGATGGTTTTCAACAATTTTTTTTGTGAGTGCTAATCCGATGCCTGTGCCGATGAATGTTTCTTTGTCGTGAAGGCGTTGGAAGATGGTGAATATTTTATCCGCGTATTGTTGTTCAAAGCCGATGCCGTTGTCTTTGAAAATTATTTCAATGTATGATATGAATGGGTTGAAGTCGGGATGCTTGTCAATTTCTTCTGATGACAGGGTGCGGGATGTAATGGTTATAACAGGTGGCACATCTTCTTTAGAATATTTGAGTGCGTTGCTGATGAGGTTGTAAAAAAGCTGGTTCATCTGCAAAGAGATAGCATCAACTGTTGGAAGTGTATCCGTTTTTATTGTAGCTTTTTTTTCGTGTATGAGTAATTCAAAATCGTTTATAATATTTTTAAGTGTTTCGTTTAAATCTGTTTTTGAGAATAATTTATCGTGTTGAAGCAGTCGTGAATAGTTTAGCAGGTCGCGGATAAGATTTGTCATTCGGTTGGATGCGCCTTCAATTTTATTGAGATAAGATTTTACTTCTGTGCTCAATCCGTCTTTGTATTTGTCTTGCAAGCGCATGGAGAAGGTTGTAATTTTTCTCAAGGGTTCTTGCAAATCGTGACTTGCTATATGGGCAAACTGGTCAAGCTGCATGTTGGTTTGCTGTAGTTCTTCGTTGGCTTGCTTGAGTTCAGCCGTGCGTTCTTTTACCTTTGTTTCTAATTCTTCAGAAAATGTTATCAGTTTTTGTGCTGCTAATTTGCGTTCGGTAATATCTTCAATGGCAAGAAGAATTAATTGTTCTGAAGTTTTTTCATTTTTAATTTGCTGTGCATTCAAACGCAATGTGAGTTCACCGATGGAAGGGAATTTGAGAATGATTTCAAAATCGGTGAGGCGTTCGCGTTTAGGAAGAATTTTTTCAAGCAGTGCGCGCATAACAGTATCATCCCACTGTTGATTTTGTATTTCGTACAATAGTTTTCCTTCGGTGTCCTGTTCTTCGACATTGAATTTTTTGTAGAATGCTGCGTTGGCGGTTTTTATGCGCAATGCTTTATCAAGCACAACAAGCGGATGGCGAATCGTTGTAACGATGCTTTCTGCATAGTAACGGGCTGCGTTGAGTTCAGACTGCTTGTCAAGCAACTCCTGATTTACGATGATTAGTTCTTCGTTGGTTGATTGCAGTTCTTCTTTTGATGTTTCCAATTCTTCGTTCAAGCTTTGCATCTCCTCATTGCTGCTTTGCATTTCCTCGTTTGCGCTTTGCAGTTCTTCATTGCCTGCTTCCATGTCTTCGGTAATGGAGCGCATGTCTTCGCGGGTGCGCGCTAATTCTTTTTCTAATTGCTCATTTAGCTTTTGGGTTGCACTACTTATTATTTTTCCGGAGGCTGATTTTTCTTTTCCCTGTACAATTGGAATATTTTTTTTCTCAAACCGAATTAAGGAATGTGGCTCCACTACATCCGTGAGCGGAATAATTTCTATAGTAACCAAAGATTGTTTGCCGTTTGCCTTGACTGGAATATTTTCTTTGATAACGGTTGCCTGTTCCTTCATTGCTTTGTGAATGGCGTTGCGCAATTCAAATGCTAAACCTTCACGCGACATTTTCAAAAGATTGTGTGTTGGCTTGCCTTGTGGTACTTGCAGAAAAGGTGTGATGTCTCCATGAATGTGCACGATGTCCATAAGTGCATTCACGACCACGCTTGTAGGAGATTTTGAAATCATGATTGCCTCTGCACTTTTTCTGAAATCGGTATGCGTGGCTTCTGCTTTTGTCTCCTGCTTATCTTTTATTGTCAGTGTTTCTTCCCTGCGTTCCGTTGCAACATGTAAGAACCTGCCCGGAACGGCCTTGCGCGAATAAATTTTTTCGTTTTTCTCTATTTGCGTAAACAAATCGGATGATGCACCAATGGTTTCTGATTTTCCCAAGAGCAGAAAGCCGTTTTCTTTGAGCGCGTAATGAAAATTGGAGAATGCTTTCTTCTGCAAAAAAGTATCCATGTAGATAAGCACATTGCGGCAAGTGATTAAATCCATTTTTGCAAATGGGGGGTCTTTCAAAAAATTGTGTGGGGCAAACACACACATATTACGAATGAGCTTGTTCACTTCGTAATCAGCATTATTTTTTCTAAAATAATTTTTCAGGTGCGTTGCTGGAAGATTTTCTACCTCGGCTTTTGTATAAAGTCCTGCTCGTGCTCTGAGGATTGCTTTATCGGAAATATCACTTGCGAAGATTTGAATTTTTGTGCCAGATAATTTCTCTCCCAAAAACTCGTGCAATGCAATGCCAATTGAAAATGCTTCTTGACCTGTGGAGCATCCTGCAATCCATATACGAATGGCTTCATCGGAGGATCTGTTTTTTAGGAGCGCAGGAAAAACAGTTTTGGTTAAGGCGTGAAAAGTTTTCGGGTCGCGGAAAAAAGAAGTAACGGGAATGAGTACATCCTGAAATAAATTTTCCTGTTCGGCTTTGTCGGTGCGCAGAAATTTTAAGTAGTCGGCAAGATTTTTCTTTTTGACTAGGGCAATTCTCCGTGCAATGCGCCTGTGAAAAGTCGGTTGCTTGTAAAAAGTGAAATCAATGCCACTGCTGGTGCGAAGGAGCGAAATAATTTGTTTGAAAATAGCTTCGTCCGCTTTCGCAATAGGTTCATCATCTCCATCCACAAGCGGGGCTTTGTAGGCGTTGTTAATGTTTAAAAGATGTGCGGGAATTTTTTCGGGCGCTAAAATAAAATCAACTACACCTGCATTCACCGCGCTTTGCGGCATACTGTCGTATGCTGCCGAGTCGCTGTCCTGTGCAATGGTGATGCCGCCGTGTTCTTTAACGGCTTTCAAGCCCTGCGTTCCATCGCTGCCCGTGCCGCTCAACACCACACCCACGGCAAAACTGGTATGCACCTGCGCAAGCGAATTGAGAAAAACATCAATGGAAAGATTAAGAATTGTTTTGTCGCGCACTGCAAGCTGCAACACACCATCGGTTGAGATAAGAATTTTGTTGGAAGGAATTACATAGATATGGTCGGGTGCAAGGTGAATGTCTTCTGTAATTTCATGCACGGGAATTTTTGTTTCGCGCTGTAAAATCTCTGGCAACATACTTTCGTGCGTTGGGTCAAGGTGCTGCACCAGCACATACGCCATTCCTGATTTTTCGGGGATGGCTTTTAGCAAACGCTTGAACGCATCAAGTCCACCTGCACTCGCGCCTATTCCTACGATTGGGAAGTTTTGCACGGAGGCGGGTGGTTTTTTTTTGCTTTATTTTTTTTTAGAACAGCCAATAGTTGGAGAAATTAGAGATGCTGCGTGATTAAAATAGGCATTTAAAATGTTGCTGACTTTCTCTGCTTCAAGTTGAACGAAGCCAGTAGGTCAAGAACGCGGCACTACTGCCGCGTCAATTGAATGACAAGATAAGTTGGATTTGACCAAATGCCACGCATTAGCTGTTTTTTTAGTGTGCCTTTGGAATATTTTGTGCGGACCAGGCTTTTTGGGCATGGCTTTGCCCAGCAATTGGGCTTCCCAACATACGGTCATGAGCCTCTGGCTATGAGCAGCAGCGTCCTGCAGGGCGCAATTGCTCGTAGTTTTTGTAGCGGTTCGGTGAGCGCGCTCGTGAGGGTCTGCGACCCGGAGCGCAGTGTTTTCAAGTATTTGACTTGAGATGTTTACCGTCGAGATTCTTCTCGCAAGTCACAGACTTGCAGACAGTACATATCGCGTCGCAGACGCTCGTACGAGCGCGCGTTGATTTTGGGTTTTGTGGTGGTTGAATCAAAGATTGCGAACACTTTACGCCAGCAGCTTATTCCACAACAAACTTCATTCTTTCAGAAATCAAAGGCGTGATCACATTCATAATATATATCCCAGCGGGTAAGTTTTGAACTTCAACGCTTGTAATTTGATTGAATAAGCCCCCGCTAGATATCTTGACTCCCGTTAAAGATGTAACCTCATAACGTGTTTGATGACCAATATTTTTAACTTCGAGGTTAATACTTCCGCTGCAAGGATTAGGGTATAACTGAAACAATAAATTGCTTTCAATATTTATGTCATTTGTAGCAGTAGTCGTCTCTGGACAAACGACATTTGTCATGTACTTAGAGGCTGTTGACGGAGCCTCCAAAAATAATGGACAATAACAACTATCACCAATTAGGTGGTGTCTTAGCCAGGATATGGCTATTTTTCCTACATCACCTTGCCCTCCGGTTGGATTGTTGGCTACTGAATGCCCCGCGTTAGCTATTTCATAGATTAATTTGTTCGTTGTTGCTGGGGTGTAATTATAATGAATATTAGCATGAGATGCTGGGGGTGCAGTTGGATCTGCTTGACCGCTAAAAATCAAAAGAGGGACTGGGTGATTGAGGTCAGCGGGTGTAAGTTGGTTCGTGTCTAGCCAAGGACAGAGCGCAACAACCGCTTTTAAGGTTGGATCACTTGCCGCGGCAAGTTGTGCGCCGCCACCGCCCATAGACCATCCGCCTACGGCCATTCTATCGGTGTCGAGATTGCCAATGAGCGGAGAGCCCGTTCGAGTGTTTTCTGCCACGATTGTTACAAGCGCATCCAGGAGCGCATTTCTTCTGTTAAAAGGATTATCAAAGAGACTGTTTGTTCCTATGGTCATTGTTACAATTCCATGAGAAGCCAAGAAAGGGCCCCAACTTTGAATAGAAGATTGAGGCGATACATATCCAGGAACAATTGCGATACTGGCATAAGGGGGTGTTGCGTTTGTTGGGTAATAGATGGTCGCCCCTGCATAGCCTGGGCCATTTCTTATACCATCAGATTCTGTAAGAGAAGCAACATTGTATATGCCAGGATTCGTTATAGCGTCAAGTGCTACAGCATTGCAGTCTTGTGCCGGGCAAAAATTAGAACATATGCAAAGGCATATTAAGAGGTACATTCTGTTTGTGTAAAGTTTCAGATCAATCATTTTTATGAATTTTATTGCCGTTTTTTAAAAAATCAAGTATAGGCTTTAGGCTTTCAACGGGACTTTCTTCCATTGGGACATTCCATTGTTATTCATATAAGTAAGGTTCATTATGATAAGCCATTTTCCTTACATTCTCAAGAACTCGCTTCATGTATGTCCTCCAAAATGTCTTTGCAAATAACCAGTTCAATGGATACAGTAATGGAATATTCGAATGCAAAGCATAGGTGTATTCGACCATTATTTTATTAGGTTCCAGTTCTGTCGTTTCCCATTCCCCCACAAACTTGTAAAAACCCAACATCCATGATTGGAAATCGTCAACCTGAATTTTCCAATACTGATTTTCTTTTCTTTCAAGGACATGGTCAACAGAAGCAAACCCTCCTTTTTGTGAAAAAGATTTTGCCGCGAAGACTTTTTTACTTGAACCTGGCTTACCCCAATTTTCATCATTTGTCACATGCGTTACATTGGGCATAATTCCAAATCCAGTGTGGGCTTTTGAAACGTCACAAAGCATGGGTGTTTTAAATGCCCTTTCTAATGAGCATTCGTAGATTGTAGATACTTTTACTTTTGAAATCATCTGGCAAAGCTAATGCAAGTATCTTATTTCTAGGGTGACTCAACAATGGTGTCCGACAAATCGTGTAATGGGTCTTAAAACCTCTAACTTTGTTCAAAATCTTTGACTAATGCAGATCATTGAGATAAAAAAAGGCGTGAAGATTGGTTTTGATGATTTGATCAAAAGCGTATCCCGTATGGATACCGTCGATCTGAAAAAGGTGTTAGAGCAAATCAACCAAGTTTTATCCGTGCGCAGTGATAAACAGCCTAATGAATTCGAAACACAATTGTTGCAGAAAATAAAAGAAGTCGTGCCTTCATCAGTAGTGCGTCGATATCGACAGTTGCACAAAAAGCAACAGATTGCTACTATTACTCCCAAAGAAAGCAAAGAAATGCTTTTGCTGACAGATTTTATGGAGGAAAAAAGTAGTGAACGGGTGGTGCTGCTAGGAGCTTTGGCCAAAATCCGAAAAACGAACATTTCTGAATTAGCTGAACAATTGGGCATTCGCGAATTTCATGCGCAGGCGTAAATTCACCCAAACTGAAAGAGCACTGATTACCCAACGTGGAGTTGCTTATGTTGAACCGAAAAGGGCTAGTCAACCTTCGCAAGGCACTTGCACATTTTGGTGTACATCCTCCTTCGGAGTGAGAATACGTATCGGGTCGCAACCTACGCGCGGGGGTTGATTTTGGGTGTTGTAAGTGGTTGGATGAAAAATTGTGGCTCACCACTCGATTGTACCAAGTCGCGAAATGTTATTGCAAATCTATTTTATCGATCAAAAGTTTAAATTGTTCCTTTTTTTTGTTTCCTATCAAAAAAGTGATTTCTTCAATATGATCATCAGAAAAATTGGGTTTGTCAAGTCTTCTTCCCCTAAACGAAGGGTACATGTCTTTTAGTGGAATTTCTACCTCTTGCCATTCTCCTGAAGTTGAAAAGGGTGCTATGTAAGCATAATAATCCTCGGAATTAGTTTTTATCCTACATTGATAATTTTTACCATCTCCTTTAAGTTTAATAACAATCTTAGTGTATTTCTTTACTTGTATTTTTTCAAATCTATAACGCACAGAAGAGAATCCTCCATTGTTATCCAGCGATATACTGCCTTCGAAAACACCAAAACCATCAGCATTTAACTTAAATGTGCCGGATGATGCTCCCCCCATCACAACATCATCTACAATTACCCAGTCTCGAACGTCTGACTTTTTGTTAAAATCAAAGATTACTTGTGCAGGGATGGAAGAAAATAAAGTCATCATACAAATTAAGCTTTTCATAATGTTCCTGTTTTTAATTTTTAGAAATATCTGTGGCAGATACGATTACTCCATATACATCCTCCAGAAATATTGTGGTGTTGAAGCTTCCGATAAAGCCTGAACCTCCTTTAACACCTACTTTTCTCACTTTATTATTGTTTTAATCAAAGTGTCATCGATGAACATCAAGAGCCCAGAAAGGTTTATTTAATGCAGTATCTTTAGTACATCGATCCGGCAAAGCAACTGCACGCATCTTATTTCCATATTGGAAATCATGCAGTCGTGTCATTCCGAGCGCAGCGCGGAACCTGAGGCGTAGCATTGCTGTTCCCCAGGTTCCTCGCTTTGCCAGGTTCCTCGCTATGCCAGGTTCCTCGCTATGCTCGGAATGACACCGCTGCGGGGTTTTTCAGTGTGATTTGACAATGCTTCCCTCCAAATAAAAGGTGTCTACATACATTAAGCCATAAACGCCAAAAACCCGCAAAGCCAACATGACCTTACGGGTTTCTGAATTTTAAACCTCTGAGCTACAGTTTCATCCGGCAAAGGTTACAAAAGAAAGCCCAAACGCGAAGCCAACCTGAAACCTGAAACCCTGAAACCTTAGAATCGCTCACTCCACCACTTCTTCACCTGATACCCCTTCAAGTACATCACCGGAAGGATAATCAAAGTTACAAAAGTCGCGAACCCAAGACCGAAGATGATCGTCCAGGACAATGGGCCCCAGAACGCTACCGAGTCACCGCCCAGGTATATTTTCGGATTGAAGTGCGTGAACAGGCTTTCAAAGTCGATGTTGAAACCGATGGCCAGCGGGAACAGTCCAAGAATAGCAGCTGTGGCCGTGAGCAATACCGGCGTCATACGGATACGCCCGGCTTCGATGACGGCTTCGCGCACCGCCATGCCCCGTTCTCTAAGTATGTCGGTAAACTCCACCAGCAGGATGCCGTTGCGCACCACAATACCAGCCAAGGCAACAATGCCCACACCCATCATAATCACGGAGAAATCCATGTTGAAAATGGCCATGCCAAGCAATACACCAATGATGGAGAATACGACCTCCGTCAGGATAATGAGCGTTTTGCCAAAAGAGTTGAACTGCGCAACCAGAATTATCAGGATCAGGAACATCGAAATGAGGAGGGAGTTTCCGAGGAAGCTAATGGCGTCCATCAACTCAGCGTCTTCGCCTTCAAAACCGATGGTAACGCCGTCCTGGCTTGGGTAAGCGGCTACGGCTGCTTTCACGGCATCGACAACTTGCGTTTGCTGCGGCTGAAATTCTGACGTGATGTTCGACGAAATAGTGACCAAACGCGTCTGGTCTTTGCGCCGGATACCACCGTACGTATTGGTGTATTCCACCTTCGCCAAAGCCGCAATGGGCACAGAGCGCAATATGCCGCCCATGTTCATGTCGCGGAAAGTGATGTTCATGTTTTCTACTGCATTGATGTTGCCGCGCTGCTCTTCTTTCAAGCGGACAATGACGGGTATTTCGTCCTCTCCATCGCGGTATTTGGTGGCTTCTTTGCCCAGGATGGCGGTACGGAAGTCACCGCCGATTTGTCCGGTCGAAATGCCCTCGCGGTTGGCGCGGTCGCGGTCGATCTGGATGTTTATCTCCGGTTTTGATACGATGAGGTCGCTGCGGAGTTCTTCCACTCCAGCAATGGCCAGCGAATCGAGGTAGCGTTTCACGGAAGTGGAAACTGCAATGAGTTGCTTGAAATCGTCGCCGCGTATTTCCACGGAAATCGGCTTTGGCGTTGGCGGGCCGCCCTGCTCTTGATCGACGCTGATTTCAGCACCGGCAATCAAACCTTTCGTGGCTTGCCGGATGCGATCCATGTACTCTTTGGTGTCTTCGCCGTTGCGCTGGCCGTATTCGACAAATGCCACGCCGACTTTACCCTTGTTGGAAGCCGCAGAACGATCCATTTGATCTTCGGACGCGCCCAATGCGATGTTGGTCAATACTGACTCCACAATGGGATTGTCTTTGCCCAACACCTCTACTACTTTTTCTTGCACAATGCTGGTAAGCGAATCCGTCACATCTACATCGGTGCCAACGGGTAGGTTGACATATACATAAATGAAGTTCGGATCGGCGCTTGGGAACAGCACGATGTTGGCTTTGCGGGACATGGTCATGGCCAGGGAAAGGAACAGCAGAACCACGGTGCCAAAGATCATTTTCCAGGAATTGTTCAGCGCCATTGTCAGGAATCGCGCATAAGCGTTTTGCGTCGCTGGCCAACCTTTTTTCTGGAACCAGTTCACCGCGCCTTCCAGCACGTATTTGTAAAACACCACAAACAAGGCACAGAAAACGGCGAAGTTGCCCATGCCGATACTGCCGTTGGCATAAAAACCGATGGTGGCCAGGGCAAACAAAGCGTAGCCCATATAGGTGCGGCGCTGCTTCTTTACAGAATCCACTACCTTGCCTTCGCGCTTGTCGTCGCCCATAAACCACACGGCAAATACCGGGTTGACGATATAGGCCACGACCAAAGAGGCGGTCAGCGTTATGATGATGGTGACCGGTAAATAGTGCATAAATTTACCAAAAATACCGCCCCAGAACACCAGCGGAAAAAACGGAGCCAGGGTGGTGATCGTGCCTGTCAATACGGGCAAGAAAACTTCGCCCGTGGCTTTTTTGGCTGCTTGAACGATGTTCAGCAAAGGCTCGTCGTGGTATATTCGGTGGATGTTTTCTATGACAACAATCGCGTCATCCACCACAATACCCAAGCCCAAGAGGAAGGCAAAAAGCACGATCATGTTGAGCGTGTAGCCAAGGCTGGGCAGTATCATAAAGGCGATGAACATCGACAGCGGTACGGCAGCGGCCACGAAAATGGCGTTGGTAGCGCCCATGAAAAACATGAGGATAAGGGCCACCAGGATAAAGCCGATGATGATGGTGTTGATGAGGTCGTGCAAAGTGACGCGGGTCGCGCGGCTTTGGTCGCCCGTAATGGAAACGTTGAGGTTGGGCGGGAATTCGCTGGCCTTCATTTCTTCCACCACGGCTTTAATTTTGTCGGAAGCGTTGATCAGGTTTTCGCCCGATTTCTTGATGACGTTGAGGCCAACGACATTTTCGCCGTTGAGGCGGCTGTAACTCTCCTGTTCTGCATGCCCGAGCTTCACTTCGGCAATGTCCTTCAGGTACAGCATGGCACCCGATTGGGAAGCGATGAGCAAGTTTTTGATTTGCTCAATATCTTTAAAATCGCCGCGAATGGAAACCGAACGCGTCATGCCACCCACGGTTACATTGCCCGCTGAAATGGTCATGTTTTCGAACGCGAGTGCGTTTTCAACATCGCGGAAAGTGAGGCTGGCGGCAGCCATTTTGTACTTATCGAGGTTCACTTGCACCTCTTTGTCCAACGCGCCGATCAGGTCGACACGGGTGATTTCGCGCATGTCTTCGATGCGGTCTTTGAGCGCGTCGGCGTAGTCTTTGAGCTTGTCGAGGCTGAAATCGCCGGAGATGTTGACGTTCATGATCGGGATGTCCGAGATGTCAAATTCTGATACGGTGGGGTCTTGCAACAAGTCGTTTGGCAGGTCGCGCTTGGCCTTGTCTACCGCGTCTTTCACCTTCTGTTTGCACAGCGGCACGTCGAGGTTGGTGTTAAATTCGACCACGACGCTGGAGAAATCCTGAATGGAAGAGGAGGTTACTTTTTTTACCCCGTTGATGCCTTTCAGTTGTTTCTCGATGGGTTTGGTGCAAAGCTGTTCCATGTCGGAAGGCGATGCGCCCGGGTATATGGTCGATACGATGATGGTGGGGACTACCACATCGGGGAACTGCTCTTTGGGAAGTGCATTATATGACATGACACCCGCCAGCGAAATGATCACCGTAACGACGAAAATGGCTGTCCGGTTGTCAATCGCCCAAGAAGTTGGTTTAAATTCTTTCATTATCTAGGAATAAATGAGTGATTTGCAAATAAGGTAAAAGGGTGTTACATGTTCGAGCCAATCCAGAAGCTCGACAATCCGAGGTACAAGCAAAGCGGGGAATACCAGCGTGAATCCATTCGGCCAAATTCGGTGTCTTTAATCGTTTTAAAGAAACCAACTTGTTTGAAATCGCCAATGGCCCTTACGCTGAATATGACCCCCAACCCCCAGATTCCAAAGCCGAGCGGCAGTATCCATTTATATGCCATTGCTATGGAAACATAGTAGGCCGCGAACCCAAGCAACCCCACGCCGACAACCAGGCAAGCAACTGTTCCAGGGCGCAGTGTCTTCTTTCCGGCTTTGTCTGTAGGAATTGCTTGATCGAGCCCCCATTTCCCGCCGGATGCCCAATAAAGGTGCAAGAAGCCAAGCAGGGCCATGATGGTGCCGTTGATGTAGGCGAGCATTGTGGTCATTGGATACTGCGTTTTAGAAATTGACAGTCTCCCCGGCATTCACATCTTGGAAGCCCGTAGAAATAACCCAATCGCCTTTTGAAAGCCCGTTCAAAATCTCCACCTGACCGCCATAGTTTTGGCCTTGTTTCACCGTGACTTTTTTTACGGTAGCTTGCTTGTCAGCTGATTTTTCTGCTACTAACACAAAATCACCGTCCGCAGCTGTTTGGATCAAATTGACCGGAATAATTACCGCCTTCGGGTTTTGGTAGTCGATGATTTTCATAACGGCTACCTGGTTGGCGCGGTATCCAGTACCAGGAAGGGCGCACTCAACAGAGAAAGTACGACTAGAAGGGTTGATGGTTTTGCTCACAAAAGTGATGCGCGTATTGATCTCCTTGTCCATGTCCGGGAAGAACACTTGTACCGGGTCGCCTTTGCGCACCTTGGCTGTATAGGCTTCTGTGACATCGCCTTTTACCTTCAAATTGCTGAGGTTCAGGATGTTGCAGAGCGGCATGCCGGGTGCGATGGCTTCTCCTTGCTTGAGGATTACATAGTCGACACTGCCGCTGGTTGGGGCATATATTTTGGTCATGGATATTTGCTCCTTCAGCGTAGCGATGCTGCGCTCCAGGGATTCCTTGCCATTTTTTGCTTGAATCAGGGCAACTTCAGTGCCAATTTTCTGATCCCAAAGTCCTTTTTGGCGGTTGTAAATGTCCGTGGCAGTAGCCAATTGGCCTTCTATTTCAGCCAGGCTTTTTTGCAGCATATTGTCGTCAATTTCAGCGAGCAGTTGTCCTTTTTTGACGTTGTCGCCATTTTTAACGTACACCCTTTTGAGGGCACCCGCCATTTTGGCGGTAGCCATCACGCTTTCGCTGGCGTCTACTTTGCCTTGAAGGTCGATGAAGTGACGGAACGGCGCGATGGTTATCTCGCTCAGTCCAACGGTGCGGATTTTCGGTGCGGGCTTTTCAACCTGCTTTTCCAGGTCGGCGATTTTTTGCTCAATCTGAGCTTTCTCGTCTTTCAGTTTTGCCAGTGCAGCAGCAGGGTCTTTAGTTTCTCCGCCACAAGCCGTAATGACAGCTGAGGCAAACAGGAGAAGTACGAATGCGAAGAGGTTCTTATTTGTCATGATATGTGCTGGTTCGTTTTTTTTGATGTCAGTTATTGTCCCAATGCTTTTTTGATAGAAACCTTGGATGTGAGCAGGTCGAAACGGGCGGACATCAGCGCTTGCTGGGCTGTGTATAAGCCCTGTTCTGCTTGTGTTACTTCAAAACTGCTGCCGACACCGGCGGAATATTTTATTTTGGTGGTATCGTAAATGCGTTGGGCGAGGTCGAGGTTTTTTTGTTGGTTGGCGACACGCTCGGCGGCATTTTGGAATTGTTTGCGGGCAGATTCCAGTTCCAGGTTAAAGGCGTTTTCCAACATTTGCTTTTGAATATCAACCGTTTGCAGGGAAATTATGGCGCGTTGTTTTTTGGCTTTTGAGCCGCCGCCGTCATATATTGGAATGCTCACAGAAAGCCCAGCCACTGCGGAAGGAATGTAGTACCAGTTGTTGAATCCCGCGTTACTGCTAGAACCAAATCCGGCCTGGTAGCCGGGCGACCACTGCGCAAAACCGGCTACGGTTGGCATCCAGGGCTTGGTGTATAGCTCAATTTGGATGGCGCTGAGTTCCCGGCCTTTGAGCAGGGTGATGTACTCCGGGCGGTTCATTGGATTGAGTTGGGAAGTCATGTCGGCATCGGTGTATGTTGCCATGAGTTTGTCCACATTGTCGGCCAGGCTTATCGATTCCCCAACGGGCATTCCCATGGTGAATTTAAGGGCATCCACGACAATTTCTCGCTGGCGGGCCAGGTTGCCGCGTTCGCTGCGCAGGTTGGAAAGCGACAGATCGAGCCGGTCAACATCCAATTGTTCTGCGAACCCGGCTTTGGTGATGGCACGTGTATCATTCAACAGCTTATCTAGGTTGCCGATGTTTTTGTCGAGCGTTTGAAGGTTTTCGGAAATCAGCAAAGCGGGCAAATAGGCATCCGTCACTTTGTTGCGCAAGGTGAATTTTGCGGATGCCAGTTGATCTTCCACGTACTGCCGGTAATATTTGGCAGCGCGAAGGGCGATGAGGAAGGAGTTGTTGAAAATCAACTGGGAGAGTTTCACTTCGCCGCCCAGGTTGTGTACGGGGCTGAACACCACTTTTCCGTCACCAGCGCCTGGGAACCCGAGCGCGCTGGCGGGAATGCCTGCCCGTTGCAAAAAACCGGTATAAGTGATGCCTGCTGAAAGTTGTGGCAGGCCTGTTGAGAGGTTTTCCTTGATACGCCAATCAGCATCGGTTATTTGCAGTTGTGCCGTTTTGATTTCTGGGTTGTTGGTCAGTGCGTACTGCACACAATCCTCGAGGCTCAGGTTTTGTTGAGCGTTAGCAAATTGCACTAAAAAAGAAAGGGAGAATAATAGGGTAAGTCTTTGCATAACAGCGGTTTGCGTTCTTATTGTGAAATTTTTTCGGCGTGTTTTTGAATGAATTTTCGACCTTTTTCTGAAAGAATTCCATGGAGATAATGCATCAGGTATTCCTTAAAAATCACGTCGCGCTTAAAAGAATTTTGAGGGAAAATAGTTTCATCAAATAGCTGGAAAGATGTAGCAATGTGCAATCTCGTCACGATTTCTATATCAAAATCATCCCGGTATAGCCCTTCATTGACCCCCCTTTTCAGGTTTGCTTGCACCACTTTATACAGGAAACCCTGCTGGAATTCGTGCATCAATTCCCAGGCATCCCGGTGGTATTTTTGCAGATCATGGACGATGTTGGCTTTCATTTGCTCCATTTGTTGGGAATTGCTTTCAAGGACAAAAAACATTTCTTCGATGGCATTTCCCGCCTTGCTGCACATGGCTTCGCAATCGCGTTTTTCTTGTTCAATGTGCAACTCCAGCACTTTTTTTACGAGATCATCCTTGCTGCTGACGAATGTGTAGAGGGTTTTCTTGGAAATACCAAGCTCCCGCGCCACGTCGTCCATCGTGATGCTTTTTATACCAAGGCGGAGAAACAGGTCTTGTGCCCGCTTCAGCCATTTATCCTGCTGCTCAGAAATCATAGTGCAAAGGTAACGATGGAAACGTTTTACGCGCAAATAGTTTCCACTGTATTCGGGCGTTTATCGACGAACGTCAAGTTTCGCGGCATTAGTGGCGAAATTTAATTGGGCGGGGTAGACTTTGTGGCGTTTGGAAGCAAATAAAATGTGGCTTGATGAGCGAAACCAACAAGTGCCATGCAAGCGTGGCATATCAAGTAAGCGCACAATGCCTAAGCGAGCGTGTCATTCCGAGCGAAGCGAGGAACCTGTGGAATAGCAAGGCGTAATTATCAGGTTCCTCGCTTCACTCGGAATGACACGTTCGCTTGGGATGGGTGCGAAAGCAAACAAAGGGTTGTTTCAGCTAATTACCTTGAAAAAGGGTTTCAGATTTCAGGGTTTCAGATTTCAGGGTTTCAGGTTTCAGGTTTACGCGATTTGTTCGTGGCCTTGAAAGTGTATTTCAAAATTAACAACAGATCGCGTAAACCTGAAACCTGAAACCTTGAAACCTGAAACCTTGAAACTTGAAACCTGAAACCCCGTTTTCAACGTGTACTCAACTCCTGCACCGCCAACCAAGCCATCAGCCCCACCCCGGTTTCCAAAGCCGATTCATCGATATCAAAAGTATCGGTGTGAATGGGCGCGGTAATGCCACGCTCCGGATTGCCGGTGCCGAGTCGGTAAAAGCAGGCAGGCATCACCTGGGAGAAATAGGCGAAATCTTCGGCGGTCATGCGTTTGGGGAGGTCTACCACCTTGTCTTTGCCGAGGAATTCAATGGCCCATTTCTTGGTGCGGGCGGTGAGTTTTTCGTTGTTGTGCAGCACCGGGTATCCTTTTATGATGTTAAAATCGCAGGCACCGCCCATGCTTTTAGCCATGCTTTCCGCTATTTTTTTCATCCGTTTGTGGGCATCCATTCGCCATTTTTCATTCATGGTACGGAAGGTGCCTTCCAGTTTCACTTCGTTTGGAATGATGTTGGTGGCACCGCCAGTCGTGTTCATTTTCCCGAAAGTGAGTACTGACGGAATGCCGGGATCGCCGTAGCGGCTCACGATTTGTTGTAAGGCAACGAGTATTTGCGCCGTTATCATCACCGGGTCTATACATTCTTGCGGCATGGCGCCGTGGCCACCTCGGCCTTTTACGGTCACATATATTTCATCGGCAGAAGCCATGTAGATGCCTGGGCAAAGACCGATCATGCCTGCGCGGAGGGGTGGGTGCACGTGCTGGCCGAAAATGCTTTGCGGTTTGGGTTTTAGCAGTACACCTTCCTTGATCATGATGCTGGCACCACCGGGTAGCTTCTCTTCTCCGGGCTGAAAAATGCACTTGACGGTGCCTTCAAATTTGTCGCGCAACTCATGTAAGATCCTGACCGTACCCAGCAGGGAGGAGGTATGTACGTCATGGCCGCAGGCATGCATTACGCCTTCATTCTGAGACTTGTACGGAACATTGTTGGCCTCAAGAATGGGCAGCGCGTCCATGTCGCCGCGCAGCGCGATGACGCGTTTGCGCGGGTTATTGCCTTTTATAAGAGCCACTACGCCATTATCGGCAATACCATGCTGGTACGCTACGCCCATAGCGGCGAGTTGGGCGGCGACAAATTGTCCTGTTTTCACTTCCTGGAACGACAGCTCCGGGTTGGCGTGGAGGTGGCGGCGGTTGGCTACCACTTCGGCGTGGTATTGCTGGGCGAGGCGTTGGATTTGTTCTTTCATGCTACAGTCTGGTGAGTTCTAGGGGTTGCAAATGTTCGCAAAAGTAAGCGGATTCAAATTGGGATATGTTTCAAAATGATAAATCATACTGCGATGCAAGCGGAAAAGACGCTAAATCGCTGTATTATTTCAGGCTTTTATCCAATTGTAAGCCAATACACCATTGACATAAAGTTACTCAGTCTAAAACTCTTTCCGCATGAAATACTCATTATTGGTACGCGTCTTTCTTATTTTCGCAGCAGATAAAATCGAATCGCAAACCTTGGACACCTGTGGCTTTAAGGTGGCCTATCCTTTATATGCCAACGATGGTTTTGGGGTTAACAGATAACTGGGACTCAAGGGCATTTCTATCGTACCATTCAAAGCATCAATGCTGGGTCAATTGCCGGGAGAAGCAAATGGTATTAGCCAAAACAGGGTTTTGATATTTTTAGACTTGTCTAAAAATAAAATTTAATTATCTTTGCATTCAAATTAGGGTAACAAAAGTATTCTCGAACAGTGCTTTGACCTGCGCGCTATTTTTGTTTTCAAACTACTTTGGATCAATATGAAAAAACTGCCACTTCTTATTTCCTTGCAATTACTGGCTCTTGGCACTTTCGGACAGCTTCAGGCCAAATATTCCGGTCAAGTACTCGATGCTGTCAGCCGTGAAGCCGTCGTAGCGGCCACTGTGGTGGCAGCAGGAATGCCAGGCGGCGTTTACACCGATAATGCAGGGCACTTCCAATTGCCCGGTGCTTACCAAAAGTTACGCTCAAAAGTCACGGTGCGCTGCATTGGCTACAACGATTGGGTAGGCACCTTGGTCGACCCGGCGCAGACCATTCTGCTGTTGCCCGCCGAAAATGCCCTCGGAACCGTCACCATTTCCGCCACCATGAAAGAGGTTTCCAAAGATGCCTCGCCGATTCCGGTGGAAATTTACACACCCCGTTTTTTTCAAAAAAATGCCTCGCCCACTATTTTTGAAGCCCTAACGGCCGTCAACGGCGTTCGGCCGCAGCTCAATTGCGGCGTTTGCAACACCGGTGATATTCACATCAATGGCATGGAAGGGCCTTACACCATGATTACGATAGACGGGATGCCCATCGTTAGCGGACTTTCCACCGTGTATGGGCTGAGTGGGATTCCCAATGGACTGGTGGAACGCATCGAGGTAGTAAAAGGGCCCGCAAGTACCTTGTACGGCTCGGAGGCTGTGGGCGGCATGGTCAATGTCATTACCAAAAATGCCCTTACGGCACCGCGATTCTTCGCAGATGTATTCGCCACATCCATCGGGGAGCTCAACGCTGATGTCGCTGCCACGGCCCACATCGGCAGGGCTCGAAGTTTATTGGGCGTCAACTATTTCAGGTTCCAGAACCGCCTTGACATCAATGGCGACAATTTCACGGACATAACCCTGCAAGACCGGGTTTCGCTCTTCAATAAGTGGAGTTTTGTGCGAAAAGACAACAGGGCAGCCTCCATTGCTGCCCGCTATGTACATGAAAACCGCTGGGGCGGCGAACTGCAATGGGAGCCTCGCTGGCGCGGTACCGACAGCATTTACGGAGAAAGCATTTTCACCCGGCGTGCTGAATTGCTCAGCAAATACCAACTGCCAATTGCTGCCCGGCGCGTAATGCTTGATGCCTCTTGGAACCTGCACGACCAGGATTCGTACTATGGAACCACCCCGTTTTTCGCGCAACAGCAGGTAGCTTTCGGCCAGCTGAGCAGCGACTTGCCGTTGGGAAAACGCCACGATGCGCTCTTAGGCATTGCCTTGCGCTATACAGGCTACGATGACAATACGCCCGTAACAGCCACTCCCGACGGCTCCGGCAACCAGCCTTCCAGAGTCTGGCTGCCTGGTATTTTCCTGCAAGACGAAATTTCGTTCAACCTACAACATGTCCTGTTGCTCGGCCTCCGCTACGATTACAACAGTTTGCACGGCAATATTTTTACGCCCCGCGTCAGTTGGAAATGGGCCAGAAACCCCCAAAATATCCTGCGCCTGACGGTGGGATCCGGCTATCGGGTTGCCAATATTTTCACGGAAGACCACGCCGCGCTCACGGGCGCACGGGAAGTTGTGGTGGAAGAGAACTTGCTGCCCGAGCGTTCCTGGAACGGCAACCTGAACTATGTCTGCAAATTTTTTCCTAAAAACTCGGGGTTCATCGGCCTGGATGCTTCGCTCTTTTACACCTATTTCAGCAACCAGATCATGCCCGACTACAACACGGACCCAAACAAAGTAATATACCGAAACCTCGATGGTCATGCGGTGTCGTCGGGGCTATCGTTGAACCTCGATTTTAATTTCCTGAACGGCATGAAAATCATAGCGGGCGCAACAGCCTTGAATGTGTATCGCATCGAAAAAAGTATCAGGCTTCCCCAACTTTTCGCCCCGCCGCTCACAGCGACTTGGACGGTTACTTACCCCATCACACCCTGGGGACTGAGCATCGACTATACCGGCAACCTGAACAGCCCCATGCACCTGCCCGTGTTGCCGAACGACCCGCGTCCGGAACAATCGCCTTGGTTTTCCATCCACAATGTGCAGGTCACCAAGAACTTGAAACATGGCCTGGAGCTGTACGCTGGCTTGAAAAACATCTTTGGGTTCTATCCGAAGGAGGCGGTTATTTTGCGCGCATTCGACCCGTTCGACAAGCAAATAGACCAGAACAACCCACATGACCACACCTTCGATCCGAGTTATAATTACGCACCGATTCAGCGGCAAAGGTTATTGCTGGGTTTGCGCTGGACGATGCCTTAATTAAATATCACCGCTCCTGTTTCTGCCCTCAAGGTGTCGCCATTGGATTTTACCCATTGAATGCTGAAATGGTACGGCTCTCCGAGATGTTTGGGCCGTTGATCGGTGGTGATGGAATATTCGTTGCCTTTATAACGGAATTTTTCTGGCTTGAAGCCCTGATTTGACAGCGGTGCTACAATATCCCCTTGTGTTTGTCCCCAAAAAACAGAACGCAGCGATGCGCCTGCGGGCAGGGTATCATTGAAGTTTTTGTCCGCAAAAACATCCATGGATACGGGCGCGTATTTGTCACCGTTATCGCCATTCTCTGCACAACTACAGCCGTAGGCGGCTGTGAACAGGCTAAATCGGGGGCTAACCTGTGCTACAAATAAAACTGAATCGGGTCGTATGGTGATCTCAAATGAAACATTGGGATTGGGATCGTTGGTTTCAAGTTCGATGTTTTTGTAGTCGATGTAGGGGAATTCAGGGTTGGGGCAGTCGCAGATATCGCAGGCTTCAGCAAAATGCAGCAGTACATAAATTGCGAACAAAAAAGTGATCTTGGACGCTGGAGATTTCATAATGGATCGTTTTTGTGTCGTGAAAAGTTGAACAAAAATAAGCCGAATGGATAGACGAGCGAGTCTGGAAAATGAATAATGTAGGCACAAGTGCATTTTTATTTCACACAACGACACAACGTGCGATATTCCCCCCTAAAGTACAAGGGCCATCTCGATGATTCGAGATGGCCCTTGTTAATGACGCCTAGCTTGATTGGGATTAATAATTCACCCCAAGCGCTTTCAAGGTCTCAAAGTCGAGGTTACCAACGGGCAAGCCTTTGTCTTTTTGGAACTTGGTAAGGGCCGCTTTTGTGCGGGCACCCATGATGTTGTCGGTTGGTCCTGGCTCGTAGCCGGCTTTCACCAACGCCGCCTGGATTTGGCGAACGGTGTAGCCTGTTACTTTTTCGCCACAGAGCACTTCGCGCCACTCGGTGAAGCCGCCTGGCTTAACGAGTTTGCGCTTCGTAATCGTGGTGTACTCAGCAGGGATATCTTCGCTGCGGGTAGTCGCTGCAGATTTTAATACACGTGATGTTTGTGTATTGTATTCAGCAGGAATTGCTTCTTCGCGGGAGCTTGCAGGCGCTTTTACAACTTGCTTGCTAACGGTAGCATATTCCGCAGGAATTTCTACTTCATTCACGGAAGCAGGTGTTTTCAACACTTGTTTCTTTACAGTAGCATACTCAGCAGGAATCACTTCATCGCGGGTAGAAGCTGCTGTTTTTACTTTGCGCACGGTCATTGTCTTGTACTCGGCAGGAATCACTTCGTCGCGGGTTGTGGCAGGTGTTTTCACCTTGCGAACGATGCGGGAGCCCATTACAGCAGGAACTTCTGTTGTTTTGGTGCAACCAGCATCCGCCACGCCAGAACCGTCGCAGCCTTTGTTGACGCGCTTGGTAATGGTTTGGTATTCAGCAGGTGTTTCAACCAAACACCATACGAGGCAATCGTCTGGGTTGGCGCTGAGGCAGTTGGCATCGGCGCGCTTTTTTACCCACTTGGTAGAAGTAGGCTTGGTTTCTAAGCGCTCGGTAACGTTCTCGTACTTCGGCAGCAACACATCTATTTTAGTGTAAGCAGCATCCTTAACGTAGGATTCTGTTACATTTTCATAAACGGCTGGAACCTCGATGACACGTTTGCTTTCAGCTTTGGTCATAATACGCTCTGTTACCGTCTCGTATTCAGCTGGAACAGAAATAACGCGCTTGCTTTCTGGCTTGATCATCACGCGCTCATCTACGGTCTCGTATTGGGCAGGAACTGGAACAAGGCGCTTGCTGGCAGCTTTTACCAGCAATTGCTCCGTAACAGTTTCGTACTGTGCGGGCACTGCGATGATACGCTTGCTGACAGCTTTTACCTCAACTTGCTCCGTCTTAGTATCGTATACGGCTGGAATAGCAATCGTTTTTTTGGAGGCGGCTTTTACCAATACCTGCTCTGTGACATTGTCATAAGTATCAGGAATAAGGCATTTTGCATAGCATTTGCCGGGCTGCGCGTTTTGTGGGCCTTCTTGTGCGAAAGCCATGGTTGCAAAGCCCATAAAAAGAGGGAGTAAGTACTTCAATTTTCCCATGTTTGTGTGTGAAATTGGTTAACGTAAAATTAGTGAGTGGGTACAAAAAAATGGTTTCATGGTTTCAGGTTTCAAGGTTTCATGGTTGTAGGATGGTTAAACCTTGGAACTTGATGGATTCAGAAGAGTGTGCATTCAGAAGAGTGGTTATTGCGCAAAAGTAAACATAATAAATACCGAAACTGCAAATTTTTACATGAATTCTTGCCTAATATTTCGCTTTTATGGCCTGGAGGGCTTCGGATAACAGATGAAATGTTTTGTAACTACCTGAGTATAAAGCGGCACATCAGAACATTTATCAATGGGTAATATTTGGCCGTTTTTGAATAATATTTTGATTTGCTCTTTGGAATCATCATAGGCACGGTTGCTTTCCGATCCTCGGAATACCAAATAGTCTAAGTCGGCTGCTGTGCCCAATTGCTTGCTGAGACTTTTCCGGACTTCCAGTTCGGACTCCGCAGAAACTGGATTATTGTGCCATTCCAATCGAAACAACTTCCGCTCCAGCAATCCTTTAGACAAGAAAGCAAGGGTGAAGTCACTCGATTCCGTCCAGTATTTTACCGCCTGGGTAATATCATTGTCGTCGAGACGCGCAAACTGCGCCAGCATTTCAAGTGGGTCGCTGTCCTCCCCTGGTTTTTTGTACAGAAACCAGCCCAAATGCCGGGGCACTTCCAGGGCTTCTCCCTTTAACGCCAACATCCGCGCCCGCTTGAGCGTGTGGATCAGCATTTTTTCCGCCGCCACCCCTGTTTTGTGCAAATACACTTGCCAGTACATGAGCCGCCGCGCCATCAGGAATTTTTCGATGCTGTAAATGCCTTTTTCTTCCACGACCAACTGCCCATCAATCACTGCCAACATCTTGATGATTCGATCGTAGCCTATCACACCCTCGCTCACGCCCGTGAAAAAACTATCGCGGTTGAGGTAGTCCATGCGATCCATGTCGAGCTGCCCGGAGACCAGCTGATGCAGGAATTTTTTGTCGTAAGTATCCCGGAAAATACGGATGGCCAAATCCAGTCGCCCTTTGAATTCGACGTTGAGTTCCTGCATGAACAGGCTGGATATGTCCTCATGGTGCAGCTCAATCAAGGTGTGCTCCAGGGCGTGGGAAAATGGACCATGCCCAATATCATGCAATAAAATGGCAATGCAGGCTGCTTCAGCTTCTTCATCCGTGATGGGCGTGCCTTTTTGCCGAAGCGTCTCAATAGCTTGTTGCATCAGGTGCAAAGCACCCAAGGCATGGTGAAATCGGGTATGCAACGCCCCAGGATACACATAGGGCGTAAGCCCAAGTTGCCGAATGCGCCGCAACCGTTGGAAATACGGATGGTCAATAAGGTCGAGGAGAATGCCGCGTGGCACGGAGACAAAGCCGTAGACGGGGTCATTGAATATTTTTTGCCTGTTGTTCATGCTGCGGGTCAAAGGTCGTGGAATTTTTACCTATTTTCCATTTCAAAAACATAAAGTACCTTGCACATTCGTTCCACTAAGCCCAAGACCTTTCCACCATATCGCCAATCCTGTAAAATATTTTCATGGACAGAATTAAAATACTCTGGGCCGACGACGAGATCGACCTGCTCAAGCCCCACATCATTTTCCTGGGAACTAAAGGCTTTGATGTTGTTACCGCCTCTAACGGCCACGATGCCGTTGAAATATACAACGAACAAGCCGACGAGATCGACTTGGTTTTCCTCGATGAGAGCATGCCTGGCCTTACTGGCCTCGAAGTGCTGCCCCGAATCAAGGAGCGCAACCCCAACGTGCCCGTCGTGATGATCACCAAAAACGAGGCGGAACACGTGATGGAAGATGCCATCGGTTCGCAGATTTCTGACTACCTCATCAAGCCTGTGAATCCCAGCCAAATACTGTTGACCCTGAAAAAAATACTGGACAACAAACGGCTGGTGAGCGAAAAAACAGCGCTCAACTACCAACAGGAGTTCCGTCAAATTTTCATGCAAATCACGGGCAACCTTGACCATGCGGAATGGGTAGATGCCTATAAAAAAATTGTCGCCTGGGAACTCAAGGTGGATGCCAACCAGGCCAGCGGTGTCACCGACATCCTCGCCCAGCAAAAGCAACAAGCCAATACCGAATTCTCCAAATACGTGGTGCGCAACTACGGCGATTGGGTAGATGTCAAACAGGAAGTCGGCCCAGTGATGTCGCATTCGGTGCTGCGCAAACACGTTTTCCCGCATGTCAGCAATGGCACACCCACCATCCTGCTCCTGCTCGACAATCTGCGCTACGATCAGTGGAAGACCATCGAACCGATGTTCAATGAGCAGTTTAAAACGGAAAACGAAGGTTATTTTTTCAGCATCCTGCCCACGGCTACCCAGTACAGCCGCAATGCTATCTTTGCGGGTATGATGCCTTCCGACATTGAAAAAGCGTATCCAGACAAATGGAAAAACGACACGGATGAAGGCGGCAAAAACCTGTATGAAGACTTCTTTTTGCTCAAACAACTGGAGCAAAATTTCCGCAAACCCGTAAAGTGTGAATACATCAAAGTCACCAACGTTGGGCATGGCAAGGAACTGAACGACAATATCCTGCACGCTTTGAACAACGACCTCACGGTGATCGTGTACAATTTCATCGACATGCTTTCGCACGCCCGCACGGAAATGGAAGTGTTGAAGGAACTGGCAGGGGATGAGCCCGCGTACCGTTCACTCACCCGCTCCTGGTTTCTGCACAGTCCGCTTTGGTCAGCTTTGCAAAAGCTCGAAGGCCGCGACGTGCAATTGTTTGTAACCACCGACCATGGCACCATCCGCGTGCAAAGCCCCTCGAAAGTGGTGGGCGATCGCGAAACAACCGCCAACCTGCGCTACAAAGTGGGCAGAAACCTGCAATACGAGCCCAAGGAAGTGCTAGCGGTGAAAGATCCCATCAAATTCGGGCTTCCACGCCCCAACATCAGCAGCACCTTCATCTTCGCCAAGGAGGACTATTTCTTCCTCTACCCGAACAACTACAACCATTTTAACAATTACTACCGCAATACTTTTCAGCATGGGGGTATTTCGTTGGAGGAGATGATTTGTCCGATAATAAGGATGCGGAGCAAGTAGGCAAGTGCGGAATGCGAATTTGGGAATGCGGAACGGGCTTATTGTTTCAGGGAGTGCGCGGCATTTGTCGTTGGCTCTTTTGGCCAGGAAGCCGCATGTCCAAACGTGCTAGTGGGCCGTCAAGGCACTTTCGACGGATCAATGTTGCACACAGTAACCCGGTTGTTGCCCGCTAATTTACACTTGCTGGCCCATTATTGAGACGAGTCGTCGAGCCGAGTGATAATTTGTAAACCCAAATTTATCATGAAAACATTTTCAATATTGTTGCTCATATTTAATGCCGCCATGTTGCTTGGACAAGAACAAGGCTCCATCTTAGAAGTAGAACATAAAAGGGTAAATCAGAAACAGCGCTGATTTTGCATCAACAACTTCAGAAGAAGCGCTTAAAGCGATTTTACTTGACGAAAAGAAAAGAAGCTATTCACCCCAAAGCCATACGATATAAACTTAAATAAAATACTTCAACTACTAGATTAAGGTAGCGTCAAGTTTCATACCCCTAACCTATCCCACAAGTGCCAAGCAAAGCGCGCTCGTTAGTGTCTGCGACTCAAAACGAGCTATTACAAGTCTGTGACTTGAACTAAAAAATGGGCTCAAGTCACAGACTTGGAAAAAAACGTGACGGGTCGCAGACCCTAACGAGCGAGAATTTATGACCGTGTATAAAGCCACATGACCAAAAGTGCTAGCCCCAAATACCAAAACGCAAAACGGGATGATGTGCCTATTCCGCACTCCGCATTCACAAATCCGCACTCCTAATTCCGCACTCCCAATTCCGCACTCAATATAGCCATCCCCTCCTCAATCTCCCCTTCCTTCGTAGACCCAAACCCCAACCGCGTTGCATTCAGCTGCTGCCCGTAATGGCTGCCATCCGAAATCCAAAGCCCGTTTTCGCGACATTTCTGCGCGGTTTTCAGCAGCGGAAATGCCTTGTCGAAGGTTGCCCAAACCGCGAGTCCGCCCGTTGGTTTGCTGAATTCTATGACATGGCCCAGTTCAGATTGCAGCATAGCGCAAAACAAATCGCGGCGGGCATGGTACACCTTTTGTGCTTTTTTCAGGTGTCGTTGCATGTCGCCATCTTTAAACATTACCGCCACGGCGGCTTCCAGGAGGTTGTCGCCCTGGCGGTCGATGATGCGGCGCAGGTTGGCCATGGCTTCGATGACCGCAGCTGGGGCCACGACATAGCCAATGCGCAAAGCCGGAGAGAATACCTTGCTGAGGGAACCCACGTACACCACATTCCTGCCCGCATCCGCTGCTGCTAGTGGTAAAATCGGACTGCTGTTGTAGTGGAAATCGAAGTCATAATCATCTTCCAGGATGCAAAACCCATATTGCTGGGCCAGTTGCAGCAGGCGCAATCGCCGATCGGCGGGCATGATAACCGTGGTGGGATGGTGGTGGTGCGGGGTCACATACACCATGCGGACCGGCGTTTTTTTGCACAATGCTTCGATGGCATCTACGTCAATGCCGCAGGCATCTACGGGCACGGTACGCATGTCGGCGCCCGCCTGCTGGATGATCAGGTTGCAGGAGGTGTACGACACTTCGCCGACGATGACCACCTCTCCAGGCTGCACAATACATTTTACGGCCAAATGAATGGCCATCATGGTGCCGCGGGTAATCAGTACATTTTCAGGGCCGATGGGCAGGGCCCGGCTTTCGCGCAGGTACTCGGTCATGACCTCCCGCAGCGAAGGTTCACCGGTAGTTTCGCCATAAAACAACAGGTTTTTCCGAAAACCCTTGCGCAAGCTGCTGCGGTAAGCCCGACTCAGGGCATCCCAGGGCGCGAGCCGCACGTCCGGAAATCCATCGTTGAAAGCCAGGGCGTTGGAGCCTTTGTAAATCGGCAGCGCCAGTAGCGGATCGGCGGTGAAGGAATACCCGGGTTGATGGTTTTTTTCCCGGGTTTTAAAATGCTCCAAGGGTCGCGGTTTTATTTCCGGCAGCTTTTCACTGACAAAAGTGCCGCGCGAACTTTGGGTTTCCAGCCAGCCTTGCGCCAATAGCTCCTCATAAGCTGCCACCACCGTTTTCCGGTGCAAACCCAGCATGGTTGCCATAGCCCTGCTCCCTGGCAATTGTGCGCCCACGGGAATAATACCCTGACGGATATTATCGCTTAAGCTGCTGGCTATTTGTAAAAAAATGGGCGTTTTAGCCGATTTATCGATGGAAATAAGGGTAGCGTAAGGCAACATAGCGCAGTCATTTATTCCGCAAAGGTGCAACTTATTTCAAAAATTGGACTACCGACTATTTAGAAACCGGATGGTTCTGGTAGTCCGAAGTGCTCGTAGCTTTGTGCCATCAAAATGATCTATTGCCATGAAAAAATCAAGCTTACCCCGCAACCCCAGCTCTTTTCATTTGAAAACAAAATCCTCCCGCATCCAAGGCAGCCGCTACTACCCCAAGCGCTACGACCTTGATCCCAATACCCGCAACGTCATTTTGGACGAAGGCCTGGTCTGCCACGTCGCTTTTAATATTGACAACCAACCTTTTATCATTCCAACGGGTTATTGTCGGGTCGATGACACGCTGTACCTGCATGGCTCCGTGGGCAGTCATTTTTTCATGCAGATGGCGAAGGGAATCCCTTTGTGCATCAGCGTGACCATCGTGGACGGACTCGTGCTGGCGCGTTCGGTATTCCACCATTCCATGAATTATCGCTCCGTGGTGGCGTTTGGAAAAGGCCGCTTGGTGGACTCGGATGAAGAGCGCTGGTTGGCGGCTGAAAAGTTTACGGAACACGTCATCCCTGGGCGTTGGGCAGAAGCGCGACAACCAAGTGCCAGCGATATGAAAAAGACCATGTTCATCGCCGTGGAAATAGAGGAGGCATCCGTCAAGCTCCGGGATGGTGGCGTGGGCGACGACCCGGAAGACATGGATTTGGACGTATGGGCGGGGGTGCTGCCGCTACAGATTATGCCGTTTGAACCGATGAGCGACGAATCGGGGAAGCCTGGTTTAGCGGTACCTGCTTATGTGCATGATTATAATAGATCGTTTTTTTAACACATAGACACATAGGGACATAGAAAACATAGTACAAAACCCGTACACGACGTGAAAAATTTTCGCGCACAACGCCAAAACGACCACAAGGGAAAAGGCTTCGCTCTTGGTTGTTTCAAGGGGGGTGACCAAAAGCATCTCGGCGTTGCGGTCGTTGTGGCGTTGTGCGCGAAAATTTATGTCGTGTTTGTCGTGCTATGTTTTCTATGTTCCTATGTGTCTGTATGTTGAAAAATATATACGTTTACAAAACCCTCTATCCATGGAAACAAATCCATCCTATACCAAATGGCTTTATCTTACCCTGTTATCCGCGATTTGGGGCAGCAGCTTTATCCTGATAAAAAAAGGCTTGACGGGCTTCGGCTACTTTGAGGCAGCAACCATTCGTTTGATGTCGGCGGGATTGGTATTCTTGCCCTTTGCTGTGGGCAATCTCAAGAAGCTTCCGCGGGACAAACTTGGATACATCTTACTAACGGCCACACTCGGCATGTTTATTCCGGCATATTTGTTTTACTTGGCGCAGGTGGAAGTACAAAGTGCGGTAGCTGCCATGCTGAACGGCCTAACGCCCGTTTTTACATTTGTATTTTCCATCATCATTTTCAAAATAGCCTTCAAAGCCAACCAAGTATTGGGCATGTTGCTGGGCCTGGCTTGTGCGATTTTATTGGCGATCGAGCGTTCAGACTCCGAACTATCCTTCAACTGGCACGCTAGTGCCGAGTCCACCAGTTGGCGTATGAATCTGGCGGCCATATTTTCCACGCATCTTCGTTACTCGTCGGTTAAAATGTCCCGCATTTCGCCCTTCTCGCGCCTTGATGAGTGAAAAATCTGCCTTCGCATATTCATACGCCAACTGGTGGACTCGGCACTGGCCTGATTATTTTGGCTGCTATGTGTTATGGATTTAACATTAACCTGATAAAACAGCGCTTGTCGCATATCCCGGCGTTTACGCTGTCGAGCGTCACGGTAGCCCTAGTCGGCACCATGGCTTTTGTTTTTGGTTTTTTACCGAATCTCGGCAACTACCATCCTTCGCAAATTCAATGGATGCCCTTACTTTCGCTGGTGACGCTCGGGGTATTCGGCACTGCCATTGCCCAATTATTTCAATACAGATTAATCAAAGACACCTCTGCCCTTTTTGCCAGTTCCACCACCTACATCATTCCGGCGGTCGCTGTTTTCTGGGCTATTGTCGATGGGGAACAATTTCATTTGGTACACGCAGTGAGTATTGTGGGGATTTTGGGGGCGGTGGTGCTTATTCGCAAAAGCTAAAACTAAAGGGGTTTCATGGTTAAAGAGTTTACACGACCTGTTGTCAATTTTGAAATTGTCTTTCAAGGCCACGAACCAACCGCGTAAACCATGAAACCCTTTAAGCATGAAACCATGAAACCCTTTAACCATGAAACCCCTTAACCATGAAACCCCTTTTCGAAATATGGATTTTTTAAACAGTACCTCCGCCGATATTTCGGCCATCTTTAACTTGTACGGTGCGGCGGTAGCCCATCAAAAAGCGGTGTCAACAATGCACTGGCTGCCCTTTGATGAACAAATGGTATTACAGGAAATTGCTGAAGGACGGCAATGGAAAATCATGATTGATGGACAGATCGCCTGCATTTTCGTCACCACTTTTACCGATGCCGACATCTGGGGCGAGCGGGACAAGGAGCCTTCTATTTACTTCCACCGCATTGTGACTGATCCCGCTTTTCGGGGCAGAAAATTTGTGCAGGAAATTGTACAATGGGGCAAAGTTCTGGCTAAATCCGAGGGCAAGCAGTACCTGCGATTGGATACCTGGAGCGATAACCCGAAGCTGAAGGAAGTGTACGAGGCTGCCGGATTTACCTTTCTGGGCATCGGGCCACCAGCCAATCCTGCCGGGCTGCCGAAGCATTATTCTACGATTACTTTGGGGTATTTTGAGATGGGGGTGGAGTAGTTATTGCTAAGACAGTGAACAACCCGAAACCTTGAAACCCGAAACCAACAACTTCAAGCGCACACGACGTGGACGGATGTTTACAACAAGACAACTCAGGGTAAGGGGACAAGGGGTATCAAGAAATGCTACAGGAACGAACACTTCTTGATTATAACTGCTGCTCTACCAAGCCAATGAACAACCATGAAACCTGAAACCTCTTTTATTGCCTCCCGTACGACTCAAAAAAACTCCTCCACCGCATTTGCAACACCCCAAAAATCGCTTCCCGAATTATTTTCAGCGACATTTTCGACTGCCCTTTTTCCCGATCCTTGAACGTAATGGGTACTTCACTAAGCTTAAAATCGAGGGAATAGGCAGCAAATTTCATGGCGATTTGGAAAGCATAACCGACAAAGCGAATTTTGTTCAAGTCCATGGTGGCCAGTACTTCCCGTTTGTAGCAAATAAAGCCTGCGGTTGGGTCAGCAACGGGCATCCAAAGGATCATGCTGGCATATAGGGAGGCACCCCTGGAAAGGATGATGCGGTCGGCGGGCCAATTTTCCAAATGTCCGCCACGGCAGTAGCGCGAACCGATGGCGACACCTGCGCCTTCGTCGCGGCATTTGGCCAACAAGCGCGGCAGGTCGTCGGGATTGTGGGAGAAATCGGCATCCATTTCAAAAAAATAGCTGTAATCGCGCTCCAAGCCCCATTTAAAGGCCGTGATATAAGCCGTTCCCAGCCCAAGTTTTCCGGCGCGTTCGAGCAAATGCAGGCGCCCGGCAAATTCGGTAGCCTGTAAGTTGCGCACTATTTGAGCAGTTCCATCGGGAGAGCCGTCATCCACGATGAGCACGTGAAAGGGCTCAGGTTGCCTAAAGACAGCCCGGATGATGGCTTCCACATTCTCCAACTCATTGTATGTAGGGATGATGACAAGATACATGATTAGGTTGATTTCCTCAAATCAGGAAGGTAGCTTGAGTGTCAAAAAAAGGATCATAGGGCAAAAGAGACAACGACAAATGCCAGCATGGAGATAATGAGACCGTACATAAAAATGTTGTAGCAAATAATGAGATACCTATACTTTTTGGCCAAAACAATGCCTAAAAAAAAGAGGTCGCGGCTCATGGTACTGTACAAAAAATCTGGATCTGACAGCATTTCGTTGACACCCCATTGAAAATCATCGAGCGACATATTGTAAAAATTGCCAAAAAACAGCAAGTTGGCTTTTCGTTGTTTGATGGCCTCTCTGGTTACCGTTCCCTCTGTAATTTTTGGGCGGGTCGACAGGGTCGCAAATACCATAGAACCAAGGCAAGTTGCGGAGATCAGCACAACCGGGACGAATAACTTGACAGAAAACCCATCCACCAATTTAGGTAGCAAGTTGGAAACCAATATCGACAGCACAATGGCATTGACAGACAACATTATGTTAGCCTTGCTATCGGCCATCGAGCTGAGGTTGGTATGCGTACGGTAAGTCGTGCGGTACATCGTTTCCACGCCCCGACCAAAACGCGCCATTTTCAATTCCGTTTCACTGTCGCGCAGCACCTTGCCGAGGTTGTTGTTTTTGGCTTCCCCTTTTTCATCAAGCAAGGACAACTCTTCCGCTGTGGGTGCCATATTGGGATTTAGGCGGCGTTTTTGTTTGAGCAGTTGCTGGATGTGTTTCGCTTTGCGTTTGTTGAGCATCCCTTGCGCCACCGTGGTATGATACTCATGGTTCATCAGGAAAGCAATCTCAAAGTCCACCCACTCCTGGTCGTTCATCAAGTTGTTGCGGGTCAGGGTAAATTCCTGCCGCAGCTTGCTGTTGCGCTCCCAATAGATTTTCATTCCCAGGTGACTGAGATCGGCATCACAAATAATTTGCTCGAGTAAGCTTTTGGGTGCTTGGGGCACCTTTGTAGCCCGAATACAAGCCAATACTTTTTCAAGTTCCGCATCCGAAATCTTATCCTTCAAAAAAGCACTTGCATTTGCGCAGCTGCGTTCTTCGTGGCTCTCAGGTCCTTGCGTATAGCCAGAATCGTGAAACCAGGTAGCCAGCAGCAGCAGCAGCATGTCACGATCGGCCAGTTTAAACCCTTCGCCAATCGTTTTGGCTGCCGATACCGTTTGAGCGGTATGTTCGGGATCGTGAAAAACATAGTTTGCGGAAAGGTGTTCAGCAAAAAATTGCTGTATATGGTTCTCCGTTTCTATCAGCAGTTGCGCGTCAGTGGTCATGTATCCGATTAGATTGAATGCAAAGGTATAATTTTAATGGGGTTTCAGGGTTTCAAGGTTTCAGGGTTTCAGGGTTTACGCGGTTTGTTGTCAAATTTGAAATAGTCTTTCAAAGTTACGAACAGATCGCGTAAACCCTGAAACCTTGAAACCCTGAAACCCTGAAACCTACTTTTCTATTTCCCTCCACTCCTCCGCCGTCAAGTCGGCCCCCTCCGGCTTTATTTGCGCCACCAAATTTTTGAAATCTGGCCAAACGACACCGGTACGGTGCAAATCGCGAAAGTCTTTGACCAACAATTCCCAGGTATCATCGAGAGAGCCGTAGGCATTCAAGTGGGCAGAATACGCTTCAATTGCTTTTTTGCGGTCGTCAGCTTGGTTGCGCAGCCATAATGCGTGGGCAAGATTGGTGTACACATACGACTTGTAAATAGAATATGGATCCTGCTTTTCAATCCAGTTCAGGGCTTCTACTGAATATCCGATTACTTGCGATAAAGCACTCGTATCCCGAAATTTAGCAAACAAGAGGTAGTATGACTGATTAATGCGTTGGCTGAGCCAATTGTTGCGCCAATCTTGTGTGTTGTTCGGCTTTTGCATGAGCATATCCATACTTTTCGTAGCCTTGTTCGACCAATTCAGGGCAGAATCCCACTGGCCGAGTACGCCGTAGCGGGTCGTTTGGAGGGATGAACGCCAGTAATCCACTTCTTCGGGACTTATTTCCGGGTGATTGGCTAAAAAAGCGTTTTGTAATGTAGGTTTAAATGCCCTCAAGTGGCGGCGTTGGGCTGGCAGCAAATCGGCCATCTGGTCAATTTGAAACAGTGCCTCACCCAAATCTTCCCCTGTTTTTATGGCGCCATAGTTTAGAAATGCCTCTATCTCGTTGTTTTCAAGCACATAAACATGCCCTATCAACGTAGCGTTGAGCTTATTTTGGAGCATTTCATCGGAAATATTGAAGGCCTTTTTCGCTTCCGCCGCTTTGCCCATCATTAGGTTTGCCCTACAAATTTCAAGATAAACAGGACTTAATACGCGCCTTTCAACCATCATTTCACCCAAAGTACCTTCTTCAAAAGGGGCACTCAGTTTTTTACCTGCCTGCAACGCAGCATTTAGTTTCAAAATGGCTTCAGCAGGTTTCTCCATAGCAAGCAGGTATTTGCCCCAGGCCAAATATGCTTGAGACAAGCGATCAAGCTTGGCTGTGTCTGGTAAGTTGCTAAGTGCCATTGTTTTTTCCAGCAAATCGACGGCTTTCTGATAATAAATGGGGGTTTTGGGAGCGTTGAGTTCGAAGTCCCCCAAACTTATATACGTGCTGGCCAAGGCCACCACAACGGTATCCAGGGGGTGTTTAGGCACATTAGGGTTGGGATACGGCAGCGTACTGGCCGCAGCATGGGCGCGTTCCAGCACCAGTGCCTTGGCCGATCTGTTGACCCAATAGGCAACAGAATCCAAAGCAGCATAAATTTGCTTATAGGCTATGATTTGCGCCGAATACGGGGTGGAAGCGAGCTTGTTTTTGCCAACGCAAAACCTATCAAATGCTTCGAAGGGACTAAAAATCCCACAAATGCAATTGACCTGAGCGCTATCCAAAAGGTCGTATTCCTGAAATTGAGACAGTTTGGTGTTGATGTCCGCGACATCCGCATTGAAATAGACATCGCCAGAAATACGCAACAGATAATCTGTGTACAGCTTTGATGCTTCGGGTAGGTTATGCTGCATCAAAGCGGTGTGGGCGCCATCCAATATAGCGATATTGGGCTTGTTGAAACGGGTTTCCATGTAGTCCACTACTTGCGCGGCTCCAGCAGCATTGTTGCGCAACAGTAGTTTCAGCGTAAAATCGCCCAACATTTCAAGCAACGTAGCTTCGGTATTTCTTTTCCCGCTATCGTCCAACAAGTGGTACAAAATACTGGCTCGTTCACAGTACGTATTAACCAGATCGATGTTATTGCTGTTAATAGATTGATCCATGAAATATTGGAAAAAGGAAAAAATGAGCGGAAAGTCCTCGGATTGGGCCAGCCGATCAAAATTGCCAGGGTATTTAAAGGCAATTTCCAGGTTGTAGGTGCGTATCTGCTCCGAGGAGAAGGAGGTCAACCGACGCCCACCTGACTGCACCACATCGCGCAGGGAGAATGCATCAAGATTTGCGGTGAACAGGCGATTGGGCGATACCAGGCGCAAACGGGTGCCATCATAGGCAAAAGCCAAGCGGTACACCGGGTGCTCTACGCCAGCCCATACGTTTGAAAACTGAAGCAGTGGTTTGCCGGATGTAACATCCCAAATAGATACCTTTCCTTGTTCATCGCCCGATACCAAAGCCAAGCCGTCGGGCCTAAATGCCATGTCAAAAAATGTCGTATTCTGTGGCGGTTTAATGAGTACCACTTCGTTGTCAAGATTTTCCAATAAAAACAAACGAATGTCTGCTCCATTACCCAGTGCGATGCGATCACCTTGGTTAGAAACCCGCGCAAACAGTACGTTATAATCTTTCAAGCGCACGATTTTAGGGTTTTCAGCCGGCTTTGAAAAGTCCCAAACCTTTACAGTGTATCTTATTTCGGCAAACTGCTGCTCTACCCTTGTGACAACCAATAGCTTCTCCGTGCCGGGGATGGATCGGAGCATCGTAACCGTTCCCCCAAAATCACGGGAAGCGAAGGTTTGCCCATCCGCCAATAACTTAACGGTTACCAAGCCCTGACTGGGCGAATAGGCAAAGTAGCGCGCTTCTTCAAAGTCAAAAGCGTAAGGCGCGTGCCCGTTTTCCAAAGGATCAACTTCAAAATTTAATACCTTTTTTGTGAGCAGGTTTTGAATGGCCACTTGAGCATTTTTACTGTGGTATACCGCCCATTGGTTGGCCAAACCTTCCGGCAGTGGGGAGTCTTGCAACACCGGTATCTCTTCCTGGGCACCGTTTCTTATATCGTCGAAGTCGAACACTTTGAGCACATCGTCTTCTAAGACATACATCAGGTTGCCATCGGGGCTCAACTGATTTTCAATGCCCGTATCAAAGTCTTCAATGGGCGGGCTAACGCTCGTATCTCGAAGCGACCATATGCTGCTGCGTTGATCACCCCCCCTTACGACGACCCACTGACCACTGGCAGAAATAGCCGCTGCCTGCGTTTCACTCCAGGCCGCATTGCTGAAAAAGCGGGTGGTTATCCGGCTCTTTACGGGCATCTGTACGGTCATAAGTTCACCTTCCTGGCCTTCGTCTATGCTGGTAGTTACTGCCAGCAAAGGGTTTGAATTGGGGGTGCATGCCCGGAGCTGGCCGCTTATTTTGTTGAGTGCGCCTACTGTTTCTTGATCGCTCCCATCGGGAGCCTGGTTCAGAAAATAGTAATAAGTATCGGTTAAGGTTCCAATGATGAGTTCCCTGCTTTCCGGGAATAGGTTCATGGACAAATCTACGGTTTCAGCAATAACGGAGTCTGCCAAATACCATGTCATGCGTGGCGCATAAGTGCCAGTTCTTTTGTCCAGGGTGTGTACTACGATGCGGTCGCGGTACCCAAGCCAGAACTCCCCTTTACAGCTTTTCATACACAGCAACCCATTGTCAATGGGATAGCTTAGCGATTGAGGGCTTGCCAAGCGCCCGATATTATTGCTGTTTTTGCGCTGTTGTTGCGCCTGCACAGGCAGGTCGAGGGATACTAAATTAAGGTTTCCATTGCTAATGTCCTCGTAAAGGAAATACTTGCTGTCATCGCTGAAACAATACTTGGATACTTGTTGAACATCAAGCTTTTCGCCGTTGGGCAGGTAGAAGTAATTCGCGCCATAAACCAATAATTCGCCATTGGGCGCGCGGTCGAAACCGATTGGATCTTTTAGCATTTCCAGGCTAAACCCTTCCACGATTTTCATGGATGGCAACTCCCAAGTAATCAGCCTGCTTTCATGTGGAATAAATGCGGTTAAATATTCTACATGCTCGTTTTCATAAAACTTATACTGGGCGTCACTGCCAAAGTTATCGGCAAGATGATAACAAAAAGGAGGGTTTTCGACGCGGGTGTTTTCAGCTGGTTTATTGTAAAAATAGGCGCTATACATGGCCTCCAGGCAGTCGGGGTTATCGTCAGGAGCGATGTAATAATTGGCAAAATCGGCCAGGCGCCAAGCCAGGGACCTGTCGCCGGCATGCAGCAAGTTCATCGCATCATCGGCGCGATTGGCGGCAATGGCATGGCGGGCAGTTCGGATCGCTTTTTGTTCTTTTTGCAACAGTTCATCCTTGGCAGCTTCTTCGCAAGCTGTTATGCGCTGGCTCACGCGCTCCCGGTCGCCCTGGTTGGCATCCGCGCAGGATTTCGCTGCCCGGTACAGTTTTGCGGCATCGTCCCAGCAACTGTCGCGGAAAGCACGATCGGCTTCCCGCATGGTAATGTTGAAACAGTTAGGGTCTTCGTTCCGGGCAAATGCAGCGCTCCTAATAAACTTGCGTCCGGTGAGTTCTAAATTCTCAACACTTCTGGCAGCACTTGCTTTTTCTGATGCTGTGCCAACATTGCTGCCCAATTGGGCATTGCAATACTCAATCTTTTTTTCCAGATATTTGCTTCTCCGCGCATTGGAGCGGGCTTCCGGGCAGTTTTTTGCTTCCTCAAACAATCGCAAAGCTGCGCGATAATCGCCTCGGCGCGCTGCCGAAGTACCCGCATCATCTTTCCGATTGAAGCAATCGGCCCGCAACGCTTTTTGTGGCGGCGGCTCCTGTACGTTTTGATAATAAGGTTGCGATTTGTTTTGCGCCAACAAAACGGTGGCAACAAACAAACACGGGAACAATAGTAAATGGCGCATAGCAATTGTTTTCATAGCCACAAAGATACCAAGCCTGAGCCGCCAAAACAATTGCTGAAAAAATGCGTGGTTCTGAACGCACTATTACTTTTACCGCATGAAATACTTGCTTCCTATTTTAATACTCTTGCTCCTGGCCTGCGGGAAAGAAAAAGTTTCACTGCCAGCCTTTCGGGAAATCGCCATGCCCGTCAGCGATGACCTAAGTGCCGTTTGGTTTACAGACGTGCAACACGGCAGCGTTAGCGGCGGCAAAGCCTGGACTTCCGGCTTCCTGCTCTCCACTGCCGATGGCGGCGAAAGCTGGATAATAGATACCACCCTCAACCGAAAAATGGAGCATGTCACGTTTGCGCCCAATGGCCAAGGCTATGCTTGTGGACAAGACGCAGCCTTTTTCCGTTCCGCTGGCACCACCCACTGGCAACTGATGCGGGAAGATTACCAGTGGCTGCACTGTGCGCATTTCCCTGGATCCGATTACGGGGCCATTGTAAGCGGGGAAGGTTTTCACGGAGGCCAACTGCGGGTATTCGGGCCGGAAGACTTTTGGCGCCTGGGCACCTTACATGAAGTGCAGGGCGAATTGGCAGCGGTTTGGTATGCCGATTCATTGACATTACTAGCAGTTGGCGCAGGCTGGGTGATCCGTTCTGCCGATGCGGGCCAACATTGGGAGCGCCTGCACCTGACGGGCGACTTTTTCACTTCGGTACATTTCCCGGATGCGCATACAGGCTATATCTGTGGCAGCAGCGGCAGCATTTATAAAACAAAGGACGGCGGCAAAAACTGGCAAAATATCCGAAAAGGCGGGGTTGCAGGCAAAAAAAAACAAAGGCTTCCAGCGCTTTGGTTTACGGATCCCGAGCGCGGCTGGCTGGTGGGCGACAAGGGCATTTTTTGGCGTACGGAGGATGGGGGCGATTCCTGGCAGCAGGTGGCAGAAGCGCCAAGTGCTGTGGATTATACGGATGTGTATGTGCTGGATGGGAAGGTTTGGGCGACGGGGAAGGGAGGGAGGTTTTTTTTGTTTGAATAAGGATAATAGTTACGGACTTTTTATTTTTTTATTTCACCACGCCACAATGAGGCACTGCGGTGTTTTTATTCTTCAATCTCTGCTAATACCTTTTCGACCTTTTCTTTTAAAATGGTAATCATACTCTCTCCAAGCTTGAAAATTTCTGTACAACCTTTTTTAGGTTCGTCATTTTCTGAGAGAAAATTTTTCTTGGCATTTTTGATAGCTCTCTGAATAAAAACAGAATGTCGCCTTGAATCAAATCCTCCTCCAAAAGCATCATTCACAAACCCTTTCCAATTCGTGCAACTATCATCTCCTTGAAATTCTTGGCGTTCTTCAAATTGATGATAATGTAACCAAACTTCAAAGCACGGATTACTTTGAAGTACCTCCCAATCATCATTTCTGTTACAAAAATGCCTTAATTCTTCAACTTGCGGTTTCCTTGTATCTGCTTTGTCATTGTCAACATCTAAAATTATCCAAACTTCATCATTTTCTTGAAATTTATACTTTGGAGTTGGGTTTTCTTCAGTTGGAATTATGCAGTCTTTAGCTATATTAAGTAATCCAAGTGGAGAGTTGTTTTCGTGCGGATGCAGTTTATAAACTTCAAAATTAATCCTTGAATCCATTTCCTTAAAATAATTATAATACTGATACTCTCTTTTTGCTCCTTCGCAAAAGATATAAATACTTTTCGCCTCCCTGCTTGGGGTTTGCCTTTCAAATAATCTATTAGTGAGCAACATGTTCGCGCCAGTTTAAATCCGTCAAGTTAGCCAAAAATGGTATGGAGCCATATCTGCCATTTAAATAGCCTTTTCTGATGTCAATAGTTTTATGTTCTTTAAACTCACTTAAAGAATATAAATCTGTCGAGCCATTTTTATCTTTTTCTGCAAACCAAATTTCGTCCTGTCGGAATATATCCTGGTCTAATAAATTAGATTCGTGAGTTGTGAAAACTAACTGCCCCTTAGTTTCATTGTCTATGGAGAATTTTCTTACTAACTCCTTGATTAAGAGAGGATGAATACTTCTTTCAATTTCATCAATTACAAAAACTTTAGGAGAAGAAATCACATTTTGAAAGGCAGGAACAAAATCAAGCAGACGAATTGTTCCGTCAGATTCTTCTTCAAGGTCAAATAAAGCAGTGCGACTATTTTTACCTAAATGTCCAACCTTCAAACTTTTGACCCAAATTTTATCTTCTTCTTTTACAATGATTAGCTCATCCCCTCTTCGACTACTTAACCCTAACATTTGCTTTGGAGAATCTTCCAACTTTTTTATCAAAGCATCTAACTCATTTTCGTTATCTTCTCCAAAGAATTCTTTTATTTCTTTCTTTTCCGCTGTTAATGAAGAAATGCCTAGGTTGAAGGAGCACATTAAATCCTCTGCATATTGTTTGAATTCAGTATCTTTATCTATTTTGTGTGCAAGTGCTCTTGGCTTTGATTCTGGCGTAATAATGTGCAAAGTATCGTCAAACCATTTATAGGCTTTTTTTACATCTTTAATAAATTTGTTATCTCTATTTGAAAGTATTCTTAAAACTGATTCATTCGGTTTGACAAATTCCTCAATCAAAACCGCTTTAAGTATTTGGCTTTTTTCATCATTCTCAAACTCTTCTAAAAATCTAATATCTGTTTTTTCTTCCTCATCTGTTTTCCTTTCAAAAATGAGTTCATCTTTTTTCTTTCCAAGGCCTGACTTATAAAGTTCTTCTGTAAGAATCACTCCTTCAAGCAGCTCAACACCATAATAAAATGCGGTATTGTCTTGTATGAATTCAACAGCGAATAATTGGCTTATTGAAAAATCTTTGGCATGGAATTTAAATTGACTTTCCTTGAGCCTTAATGGAATTTCTTCTTTAACGACTAATTTTTGCAGATAATACAATGCTTTAATTAGGTTAGACTTTCCAGCACCATTAGCTCCATAAATTGATGCCATTTTTAAGATTTCAAAGTCAAGAAGATTATATATGTGAGAATTTAATGTCCCTAACCTATTGTATGGAATCATGTTGAATTCCTTCCTTTCCCCAAAGGAAAATACATTTTCTATTGTGAATCGTATTAACATCTTGAGTTGATTTACGTGAAAGTTTCACGCAAGATAAGTACAATCTTTTAGACAAATCAACTTTTGAAGATGGTTTTGTTATTCAGCGGCGTTTTTCCACGATTTGGGTGTTTTTTCTGTAAAAATACCTAAACGAAGTTTAATTGTACCCTCCACTATATAGCCTCTACTGCTTAAAAACCTGCTTTGTCAATACGAATTCCACAACCGGTGCTTAAAAAAACAAGAGAGAGTTTTCCTTTTCATCTGTAAGACGTTAAAGTACAAAAGTAAGCGACAAATTCAAATTTCCAAATCATTCAGCGTACTTCGGGGTATTGTCCAGTTTTTTTCCGAATCGTGTGGCCTACCCGCTCCCCGCACGCCCTGTGTACATGCGATCTTCAAAACCCGGTCGACCCGCCATCCTTCCTAGCATCCGAAGCCCCAAAATACACCCTCGTCGCCGCATCATACCGAATGGCCTGATACCCGCCATAGCTGCCCGGTGTCGCCCAGCCAACCTGGCGTCCCATTTGCATCAATGCGCGGTTGTCAAACCTTTCAAGAAATCAGCCCGCAAATACTACCTTCGCAGGACATTGTTTCTACACGCAAACCGATGCTATGAAAGACGCTAGACAATCCCGCCCTACCCTTTGGCTCCTATTCTCCTTGCTATTATTGACCTTTAGTGCCCATGCGCAAACCCTGCGTGGCACCATTCGCGCTGCCGATGATGGCCTGCCCGTTATGGGTGCCACCGTGACTATTTTTGCCAGCAAAACTGAAACGGCCCCCATTTCTTTGGCCAGCAACCCTGCCGGAGAATTCACATTCGAAAACCTGCGGGTGGGGTATTACCGTTGTGAAATAATCGCGCTGGGATTTGAAACAAAATACCTCATTGAAATTCAGGTGGTCGCTGGCAAGGAACAGGTGCTGGAAATAGACCTGCGGCGCAGTAATGCACAGTTGCCGGAAGTCACCATAGCCGCTACCCAGTCGGGCAAAAGGCCCATGCAGCCAATGAGTGAAATACCCCTGACCCGCGACCAGACCTTCCGATTCCCCGCCATGTTTTTCGATCCCGGAAGGCTCGCTGCGGCATATCCCGGCGTGTCGCAAACCGACGACGGCACCAACATGATGAGCATACGGGGCAACAGTCCGGCTATGCTGCGCTGGCGCATAGATGGCCTGGATATAGTAAATCCCAACCACCTGCCGAATGCTGGCACCATGTCCGATGCTCCGGCAGCGGCCAGTGGTGGCGTGCTGATGTTTTCCGCGCAAATGCTCGACAATTCTTCCTTGCTGACGGGCGCATTTCCGGCGGGTTATGGCGATGCTGTGGCGGGCGTGATGGACATGAACCTTCGAAACGGGAACACCCGGCAACAAGAATTCACCGTGCAGGCGGGCCTTGTGGGGCTTGACTTGTCCGCCGAAGGGCCCCTAAAGAAAGGCAAAGACAATTCCTATTTGTTCAATTACCGCTATTCCACCGTAGGCTTGCTGGGTCAACTGGGCGTTTCCTTTGGCGACGAGCAAATCAATTTTCAGGACTTGTCGTTCAAGCTCAATTTGAACGGTAAAAAAGGTGGGAAGTATGCTATTTTCGGGCTTGCGGGTTTGAGTGAAAATGTATTTCGACACAAGGAAGATACTACTGAAATCAAATATGACAAGGAGCGCTATGATATTGATTTTCAATCCAGAACTGGCGTAATTGGGGGCTCCGGGCGCTGGCGATTGGGCGCGCGCAATTCCTTAAAAGCCGTCTTTGCATTTTCCTCCCAAAAAAACGACTGGCAAAAACAACTTCCCGCTGAATCATTTGTCAGGGACATGGATATTCGGGTAGAAGAGCGCATTGCGGGTTCCCTGGAATGGCGATTTTCAATGTTACAAAACCAGTTTTCTGCAGGCGTTCAGTTGTACCGGAATTATTTTTATGGTTTCGTTTCCAACACCAAAAAGTCCCCTCCATTTGGAAATACTGTGGTACTATATCGCAGAGACCTTGCTTATATCAACGCTCAGCCTTGGTTGCGTTGGGATTGGACTGCCCGAAATGGTCGATTGAACGCACAAATAAGTGCTCAATTTCACTATAATAACGTTTACCAAGAACTTGCACCCGCCCCGCGCGGCCTCATTACATACCGCATCAACTCCAAGCATAAGATCTCGGCGAGCGTAGGCTTGTATAAGCAAGACGCACCCGTGTGGATGCAATTTAAGACCTATCGCCAATTAATGTTTGATAATATTGTCCCCTATATCAGCTCCTTTCAAACGGGCCTTCGCCACACCTGGAATCCCGCACCATTTTGGAAAGTGAGCACTGAAATTTTCACCCAAAACACCCGAAACATTCCAGTTAACCATTTCCCAGGCAATTCACTGCTCAACGTTCCAGAATACATTTCTGATTTTGCGGTTTTGCGCGGCAGTTCAAATGCCCGTAACTACGGGGTGGAACTCGGAGTAGAACGCAACCTGCAAACAGGATGGTTCCTGGCTGTTAATGGTACCTTATTAAACTCGGAATATCAACTAGCCAACCTCAAATGGCTGGATACCCGTTGGGATATTGGGCATATCGCAAACGTCACCTTCGGCAAAGAATGGCAGCGCGAAAAAACAGCCACCCTGACACGCACCATTGGCATTGGCATCCGCGGCGTTTGGTCTGGTGGCATACGCGAACCGGATATTGACTACGCGGCTTCCGCAACTGAAAGCAGAACTGTTTACAATGAAGTACAAGGATATTACCGCCAATACCCAGATTATTTCCGTGCTGATTTTCGGGTATACTGGAAACGCAACCTCGGAGATCGGCGCAACAGCACGTTTGCCCTCGACCTTCAAAACTTGACGGGACAACAAAACTTGGCGTATCACTTCTACGACCCCTTCACGAATAATGTGGAGAATAAGTACCAGCTTGGAACGATTCCGAATTTTAGCTGGAGAATGGAGTTTTAGGCGTGCGGAATTTTCGAATGCGGAATTTTCGAGTGCGGAATTTTCGAGTGCGGAATGCGGAGTGTGGAGTGCGGAATATGCACGGCATTGCTTGCTACGTCAGGCATCCGTCTTCGGTACTTTTGGTGAAAAGCATTGTACCTCGCCACTATAGCCAAACCAACGCGCCAGTAGCACCGCGTTTACGCCAATGTCGTTGACTTAAGGCCTCGGAGAGGCTAAACATTTGTAGAAATCATTGGCCGCCAATATCACCAGACCTCGGAGAGGTCTAACATTTAAACGGCTATCTGCATACTATTTAACGTTAGACCTCTCCGAGGTCAAATAACTAACGCCCGACCAAGGCTACAAACGTTGGGGCTCTCCGAGGTCGAAACGCTTAAGTCACCGACATTGGCGTTTACGCGGTGCTACCAGCGCGTTGGCTTGGCAATAGTGGTGCAGTACAATGCTTTTCACCAAAAGTGCCGAAGAAGTATACCAAAAGTAGCAAGCAATGTCGTGCATATTCCGCACTCCGCATTCCGAAATCCGCACTCGACTAAAGTCTCGTGCTGACTTTTTTCACCATCCCATTTTTCCACTCCAAAAAGGTACCCTCCAAAATACGCTTTCGCGCTTCTTTCACCAGCCAAAGGTAAAAGGAGAGGTTTTGCAGGGTGGCGATTTGCATGCCCGTGATTTCGCCACTGATAAACAGGTGCCGCAGGTAAGCTTTGGAATGCGCTCGGCTGCTGGGGGCGGGACTGCTCGCATCAATGGCCGAAAAATCGTGCTGCCATTGTTTGTTTTTGATGTTGATAATGCCCTCTGCGGTGTAGATCATGCCGTGTCGGGCATTGCGGGTTGGCATCACACAATCGAACATATCAATGCCGCGGGCAATGCCTTCGAGGATGTTTTCGGGGGTACCCACGCCCATGAGGTAGCGGGGCTTGTCGGCTGGCAATATCGCTGTCACCAGTTCCGTCATGGCGTACATATCTTCAATGGGTTCGCCGACGGAGAGGCCGCCGATGGCATTGCCCTCGCGCCCGAAAGAGGCGATGGTTTCCGCCGATATTTTCCGAAGTTCTGGATAAGTACTGCCTTGAACAATGGGAAAAAGGGTCTGTGAATGCCCGTAAATCGGCTCGGTATCGTCGAAGCGCTCAATACAGCGTGCCAGCCAGCGATGCGTGAGGCCCATTGATTTTTCGGCGTATTTGAAATCGCAGGGGTAAGGGGTACACTCGTCAAAAGCCATGATGATGTCTGCGCCGATGATGCGCTGAATGTCCATGACATTTTCCGGGGTAAAATGGTGTTTGGAGCCGTCGATATGGCTTTGGAAAGTGACACCTTCTTCTTTGATCTTCCGGCGATGTGCCAAGGAATACACCTGATAGCCGCCGCTGTCGGTCAACACAGGGCCTTTCCAGCCATTAAAACCGTGAATACCGCCGGCTTCGCGCAGCACCTCCAGGCCGGGGCGCAGGTAAAGGTGGTAGGTATTCCCCAAACATATCTGGGCATGAATATCGTCGCGCAGTTCGTGCTGGTGCACCGCTTTTACGGTTGCAGCAGTGCCAACGGGCATAAAGATGGGGGTCTCTATTGCTCCGTGGTCGGTCGTGATATGTCCGGCGCGGGCGCGGGAGTTTGGGTCTGTTTGTAAGAGGGAAAATTTCAAAGGAAATGGGTAAGTGTTGGCTGAGTATCGTTGGTGCAAAGATACGCTGCAAGGCTGATTTTTACGGAAAATGTAGCCAGTTAAAGCGCCGAAGCTGTTATTGTTCCAATAAATACACTATCGACGGATTGATTTTCAATATCCGTCCATTTTCCGAAAAGAGAATAGAAAGGGGTACTACATCTGCATTAAAGAGTGGAGAAGCACGGAGCGGAAAAATCAGAAATCAAAGGGCGTTTTAACCTGACCCTTTGGCGTCGGAAAGACTTACCTGGCAGTTGGTAATATTGTTTTTCCCTACGGCGTTTTTCATACCCGCATTCAAGATTGATAGCAGCCGAGAGGGATAATAAACTTCGGAAGTGTAGTATCTCTTACCCCCAAAGCGCAGCAGCAGTGTCTTTTTTTGCTGGCTATGCATGTTATTAATCGTCAAGGCGGACAATAACCAATGGATTTGATGTGGTGAGCATAGACACTCAATTCGATGGCTGCCCAGCCAAGAGAATTTGGTAGTTTTTAAAGTGATAATTCGATAATAGCAAGTATGCTTAGGCATAGCAATAACAAGAGACGCCAAGCCATGTCACAATTATCACATTATCGAATTATCACATTCCACCCTTATTTGGCAACAATCACCTTCTTCGCCGTCTTGTACTCCCCGCTCGAAATCACCACCACATACATGCCCGCATACAAGGTCTGCACATCAAAATAGGCGATGGTGCTGCCTTTGTTTATGGTAGCACTGCGAACCACCTTGCCGGTATTATCCAACAATTCTACCTTGAAATCATCCTGTGCCAGGCCGTTCAATTGAATGGCGATCAGGTCGGAAGCAGGATTTGGAACAATGGAAATATTCAGGTTGTTGAAGACCGTTTCTGAAAGGCTCGTTGAATGGGTATAAATGGTGGTAGCTTCCGTGATCGACGTAACCTTTCTATTAGCCGAAACCCCATAAAAAGCAGGCCCAACGATGTAGGGATACGTTGAATTCCAGTTGGCATCCACGGTCGCAAAATAGCAGTAGATACCGTTGGGGTATTCTGGGGTCGCGCAAAAGCGGCCATTGTGTACATCCAGGTAATCAGGTTCGGCGTGCGTGATAAACGCGTAATCTTCCCGGAAGTAACCCAGCGGATAGGTGGTGCTTATGGCAGGACCATCGCTCACATCGGTGCCACCGGCATAATGGGTGCGGACGGTGATGTTCCGCAGTTGATAGCCCGATTTGATGCGCACGATACCGCCCGTTCCATCGGCATTTTTGAAGCCATAAGATCCATAAATCGGGAAACCATCATAGGCGTAACCGATCAGCGGCGAATGCTTGGTACTGTCAATGGCATACAAGCCTTCTGCATCGTACAAATTACAGATGGTGGAAACCACATTCAAATCCAGCTTAAACGCGGAAGGGTTTTGGTGGTGGTGGTAATTGCCCATGGCAGGGTGCGCTTTGGAGCAATCGAAGCCGGCGCGTTCTGCCGGAATGGCATCCCTGTTCCAGCTGGATGCCGCGCCCATACCGCCGGGACAAGCTGGGTTGCCGGGACCGCCACAAAGCGCGTTGGTGGTTGGGTTCCAACCCACACCATCCCGGTAATCGAACAGCGCCACACCATTGATAAAAATACCAATATTGCCGCCATTGGTGGCGGTGGGTGTGCCCATGTTTTTTTGAGGGTTCAAAGGCATTTTGAATATCGCGTTTTGGTTGGTAGCGTTGGAGGGGTTTCCATCCTGGAACGGCCCGGTTGGGTAGGCAGGCACGCCCGTAGCCTTCACATACACGAAATCGTTGGAATACTCCACCTTTTGGCAGTTGACGAGTAGGCCATTGCTAATGGCCGTGGAATTGCCGGTCACGTAGTAGGTGCCCGTTTGGGTGGTGTTTTGTAGCCAGGCGGTGATAGCAGGATTCAGCTGTGCCTGGCAAACCAATGCAAAGGCCAACAAGCTGGTGGAAAGAATTGCTTTTTTCATGTTATATCAATATTTGGGTGGTTAGACGAGGGAAGTGGGGGAATCCTTCGGTTGGTTGGAAAGTTTTTGGTCTTTTTCCCTCATTTTCTAAACAACCCAAAGCGCCGCGGCGATACTGGATAAACGCCCAACCTTCGTATCATTTATAGTTCTCAAACCAATTAAAAGTTTCTTTGATTATCCTGTCCTTTTCTACTTTGATAAATTCCAGGTACGCTTCAGCTACAGGGGAAAGCTTCTTGGCAGAGAGCCAAACCAGGTTCCAATGGGTAATGATGGGGAGGCCCTTATATGGAATGATTTCCAAATCACCGTTCCGCAATTCGTTCTTGATGCCGATTAAAGGCATGATAGAGTAACCCAAGCCTGCTATCAAAGCTTGTTTCAATGCCTCATTGGAAGTCAGCTCAATTTTTTTATACGTAGGCAAGTCTTCTTGTAGAATGAATTTTTCCATGGAATTACGGGTTGCCGACCCAGACTCCCTGTAAAGCAATGGGTATCTTTCAAAAAGCTTTTTGATAGACAATTGGGGAGGTCTTTTTATGCGAGTACCGCCTACGAGGAATAGTTTGTTTTGTAAAAGCTCAATGGTATTGAGGCTCAAATGCTCCGGAAGCACTGAAACCAAAGCGAAATCCACTTCATTTTTTTCCAGGCTTTGTACCACTTGGGATTTGTTGGTAACATCCATAATGAGGTCAATACCTGGATTTTGTTGCAGAAATTCGCCCAAGAAATAGGGCATCACATACTTTCCTGTGGAAGCCGAAGATATTTTTATCCTGCCTGCAAGCTGGCCTTTCAATGATTTGGTTTTGTAATTTATTGCCTCTATTTCATCCAAAACTTTTTGAGCAGACTCGGCTATCTCTTTGCCAAAGTCGGTGACATAGAGCTTCCTCCCAATGACTTCAACCAAGGGAATTGTAAACTGATCTTGAAATTTTTTAAGCTGAATCGATACGGCGGGCTGCGTAAGGAACAGCGCCTCTGAAGCCTTTGTAACACTTTGGTATTCAGCTACTTTCAAGAAAATTTTGAGTTGATGGATGGTGTAGTTCATAAAAATTAGTTATGCTTTTCATTACAAAGATAAATGATTATTAATAAAAAAAGCCTTCAACTTTGCGTCGACAAAAGATACATCCGATGAAAGAATCAACCAGTTTTTTAGAAAAGGAAGTTTACCCTGAAATGCATACCTACATGCCACAGAGCATAGAGACTCCAAGTAAGCTCCATGAAAGGCATGCCTCCATGCCACATGGCATGGAGGCTCCAAGTACGCTCCATAAAAGGCATCCGATGCTTAAGGTATTGCCATTATTATTGGTCGTAGGTGCCGGAATAATATTGTCCCTCAAGACAAACAATCTGTTTATGAAAGAATTGGTCTTATCAGGACTGGTTTTTTTAATGGTGATGTTTATCCGTTCAACAGAGGAAGTTGCACGATTAACCACACAGGAAAAAGTTTAAATTTTAAAATCCAAATATTATGGGAGCAAAAGAAACTATTCAGAAAATTCAGCTGGTTGACGGCTGCTTTTCGCCGTCGGAAGCCTTAGACATGATAGAAGAGATAATTGATGGGCGAATAAAGTTCCACAATATCCAAATGTTGAGGATGTGGGAGGGCAATCATCACTTCGATTCTTCTTATTGGGACAAAAAAATGGAAGAATTGAAACAGGAAATGAAAACAGCGTTTCAACTTATCAGGGAAGCCAAAAAAGAAGGTTTTCAAGTAGAAATATGTGGCCATCTCGAAGTTCGGCCCGTTAGGAAAGTTGTGAACTCGGTAAAGATAAACATTTCAAACAACTAATTTTTGGATCCCAATTATGGGCAGAAATAATTTCTAAGTGAACATGCAAACTGTAACAATTGCCAAGGGTGACGGCATCGGCCCTGAAATAATGGATGCTACTTTAAAAATCCTGAAAGCTGCAAATGCACGCATCAATTATGAAGAAATTGAAATCGGCGAAAAGGTCTATTTGTCAGGAAATACCAGTGGAATTACGAAAGATGCGTGGGAAAGTATCAGAAAGAATAAGGTCTTTTTAAAAGCCCCTATTACAACGCCACAAGGTGGCGGCTACAAAAGCCTGAACGTAACCATGAGAAAGGCTCTGGGTTTATATGCCAACATCAGACCCTCCAAAAGCTTTCATCCTTTTATTGCGACGAAGCACCCAAATATGGATGTCGTCATTATCAGGGAAAACGAAGAAGACCTCTATGCTGGCATCGAGCATCAACAAACGGACGAAGTGGTACAATGCCTGAAATTGATTTCAAGGCCCGGGTGTGAGAAAATCGTAAGATATGCATTTGAATATGCCCGGTTGTACAAGCGAAAAAAGGTGAGCTGTTTTGTAAAAGACAATATTATGAAGCAAACGGATGGTCTGTTTCATAAAGTGTTCAAGGAAATTGCAGTAGAATACCCGGAAATTGAGGCCGACAGCTGGATTGTTGACATAGCCGCTGCCCGGTTGGCAGACACCCCCGAAATATTCGAGGTTATTGTCACCTCCAATTTATACGGGGATATTGTATCTGATATTGCAGCACAAATATCTGGATCTATAGGTTTGGCAGGTTCTGCCAATATTGGGGAATTGTGCGCCATGTTCGAAGCAATACACGGTTCTGCCCCTACCATCGCTGGAAAAAACATAGCCAATCCTTGTGGCTTGCTCAAAGGAGCTATTATGATGCTCAACCATATTGGTCAACAAGACGTGGCAGAGTCCATCAAAAATGCCTTCTTGTGCACTATAGAAGCGGGCATCCATACTGCAGATATTTTTCGGGAAGGCGTGAGCAAAGAACTTGTGGGCACCCAGGAATTTGCCGCAGCATTAATCAGCCGGTTGGGCATGAAACCACAAACACTCAAGGCCGCAGAGTTTGAGCAAGGCATACTATTGAATATCCCTAAATACACGCGGAGAGCGGCCGCAAATAAAGTGCTCAAAGGCGTGGATGTTTTTGTTGATTGGAAAGCAGGAGATGCCCACAAGCTTGCCGATCAATTGGAAAAGCTTAACAGCGATATACGCTTGACGATGATTACCAATCGTGGCGTAAAAGTTTGGCCAGAAGGATTTGAAGAAACTTTTTGCACAGACCACTGGCGCTGCCGATTCGAAGTAAGCAACGGACATCCCGCAGAAAAAAGCAGTATCCATAAATTATTGGCACAGGCTTTAATTGACAATATTGACGTTATCAAAACCGAAAACCTGTACGAATTTGATGGGGTAAAAGGTTATTCCCTTGGTCAAGGGCAATAGGATCCTTCTTGTTACTAACAAGTACAAAGAGTTGTTTTTTTACAATTTTTATGCACCGCTGGAGTACTTGACGCAAATCAGTTTTTTTGGAGGAGGCATTGCCTCCTCCAAATTTTTTTTGTCGCGCTTGGTCTTCTCCGCTCCATTTCCAAGCGCAGCAACAGTGTCCTAGGCCGGTACCAAAAGGAAATCATTTATAGAGTTCTTCCACCAGCAAAATATGGGGCAACGTAATACACGCTATGAGTATAAAAAACAGGCTAACCAGTGATACGTCAGCGAAAAATAGCGCCTGGCCAAATACCAGCGCCAATAATCCGGCAACGGAGAGCAAGGTAAACGGAGCCGCTTGTCGGTAATAGTGTACCAGGGTAAACGATGGCCACTTTTTGCGGAAAAATGCGACTTGGGTGAGCAGTGCGCTCAAGGAATGCCAAAGTGAAAAATAAATGGCAAACCCAACCAGCAAGGGTGTGTGCAAAAACATGAAGGACAAGGCACCCAGACTTATGAATTCCCGGAACAATTGGCGGTTGTTTATATGTCTGGAAAGTCGAAGACCAACAATAAGGAAGACATTTAAAGCCAGCAATACCCATTGAGCAATATTCAGGTCAGCATTGGACCAATCAGGCAAGCTACCAACCAGTTGGGTAATAATCATACGGCTCTCTTCCCAATGCCAGAACAAAGCCCCGCCCAATGCAAAGGCGCCCCAGGATAAATTCAGGGTAACTTCCAGGCCGCGTGGCAGGCGCAGGTATTCCCAATTAGATTGGCCAAAATGGTAGGCAGAAATGATAAGAAATATAAACAGGGCAGGAACTGGTAGCCATATCCAAGCCAGTAAGTAAACCAAAACGGCAGACAAGTAGAAGAAAAAAAATTTAAAAATCTGCCTGCGCGTCAATTTCGGACCATGTAATCGCCTAAACAATAAATAGTCGGTTGCCCCGTGCGGAAGCCCGATAAGTAATACCAGTATACCGAGAAAAAAGTACTGGGTTTCTTCCATCCACTCCGGAAAACTCCAGCCGATAACCCCCAGGAGCAGCGTAAGCAATACAATGGATAGATAAATACTTTGTTTGTGGAAACTAACCATAATCTCTATCTCAGGAGCGAAGTCATCAGGTGGAATTTATTGCCTCATCCGATAAAAGGAAGGGCTAATCGTGATTTTGGCACAATCAGCCCTTCCAGAAAGTAAGGCGGAAAAAATTTAAGCCGCTGAGGATTCGCTCTTCGAAGAAGAACTAACTGCCAAGGCATAAATGACCAGGCCGAAACCAATCTTATTCACCGCATCACCGATGTTGTAAATTAGATCCATGTTACGCACATCGATCACATTGCGCAACCAGCCATCAGTTTCAATCGCCATGTAACCAATAGGATAAATGGCCCAACCAACAAGAACAAACCAGGACAGAGCCTTGAAGGCAGACTGTAACTTCGGATCCTTAGAGTTGCCGGCAAGCTTACTGGCAGAACCAAGCCAAACCTCGTACAGAATACCGAGGTAACCCGCAGTGGAAATAATACCCCAAACTACGCTGGAAGAACGGAAAGCCGTTTCGCCAAGGTAACCAGCCACAAGCATAACTAACGAGTAACCGATCATTTTCCACAGGAGGCCAATTTTAGCGCCAAATGCCTTGAGGATCAGGTAAAACTCTACGCACATGAGTGGTACTGTCAGTATCCAGTCAATGTAGCGGAATTGGGTGGGCGATTGACCTGTTGTCAACCACACATCGCGCATGTAATAATAGTGTACTGCGGCAATCATCGTGATCAAGCCCGCGATAAGTAAAGAAGTTTTCCACTTCCCTTCAACCTGCTGGCGTTCAAAGAAGAAGAATACTGATGCTGCAAACATCGCCATATAGCCGATGAAGAAAGTGAAACCAACATAATCGTTGGAGGAAAGCCCTGCAAAGAGGAGCAATGGTTGTGAGAATAAAGATTCCATAAAAGAGTGATTGGTTAACTGTTGAATATTCAACATAGTCAGCAAAGGAACATTCTTTTTTTTCAATAGTTCATGTTTTGTTTAATTATTTGTAACTATTTAGCACCCGCCGGAGGCGGGTTATGAAAAAACTGGATTAAAACATAACTTGTCGCTTCAAAAACAAACAAGTTGGAACTGCCTACTACTGTCGAATCTTGTCATGTTCTTATAAGAAA
>Ga0209390_10000820_pt1 | contig 62000 bp, 44 predicted proteins | sample BON01_FD_187212 | JGI IMG/M metagenome (GOLD analysis project Ga0209390, IMG submission 187212) | Freshwater microbial communities from Lake Bonney liftoff mats and glacier meltwater in Antarctica - BON-01 (SPAdes) (version 2) | ecosystem: Environmental > Aquatic > Freshwater > Ice > Glacier...
TCGCTAACCGCAGATGTTCAAGGGATTACCAGAGAAAGGCAGAACACGCAAACGCTTTTATAATCATCGGAAACATCAAAAGACTAGCCCAAAAAATAACTTAAACAGCTTCTAACACTTTCCCCGTGTCACAGGCGTGAAGCGACAGCGTCCCGACAGTAAATCAGCACCAGCCCATCAACAAAAAATAAGCAAAAGTTCTCCAAAAACTACTGACCTGCAACTTTCTCCGCCTTCAACTGCACCAAATCATCGCGGTACCTAGCGGCTTCCAGGAAATCCAGGTCCTTGGCGGCGGCTTCCATTTTGCGTTGGGTTTCGATGACGAGTATTTGGAGTTCGCCCTTGCCCATGTACCGCACCAAAGGATCGGCGGCGATGCGGATTTCGTCGGGTTCGACGTACATCTTCTTGACTTTGGAGTCGGCGATAGAGTTTTGACCCAGGATGGCTTCGCGCGATTTCAGGATGGTGCGCGGCGTGATGCCATGTGCTTCGTTGTAGGCCGTTTGGATGGCGCGGCGGCGATTGGTTTCGTCGATGGCGTTGCTCCAGTGATGCGGTCGACGTACATTAGTACTTTGCCGTTTTCGTTGCGGGCGGTGCGGCCAATCGTTTGGATCGGCGAGCGGATGTCGCGCAGGAAGTCCTCCTTGTCGGCGTCCATGATGGCCACGAGCGAAACCTCGGGTAGGTCGAGTCCCTCGCACAGCAGGTTGACGCCCACCAGCACGTCGAACACGTCCAGCCGCAGTTCGTGCAGGATTTGACGCGGTCCAGCGTCTTGACGCCGGAGTTGATGTAGCGGCCCGTGACGAAGAGGTTAGCGGGAAAAATGGCGATTTTCTTTTCGCTGGACAGCTTCTTGCCCGTGTCGGGGCCAATGCGCTGGATTTCCTCGATTTCGTCGCCAGATTCTATCTGTTGGCTATACATAGAGCCCGTCTTCGACTGGCGTAGGTACTTTAAGGCAATGCAAACGCCACAAAACTATCCCCCTTCTTCGTTCCCAATTTAGTACCACCGCAGGCAATGACCATGTACTGTTTGCCATTGGCTTCGTAGACCGAGGGGGTAGCAAAGCCCCCGGCGGGTAGTTGGGTTTCGTACAGTAGTTTCCCCGTACGTTTGTCAAAGGCCCGAAACATACCGTCTTTGGTAGCCGCTATGAAGAGCACGCCCCCGGCCGTCACCACGGGGCCGCCGTAGTTTTCGGTTCCGGTGGGTGGAATGCCCTTGGCCGATAGTTCTTTGAATTCACCCAGAGGTATTTGCCATTCGTACTCTCCGGTGTGGAGGTTAAGGGCCGAGAGTTGCCCCCAGGGTGGACTGATAGCCGGGTAGCCTTTGCTATCCAAAAATTTGTTGTAGCCATCCATTTTATAGGGTAGTGGGAAGGTAGTCGTAGCTACGGCAGCCCCGGCTTCCTGCTTTTCCTCGTTAAATAAAAATGCCAAAAGGGCGTCCCGCTCATCGTCTTTGAGGTAAGAAAATCCCGGCATCATCCCTTTTCCGTTTTTTACCATTAGCTTAACATAGGTCCGCCCGCGTCGGTCGCTGATATCGTTCAATGCAGGGTAGCCACTTTGTGGATTTCCTTTCCGCTCGGCGCCGTGGCAGGTTGCGCAGTTGATACTGTATGCTTTTTGTCCCGGCGTAAGACCCGCCAGTTGGTCGGCTTTGGGGGTAGGTAGCATCTTCATCACCCAGGCCATCTCGTTGGAGTTGATGTAGAACAGACCCGTTTCGGCGTCGAAGGCCTGTCCGCCCCACTCGCCGCCGCCATCAAAGCCGGGGAAAATCAAGGTACCTTCCTCGCTAGGTAGTTCAAATTGATTTTTATGGCGGAGCGTTTTTAGCTTTGCTACCAGTTCTTCCTTGTTTTCAGCGTAGGGGCTAAGGTCGTTTTCAGTGATGGTCTGCCGCGAAAAAGGAGCGGGTTTCAGCGGTACGGGTTGGGTAGGGGAGGGCTTCTCGCCCGGTAGAGCGTTGGTAGGTACGGTTACTTCTTTGATCGGAAACAGCGATTTACCCGTGACGCGATCAAACACAAACACAAAACCTGACTTCGTGATTTGGGCCACGGCGTCGATGAGCTTTCCGTTGCGTTTTACTTGCACCAACACCGGAGGAGCGGGTAAGTCGCGGTCCCAGACGTCGTGGTGCACAAACTGAAAATGCCATTTTCTTTTACCCGTGGCGGCATCCAACGCCAGTAGACAATTAGCGTAGAGGTTAGTACCGGGACGATTTCCCCCGTAAAAATCATAACCCGCCGAGCCAGTCGGTACGTAGATAATGCCCCGACCACGGTCGATGGCCATGCCCGCCCAATTGTTGGCGGCCCCTACGTCGGTATTTTTCCAGTTGTCCTTGCCCCAAGTTTCGTAGCCCGCTTCACCGGGGTGGGGTATAGTCCGGAAGGTCCAGGCCAATGTTCCGGTGCGGACGTTGAAAGCCCGCACGTGGCCGGGTGCGGCATCGGGCCCCTCGGAAAGCCGTACCGGCATCACGATTAAGTCTTTATAAATAGTTCCAGGAGTATTGGAGCAGATAAATTTATTTTGAGCTTCTTCGGGTAGTCCCAACCGCAGGCTTACGCGCCCGTCCTCGCCAAAAGACTCAATCATTTGTCCTGTTTTTGCATCCAGCGCGTACAGCCACGGCCCGGCCGTAAACAAGATACGCGTATCGTCGCCGTCGGCCCAGTAGGTTACCCCCCGGCTGGTGTTATACCATTGCGGGTCGCGGGAGTCGGCAAAGCGCCAGATCTGCTTCCCCGTAGCGGCATCCAGCGCTATGATCTGCACCGATGCCGTGGGGGCGTAGAGTACGCCATCCACAATAATAGGATTGCATTGCATTTGCCCGGAGGTGTCGCCGGTGTGAAATTCCCAGGCTACCCGCAGGTTCTTAACGTTCTCCGTGGTTATTTCTTTCAGAGGCGAAAAGTGCGCCCGGTCGGGACCGCCCAGATACTCGCGCCACTCGGAGGTGCCTTGGGTTGGGTTTAACGTAAAGTTTACTAACAGGACTGCTCCGCAAAGTAGCGCGGCTCCGAGAAGAAATAATCTGATTTTCATAAAACAAGTGGTAGCAATACCCTACTTAAAGGTACTACTACCACCAAAATTACTTGTGATAAGTCTATGCTCAGAACCAGCCAGCTCCAAGGTTACGGAATGGCCAGGGAATAGAGACCAGAATCAAGATCAAGCCCAGGGCGTAGAAGTACAGAATAGTACGGTGTTTAGCGGCACCCTCAACTTTGCGTGAGCGCACGCGCCCTACTGTGATGAGTATAATCGCGACAACCATCGTCAGAGCGTGCTCGACGGTATAAAAACGATAAAGCTTATCGTCCAGCATGCTGAAATTAACCTTGGGGCTTATGAAGTAAAGAATAAGTCCGATCAGTAATTGAATATGGCAGGAAATAAGCGCGTAAGAATAAATTTTGCTGTCTGCCGGTTCGTTTTTCTGCCAGTTGCTGTACGCAAGTCCGATGGCAGCAATCAATAATCCCAACACCAGGTAGCGCAATCCGGAGTGGGCATGTACAAGAGCGTTCATAATTTTGTCGTATTTTCTAGTGAATGGTTGTAAGCACACAAAGGTACTCCCGAATTAGGGGTTGTACAAATAGGGCGTTGGCTTTCGGGGACTGTTGGTACGTGTTTAATAGCTTATCCTTCAAAATCAGTAGCTTTGCGACTAGTTAGTGCTGTCTCTACTCAATTGTAAATAAGTAGTTGGCACTATCTAAGAATGTTCGGTGTCTTTACCGCAAGAAAAATTAATCAACTGGCCGCTGACCATGGGTCGGGGCCGATAGCTCACAAACATATGCTACTATACAACGTTACGGTCAACATTAGCCGGATGGTCGAAAATGAATGGCTTGATTGGATGCGTAACGTCCATATTCCCGAAGTTATGGCTACGGGGCTACCCAAAGCAAATAAAATTCTCCGCTTGTTGACTGAGATCGAAAACGAGGGTACCACTTATTCTATTCAGTATTCATTTGCTACGATGGATGATTACGTAGTCTACCAATCAGAATATCAGCCGGCCTTACAGCAAAAACACCACGAACGCTACAAGGAGCGGTACGTATCGTTCCGAACATTATTGGAAGAAATATAGCCGAAGGTCAGGAAAGAGCTTGCTGAGCGCCGGAAAAAACCTCCTGATTTTCCTTGACATTCTCCTGAGAAATCACTTTATTTATTCTACCGATTCGTCACCCGGTTAAGACCAGGACGACTAGCGGTTCGGTCCCTCCCAAAGTGGAATTCCGAACCGCTATTTTATCCGCAAGCTTCCGTACGATGAACGGGATGAGTATGTTTTACCTTAAACAAAAGTGCTTATGAGACTGCAGATGCAAGCCATCCACTTCGACGCTGACAGCAAACTGTTAGCTTTCATCCAACAAAAAATGGACAAGTTGGATACGTTCTATGACCATATCATCAATGGAGAAGTGTTTCTTAAACTGGACGGAAGTGACACTAATAAAGTACATACCAAACTCCTTGAAGTGAAGTTATGCGTTCCGGGAGGAACCATATTTGTAAAAGAACAGGGTACAACCTTTGAAGAGGCGACTGATTTGGCGGTTGACACGCTAAAAATGCAAGTGAAAAGGTTTAAGAACAAGCACCGCGACGGGCGGGCACCCAAGCTACCCGAAGTAGCCATGCTTGTAGAAGCCGAAGAAAATGAATTCGAAGAATAAATATTTCTGGGAGTAATACCCAAAAAAAAGAGGCGGGACAACGTGTTAGTTGTCCTGCCTCTTTTTTTACAGCGCTATTGGTACTATATAAAGTTTCTTTAGTCCGCTTTAAACATAAAGAGAGATTTTTTAGTAAGTAGTTTTCTTAGTAGACCTAGGTAAAATTTTGCTTTACATCTATTTGGAAGGAATTTGTCTGGGTTAAGAGATGGAGGTAGGCTCAAACACAGAAAAATAGTTTCTTGTACTATATATAGAATTAGTGGTTTTTAATTAATTAATTAGGTGGGTATGCGTCCAATAGTAATCTTGGTAGGAATTATTCTTTCGCTCATCATTGGGAAGTTATTTCTATTTCCTGGCTCCGATGGGGTGGGAAGTGGAAAGGAAAAGGCTTTGGGTAGTAATGCCAAAGGAGCAAAAGGTAGTGGGGGAGCAGCCGTGCCCGTAGAAGTATATATTGCTTCCCTCGAACGAGTAGATAATCGTTTGTTCGCATCGGGAACAGTAGTTCCCAACGAAGAAGTAGACTTAAAAGCCGAAATAGCCGGACGGCTTATAAAGCTGAATATCCGCGAAGGCGGGCCGGTAGCCAAAGGGCAACTGATTGCTAAAATCAACGATAAAGACCTGAGAGCTCAGATGGTGAAGTTGGAGTATAACGCAGCCCTCACCAGAAATATCGAACAGCGGCAAAAGAAACTTTTATCGATTGAGGCGATCAGTAGAGAAGAATACGAGATCGCGGTTAATAATGTACAGACCTTGGAAGCCGATAAGGAGCTGATCATGGCTCAACTGGAAAAAACAGAAATCCGGGCACCGTTTAGTGGAACTATTGGTCTCAAAAGTATCAGCGAGGGAGCTTACCTCTCACCCGGTACCTCGGTGGCTACGCTAGTACAGATAAATCCGGTAAAAATTGACTTTACGATCCCTGAGAAATATTCTAAGAGCATCCGGTTGGGTAGTACCGTAAAGCTGGGCCTCGACGATGATACCAAGGACTATTCTGCGCGAATAGTAGCCCTCGACCCCAAAGTTGACGAAGCCCTGCGTACCCAACGGGTGAGGGCTATCATGCAAAATCCAGGGGGGACGTTCGTGCCGGGTATGTTTGTGAAAGTGCAGGTAGACTTGACCGCGAATTCGGAAACGATTATGATACCCACGGATGCGATTGTGCCCGTGCTGAAAGGTAAAAAAGTATTTGTGGTAAAAAACGGGAAGGCCGAAGAGGTGATGGTAACCACGGGCCTGAGGAATGATCAACGGATTCAGGTCACCGACGGACTTCGGGCGGGAGACTCCCTGATCGTTACGGGAATTATGGCCTTGAAGCCAGGCGTATCTGTCAAAGTGAAGAAATAAAGAGGAGTTAAACTTAGAAGAAAGATTGTGCCATGAGTATTTCTACGCTTTCTATTAAACGTCCCGTACTAGCCATTGTGATGAATCTGCTGATCATCCTCTTTGGTTTCTTGGGCTATACCTATCTCGGGATGCGGGAGTTTCCGTCCATTGATCCTCCCGTGGTATCCATCCGGACTTCCTACGCCGGAGCGAACGCCGACATCATTGAGTCTCAGATCACCGAACCGCTGGAAAAGCAGCTGAACAGTATCGAAGGAATCAAGTCGATCTATTCTACCAGTAGTCAGGGAACTAGTCAAATTACGGTGGAGTTCGGGGTCGGAGCTAACATGGAGCGCGCCGCCAATGATGTTCGCGATAAAGTGGGGTCAGCCGTCCGTAGCCTACCGCTCGATATTGATGGGCCTCCCATTGTCAGTAAAGCCGATGCAAACTCAGAGCCCATTGTAGTACTTACTTTTCAAAGCACCACGCGCTCCCACCTGGAAGTAAGCGACTACGCCGAAAACGTAATTGCCCAGCGCTTGCAGACCATTGATGGCGTAAGTGATATCCGGATATTTGGACAAAAACGCTACGCCATGCGTATTTGGATGGACCCGGTAAAGATGGCTTCTTTGGGCATTACTACCCAAGATGTAAAGCGGGCGCTCGACCGGGAGAACGTAGAACTACCCAGCGGGAAACTGACCGGAAATACCACCGAGTTGACGGTCAAAACGATCGGTCGATTTAGGACCGAAGATGACTTCAACGATCTGATCGTGGCAAATACGCCTACCCAAACCATTCACTTGAAGGATGTAGGCTACGCTACTCTGGGGCCGGAGAACGAGGAGACGATCCTGCGCCTGAACAACGTACCCATGATCGGTTTGGCGATTACGCCGATGCCGGGCTCCAACTACATTGAAATTTCGGAGGAGGTCAATAATCGTTTGGCTGATATCAAAAAAGAGCTTCCGGCCGACTACGAGCTGGATACGCTAATTGATAATACTATTTTCGTAAAGCGTTCCATTGAAGAAGTAGGCGAGACCCTGCTGATTGCTATTGGATTGGTGATCATTATTATCTTCCTGTTTTTCCGGGATTGGGTGGTCGCCATACGGCCATTGATTGATATCCCGGTATCGCTGATCGGCACTTTCTTTATCATGTACCTGATGGGTTTTTCGGTCAATGTACTTACGCTTCTGGCCATTGTGCTCGCCACCGGATTAGTGGTAGACGACGGAATTGTGGTGACGGAGAATATCTTCAAGAAGATAGAAGAAGGGATGAGTCCCATGGAAGCAGCCATCAAAGGCTCTAATGAGATCATGTTCGCGGTATTGTCTACGTCTATTACGCTTGCGTCGGTATTCTTACCCGTTATTTTTATGGAAGGCTTTGTTGGAAAACTTTTCCGCGAGTTTGGAATCGTGATCTCGGCAGCCGTGTTGATTTCGGCCTTCGTTTCGCTGACGCTGACGCTGACGCCGATGCTCAACGCTTACCTGAACCGGAAGGACCAAAAACGCAGCTGGTTTTATACCAAAACCGAACCCTTTTACGAAAACCTGACCAATAGCTACGGCCGGACGCTGGGCAACTTTATGAATAAGCGTTGGATGGCTTTTCCTCTTATTGCACTGACTTTGGGTATGATCTGGTACTTTGGCAAAAATCTGCAATCAGAGCTAGCTCCTCTTGACGACCGAAACTGGTTCCGGCTTTCAATGACTACCCCGGAGGGCTCTTCCTACGAGTTTATGGACAATTACGTGCAGAAGGTTAGTCAGATGCTGATGGACTCTATGCCAGGCAAAAAAGGAATTATGCTCGTAACCTCACCGGGAAACTCCGGACTTGGTGCGTCCAATAACGGGAATGGCCGTATCGCCTTGGTGGATAAGGAAGAGCGAAATATGAGTCAGCAGGAAGTTGCCGACTGGATTACTAAACGCCTCAAAAACCTACCGGATGCCAAGTCTTTTGTGGTACAGCAGCAGACGATTTCCGTGGATTCGCGCGGGGGATTACCCGTGCAGTACGTCATTCAGGCACCCGATTTTGAGAAACTCCGGGAGTATGTGCCGAAGTTTATGGAGGAAATTTCTGATGATCCCACCTTTGCGGTCACGGACGTAAACCTGAAATTCAGTAAGCCGGAATTACAAATAAGTATTGACCGCGAAAAAGCCAAATCAATTGGGGTGTCGGTATCGGATGTAGCTCAGACCATGCAGCTGGCCTTTGCCGGGCAGCGGTTTGGGTACTTCACCATGGGAGGACGGCAGTACCAGGTCATTGGGCAGTACGACCGCGCCAACCGCGATGAGCCGTTGGATTTGAAAAGTATGTTTGTCAAAAATGCACGGGGCCAACTTGTGCAGCTAGATAATATTGTAAAGGCCGAAGAAGAAAGTAGTCCACCGCAGCTATTCCACTTCAACCGCTACATGAGCGCCACGGTGCAGGCCGCATTAGCTCCGGGCAAAACCATCGGAGATGGCATTGCGGTTATGGATGCCGCCCGCGACAAATTGAACGATGAGTCAATCCATACGCAATTAAGTGGGGCTTCCCGTGACTTCGCGGAGAGCTCTTCCAATACTCTGTTCTCATTTTTCCTGGCATTGATTCTTATTTACTTTATTCTGGCGGCGCAGTTCGAGAGTTTTGTGGATCCGTTTATTATCATGATTACCGTACCTCTGGCCATTGGTGGGGCGGTGTTTTCGCTATGGTTCTTTGATCAGACCCTGAATATTTTTAGTCAGATTGGGATGATTATGCTGATCGGGCTGGTGACCAAAAACGGTATTCTGATCGTGGAGTTTGCCAATCAGTTGCGTGAAAAAGGGATGAGTAAAATGGAGGCGGCCCGCGAAGCTGCAACCCTCCGCTTTCGTCCCATCCTGATGACAAGCCTTGCTACCGTACTAGGTGCCATGCCGATTGCGATGGCGCTGGGCTCAGCGGGCCGCAGCCGGATGTCGATGGGTATCGTTATTATGGGTGGTCTGCTTTTCTCACTCATTCTTACTCTCTACGTGATTCCTGCTATGTATACGTTCCTTTCCCGGCCCAAGAACTTTGAGCGCATGAGAGATATTGAACGTATTGCCCACAATGCCGAGGCGATAGAAATGGTCTAGGGGTACTTTTTGGTTAATTTAGTGTACTCGCAAACCATTGGTTTACAGATTGTATCAGTTTTCAAGGGATAGAAGATTGACTCGATTTTTTCGTGAAATGAGTACAGACAAATTATCTTTTAATACGATTGAAGGGTACCATATTTTTTTTCTATTTATCAAAATAGAAGATATTTTAGATAAAAAATCTAAATATTAAAGGTAAAGTGCAATTATAATCTACCATTTTTCCAAAAACAGGTTTTTATTGTTAATTTTGCACTTTATGGAGATTACAAACCAAATAACAGATATGTCAACGTCAACACAAACGTACATTCCGTACAAAGTAAAAGACATTACCTTGGCCGATTGGGGTCGGAAAGAAATTACATTAGCTGAGGCCGAAATGCCCGGTTTGATGAAAATCCGTGAAGAGTACGGTCCATCACAGCCTTTGAAAGGTGCGCGTGTGGCTGGATGTCTTCACATGACTATTCAGACCGCAGTATTGATCGAAACCCTTACTGCACTGGGTGCTGAGGTGACCTGGTCATCATGTAATATTTTCTCTACGCAGGATCACGCGGCGGCGGCCATAGCGGCTGCTGGTATTCCGGTATTTGCGTGGAAAGGAATGAACGAAGAAGAATTCAACTGGTGTATCGAGCAGACTTTGTTCTTCGGTGAAGAGCGTCACCCTCTAAACATGATTTTGGACGATGGTGGTGACCTTACCAACATGGTATTTGATGTATATCCTGAGTTGATCTCGGGTATCAAAGGTCTTTCGGAAGAAACTACTACTGGTGTTCACCGTTTGTACGAGCGTTTCAAGAAAGGTACGCTTCACCTACCGGCTATTAACGTTAATGACTCCGTAACGAAGTCAAAGTTTGATAACAAGTACGGTTGCCGTGAGTCATTGGTAGACGCGATCCGTCGCGCTACTGACCTGATGATGGCCGGAAAGGTAGCGGTAGTTGCCGGATACGGCGACGTAGGAAAAGGATCGGCAGAATCACTTCGTGGCGTAGGTTGTCGTGTATTGGTTACCGAAATCGACCCAATATGCGCGCTTCAGGCGGCAATGGACGGGTTTGAAGTAGTGACCATGGACGAGGCTACTCAGCGCGCTAACATCTTCGTTACGGCTACCGGAAACCTCCGAATCATTGGCGAGCGTCACTTCAAGAAAATGCGTGATAAGGCGATTGTTTGTAACATTGGCCACTTCGACAACGAAATCGATATGGCGTGGTTGAACAAAAATTACGGTGATACTAAGTCGGTTATTAAGCCACAGGTAGATATGTATACCATTGATGGTAAGGATATCATCGTATTGGCCGAAGGCCGCTTGGTAAACTTGGGTTGTGCCATGGGTCACCCATCTTTTGTAATGTCTTGTTCATTCTCGAATCAGATACTGGCTCAGATCGAATTATGGAAGAATACCGATCAATACGAAAATAAGGTGTATGTACTTCCTAAGATTTTGGATGAGAAGGTAGCCATGTTGCACCTCGAACACGTAGGCGCTAAGCTTGATACTTTGGATGCAGATCAGGCAGAGTACATTGGCGTAACGCACCAAGGGCCATTTAAGCCTGAGAGCTACCGTTACTAAGAGGTTTTATAATTCTGAGTTCTGAATTACCTTAAGTAGTAGAACAATATTAGAGATAGAGTAAAATTATTATATTTATCTGAAAGTCAGTAGTTTGAATGTTTTAAGTTGTATTAATAAATAAGCCCGACTACTTAGGTATACACAAAGAAGCCCCGCCAAAATTGGCGGGGCTTCTTTGTGTATAAAGCTATTTATGAATTCAGATCGGAGTTGATAGGTGTAAGCTTAATTCAGAACTCAGAATCGCCGGGCGACCTCGTCATCATTCAGAATTCTATTAGTTATCCATTCGGCTCAACATCGATACTTCTACACTATTGGCACTAGGGGTAAATTCCAGCGTACGAATCGGGAATGGAATCGATATATCGTTGGCGTCAAATGCTTTCTTGATGGCTTTGATCGACTCACTTTTGGCGAGCGGTGGTCCGGCTACTTCGGCATTAAGCCCAAACCAGAGCAAAAAATCAATACTACTATCTCCGAATTCGGTAAAGTGAAGTTCGACGGGCTTGTCGTCGCGAACGAAATCCAACGACTGAATGGCTTCTACGGCGAGCTTCTGGACCAGGTCCAAATCATCGTTGTAGGAAATACCACAATCTATCTGTATCCGTCTTTCACCCGACTTAGAAAAGTTCTTGATTGGGTTTTGGAAAATCTCTTTGCTGGGTATTTCAATTTCTTGTCCTCCGAAGTTGTCTATAATGACTGAACGGAGATTGATGGATTTTACTTTTCCAAAATACCCGTTGGTTTCGACTACATCACCTACCTGAATCGGACGTTGGAGTGCAATAAATGCGCCCGAGATAAAGTTAGCGGTCAGGTCCTGAAATGCAAAACCAATGGCAAGAGCAACTACCCCAGCTCCGGCTAGTAGGGAAGTTACAGTTTTGTCGAGCCCCAGAATACTCAAAGCGCAGAATAACCCAATGGCGATGACGGCCACCTTACTAATGGTAGAAACCAGCGAAATAAGCGAGATATTATCGGAGAAAGTATCCACGATGCGTACGGTAAGTTTATGCACATACCTGGATATGAAATTGAATATGAATAGGACAAGGATGGCAAGGATAAGATTCGGTATGTGAAGCAGAGTGGATTGGTACCAGCCCACTAGTTTGTCTCCGATCAGGGTGATAAAATCTGTAAATTGAATTAACATAAGTAATTAATTATCTAGTATAAAGTTAGTTGTTACGCGTTTGATCAATTTGACGGTACATATATTGTTCCTGAACCATTGTATTTACTCACTAATGTTTGTGGATTACTGTGTTAATCATCAGGCTAAAACTGTATATTTGCCGCATAAATCGCTAAAATTTACCCCATTCGTATAATATGAAATTTGGTGTAGTTGTTTTCCCCGGCTCAAACTGTGACGATGATACCGTATTTGCGCTCCAACAGAATTTGGGGCAAGAAGTCGTCAAACTGTGGCATAAAGACCACGACCTGCAAAATTGTGACTTTATCTTTCTCCCCGGTGGGTTTTCGTACGGTGACTACCTTCGTACCGGTGCCATAGCGCGTTTTTCACCCATTATGAATGAAGTGATTGAGCACGCTAATCGCGGAGGTTTTGTGATGGGAATCTGCAACGGGTTTCAGATTTTGGTGGAAGCCGGTCTGTTACCGGGCGTACTCCTTCGGAACACTTCCCAGAAGTATATCTGCAAGAATATCCATCTGTTACCACAGAGTAAGTCTGCGCTGCTGACCGCTGAACTCGAACCACGGGCTTACACCATACCCATTGCGCACGGTGATGGTCGCTATTTTACGGACGCTGACGGCCTGAAATGCCTTAACGATAATGATCAGGTACTGTTCCGTTACTGTGATGCCATCGGAGCTATTACTGAGGAGGCCAACCCGAACGGAAGCCTTGATAATATTGCCGGAATATCTAATGCTAACTATAATGTATTTGGTATGATGCCCCACCCCGAAAGAGCGGCTGACGCAGCATTGGGCAATGCAGAAGGGCTGATTATCCTGGAACAATTTATCAACGTATTGGTGTAGGAAAATACGCCTTGTCTTATATAAAAAGCGGGTCGGCTCTGTACAGAACCGATCCGCTTTTTATGTTATGCGTTCCCTGCCTTACCGGAGATCTACGACCTCTACTCCGGGGTATTGCTTAGAATTAAAAGCAAAATAGGCGTCGGTTACCTTCACGTTGGGTTGGAAATTATCCACCCGATAAGTAACATTTTGGCCATTCTTTTGGGTAATCTTCCAGCTCTTGATAGACTTATCCTTCTTGTTCACTTTGATCTGTACCTTAGAAACCTGGCTGGCCTTGCTGGTAGGTAGTAGTTCCACAAGTTCATAAACCTGTCCGGCTTCGGTGCTTTCTTTTAGGAAAGTATACTTGAAGCCCGTTTTGTAGGCAGTATATATACGGGTTGGGTTCAGATCACCTACTTCGCTGGGATCAAAATCCTGTAAATTAACTTCGTTGGTTTCTTTGATGTAGGTAGCCATGATCTTACCATCGTTAAAGATCTCCTGTCCCGCCATTTTCAGACGAAACTTCGTTCCCATAACCGTGGCGTCACCCTTCATGTCGCGGCCACCTTCGGGGCTGTACGTGAAAGTAGCCTTGAAAGATTTCATAGCCTTGTACTTGTTACTCATCGCGTCCAAAATAGCGGCTGCTCTCTTGTCATTTTGGGTAGCAGAGATACCAGCCATGACTGGTAGTAAAGTGACGGCTAATAGAATGAGGGTTCCTAAGATTTTTTTCATAATGCTTTTTAATTCAAAAATGCGGCAATGTTAATATAAACACTCCCTGAATAGTAACGTATTTTAGATTTAGATGTATTTTCTGTCCGTAGGTTTAAACATCCCAGATTAACCGCTTGTTCCCCAGACGTACTAATGTAGCAGTTAAACGGCTGATAATTATACTATACCCATACTCCTCAGGTGTTGTTCGAGACTTTCCAGATCATGAAACAACACATCACGCGCTTTGCTTCCGGTAAAGGAACCCACTACTCCGATCTGTTCCAGTTGATCCATGATACGCCCGGCGCGGTTGTAGCCGAGCTTCATTTTACGCTGAATTAGAGAAGTACTTCCTTGCTGGTGAGTTACCACCAACCGGGCGGAATCAGGTAAAAGCGCGTCAAAATCATCGGTGTCAACATCTCCTTTTCCATCGGGCCCATCTTCGCCTTCGTACTCGGGTAGGGCATAGGCTGAGCCGTAGCCACGCTGACTACCAATAAAATCACAGACATCTTCAATTTCTCTGGTGTCGATGAAAGGACATTGCAAACGAATGATATCTGAGTTAATCGCCAGGAGCATATCTCCTTGACCTACCAGCTGCTCGGCCCCTCCGGTATCCAGAATAGTACGGGAGTCGATACTGGACGTTACCCGGAACGATAAACGAGCAGGGAAGTTCGCTTTGATCAAACCCGTAATTACTTTTACCGAAGGACGCTGCGTAGCTACCACGAGGTGAATACCGACGGCCCGGGCTAGCTGGGCCAAACGGGCAATGGGGGTCTCTACTTCTTTGCCGGCGGTCATCATCAGGTCGGCTAGCTCGTCAATTACTAATACAATATAGGGCAAAAAATGATGCCCTTTTTCTGGGTTGAGGCGTCGCTGTACAAACTTGGCATTATACTCTTTCAGATTTCGGGCGGCCGCTTCTTTCAGTAAATCGTAGCGGCTATCCATCTCGATGCACAGAGAGTTGAGGGTATGGATTACCTTCTTAGTATCCGTGATGATGGCTTCCTCGCTGTTGGGCAGCTTAGCCAGGAAATGCCTTTCTAGTTTGTTGAATAGCGTAAGCTCCACTTTCTTAGGGTCAACCAGCACAAATTTTAGTTGCGCCGGGTGCTTTTTGTAGATCAACGAAGCTAGAATAACGTTCAGACCTACCGATTTGCCCTGTCCGGTGGCTCCGGCCATCAGCAGGTGGGGCATTTTAGCGAGATCCGCCACGAAAATTTCATTCGATACGGTTTTTCCGAGTACAATCGGTAGATCGTAGGTTGACTTTTGAAAGCGATCGCTGCTCAGCACCGTTCGGATAAACACGGTCTCCCGGTTCTTGTTGGGTACTTCTATTCCAATGGTACCACGGCCCGGCATCGGAGCAATAATCCGGATACCTAGTGCGGCCAAGCTAAGGGCAATATCTTTTTCAAGGTTCTGGATTTTTGAAATCCGGACACCCGCTTCGGGGATAATCTCATACAAGGTAACCGTAGGCCCGATAGTAGCTTTGATTTTTGAAATATTGATACCGTAGCTCCCCAGCGTATCTACAATGCGTTCTTTATTGCTCTCGAGCTCGTTGTGTGATACCTTCTCCTGAGCACTCTCGTTGATTTCGTTAAGAATATCATGGGTAGGAAACTGGTAAGAGGGTAGGTCAAGAGTTGGGTCATACTGTCCTAAGTCTCGCAGTATTTCTTCGCTAAGGTGATCCGGGTCGGGCTCTTCTTCTGGAAGTAAGGGCGTAGGATCGTCCAGTTCCAGTTCAAGGGATGGTTCCGCCTCCGGGAAGGGGAATGGTACTACGGGCTTTCCCTCCTCCACAACTGGTGCAGGTGCAACAGCAGCAGGTAGAATCACTTCTTCTTCCTCGTAGGTCTGATCCAGCACCGAGGGGCGCCTTACTACCGGCGCTTTTTCGATCTCGGTAGTCGGAGTTTCTTCTTGTATGTCAGCAGATTCTTGCTCTTCGCCCGGCGCATCGGAGTTATTTCGCAGACGTTGTATCGGATTGACGTCGTAGAAGTATACCACAAAGCATAGGAGGGTAAGCGCAATAATAATGACACTCCCGTGGCCGATAAAGCTTTTGAGGATATCATTGATGTAGTACCCAAATCCTCCGGGTAAAAAACTTAGACTTGACGCACTACCACTAATCAGTACTACGTAGCCGAGTAGAGTACTGGTCCAGAGTGTGAAGAAAATAACCTCCTTGGTAGTACGACTACTATTGAGAAGGTCACGACCAAAAATGAGCCTCCATCCTGCCATAAAAGGAATAATCGGAATCGCCAGCGAAGCAATACCAAACCAGCGGTATACAAATACTTGCGATACAAAAGCGCCGAAAAGCCCAAGAATATTCCGGGTTTCGCGGGCGGAGTCAATTCCGAATGATCCTATTTCGCTCTGATCGGCGGAGCCGGTAAAAATATAGGAAAGAAAAGCAATTTCAAGCAGTACGCTGAGTGTCACCAATAGCATCCCGGCAATGAGGGTATTCTTGGGACTGGTCGTGAATGATGTCCAATCAATAGAAGATTGGGCGGAGGTAGTACGGCTTTCTTGTGAGCTTTTGGAGCGGTACTTATTTCCCCTAAGTTGTTTCTCAGCCATAGTAATCTTAAATATGGATACGTGTAGTTCTACTAATATTAGGCCGGATTTCTTTCGAGTCTTCGTTTACCCTACGAACAGAGCAAGAAAATCCTTTGCTGTTTTCTGTTTCTTCTTTGAGAGTAGATTAGTGGTCCTTGACCATTGCTTTACAGAGACGCCGAACCAATCCAGGGCCTTCATAGACAAAGCCAGTGTAGATTTGAAGGAGTGCGGCTCCGGCGTCCAATTTCTCCTGAGCATCAGCGGGTGAAGCTATACCTCCTACTCCCATAATAGGAAATGCATTTCCTGACTTTTCACAAAGATAACGAATAACCTCCGTAGAACGGTATTTGAGCGGCTGACCACTTAACCCCCCAGCGCCAATTTTGTCCAACTCGGTCGTGGGTGTTTGGAGACCTTTGCGTGAAATAGTGGTATTGGTAGCAATGACTCCCGCAATACCGGTGGCCTGCACGATCTCAATGATATCGTCGAGTTGGCTGTTATTGAGGTCGGGAGCTATTTTTAGAAAAATGGGCTTCGCCTTGGGTTTTGCCAAATTCAGGGTCTGTAATTCTCTAAGTAGATACGTGAGTGGTTCTTTTTCCTGTAAATCACGAAGGCCGGGAGTATTAGGCGAGCTCACGTTAACTACAAAATAGTCGACCGCATCGTAGAGATCGTGAAAGCAGCTGACGTAATCATCAATAGCCTGCTCGTTGGGAGTTATCTTGTTTTTGCCGATGTTGCCACCGATCATGATATCAGACTTCCTGCTCCGTAGCTTGGCCGCCGCGACGGCAGCTCCTTTGTTATTGAAGCCCATGCGATTGATGAGCCCCTGATCCGATTTGAGTCGAAATAGCCTTTTTTTGTCATTGCCCGGTTGGGGACGGGGGGTCACGGTTCCTATTTCCACGTAGCCGAAGCCCAGCGCGGCAAGTTCGTCTACTAGCTCGGCGTTTTTATCAAAGCCGGCGGCCATCCCGATCGGGTTTTTAAAACGCAACCCGGCTACCTCTCGTACGAGCGATGGGTGTTCGAAGGTGTATAGCTTTTTGAGAATTCCCGGTACCAAAGGGAGCCGGTAAGCAAACCGAAGGGCATCAAATACCCAATGGTGGACCTGCTCGGGATCAAACAAAAATAACAACGGTTGTAGAAAGAGTTTGTACATACCGCAAAAATAGAAGGTTCATAGCAAGTGAAGGGAGGAATGCTCGATTTTATTTTTGCTACCGCGTACGGTGGCTGTACACTAATCCAGGTTGTTCCTCCTTCCACATAGTACTATTTACTATTCCTCGATCTTTTTAATGGAGGCGGAGTTGATACAAAACCGCAGCCCCGATGGCTTGGGACCGTCCGGAAATATATGCCCGAGATGCCCGTCGCAGATATTGCACATCGCTTCTACCCGCTGCATCCCGAAGCTGGTATCGAGGTCATACTTGATTACGTTTTCTTCCACGGGTTCTGAAAAACTAGGCCAACCCGTACCTGATTCAAATTTAACGGTGGAGTCGAACAGAGGAGTACCACAGCCCCGGCAGCCGTACAGACCGGGTTCGTGGCGCTCGCAGTATTCGCCGGTAAAGGCACGCTCGGTGCCCTTTTGCCGAACGATGTAGTACTCTTCGGTGGTTAGCTGCCCTTTCCATTCTGATTCACTCATTTCTACGCGGCGGGGTGGGGTAGGGTTGCCTTTGGTGGCGTACTCAATGACAGTATTCCAATTCATTTTATTCTAGTTCTAGTATGATTCGTTTGTGTATTGCTAACAATCTAACAGAACAAAGAGTTAAAAAGGTTTTCAAATCGGGCTAATTGTTCCGTAGTAGCCTTTCAAATCAAGTATTTTTTGTATAAAATCTTATAGAAATAGTAACACAAATCTTATTTTTATACTATTTTGTTTAATTCTTAAAGTAAAAATATTTTTTAATTGTCTTTATTACATTTTATTGTAATCTATTATAAATCAAACGCGTATAGTTGTAACTATAATGTATAATTAAGTAGAGTTGTACGAAGTTGAAAATCAGGTTAACATTAAAATACAAGAACTAGTGAAGAACACATTGAAAGTATGGGGGTGCTTTGCCTGCCTGATAAGCTTGCCGGCAATTGGATCAGACATCAGTAAAGCAGCTGAGGTAGAGATTTCGGAGAATCGAAGACCAAAACAGGATAAAGGAGAAATTATCGGGAAAGTAGTAGATGTTGCCAACGATAGTCCGGCTAGCTTTGCAACGGTGGCACTAATGCGAGCCGACTCTTCTCTGGTAAGCGGAGTGACAGCGGATGAGCATGGTGTTTTCTTGCTGGGGAATATTGTTCCCGGTAACTATATGATCCGGATTACCCTGATTGGCTACAATACATATTATGTTCCGAGTGTAAGCATGCCCATCGAAGCCAATACCACTGATCTGGGCGTGTTTCGGATGACCTCTTCGGTTCAAAACCTGAACGAGCTCGTTGTACGGGGAGAAAAAACGATGATCGTATCAGACATCGACAAGAAGATTATAAACATCGGTAAAGATATGCTCGCTACCAGTAATAACGTGAGTGAGCTGCTTGAAAAAATACCATCCGTCTCGATGGACGAAAACGGAAACCCGATGGTACGCGGTAAAGGAAGTGTGATCGTATTAATTGATGGAAAACCTTCCACACTGTACGGAAACGACGTAGCTACGGTATTACAGTCGTTTCCATCTGAACTTATTGAGCGTATTGAAGTGATGACTACTCCCTCGGCCAAGTACGAAGGAGACGGCGCTTCGGGCGTGATTGATATTATTACCAAAAAAACCAGAATCAGAGGAACAAGCGGTAGCCTTCGGGGTAGCCTGGGAACGTTTGAGAATAACAACGGATCGGCTTATGTGAGCTATAAGGAAGGTAAGTGGGCCGTGCGGGCGTCGGGTAGTGTCCAAAGCAGGCAGTGGTTTTACCGTCGTGATCTGAACCGGAAGAATTTACTGGGTGAAAGCACTACCTTTTTTAAGCAAGACGGTACGGGTAGCGATAGGAATTCGAATCTGTCAGGACGGATTGGGGCTAACTACGAAATCAACGCCAAGAATAGCATTGGTGTCACGGTGAATTATTCGGACGACGGCGGAAGAAACAAAAGCGAAAACTTTAACGCCACGCGTTCCGAGCAGGGTGACCTGCTCGAACAGTTTGATCGCTATTCAAACAGTAAGTCATCGGGAGAGAATCTAAATGTAAACCTGGACTACCGCAAGCTTTTTGACAACGAGAAGCAGGTACTCACCTTTACCGCTAACTACTCAGATGGGGCCAATCAGGGCGAATCTGATTTTGATCAGCGAAGTGACTTCCCTACTCTGGTACGACGGCAATTTAGTACCCGCAACGGCAACCGTCAGGGACTGTTTATGGACACTGACTACACTTGGCCAATTTCCAAACACTCCACCTTGGAGGTAGGCGTACGTACCCGGCTGAACCGCAGCCGGAATAATAACTCTTTCTTTACCTTAGATAAAGAAAGCGGCGAGTTTCAGTTTAATGAAAATGTAAGCAATGAGTTTGGTTACGAAGACGCCATTCATACGGGCTACATGACCTTTACGCAAAAAAGTGATGTATGGGGTGTCAGAGGTGGGCTACGCCTGACCGATGCTACCCAACGCATCGATCAGATTAGCCGTAACCAAGCGTTTGCGGTTCATTTTCTGTACATGACGCCTTCCCTATCGGTAACCCGCAAACTTGACGAAGAAACGCAGGTAAAAGTAAATTATAGCCGCCGGGTGCAGCGCCCGCAGGCCGATTATTTAAATCCCTTCATTGATATTTCGGATCCCCGTAATATTCGGGAAGGAAACCCTAACCTGACGCCTGAGTATATCCATAAAGCCGAGTTAGGCTATTCGCAGTATAAAGAAGAAGGAGGCTGGGGACCGGCGTTGTTTGTAGACTATTCCAATAACGCCATTACCCGAATCAGGACGATCGACGGAGAGGGAATCTCGTATCAGCGCTTTGATAACGTGGGACGGGAGCTGGCCTACGGTTTCGAAACTGACTTCTCCAAGAAGTTAGGTAAAAAGTTGAAAATAAATGCTAGCGGGAGATTTTTCCGTAGTGAGGTAGTATCGGTAGCCGCTAATATCAACAATCAGATATGGAGCTACTCCGGTAACCTGAATGCATTTATGGACTTGCCGCTTTCGTTGCGTGCCTCCGCCTACATCAACTACGACGGTCCCCGCGCCATTGCGCAGGGAACCCGGCCGGGCGTATTTGTGGCCAACATGGGGATTCGTCGTGATTTTTTTGATCGTAAGGGCACGCTCTCCCTCAATATTCAGGATATTTTCCTTTCCCGGATTTACAAGAGCGATCTAAAAACGGATACTTACGTGCAGAATTCACTCTGGCAGCGAACCAACCGTTACCTGGGCGTTACCTTCCACTACCGTTTTGGTAAAATATCCGCTAGTGGTGGTGACGACGAAGCCTGACAGAAACTAAGCTTAAACGCCAAGGCCCCGCACGTTCCCACGAACGTGCGGGGCCTTGTCCGTTTAAAAGGAATACCATCAGACCGTCATGGCTGCCAGTAAATCTGCCTGTGTAATAATGTGAACGGCGTTGAGCTCGTCGCGCACGAGAAGAGCCTTGTTCTCCCGGTCAATGAGTGACGAGAGGGTATCTACGGTGCTATCAAGGGCAACGAACTTGAAAGGCTTATCCATCACTTCGGCCACGTTCTGTAAGCGTACTTCGGGTTCTTCGATGAGGCGGTGCAGAATCACCGAGTCAGTCAGGCTTCCTACCACTTCCCCTTCTGAATTCATAACCGGAATCTGAGAAATTCCTTCCCGGTTGAGTAAACAGATCGCGTCGACTACCTTCGAATTGGGAGATACCGTCATGAGGTTACCCTGTCCGTTTTTTCGATTCACAATATCGCGGGCCGTGGCAAAGGTTCTTTCCAGAAACCCATGGTCTTTCATCCAAGTATCGTTGTAGATCTTATTGAGGTAGCGAGTACCGTGGTCGGGCAGAATAATTACCATTACATCGTCGTCTTTCAGGTGCTCACGGGCATATTCCAAAGCACCGTGTACCGCAGATCCGCAACTCCAACCGATAAAAAGGCCCTCTTCGCGGGCCAGCCGGCGCGCCATGATGGCGGCATCTTTGTCGGTCACTTTTACAAAATGATCAATGACCGAGAAGTCTACGTTTTCTGGTAGGATATCCTCGCCGATACCTTCGGTTAGGTAAGGAAAAACCTCATTTTCATCGAAAATACCGGTTTCTTTATACTTTTTAAATACGGATCCGTAGGTATCAATTCCCACGGTTACGACGCTTGAGTTTTGTTCTTTCAAAAACTTACTGGTACCACTGGCAGTACCTCCCGTACCTACCCCAACACCAAAGTGGGTAATTTTCCCCTCGGTTTGTTGCCATATTTCCGGCCCGGTAGTTTCATAGTGAGCCCGGGCGTTCGATGGGTTGTCGTATTGGTTGGGGTAAAACGAGTTAGGGATTTCGGCATTAAGCCGACGCGCCACCGAGTAGTAACTACGGGGATCGTTGGGGGCCACGTTGGTGGGGCATACTACCACCTCCGCTCCTACGGCGCGAAGTATATCAATTTTCTCCTGCGACTGCTTATCCGCCATTGTAAAAACACACTTATAGCCCTTGGCAATACCAACCAGGGCCAGCCCCATACCCGTGTTTCCACTGGTACCTTCAATGATGGTACCTCCTGGCCTTAATAATCCGTTTTTCTCGGCGTCTTCCACCATCCGGATCGCCATCCGGTCTTTTACCGAATTGCCGGGATTGAAATATTCTACCTTGACCAGTATGGTCCCTTTGATACCTTTATTGACGCGATTTAGCTGTACGAGTGGCGTATTGCCAATGGTGTCGATTATTGATTTATAGTATTGCATAATCTAAATGATGAAGTTGTTTTCTGTAAATATAAATAATTTTTGAGTAACGTATGGTTCCTCTTAGAGACCAACTAGTTAACATATCAGGGGGATGGAACAATTTTTGCAGAGTATATTGTGTTTAACTATTTGAAAGCGGAGTAACGTTTTTATGCAGCAAAATAGTGGTCTTACCCACATCAGGGAGAGTCATATTTTTGGGTTACTATCCCCTCTTTTCTACGTCTTACTACTGTACCAAATTACCTACTGAACATAAACATGAAAAAACTCCTCGCAATAAGTAGCACACTTCTTTTTTGTACACTCATAAGTTTTGGCCAAAGTAAGCCGTCGGGAACCACTACGACCACGTCTACTTCCTCCACTACCACCACCACGGTAAAAAATGACACCGTAACGGTAGATTCCGTTTTTTTAAAGTATTATAAAGCTACCGGTGGAATTGCTCTTTGGGATAGTCTCGAAACCTACACCATGAAGCGCTCCTATCGATCAGGCTCATCGGCCGACTATGATGCAGAAATCTTTGTTTCTATGGCAAACCAGGCCATGAGTAAGTCGAAGATTATTCTAAAGCGCAACTTTATCTATGGTGTCAAAGGTACCGATGGCTGGTTAAAAATCCCTCTTGGTAGCTATGATAAGGTGACAAAATATCAGGTAAAGGACCTCAGCCAAAATGAGCAGGAAAGCATGCGTCTCGAAATGTATGATTTACTTGTACCCTTCATTGATTACAAAGATCGTGGGCTGGTAGCAACTCTGGTAGGAACTGAGAAAATGGATACCACCAATGTCTATCAGGTGGAACTGCAAAATAAGCAAATAAAATATAACCTTTATTTTGGTGTAAAGACAGGATTACTTCTGCGTGAAAAGGAAACCCAAGGTATGGAAGCAACTACTACGGACTACGGGAAGTACGTGAAGTCGAAGTTCGGAATTATGTACCCTTCTGTATTGACAATTACCAGCAGTAAGGATAAGAACAAAGTAGCGGTTACTTCCGAACTGATGATTAATGAAAAAATAGACCCGGAGGCCTTCAAGCGGTAAAACATCAGTACTACACAGATGGGTGGTTGTAAAGAGAGATAATCTTTTTACAACCACCTAATGCTTTGACCGCCAAAGTAAGATATGCCCAAAACTTCTTACCGCACAAAACACAAACAAACCAAACGAAGTCTTTACTTTTAGACTTAACTTCCGAAAGTCATTATTCTGACAATCGAACCTTTATGAGGAAAGCAATAACCGTATTGGCTATCATTTTTCTTGTACTTATCCTGGTGGTAGGTGGGCTGTTTTGGGGGCTTCAAACCCCTGCCGGGCAGAACTTCCTTACCCGACAGGCTACTTCCTACCTCCGTAAAAAACTTGATACCCGGCTCGATATTCGAAGTATTCGCTTCGATATTCCCGACTGGATTGTGATGGAAGGGGTCTATGTAGAGGATAAAACTGGCGATACCCTGATAGCCGGCGAGCGTCTGTATGTCAATATGGATATGCTGGGTCTACTGAAAGGTACAGTAGGGATCAATAGTGTGGAGTTGGAAAATATCCGGTTGAAGGTAAACCGAACCCTGCCCGACACGACTTTTAATTTTCAATTCATTATTGATGCCTTCGACAGTGGAGAACCAACTCCGGTGGATACTACCAGCGCTCCGTTGGAAATGCGGCTGAACGAAATTAAACTAAAACGAGTACACCTTACCTATAAAGATGCAGTATTAGGCACTGATGCCGACGCGGTACTTCCCAATGCGCGGGTGCTATTCAGTAAGTTCAATCCAACGCTTTCGCAGTACCATCCCGCCAGTATTGTTTTAAACGGCGCTCGGGTAGACCTACGCTTGTACGAAGCTACCACCACAGAAGAGCTTTCGACGACTGTTACCCGTGATCCGCCTGATACTCTGGACGTGAAACTAGGAGTATTAGACGTACGAGATCTGAACTTCAACTTCTCGGACGAAGTATCTGGGCTCACCAACGGTATACAGTTGGGTCGTTTAGCTGGTCGAGTGGAGCATACCTATCTGGGTAGCCAACATGTATCCATTCACGATGTTCTTCTTGAAAATACCACCGCGTTTGTCGAGTTTTCCAAGCAAACGAATCCTGATAAAACCGCCAAAGCTAAGCCCGAACCTTCGGCAATCGAAGCACCAGGCTGGACGGTTCTGGTTGGTTCGCTGAACCTTGTCAATAATAAGGTACGATTCGATGACTTTAACGAGCCCCGACAACCCAAAGGGCTCGACTATGCTCACTTGGGTATCATGGATCTGACGGCAGACCTTAAAGATTTTGTGTATAGCACAGACAATATTACCGGAAGGCTCGAAAAGGGAAGTTTCCGGGAGCAAAGCGGTTTTGAATTACGGCGGGCGCAGGCGGTCTTTGGCTATACTCCCACCGAAACCTATCTGCGAGATATGTATATTCAGACTCCTTCCACGATCCTACGGAATGATTTGTTGCTACGATATAAAAGTCAGGAACAACTAACCGACGATCCCGGTAAGGCCCGGATAAATCTGAAACTTGATAACAGTCAGCTGGCATATAGTGATGTGCTACTACTCGTGCCTGATCTGAAAGATACCCCTCCCTTTAACAAAAAACCCAAGGGTATACTCAAAGGAGACGCATTTCTAACCGGAACCGTTGACAACCTACAAGTATCCAAAGCTCGTTTTAGTACTTTGGACGGAACCGTGGTGAGTGCCACGGGGCGAATTAGAGGTCTGCCCGATACGGAGAAGCTAGCCCTTGACATCAAAATAGCGGAGATGACAACTACCCGCGAAGACTTATTGCAGATGGTACCTGACAGCATGATTCCTTCCAGTGTGGAACTACCCGAAAAGTTGATAGTCAAAGGGATGGTGAAGGGTACTTTGCAGAACCTGACCATGGATGCTCAGATCGAAACGTCACTTGGAAACGGAACGTTTGCCGGAAATATAAAAAATGCGACCGATACCCGCACGGCTGCTTACAAAAGCCAGCTAAGTTTCGATGCATTTGATATGGGGAAGCTCCTCAAACAACCCGCTGAGCAGTTGGGTACGCTCACTCTTACCACCGAAGTAGAGGGGGTTGGGCTGGACCCGGCTACGATGGAGGCGCGCCTCAACGGTACGGTAGAGAGTGCTTCTATTCTGGGATATGAGTACAATAATCTTGTTTTGAACGGTACGGTTGATAAAGGCCTGACGGATTTCGCCGCCGATTTGAATGATAACAATATTGATATTAAGCTACGAGGTAAGGCCAATATCTCGGGTGAATACCCTACCATGAACGCAACGGCCGATATTACCCGCCTCAACCTCAAAAACCTGAACCTGTACGCTGACCCACTCGGTGTTCAGGGACGCATCGTGGTCAACATGACTTCTACGAACCCTGCGAATCCGCTCGGGGAGATTGGGATCAGAAATTTAGTACTCAATAAAAATGATACGATTGCTCGTTTAGATAGCGTTAAGGTGCAGTTTTCTACCCCCGATAGTACCAAACTCGCCTTGATTGAGACTTCTTTCTTGAAAGCACGACTGAGTGGCAACTATGACTATGCGCAATTGGGGGATATCGTATTGACGGAGGTTAACAAATACTTTGTGACTCCGGATATAACCTACACTCCGATTAGCACACCTTACGATTTACAGCTTGACGCCCGGGTTGCCAATCATCCGGTGATACAATTATTTACACCCGCTCTTACCCAAATGGATACCGTTCGGCTGGTGGCTCGGCTGGATAGCCGTCGTGATACTACGCTCAGTTTATCTTTTGCAATGCCGCTGCTCGAATACGACAGCATCCATACCGATGAGGCGTATGTAACGATGGCCGGAATAGATAATATTGCTACGTTTTCCGGCAACATAGGAAAGATCGAAACAGAAAGTTTTCGGGTCCAAAAAGCATCGTTGGAAGGTACCGTGGACGAAAGTAACGCGCTGTTTAACCTAATGGTGAGAGACTCTATTAATGCTCCGAGGCACAGGGTTGCCGCCGGGCTCACCTACGCTGATAGTGCCTATCGTTTTTCCCTCCGCGATCAGTTATTATTAGACTACAAAACATGGCAGACCGATCCATCCGGATACATACAGTACGGAGCAAAGGGATTATTGGCCCGGCAGTTTGGTATCCAACGCCAGAACCAGGGCATTACCGTCAATTCTCTTACCGATGAGTCCAACGGCCCCATTGGTATTATGCTGGATAGTGTTTCTATCGGGCAGTTTGTGACTCTGGTAACGCAGGACTCTACCCTAGTGAGCGGTAAAATGGATGGAGATATAGTACTGAGAAACTACATGGATACACCAATGTTTGCCGGAGATCTTTTCGTCAAGAATCTGGCCGTTACCCAGATTCTGATTGGTGATCTGGATATGCACGCTACCAACGAAAAACCAAACCGGATAACCCTTGACGCGAACCTAAGCAGTAATCTCAACGACCTGAGCTTTGGGGGAGATTATATTACCAAGGGCGCGGAGGAGCTTAATTTTAACCTCACTATCCGGAAGTTGGGAGCGAAGACGATTGAGGCATTTAGCTTTGGGGAACTTCGTAAAGCCCGGGGTAGTATTTCCGGGCAGGCTACCATTCGGGGTACGGCGGATAGTCCCCTGCTCAATGGGCAGATGAAGTTTAATGATGTGGCCTTTGACATCACCCAGTTAAGTGCCCGGTATCGCCTCAATGGGCAATCCATCAACTTTAAAGGGCAGGAGTTGCTATTCTCTAAATTCATTATTGAAGATTCTCTGAACCAAAAACTGGAAGTCAATGGTAGTGTATCCATCGCTACCTTACCTGATGTGGGGTATGACCTGACGATCCGGGCTAATGAATTTACAGTCCTGAATGCGACTCGAAAGGATAATGATTATTTCTACGGAAAAGGAATCATAGACGCGGTACTTAGTATCAAAGGACGAGGAACCGAGTCGGTGATTGACGGTACGATCAAGCTTCGTTCGGGTAGTGATATTACCGTCTTGTTCCCCGATGACGCTGAGGGCGCGGGCTCCACCGAAGGAATCGTGAAGTTTATTGACGTGAGTGACTCGACCTCTTCGGCTCAGATGGCTGCCAGCGACGAGATTGATACTGGTTTGAAAATAGACTATATCTCAGAAATGTCCCTCAATATAGAAGCTGATGACGAATCTCAGCTTACGATTATACTGGACGAACTCAACGGCGATAACATCAAGGTCAGAGGTAATGCGCAGCTGAACACGGGAATTGCTCCCAACGGACAATTGTATTTGCTGGGGTTGTATGAGCTTACCGAAGGTTCCTATGACCTGACGTTTGAGGTACTCAAAAAGCAGTTTAAGATTCAGAAAGGAAGTCAGATTCTGTGGACCGGTGACCCTATGCAGGCGGAGGTCGATATTACCGCCGTCTACACGGTCGATGCCGACCTCACTGCTATTGGTGCCACCGAGACGGCCTTCGGAAAAATTCCACTAGATGTGAAACTGAAAATCAACGGAAATCTGATGAGTCCGGTGGTAACCTTTGATATCGTAGTTTCTGGTCGGATGAACGAAGATGATGCCAAGAAGATTGAACAAAGTAATGTCCTTTCTAACCTCCGGAACAGTACCGCCGAGCTAAACAAACAAGTATTTGCACTTCTAGTGTTGAACCGATTCATCAGCGAGCAATCTACGGGAGGATCTAATTCGAGCCTTAACGCCGAAGCAATCGCCCGTCAGAGCGTGAGCCAGTTACTGAGTGATCAACTTAACTTACTAGCGTCTGACCTGATCAAAGGGGTCAACGTTAACTTTAACCTCAACTCTACCGCCGAAGGTACCACCGCTCGTACTGACCTGAGTGTTGGCCTTAGTAAGGCTTTCCTAAACGATCGTTTGACGGTATCAGTGGGGCGTAATTTTGAGTTAGAAAATACCGGCGGATCGGGAGAAGCTTCCACGGAGATATTTGATAACGTAGCCGTTAACTACGCCTTGACGAAAGATGGACGCTATCTGTTCCGGGCCTACCGTAAGAACCAGTATCAGGCCGTACTGCAAGGGTTTATCGTAGAAACCGGACTTAGCTTCATTATCACGCTCGACTATGATTATTTTCGGGAGTTATTTCAAAAGCAATTACAATGAGAATAGCCATACTATACATTTTATTGGTAGGTTTTATCGCAGGAGGATGCTCGGTGTCACGCCGCATACCGCCGGGCGAAAGCCTCTACGTGGGGGCAAGTGTAGAAATGATTCCTGACTCGGCGGCTAAAAAAGAGATAGCTACTTTGGGCGATGAACTGCCTGGACTACTACGCCCAACGCCGAACGCAGTCCTTTTCAGCTTCCCCTATAAAGTCTGGCTGTACTACGCCGTGGGAGAACCTCGAAAGGAGAAGGGGTTTCGTAACTGGTTCCGGAAAAAATTTGGGGAGCCCCCTGTTCTGGCTAGTCAGCGGGTCGTGACCGCGAATGCTGAAATTCTGACGGCCTACATGCAAAATCAAGGGTACTTCCGGTCGGAAGCAATGGGCTCGCTGGTTGAAAATGAAAATCGAACGGCCGTTGCTAAGTACAAAGCCTACGTTAAGCCCAGGTACTACATCAACGAAGTTAACTTTGTGGCGAAAGACACGCTTAAAAAGTTTGATCAGGCATTTCTGGCCGCTAAGAAAGATACCTACCTGAAAAAGGGTGAGCCTTACCGACTGGAAAGAATCGAATCAGAGCGAGGACGGGTCGATGCGCAGTTAAAAGGGAAAGGGTACTACTATTTTAACCCTGACTATCTGATTGCGAAGGTTGACTCTACCATTGGTAAGCGGGAGGTAAATATGTACCTCGAAGTAAAATCTACCACTTCCCAAATCGCCCTGAAACAGTACTACATCCGGGACATTTTTGTCTATTCCAATTACGATGCGCTAACCCTGGACACCCTGGCAGCGCAGGTGCAGCTACGAAGTGGCCTCAAAATAATAGACCCCAAAGGAGAATACCGCGCCCGGATTTTTGACGATGCCATCGGGTTCAACCGGGGAAGCATGTACGATAGAGTGGTGCACGATGTGTCGTTGTCTCGCCTCATCAACCTAAAAAACTTTAAATTTGTCAAAAATCGCTTTGAGTTGGTTCCCCGTTCCGACTCTGCCTTACTGGATGTATTTTACTACCTGAGCCCGATTAAGAAGAAATCACTGAGGGCGGAGCTTAGCGGAGTCACCAAGTCAAACAACCTGGCGGGTTCGCAGCTCGATTTGTCATGGAGTAACCGTAACTTATTTCGGGGAGCGGAGTACCTGCGCCTGAGCGCCAATGGTGGTATTGACTTTCAGGTAGGGGGTGATAACGGAAGTCAGTTCAACAACGATTTTATACGCTTTAATACCACGGGATCTTTATCGTTTCCCCGCTTTATTATACCCTTTTACAAACCTAATCCGGCCGTAAACCAGTCGCTCCCGCAGAGTATACTGACGGCAGGCTACGAAAGTCTGACCCAACGAGGGCTTTTCACACAAACGTCCCTCCGTGGCGATTGGGGCTACGTGTGGCGCCGAAATCAGGAAGTAGAGCACTCTTTTACTCCCTTTGGCCTGAACTTAATTAAGCCCAAGAATATAAGTGAGGCCTTTGTTAATAAGATCTTTGAAAGTACCAACCCGGCCGATCTACTCCGCTTTTTGCGTATTCTGGAAAACCGCCTTATTCTCGAAGCATTCTATACGATCTCATATAAGCCTACACCCAAGCCCTATTCCAAGAATCAGTTTCTGATAAGCGGAGGAATTGATATAGCCGGAAACCTGGCGGGGCTTATTGATAAAAATCTGGGAGGAAACGGTGGACAGCTATTCGGTATTCCGTTTGAGCAATTTGCCCGCTTCGACGGGGAAGCACGTTACTACCGCGACATTTCCCCTACGCTTCGCTGGGCTAATCGCTTTGTGGGAGGCTTAGGTATACCTTACGGAAACTCTAAATTCCTGCCGCAGTTTAAGCAGTATTTTGCCGGGGGTAGCACTGGTATCCGTGCTTTTCGGGCGCGTACGCTGGGGCCGGGGGCCTACTACGCCGACTCCGTAACGAGAACTATATTTGGAAACAGCTCTTTTGGTGACGTAAAGCTGGAAATTAATTCGGAACTCCGGATCAAATTTAACTCGCTGATCAACGGAGCCTTGTTTGTGGATGCCGGAAACATCTGGACCTACAACTACAACGAAGACTCGTTCTACGGACCCGAAGCGGTATTTTCAAAAGACTTTTACAAGCAGGTAGCCGTTGGTGGTGGTATTGGTCTGCGGCTCGACTTCTCGTTCTTGGTCTTCCGTATCGATCTGGCGGCACCATTTCGAAAGCCGTGGTACCCCTTCCTGGAAACCCCTCGAAACGCGTGGGTATTCAACGAATTTAATCTCCGGAGTAAAGAGTGGAGGAGAGAGAACCTGGTGCTGAACATTGCCGTAGCTTATCCGTTCTAGGAGACCAGCTACGGCCCATTTTCTTTATTTTTAGCCTCTGTCCTGACAGAGCTCAATGAGGACGCCGTTGGCCGACTTGGGATGAAGAAAGCACACCAGCTTATTATCGGCTCCCTGTTTAGGTATTTCGTTTAGCAGTACAAAACCCTCGTTTTTCAGGCGTTCCATTTCGGCCACAATATCATCTACCTCAAAAGCCAGATGATGAATACCTTCCCCTTTCTTTTCGAGAAATTTAGCAATGGGGCTACCCTCCCGGGTAGCTTCCAAAAGCTCTATTTTGGTCTGATTAATCTTAAAAAAAGAAGTTATGACCCCTTCGGCTGCAACTTCCTCGTGTTTGTAGGGAGGCGTATTGAATAGCTGGGTAAATAGCGCGTCAGAGGCTTTCAGGTTTTTGACGGCTATACCAATGTGCTCAATGTTTGTAAACATGTTTGGTAGAGTAAAATTTATACAAATGTACTATTTCCCTAAAAACGTCGCCAACCCGATTAGGTCATCAGCCCCGATGTAATCAATACCGAGCTCTTGTAGCGTGCGGTAGCCGAGCTCGGTATTGGGTGTAGCCCACAGGCGCACAAGTTTTTTCTGGGCGTGTTGCAAGGCCACAAACTTGCTGATGTTGTTACGCATAGATTCGGTCATCGGCTTTTTACCATCCCAGTATCCGCCAAAGTCCATGATACTACTACTGACTAGCTCAACCCTAGGAGACGCCTTTTTGGAGTATACCAGATTTTTACGCCCATCAAAGGTGAACAGTTTATTCTTCGTAACGAGCTCGTCGGGTGCGGGCATTTCGCCGCTTATTACTATCCTGACGTGCTTTAAAGTCTTTCGGTGCGGAGCCAGTAGTTCTTGTAGAGCATCGAGGGTAGCCGGGCCGGTATTTTTAATATCAATGAGCAGTTGCAGCTCCTGCCGTCCGGGGTAGGGCCAGCCTTTGTTGGCGTTTACTTTTTCCAGAATAGGATCAACGTACAGGGCTTTTAAGGTACGATCGGGGGTAATATCTTTCCAGTTGTGGGCTACGTAGAGTTCTCCATCTTTCAGAAAAACATCGGCTTCAACGGAGCCAAACCCCAGCTCGTAGGCACCGTGAAAAGGGCGCTTTTGTTCATAATCATTGTGCGAGTGGGCGTTGGCCATGGAGTAGCTCACCGGCTGAGCCTGCGTAAAGCCAGGTAGGCCCAGAAGAATCCAAAGGCAGGTAATGTTGCGTAGGTATAAATAGTGTTGGTTGATTACTAACATGTTGTAGAAAAAAAAGTTATATAATAAGTAAGGGTAGTAAGTAGCCAAAATAGGAAACTTACTGACTATTCTGTTAGTTGTAGAATAGAGATCTCAATTATGAGAATTTATTCGTGGCCAAACATAAAAAATATTTTTTAACAGGATGTTTGTCACGCGCAACCATGCTATCAAATCTCACGTATTAATATAAAAGGCCCAAGCATGTCTGAGCATAACTCCGCCGCTATTCTTGACTTGCTCGACGGATGCTTAATCAAAGACCGTCGTAGTCAGGAACTGCTTTACAAGCAGTTTTATGGATATGCTATTGGGTTATGCTTGCGCTACACCTCAAATAAAGAGGAAGCAAAAGAGATTGTGAATGACGGATTTTTTAAAATTTTTACTAAAATAGAAAGTTTTGATCGTGAACGACCTTTCAAAACGTGGTTAGCGCGAGTGATGATTAATACTGCTTTGGACCATTATCGAAAGGAATCGAAGCATCCGGTTCAGCAAGATATCGAAACGGCGAAAAATATTCCCATTAATGAGAATGCAATTAGCCAGCTTGCGTATCAGGAATTGATTGATATGGTGCAAAAGCTACCACCAGCTTACCGGATGGTTTTTAGTTTGGCTGTATTAGATGGCTACACCCACGAAGAAATAGCCAAAGAGTTGGCTATTTCGGTGGGGGCTTCCAAGTCAAATCTGGCGAGGGCCCGTGAAAAATTAAGAGTAATGTTATCAAAGAAAAGCTTGGACGAGTATGAAAGAGTGGTCCGATGAAGAATTGGACGGACTCTTTCGAAAATCTTTCGAAGAGTTTGATCCACCTGTTGAATCTAATGACTGGAACGATCTTCGAGACCGGCTCGATGCTACCGACAATCCCCCCGTTGTTGGTAATTGGACAGAAAAATATTGGCCTTTGGCCGTGCTATTGCTGATTGTGATCGGGGGAATAGGCGTTTACTACGGAGTCGAAGATGGTAAGGTAGGAGAGAAGAGGGATACTGTTCTTTCGACTCCGGTCAGGCGCCCCTCCGATCAATCAGCGCAAAAAAATAGTGAGTTATCTCCGGTTAATCAAAACGCTGGAATAACTAGGAAGCTTCCCGCAGCTGATCCAAATAAGGAATCTACTACGGATTTTGATCTAAAATCGGGTAGTTTGTTTGACCAAAAGCAAGTAACCCAAAATGAAGAAATAAGGAAATTGCCCCGGAACCTTGCGAGCGTAAGCGGAGTACGTAAGCAACCAAACCTGACCGATTCGGAAGGGGGGGACGGGGTAGTTTCCTTTTCTAAAAATGAAATTAATACACAAACGGTTTCAACCGAGATAGTAGAAAATAAAATGGCGGATGGTCCCGTCCGGTCTGCTTCTGACCTTCCCATGGGAAGATTGCCTAAATCCATACAAATTACTGGTACTTCGGCTGATGAAGTCGCAAACTTTATGCCTTCCTCTACGGAATCATCTGAGCGTAGCCGCCTACTTTCCATCGAATCACTGACTCCTCACAATTTTGTTGTTCCAACAAATAACTTTAAGCTTCCCGTGATAGCTAGCTCGGTAGTGGTACAAACCACAACTGAACCCGAACTACCCGCTAAGGTAAATACTGCTTCCTGGGCGATCCGGATTGGAGTGGCACCTAATTTGAGTGCGGTTACTATGAGCATGAAGAACTTTGATCGTCCGGACCTTTCGGCTTCTCTACTAGTTGAGCGTTCATTATCTAAGAAGTGGTTCTTACAGACGGGAGTTGTGCGGAGCTTGAAAACTTACAGTGCCCTGGCGGGTGAATATGAGTGGCCCTCTGGTCCTGGTTGGTATCAGTCAGAGATGCCGACCAGCATAGATGGGGCGTGCCGGGTTTTTGAAGTGCCCATAAATCTCAGATTTGATTTTATTCAGAGAGAACAAAACCGCTGGTTTGTGGGTGCTGGAGTATCGTCTTATAAAATGCAGAATGAGAAATACACCTACCATTACAAAAGCTTCGATCCAACTATTCGGTGGTGGAATTGGGAAGGTAAAACCGGATGGTACCTATTTAGCCACCTGAGCGCGTCGGTGGGCTACGAGCGGAAATTATCTCAGCGGCTTTCGGTGGTTATGGAGCCGCATCTTAGGGTACCCATACGCAAAGTCGGTCTTGGTAAGGTGAACTTGTTCACAACCGGCATTTGGGTAGCCTTTCGCTATACTCCGGTGTTCCAAAAGTAATTCTCCTTTCTCCTAAATTTTAATAACAACCGGGTGAAATAATCTGTTTCTCCCTATATACCGTACTTAATAAACGGGTACATTATTTTAGATCGATAAATTTTAAATATTAAGAATGGAAATTATTGAGAAAAAAGAACTCGAAAAGAAAGAGGTATTTAAAAGAGGAGAGTTCCTACGTAGCCTCGGATTAAGTGCTTCCGCCTTAATGGCATTTTATTGTATGGGCACACTTACCTCGTGTAGTTCAGGCAATGAGCCAGAACCTATGACATCGGGAGGAACTCCAACGGGTGGAAATACAGGCGGAACGGGAGGAGGAAGCGCCAGCACGGGTGTTACTGGTACTACTACCGGAGCCTCGATTGACTTCGCTGTTGATTTGACCTCAGATACGTACAAAAAACTTAAAACGGACGGAGAGTTTGCAATCATTGGAGATACAATTGTGGTTCATTCTGGCGGAACCAGCTATATAGCTTTGTCCAAGGCGTGTACCCACGCTGGTACGACCGTTCAATACAGAAAAGGGAGTAATGATATCTGGTGTGACAACCACGGGTCAGAATTTAATTTGGATGGTACCGTGAAGAAAAGCCCAGCCCCGGCTCCGCTGACGGTGTATAAGACTACGCTAAGCCAAAACGGAAACTCACTGACTGTAAAGGCCTGATCGAATGAATATTCTCCGCCTGCTTTTGTCTTCGCTGTTGATAATACCATTGACCACAATGGCCCAGGATGATCTAATGGATATGCTGGAAAAAGAAGCCGGTGAGACCACCGTGCCCGCAGTAGCCACCTTCAAGTCAACCCGGATTATTAACGGACAGTCGGTGGAAACTATGAAACGTAATCACCTCGACTTTCGGATTTCACACCGGTTTGGCCGATTGAATTCCGGAGCCTATGAACTCTTCGGCCTTGATCAGGCGGTGATGCGGATGGGTTTTGAATACGGTATTACGGATGATCTGATGATCGGGATAGGTCGTAGCGGCGAGCAGAAAGCTTACGATTTCTTCGGAAAATATAAGTTGATCAAACAAGCTACCGGAGCGCGGCAGGTACCTATTTCAGTAACGTTGTTTGGTAGCTCGGTGATCCGGACGCAGCGGTCATTCGTGCCTGGTGAAATCTTCGCTTTTGAAGACAAGCTTACCTACACCGGCCAATTACTCATTGCGCGCAAATTTAGCGAAAGTCTGTCTTTGCAGATTACACCTACCTACCTCTATCGCAACCGCCCGGAATTACCGGGTGATCAACGTTTGCTTCTGGCGCTGGGAATAGGGGGGCGTTTGAAAGTAAGCCGTCGGGTATCGATTAATGCCGAATACTTCTACGCATTCCGGGATAATACTACCAACCTGCCCTACTACAATTCACTGGCTTTGGGGGTAGATATCGAAACGGGTGGGCATGTTTTTCAGCTCCATTTTACCAACTCGCTGGGGATGATTGAAAAACAGTTTATTGGCGAAACAACTGGAAGTTGGGGCAAAGGAGATGTTCATTACGGATTTAACATATCCCGTACATTCAGCTTAGATAAGAAGAAGAAAATGGTAAAAAATTAATTTTAAAATCAACGCATGGACATAAACAAATTGGAAAGGTCGATAGGCATCCTGTTGACCTTCCTCATTTTTACAGGGCAGAGTGCCTGGGCGCAGTCAACATTGTATGCTACCTCAGCGGGGCAGACCAGCTTTTTTTCTAAAACTCCGGTCGAGGATATTAAAGCTGTTAATAAAAAAACGCAGGTGATCTTAAATACTACTTCGGGAGAGATTGCCGTGCGTATGAACATGCGTGACTTCGATTTTCCGAATGAGCTGATGGAAGAACACTTCAATGAAAACTACATGGAATCGGCCAAATATCCGACGAGCACCTTCAAAGGGAAGGTTGATCAGGACATTGATCTGACTAAAAATGGTACGTATAACCTTACGGCGTCGGGGACTTTTACAATACACGGCAAAAGTCAAAACAGAACTCTAAAAGGGGATATAACGGTGAAAGGGGGAGAAATACTAATCAACTCCGAATTTAATGTCTCTCTATCGGATCACTCCATTGATGTTCCAAAAATTGTTTTTGTTAAAATAGCGCAGAATATACAGGTAAAATCCTCGTATTCAATGGTTCCCTACAAGCAGTAAATCATTGGTAGCGAGGGGTAGTCTTGGATAATCTAAAAAGAATGGCTTGATAACTTGTACAAAATGGGTTAAATTTAGTGCCTTATCAGGTCTAAAACTCCATGAAACGAAACGCTTACGACGAACTTATTAACGGTAGCTTACTGCATCAATCAGTAACTGAGCGCCTTGACGCAGCTGACAAAACGCCGATTGAGCTGGACGGCGAACTGATAGAGCTAATCCTGGATCTCTATAATGATGATCGTGATTTTCCGTACCAGAAAATCCGCAAGTTCTCAATTGGAGAAATCCTAACTTACTTACAAGCTACCCACCGCTACTATCTCACCAAAAAACTCCCCGAGATAGAGCAGTCACTGCTGCATATTTTCAGCCGATATGGAAAAACCCATGAGCTGCTAGCGGAGCTATGTTTCTTTTTTAACGACTACAAGAATGACCTGATTAACCATATCAAGATGGAGGAGCGGGAGTTTTTTCCCTACATTAAACGGCTGGCAAAAGCTGCCGAAGGAGAACTTTCGGCGGATGAGGTTACTGAGCTGCTAAGCAAAGCATCTATTGCGCAGTTTACAGACCATCACGATTCCATCGAGGATGAGCTGAAAGAGGTCAGTGAGATTATCAAACGGTATTCTGAATACGAAACAACCCCATTTCCGTACCGTATTTTTCTCAATCAGGTAGAGCTTTTTGAGCTTGAACTCCGTAAGCATGCCATCATCGAAGACCACGTGCTCGTACCCATGGCGAGGGAGTTGGAAGAAAAGCTGAAAGAAAAATAGTACCTCCCCATATAACCTTTACTGAAATTCACCCGGTACCATGAAATCGTACAAAGTCATGTACCTTAGGCTTTGTCAGGAACACTTGATCAGTAATTATGTCAAAAAATGAAGTAGCGCAGAAAATGCCTAATCCACACGTCTATACCGTAAACTGCATAAATGGGCGACTGTACCCCTGTTTTTTTTTATGTTTCTGGTGGGAGCTACCGGCTTGTTGTTGGGCTGTAAAAAGAAAGTGAACTTACTCCCCAAAACGGCAAAGGGCACTACCGAGCAGAGCTCTCAGTGGATAAGCCTTGACAGTATTCAGAACGTGGCTCGCTGCTATGCTACTCTGCACAATCTTTCTGATGAGATTGACCGAATCGATGTGCGTTCCCAAAAGGGAATTGCCAAGATCGTGTTCGTGCTGCACTTTACTGCATTATAGATTAACTGTTCCACCGCCGATATCATCAGCGTGGATACCCGTACTTCTGATATTATCGAGAAAATACGCGACGGGTCGATCCTTGATTACTGGATTGGCCAGGACGGCGAGCACGTAAAATTTACTTATGCTGGTACTGTATCGTTGGGCCTCATTTTACTTTCTGTTAGTGGGTTTTTACTGTGGTATAACCCGATACGGATTCGGCGGCAAAAGCGTGGTTTAGCCTGATTTAACTATGATTTATGAATATTTGATGGACCCGGATAGCGGGTCTTTTCTGTATATATTCGTTTGGTGGCAGATAAAAAATCCCAAATAATAGATAGATATTTTTTCGATATCTATGAGAAATCGAGTATCTTTTGGCTGATTATTAAAATCAACTTTTTTGAAGTACCAAACAGACTTCCCAAAAGTATGCTCAACGAATAAGATATGAATGTATTAAATGAAGTAAAACAAAACCCGAGTTTATCGGCCGTGCCCGAGTCGCAGTTGCAGTGGTTTGCCGAGAGTTCGAAGTTAGTTGTAATTGAAGAGGGAGACCATCTATATCAAAACGGAGACCCGGTTGATAATCTTTGGGTAATCCTCGAAGGCCGTCTTCGGATGTTTGTCAACCGCAATAACCAACACCGCGAACTAGGGTTTAATGAGCAAGGGTATATTGGTGGATTATTGCCGTACTCCCGCCTTAAAACCGCCGTGGCCAGTGCCATTGCCCTCGAAAAAACGACGCTCTTGTGCCTACACCGCGCTCAGTTTCAGGAAATGATTGCTACGCAACAGGATTTGGTGGCTTGCTTCGTACACCTGATGCTCGACCGCACCCGTGACTTCACCAAGCTTGACCAGCAAAATGAAAAAATGATATCGCTGGGTAAGCTGTCTGCGGGATTGGCTCACGAGCTAAACAACCCCGCCTCCGCGGTGGTACGTTCGGCCTCGGCCCTCAAAAAGCACCTGAGTTTCGAATCTGATAAGTTTAAGAAAGTCATCTCCTTGCGAATAACGGATGAGCAGGTAGATCGGGTGAACGAAATCTTGGGGGAGATCCTGCAACGACAGTCCCAGAAAGAGCTAAGTATGATGGAGAAATCTAACATGGAAGACGAGCTCGCCGACTGGCTGGACGACCGGGACGTGGATAACAGTTTTGAGTTGGCTGAATCGTATGCGGAGTTTCACATGACTACCGATGATCTGGATAAAATTGAAGAACAGGCGGCTGCTCCTGGCCTTTCGACCGTACTGGAATGGCTCAACAGTGTACTAACGACGGAGAAAATGGTAGCCGAGATCGGGGAAGCCTCCGAGCGGATCGGTAATCTGGTTAAGTCGGTCAAAGAGTACTCACACATGGATGGCGGAGCCGATAAGAAGAAGATGCCTCTGCGTGATGGCGTGGAAAGTACCCTCCGTATACTTCAGCATAAAATCAGAGGAAAGAATATCAATGTGAGCCTAAAAATGCCCGATAGCTTACCTCTGGTAAATATTAGTCCGGGCGAAATGAATCAGGTCTGGACTAACCTAATCGATAATGCGATTGATGCGCTGCCCGAGCATGGTAACATTCAGATTGAGTCTGAGCGGGATCGCGAGTTTGTGATCACAAGAGTAATTGATAATGGCTCCGGGATTCCCAAGGATGTACTGGACCAAATCTTCGATCCGTTTTTTACCACTAAAGAAATTGGTAAGGGGACCGGTCTAGGCCTTGAAATAGCGCACAACATCGTGAAAAGGCACCGGGGACAGATTAAGGTTACCTCCGAGCCCGGCCGCACCGAATTTAACGTTTGCCTGCCGATTGAGTAGGTATTCAGGCAGCCATTGAAAAGGATCAAAATCCAACTATTCAAAAGCCAGAATCGACAGTTTGCAATCAATTCTACATGTACCATTAACCGAATAGGTACCTTAGAGAATCCTTGGAACGCCCGGGTACGTATACTTCCGAAATTGAAATTGATCAAATAACTACATGAAACAACCTATTATTCTGGCCGTAGACGACGACCCGCAGGTACTAAGGGCGCTGACGAGAGATCTGCGTTCAGTGTATCGAAAAGAATACAAAATCATGAGTACCCACTCGGCCCAAGAGGCCTTGTCGGCGTTGAAAGACCTAAAACAAAAAAACGAAACCGTAGCGCTGTTTGTCTCGGATCAACGCATGCCCAAAATGCTGGGCGTAGACTACCTTACGGAGGCGAAGAAGATTTTCCCGGACGCCAAACGGGTACTATTAACAGCCTACTCAGATACAGATGCCGCCATCAAAGCTATCAATGATGTACAGCTGGATTACTACCTAATGAAGCCCTGGGACCCGCCGGAAGAGAAGATGTACCCCGTATTGAACGACCTCCTCGAAGACTGGCAGATGAAGCACATTCCAGAGTTCGATGGTATCCGGGTGATTGGATACCAATTTTCGCCCAAATCGCACGAGATTAAAGACTACCTATCGGGAAACCTGTATCCCTATAAATGGTACGATCTTGAAAACAGTGAGCGGGCTAAGGAGCTGATAGCGATTAATAATCTGGAAGTTAAGGAAGCCCCCTTTGTCTTTTTTGAAGATGGTACTTTTTTGGCTGATCCAGACACCAGGCAGATATCCGAAAAGCTGGGGTTGAGCCTCCAAACAACCAATGAACTTTACGATGTAGTCATTATCGGTGCCGGGCCAGCCGGGTTATCTGCGGCAGTATACGGTGGGTCAGAAGGTCTGAAAACCTTATTGATCGAAAAGAGAGCACCCGGTGGACAAGCTGGTACCAGCTCACGGATTGAAAACTATCTGGGCTTTCCTTCGGGGCTGAGTGGTGCGGAGCTGTCGCGCCGGGCTATCACGCAGGCAACCCGTTTCGGAGTTGATTTCCTGTCGCCAGAAGAAGTGATGAAGATTGAGATAAAAGATGACTATAAGATTCTGACGCTCGTAAACGGAAATATCATTAATACCAAAAGTATTGTCATTACTACGGGTGTTAACTACCGGAAATTGGAAACCAAAGGAGTAGGCGACTTTACGGGAGCCGGAGTATACTATGGCGCGGCTACTACCGAAGCCAATTCTTGCCGCGACCGTGAGGTGTACGTGGTTGGAGGCGGTAATTCGGCTGGTCAGGGAGCGATGTATCTTTCTCAATTTGCAAAGAATGTGTATATTATGGTCAGGAAACCCGATCTGTCGGCTACGATGTCACAATATCTGATCGATCAGATTGACTCTACTCCTAACATCCATCTGATGTCTTTTTCGGAAATTGTGGAGGCAAAAGGCGATGGGCATTTGCAAGAGTTAATTATACAAGATCTGAACACCGATGCTGAAAAATCGGTACCTGCCGACGCACTGTTTATCTTTATTGGTGCAAAGCCTTATACCGACTGGATTCAGACCGATATGCTTAAAGATGGGCGCGGCTTTATAGAAACCGGTCGTGGATTGTTTCAATACAACAACTTTAAGAAAGTATGGAAGAAGCAGCGTGAACCCTACATGTTGGAAACCTGTATTCCTGGTATTTTTGCAGCCGGCGACGTGCGAGCGACGGCCATGAACCGGGTTGCCTCAGCGGTAGGAGAAGGAGCTATGGCGATTAGTTTTGTGCACAAGTACCTAGCCGAAATGTAAGTATCCAAAATTCAATAACTATGAGTGGTTCCATCTGCAAGCATATTTCTGAAATAAAGGAAGTCAAAACGGCTGTTGCTTACCAATGTGAGGAGTGTGTAAAAAAGGGTGGGCAGTGGCTGCACCTACGCACCTGTCAGACCTGTGGCGCTACGTTTTGTTGTGATTCGTCACCCGCCCGCCACGCTACGGCTCATTTCCACGCTACCGGGCATGCCGTAGTCGCCTCGGCCGAGCCCGGAGAGCAATGGTTGTGGTGTTACGAAGATGAGCAGTTTGTGGAGTATTAGTAAAACTACTAGCACACCACTTCAAAAAACAGTTAACGATTAATATTACCAAATGATTATTTACGAAACCAACAAGCATTTTTTAGGAGATATTCGCCACCTGACCAAGAGTTGGACGATGCAGAAAATGCTTCGTAGTACCCTAGCAGTTACCATTCTTACTACTATCTTTTGTGTGGTGGTAGAAGAGTTTATTCCGCAAGAAATCCATGCTCCGTCTACTATTTTCTCATTGCTGGGTATTGTGCTTAGTGTACTATTGGTATTCAGGACTAATTCGGCCTACGATCGCTGGTGGGAAGGCCGTAAGCAGTGGGGTGCATTGGTAAACCACTGCCGTAACATGGCCGTTACGGCCCATACCATCTTTCCAGAAGGTGATCAGAAAAGCCGCTACGAGATGGCTACCATGATCTCCAACTTTTGTATTGCCCTCAAAGAGCACCTGAGACAAGGTACCAAGGTAGAGGAACTAATTCACCTGAGTGCGCAAGAAAAGGAGCAATACAGCCAACGTAAGCACATTCCTAACTACATCTCAACGCTCATTCATCAGAAAGTGCAGGTAGTGTATCGCAGTGGTGCCATTAGCGGTGCTGATATCCGAAACATAAAGCCGCATCTGCAAGCTTTGCTCGATATCTCAGGGGCTTGCGAGCGTATCAAAAAGACTCCGATCCCTTTTTCATACAGTGTGTACATCAAGCTGTTGATTCTTACCTACTCGCTGATGCTACCCTTCGGTTTAATCAAAGATTTTGGCTACTTCACAATTCCGTTGGTTACGTTCATATTCTTTACTTTCATTGGTGTTGAAATGATGGGTAGCGAAATTGAGGACCCCTTCGGACTGGACTGTAATGATCTGCCCACGGGCGATATAGCCAACACTATCAAGACGAACGTATTCGAAATTCTGGAAGTAGAATTAGAAAAGCAACCCGTAGAAGAAAGACACCTCTACGACAAGGTGTTCTGATGCCGCTATGAGCCTATATTACTATATCTAAACTATTATTTTAAGTAGTCGGGCTTATTTATTAATACAACTTAAAACATTCAAATTACTGACTTTCAGATAAATATAATAATTTTACTCTATCTCTAATATTGTTCTACTACTTAACTAGTTCAAACTTTACTTTACAAAACGTATGAAAAATGAGATTATGGAGCTCCTGAGTAATAATCAGGAGTGGGTGGCAGAAAAATTGGAAGCCGACCCAGATTTTTTTAATAAAGGCGCCGCCGGGCAGCATCCTAAATATCTCTGGATCGGCTGCTCCGATAGCCGGGTTCCACCCGATGAGATTACGAAGACATCACCCGGTGAAATATTCGTACACCGGAATATTGCTAATCTGGTAGTACAGACTGATATGAACATGCTAAGCGTGCTGCAATACGCCGTGGACGTACTCAAAGTAGAGCACGTCATTGTGTGCGGGCATTACGGATGTGGAGGAGTTAATGCAGCAATGGGTACCCATCAGTATGGGTTGATTGATAACTGGATCAGGCAGATTAAGGATACGCAGAATTACTACTGGAAGCAGCTTGGCGAACTGGACGAAGCCGCGCGCTTTGACCGCCTGGTCGAGTTGAGCGTTATTGAGCAGGTCTATAACCTCGGTAAGACCAATACCATTCAAAACGCATGGAAGGAAGGAAACCGCCCCAAACTACATGGTTGGGTCTATGATATCAAGACTGGCTTTATCAAACAGCAGACTTCTATGATCAACAACGAAGAGACTTTAAAAGAGGTATGTAAATTTGAAATGGGCCTCATTGGGCAGTAGCTTGTACTTATACTAATTCTAAATATCATGTAAGCCGGAAAGACCTAAAACTAATTTTTTACTTTTGGTGTAGTGAAAGTATACTCATTCACAAAACCATTAGAATGAAGCGCTTGTTAGCTTATTTTCTCAGCGTTAACCTACTAATCGGCAGTTTTCTGCCCGATGGGGGCTTGTGTGAACTAGCTAAACTTCCGGATTTAATCCGCCACTATGAGCTTCATTTGCAGAAAAGTAACGGAGAAATTAGTTTCCTGACGTTCCTATCCATGCATTACGCAGCGGGTTCTGAGCACGTCAACACGGAAGATCACAGTGCTCTGCCTTCGCTGCACTTGCACGCGGTGGTGGCTATTTTTGTTCCTGCGTGGGTCTCAGTACTTTTCGGTAGTCCTAAAACCTTGGACCTTTCCGGCTTAAAAAACTTCTTCTGGAGCAACCTTTATTCGTTTCAGTTTCAATCCATTCTTCTCAATCCCCCCAAGGTATAGAGGCATCGGGTCAACATACTTCGGTGTTTATCTCTTTCTGACGTTTCTATCGTCTTTAATAATGACGCACCCGTCACTATTACTCTATACAGGTACTTTCGGTGACTGTCTGCAATACACGCAGCTGGTTGCCGGTAATAGATTCTATACATGTCTTTTGATTCAATAATCCGATTCAGTATTCGGAACAAGCTCATCATTGGCCTGCTGGTGCTGGGCCTGATCGGTTGGGGAAGCTACGCGCTTTCTCAGCTACCCGTTGATGCCGTTCCCGACATCACTACCAATCAGGTAGTGGTCCTCACGCAATCTCCCGCCTTGGCGGCGCAGGAAGTAGAGCAGTATATTACCACCCCCATTGAACTTAGCCTTGCCAACGTGCAGGGAGTTGCCGAAATCCGGTCGGTATCACGCCTTGGCTTATCCGTCATTACGGTAGTTTTTAACGACGAGGTCGAAATTTTGCGAGCCCGCCAGTTGGTGGGTGAACAGATCACTCAGGCGGCACAAAATATTCCCGCCGAATTTGGCGTTCCGTATCTCGCTCCCATTACGACGGGCTTGGGTGAGATTTATCAATATACCCTTGTGCCGCAGTCGGGCTACGAAAATCGTTACGACCTGACTGAATTACGCACTATGCAGGACTGGATTGTAAAACGGCAATTGGCCGGTATTCCGGGCGTAGTGGAGGTTAGTAGCTTTGGCGGTAAAGTAAAACAGTATGAAGTAAGCGTCAACCCCGAACGGCTGCGTGCCGCGGGTGTGACAGTTGCTAATGTATTCATGGCGTTGCAGAATAACAACAGCAACACGGGCGGTAGCTATATCGAGAAGAGTAGTCAGGCGTATTTTATCCGGGGCGAGGGTACCGTTAAATCGCTGGAAGATATTGGTACTATCGTGGTCAAGAATGTCGGAGGAATACCGTTGCTGATTCGAAACGTAGCCGAGGTGAAGTTCGGCTCGGCGGTACGCTACGGTGCCATGACGCGCGACGGAGAAAGTGAGGCCGTTGGGGCCGTGGTTCTAATGCTGAAAGGGGCTGATGCCGAACGAACCATTAAATTAGTGAAGGAACGGGTAACCCGCATTCAGAAGAGTCTGCCCGAAGGAGTTCGCATTGTGCCATTTATTGATCGCACTAAGCTGATCGACCGAGCCATCAAAACGGTTCGGAATAACCTGCTGGAGGGAGGCTTAATCGTTATATTTGTGCTGGTATTGCTGTTGGGTAACTGGCGGGCGGGCCTGATTGTGGCCTCGGTCATTCCGTTAGCGATGCTGTTTACTTTCGGTATGATGAATGCCTTTGGAGTATCGGCCAACCTTATGAGCTTGGGGGCTATTGACTTTGGTTTGGTGGTCGATGGCTCGGTGATTGTGGTGGAAGGAGTACTACATTTCCTAAATGGACACTGGAAAACGGGGGACCGGCTTACGCAAGCCCAAATGGACGATACCGTGGAGTCGCAGGCTTCGCGGATTTTGAAATCAGCCGTTTTTGGTCAGGTTATTATTCTGATCGTGTACGTGCCTATTCTTTCGCTTTCGGGCATTGAGGGCAAAATGTTCCAGCCGATGGCGCTTACGGTGAGCTTCGCCATTATTGGGGCTCTGTTTTTATCGCTTACCTACGTACCAGCGGCCTCGGCTTTGTTTCTGAAAAAGAAAATCAACAACGAGAAAAACTTCTCGGATCGCTTGGTAAACAAGCTGTATTCTTTCTACGAGCCAATCATAAAGCGGGCTTTGTCCGCGAAGCTAATCGTGATTGCGGTCGCAGTTATTTTGTTGATTGGTAGTGGCTGGTTATTTAATACCTTGGGGGGAGAGTTTATTCCGCAGCTCGACGAAGGCGATATCGCCATTGACATGCGGATGCCTACGGGGACCTCGCTGACCGAGACCATCGAAGCTTCCAAGAAAGCCGAACGCGCTCTGCTGAAAAATTTTCCCGAGATTTTACAGATCGTAGGCCGAATTGGTTCTGCCGAAGTACCAACCGATCCTATGCCCGTCGAAATGACCGATCAGATGATTAATCTGAAACCCCACGCGGAGTGGACTTCGGCGAAAACCAGGGAAGAGCTATCCGAAAAAATGAATGAAGTACTTCAACGCGAAGTACCGGGCGTGATGGCCGAATTTACCCAGCCGATTCAGATGCGATTCAACGAGATGATTACCGGAGCGCGCTCCGACGTGGTGGTCAAAATCTACGGTGATGACCTGAACGTTCTTTTTGAACACGCCAATGAATGCGCAGTCCTTATTACTCCCATTGAAGGAGTGGCGAGCTGCCGGGTGGAGCCGATTGTCGGGCTTCCTCAAATCAAGGCAACGTACTACCGTGACCGCCTGGCGCAGTATGGTCTTGACGTAGCTGCTATTAATCAGCTGATTCGTACTTCTTTTGCCGGGGAAACCGCCGGGGTAGTATTTGAAGGGGAACGTCGGTTCGATTTGGTGGTAAGGTTAGACAGTATCCATCGTACCGACTTAAAAGACCTGCGTAATTTGTATATCGCACTTCCCCGGGGCGGCGCGGTTCCCTTGGGCGAATTAGCTGATATTCGCTACGAGGAAGCTCCGGCGCAGATCTCGCGTGATAATACCAAACGACGTATCACCATCGGTATTAATGTACTGAACCGTGACGTAGAAAGTGTCGTGAATGATATTCAGAGCCGAATCGAAAAGGGGGTAGTACTACCTGATGGTTACTATTACAGCTACGGTGGAGCGTTTGAGAATCTGCAACAAGCCCGCGACCGGCTACTGATTGCCGTGCCGCTGGCGCTACTTCTTATTTTTGTGCTACTTTACTTTACGTTTGGTTCGCTCACGGAGGCACTTATCATTTTTACCGCTGTGCCACTGTCAGCCATTGGAGGTATTTGGGCTTTATGGCTGCGCGATATGCCATTTAGTATCTCGGCGGGTGTTGGGTTTATTGCGTTGTTTGGCGTGGCGGTGCTCAATGGTATCGTACTGATCAGCTACCTTGAGCAATTAGATAAGGAAGGGAAAGGTACTTTGTTCGACCGCATTATACTGGGGGTAAAGTCGCGTTTTCGTCCGGTTATTATGACCGCCTCGGTGGCATCGCTGGGCTTTTTGCCCATGGCACTCTCTACCTCAGCCGGAGCCGAGGTACAACGCCCATTGGCTACGGTTGTGATCGGAGGCTTAATTACGGCCACACTTCTGACGCTGGTAGTGCTACCCGTGCTGTATAGTTTGGTGAAAGGAACGAGAGGAGGAAAGGGTGAAGGGCAGACAGGTAGTATGGTGGTTACGATACTAGCGTTAGTAGGGTTTTTCGTCTTTGCACCCGATGCCCGGGCACAACGGTTGGTATCGCTGGACGACGCCATTTTGGAAGCTACCACTAACAGCCTACGCATGAAGGCCGGACAGCTTGGTATAAAAGAGCAAGAGGCACTCTTGCCAACGGCTTTTAATCTACCAAAAGCAATGGTGGATGTGCAGTACGGACAAACCCAGGCCCGACCGCTCGACTTTACACTAACGGGGATTCAATCGTTTTCGGCACCCATTGTGTACCGCACCCAACGCCAATTAATTGAAGGAACCGTTCAGGGAGCGCAGTATCAGCTTTCGGTAGACCGTTTGCGGCTGGTTAATGAGGTGAAACGGAGCTACTATCAGTTGGTTTACGACCAGAAACTATTAGAAGTATTGCGGCTTCAAAGTAAGCAGTATCAGGAGTCGGCCCGGGCGGCTGGGCTACGGTTTCAGACGGGTGAGTCAAATCGGTTGGAATCTGTAACGGCTCAGAGCCGCTTTCAGCATTTGAGCCAGCGTATCCGCAACGCCCGACGCGATCAGGATATGCACTACACGGCTTTGCGATTGCTTCTGCAAACGGAAGATGTGATTCAGATTGATACCCTGATGTCCTTGAAAAGGCCCCAACCCACGAGGATGTTAGCACCCGTGATCAGCGAGAATAACCCGCTACTGAATGTCCTGAAACAACAGATCGTGACGAGCCGGATTCAAACGAGAATTGAACAAAGCAATAAACTGCCCGATTGGCGAGTGGGGGTGTTGAACCAATCCATCGAGCGACGCTACGGATTTACCGCCTTACACTTGGGAATGTCACTACCAATCTTCACGAAAGCCTACAACGCCCGGATTGAAGCAGCCCGGGTGCATGAGCAGATCAAAGAAACGCAACTTAATTATGCATCAAGGCAGCTGACCACCGAATTAGAAATGGCGCGCGAACAACAGCGCAGCCTGACCGCTACCCTGGACTATTACGAGAACTTTGCGCTACCACAAGCGGAGCTTATAGAAAAGACCGCCTTGACGGCTTATACCAGTGGTGAGGTAGGTTACGTAGAGTTTTTTGGGGCGATCCAGCAAGCCTACCAGTTTAGAGAAGAGTACCTCACGCAGCTACTCGATTTTGACCTAAATCTGATCCGAATAGAAGAACTGATGGGAGATGAATAATTCCCAGCCTTTTACTTCTTGTGGTACACAAAAAACATTATCCTAAAACGAATTATAGCATGAGTACTCCCCATATAGTATATTCCTCTTTCGCCGGCTTTTTTATGGCTGCGATACTTTTTTCTTGTCAAACTAAGGAAGTAGCTACTACCGAAACAACGGCTGATAGCGCTTCCGTCAACGAGATTGCTTTTTCGGACGCCCAGTACAAGGCCGTTGGGGTTGAGCTCGGTAGCGTATTGAGCGAAACCGTTAGTAGTGAAGTAAAGGCCAACGGGCGGGTTGATCTTCCTCCCGAAAACCGCGCCACGGTGAGCTTGCCCATCAGCGGGAAAATCAAGTATGTAAAAGCCCTGCCGGGGCAGCGCGTACGCAAAGGGGAGCTGCTGGCTACCCTAGAAAGTTTCGAATTTATTCAATTACAGCAGGACTATCTGCAGAATACAAGTCAACTGGGGTTTTCGGAAAAAGAGCTGGAACGCCAGCGCACTCTCAGTAACGAAAACGTAGGCGCTCGTAAGAACTTCGAACAGGCCCAGGCAAACTTTACTTCCACGAAGGCATTAGTGCAGTCACTGGAAGCAAAACTCCGGATATTGGGTCTTTCAGCGGAGTCATTACTAAAAAATGGAATCAGTTCAGCGGCGCGGATTACCGCCCCCGTCAATGGATATATCACCATAGCAAACATTAACCTAGGTAAAGAAACAGCTGCGGGAGAGGTACTGTTAGAAGTCATTGATAAGACGCACATGCACGTAGAACTGACGGTTTTTGAGCAAGATGCTCCTTTTATCAAAGAGGGGCAGAGTGTTAAAATTGTTCAGAATAACGGTACTCCCATTGAGGCTTCGGTGTACTTGGTAGGACGAATGCTCGAAGGAGATTCCCGAACCATGAATGTACACGCCCATGTTCGTGACGAAAAATTGGAAGGGCAGCTACTACCAGGTGCTTACGTGAGCGCCTACATCCGTACGGGTGATCGTAAAGCTCAAACGGTACCGGTTGATGCCTTGGTACGTAAAGGGGCAACTGGGTTTGTGTACGTGCAGGAAGGCGACCGAACTTTCAGAAGGATACCCGTAGAAATCGGCGGAACGTCAGACGCCGGTAATACCGAAGTAATGACGTCTGTGCCGCTCAATGGTTTAAAGCTGGTAGTAAAAGGAGCCTATCTGATCGACTCGGAATTGGCCAAGCGCAGCGAACCAGCGGTAGAGTAGGGTTAAAAAGGAGGAAGGGAAGAGGAGAAAGGTTGTAGGGTAAAGAGGTGATGGGTAATTTATAAGCCGTGCTAGTGCTACACCACCTCCGCCGTAGTCTCGGTTAGTATAGATTTGATAATCCTGATGGGCACCATTACCCAGTCGGGGCGTTCGTTTAGCTCGTGATTCAGATCAAAAATAGCTTTTTCAAGCAGGAAGGTTTGTAACAGGATACTCAGGTCCTGCTTGTCTTCGGGAATAAAGGCACTGCCCTTTACCGTTTCAAGATACGACTTCATGAAAAGCCCCGATACGTACTGAATCCACATCTGCGCAAAAGGAGTAAGCTTTGGTATGTCCTCTTTCCGGATCTGATTATTGAGCAACAAACCGGTGTAGGCAGCGTAGTTGAAAGAATTAATCATACTGGCTACGTCGCGTAGGGGCGAGCGTTTGAGCCTTCTCTCGCTGAAACTACGGGTAGGATCACCCCCAAAGTTGCAGATAGCCAGGTCTTTTCCGGTAAACAATACTTTTTCGTGGTTATAATCACCGTGGATACGGGTTTTAACCACGTCTAGTTTTTTCTGATAAATCCGCTTCAACAACGTCAATACGTCGCTTTTACGGGATAAAATCTCCAGGGCTTCTTCCCGCACTTCGTCGGGTAGTTCTTTGAGATTTTGGGCCTGATTCTGGTAGGTTTCACGTACCAGTGACTGCAAACCTGAGTAAAGCGAACGCTGGTAGTGCAACGAAAATCCTTCGGGCGTAAAATCGGAGGATTCCCCGTCTGCAAGGGCTTTATGCATCTCTCCGGTACGAACACCCATCAGGCGGATAGCTTCGATGATGGGGCCACCCAATAAATCTTTGTAGTCGTCAGGAATAGCTTCGTAGGCCACCGGATCAAAGATATCTCCCTGAATTGGGTAGGCCGACCGCTGCTCAGGATCCAGCGTTAGTATACGCTCGAAATAATTACTCAGGCGTTCGTTCATGTACCTCCAACCTTCTCCGTGGCTCTGCACCGTTTTTTGTAATAATCCTAGTACCACCGAATCCTGACCAACTCTCCAGTCGATACTGCCGGCGTAGGCAAGCATCTGCTCAAAGTGAGCCCGGGTACTAAGCATCCGTGTGATTTCCGCATCAGGATGTATCGTTTTCTCAACGCGGCGGTATAGTTTCAGTTCATAGCTGGTATCATAGGTGATGAACGTCTCGTGCCCATTGGCGTACATTTTGGTTTTTATTTCGTCGGGTGCGGGCAGGTTGTCGGTGTTTTGGGACGAGAAGCTAAGGGCTCCTCCGCGCCATTTCAGGTTAGTGCTTTTCGCCAGATTATCTACCAGCATCCGGTGCATATCAACGGTATAGTAGGCATCCACAAAGAGCCCATCTTCACCGTCTACTTTCAAGTTGGCAATGATAGCGGGGGGATAATTCTCGGCAATTTTCCGAGATATATCTTCCTTAACAAAAGCAACGGGTAGCTGGTAAGTTTCGGGTAGGCCACTTTCGTACTGTACTTCCAGTAGGAGTAAATAGGCCTTACTTCTACCCAGATTTAGCCCAGCTTTTTCAATAATTTCTACGCTGATTACCGTCCGTTCTTTTCCAATAAACCAACTTACGGAGTGGAGGTAGCTTGGTAAAATCTTATTTTCGAGCGTCTTGATAGAGTTCTTTTGCAGAAGGTTGTCCCAGCTACTGAGCGTAAAGGCCGGACGGGGTTGCTCGGTGTCTACCTCAGGGTGCGCTTTTTCCAAGGCAAACCATTGGTACCCGTGAGAGCCTAGCGTGAAGAAATAAGGTGCATCTTCCTGAATAACCGGGAAGCGATTCTTACTGAATACGTCGACAGGTAAGTACCCCTTAAATTCGGATAAGTCAAGCTCGGCAGGTTGGGTGTAGCGTGAAAGATTGACTACTACTAGAATGGTTTCGTCCTCGTAGGTACGGGTAAACGCCAGAATTTTGGGATTACTGACCGATACAAACTCCATATCGCCGCGACTGAATGCCTTGTACTTCTTCCGCATGGTAATCATCCGTTTCATAAACCAAAGCAGTGACGATGTATTGCGTCGCTGCGTTTCTACATTGACGGACTCGTAGTGGTATTCGGGGTCCAGAACCACGGGTAAGTACAAGCGCTGCGGATTAGTTTCCGAAAAACCAGCGTTGCGGTCGGGTGACCACTGCATGGGGGTCCATACGCCGTCGCGATCGCCTAGGTAGAAGTTATCTCCCATTCCGATCTCATCGCCATAGTAAATCACAGGTGTGCCGTTGAGCGAAAACAGAAGGCAATTCATGAGCTCAATCTTCCGGCGGTTATTGTCCATGAGCGGGGCCAGCCGGTGCCGTATTCCGAGGTTAATACGCGCCTTGGGATCCTTGGCGTAGGCCTTGTACATATAATCGCGTTCCTCGTCGGTTACCATTTCGAGCGTCAGCTCGTCGTGGTTTCGCAAAAACATAGCCCATTGAGAAGTCGGCGGAATATCGGGTGTCTGCTCGAAAATGTCGGTGATTGGGTAGCGGTCTTCCATTTGGAGGGCCATGAACATCCGGGGCATCACCGGGAAGTGGTAGTTCATGTGGCATTCGTCACCGTCGCCGAAGTAGGCAGCCGAGTCTTCGGACCACATATTAGCTTCGGCCAGCAGCACCGTGCCGGGAAACTTCTCATCTACGTGCTTCCTGATTTTTTTCAGGAACTCATGGGTTTCGGGTAGGTTTTCTCCGTTGGTTCCTTCGCGTTCGAATAGGTAGGGCACGGCGTCGAGCCGGAATCCATCCACGCCCACGTTACACCAGAACTCCAGTACCTTAAAAATTTCTTCCTGCACCAACATACTGTCGTAGTTGAGGTCGGGTTGGTGGTGGAAAAAGCGGTGCCAATAGTATTGCTGGGCCACGGGATCCCAGGTCCAGTTGGAAGTTTCGAAATCCTGGAAAATAATCCGAACGTCTTTGTATTGGGTTGAGTCGTCGGTCCAGACGTAAAAATCTCGTTCGGGCGATCCTTTGGGGGTCTTGCGGGCCCGCTGAAACCACGGGTGCTGATCGGACGTGTGGTTAATCACCAACTCAATAATAACTTTGAGATTACGGTTGTGTGCCTTGTCCAGAAAGGCTTGTAGTTGTTCGATATCCCCGTACGATGGATTGATGGTGTAATAGTCGGCGATATCGTAGCCGTCGTCGCGGAGGGGTGAGGGGTAAAAAGGCAGTAGCCAGATAGCGGTTACTCCCAAATCTTCCAAGTAGTCAAGCTTTTGCATGATTCCCTGAAAGTCACCGATACCGTCACCGTTGCGAAAGGCTTTGATGTGGAGTTCGTAAATGATTGCGTCTTTGTACCAGTGTAGATTATCGTCGAATGTTGGATTGCTTGGAGTCATAAAACAGCACTTTGTTAATTTTGATTTCTTCAAAAAAAGTGTGCCGATTTTTTGAAGAGGTAGTCACTAGGGAGGGTAAAGAAGAAATTACAAAATACTAAAAAAAGGCGTCAAGACCGAACGTTTTTCGTTAAAAAACCTTGGTTTTACGCACGAAATGACTGTTTTTGGGATACAGAGACACTTCTTCCCAGTAGCTCAGCGTGGCTTTCCTCTTTTGGAAATACATCCAAAATTCTACGATATGTTTTCAAAAAATCTACTGGCCAGTCTTCGATCGGGTGGAATCGTCCTGATGGTGGGAACGGGAGTCTACACGCTCTCGTCCCTGATCAATCCGGCCACCCAGCCTCCACAGATTCCTGCCTTACAACCAGATGAGATTCGTTTTACACGTTACTTCGTAGCCGCTGAGAGCTACGAATCAGTGGGGGTATTTGACGTAGATAACAATGGGCACCCAGACTTGGTATCGGGAGATTTCTGGTACGAAAATGCGGGAGAACAAAAAGGCATTTTCCGGCAGCGCCACCTGATCGGTAATCAAAAGCGCTTTGATCAGTACTACGATGATTTTGGTTCGATTCCGATGGATATCAATCAGGATGGCTACCTCGATGTGGTAACGGGCGGGTGGTTTGGTCAATCCATTCGCTGGCTTGAAAATCCCGGTGCTGGTAAAGATAAACCTTGGCCCATTCATGAGATAGCCAAAGTAGGCAACGTAGAAGCCGTGCGCAGCTGGGATGTAGACGGCGACGGAATGCAGGATATTGTTCCGAATACGCCCCGAAATCCGCTGAAATATTTTCAATGGCAAAAGGACGGAACCTTCAAGGAAAATACGATATGGCCCATCCACGATCACGGTCTGGGATTTGGTGATATCAACGGCGACGGCCGGGGTGATTTTGTGGTAACCAAAGGCTGGATAGAAAACAAAGGAAACCAACAGTGGCAACTCCACGAAGATTTTGACCTGGGGACGGCGAGCGTACCTATATTCGTGGTGGATGTGAATGGTGACCAATTGATGGATATGGTGGTAGGGCAGGGGCATAGCTACGGCCTGCATTGGTACGAGCAAACCAGAGTAGAAGGAAAGATCAGTTGGGAAAAGCATGCCATTGATGAGCAAAACTCGCAGTACCATACCATGGAATGGGCCGACATCGACGGCGATGGTAAGCCCGACTTGGTTACCGGAAAACGCTACCGGGCGCACAACGGCAAAGATCCCGGTTCGGAAGATAGCGTAGGGCTCTACTACTTTACCTGGAGCGGAACCGGATTTGTGAAGCATATCATCGCTGATGGTCCCGCTGGAGTTGGGAAAGGTACTGGCCTCTTTTTTCGTCTTGCTGATCTCCGCAAAACTGGCCGCCTCGACCTGATCGTAGCCGGAAAAGACGGATTGACGGTGTTTTTTAACGAGGGGAAGTAAGGCTACTAAATAGCAGATGCTGGTTTGCTCTGCCTATTCCTTAGGAGGCATATTAAAAAGATAACTAATGAAGGTACACAAATCACGGCGCTTACTGCCTGTTTTTCTTGGTATAGTGTTGTTCATCAGCCTCACTGCCGTTCGGCTTTTTGACCCGACGGAGGAAAATTCGAAGCTATACTTACCCGACGACCTGGAAGCTACGCTATGGGCCGAGGCACCCTTGTTTTATAATCCTACCAACATGGACATTGATGCCAAAGGGAGGGTTTGGATTACGGAAGCGGTAAACTACCGGGATTTTAAGACGAAGCCGGAAGACAGATTATCCCATGCTCAAAAGGGCGACCGGATTATGATTCTGGAAGATAAGGATGGCGACGGCAAAGCCGAATCGTCTAAGGTATTTGTGGAAGATTCCTTACTTATCGCTCCCTTGGGTATCGCCGTCATTGGCAATAAAGTAATCGTTTCCTGCGCGCCTAACCTATTGATCTATACCGATGAAAACGGTGACGATATTCCAGATAAGCGCGAGATATTTCTGACCGGATTTGGTGGTTTTGATCATGATCATTCCCTCCACTCCCTAGTAGCCGGGCCGGATGGTAGTTGGTACTTCAATACCGGAAATGCGGGCCCCCATACGGTTACGGATAAAGCAGGGTGGACACTCCGGAGTGGTTCACTGTATACCGGTGGTACACCCTACAATGATAAAAATAGCGGGAATCGCACTTCCGACGATGGCCTTGTGTGGGTAGGAGGGCTGGCCCTGAGGATTAATCCTGACGGGACGGGCCTGAAAGTAATGGGGCATAATTTCCGGAATAGCTACGAAGTATGCCTGGATAGCTACGGGAATATGTGGCAGAATGATAACGACGATCAGGTGATTACCTGTCGCGTTTCATTTTTGCCCGAAAACGGCAATGCCGGCTACTTTGCGTCCGACGGTACTCGCTACTGGCAAGCTGATCGTCGGCCCGGACAAAGTATGTTTGAAGCGCACTGGCATCAGGATGATCCGGGTGTTATGCCCGCAGGAGATAATACCGGGGCTGGTTCGCCAACGGGGATTGTGTTTTACGAGGGAGACGCCTTGGGCGAGAAATACAGAGGTACACTACTAAGCTGTGAGGCGGGGCGCAATGTTATTTTTGCCTACCAGCCCGAAATCAGCGGCGCCGGGTTTAGCCTGAATCGTCGTGATCTGATCAGTTCGTTCCCGAAGGCATCCGAACGCTACGAATGGTTTGAGACCGATACCGACACCCGGAAGTGGTTCCGGCCTTCTGATGTAGCCGTTGGGCCGGATGGGGCCTTGTACATTGCAGATTGGTATGATCCCATTGTGGGAGGTCACGCCATGCAGGATAAAAAAGGCTACGGGCGGATTTACCGGATTACCCCCAAAGGGAAAAACCTCCCTACTCCTCAATTGGATCTAACCACGACAACCGGTCTTATCAATGCCTTGAAAAGCCCGGCCGTGAATGTGCGCGCTTTGGGCTTTGAAGGATTAAAGAAAAGAGGTGACGATGTTCTGAAACAAGTTAAGAAACTCTTGAAGGATCAGAATCCTTACCATCGCGCCCGGGCGATATGGCTGATGGCGCAATTGGGCGAAAAAGGAAAGGTAGAAGTTGCCGTGCTGTTAAATGCTCCTGTGCCTATTGACCGCCTGACCGCCTTTCGGGCGTTGCGGGCGGTAGGCGAACACTCAGCCTATTCCTTCAAAATAACCCAAGACCCTGACGCGGCGGTACGGCGCGAAGTAGGAATTTCGCTTAGGGATGTACCTTTTAGTACTTCGAAAGAAAGTATTGCTAGCCTGATAAAAAGCTACAATGGGAAAGATCCCTGGCTTTTGGAAGCCATTGGTACTGCCGCTACGGGCAAAGAAAAGCAAGTGTACGAACTGGTAAAAGCAACGTATTCTGGCGATCCGACGCGCTGGTCGGCGCAACGCGCCAACCTTACATGGCGGTTGCACCCGGAGTCGGCCGTGGAGGATTTGAAACGGCGGGCGGGGTCCTCCTCAGTTTCAGAGTTGGAGCGGCGCAAGGCCATGACGGCCCTCGGCTTTACTCTCTCGTCAAAAGCCGCCGAGGCGATGGTAAGTCTGACCAAATCACCGTTGACTGACGTATCCTCCACGGCTTTTTGGTGGGTCGATTTCCGGAAAACCAACGATTGGGTCGATGCAATGGATTGGGAAACCGCGGTGGCTACGGCTATCACTCCTGATTACCAAAGGATGCTTGATTTTAAGAAAAAAGTAGCCGATAAAACCCTGCCCGAAGCGGAAAGAACAGAAGCCGCCCTAAGCATGGCCAAAGATGCTAGCGGAGGAAACATGCTCATCGACCTGAAAACCCAGGGCCAGTTATCGGCCAAAGTGACCGAAGTAGTGAGCGAAGTGTTATTCAAAAATCCTGACCAAAATGTGCGAGTACTGGCGAGCCAGTTTTTTTCGCGTAGTGGGAAAGCACTAAAAGTAGACTTTGCGGCTCGAATGGCGGCGGATGTTACCCGGGGAAAAACGGTTTACGCGACCAATTGCGCTACCTGCCACCGCCACGGGGATACCGGCGCCGATATCGGTCCAGATTTGACCCAGATTCACCAAAAGTTTGATAAACTAACGCTGCTAGATGCCATTGTGAACCCCTCAGCGAGTATCGTTTTTGGCTACGAGGCCTATACCGTTACCACCAAGAATGGTGAAACGTACTTCGGTTTTCTGTTGAGTGATGGTCCCACGGTAGTCATCAAAGACCTGGCCGGACAACGACACGCCATTAAAGCGAATCAAATTAAGAGTCGGGAGAAGATAGATAATTCCCTCATGCCTGAGCCGGGTGCTATGGGGCTCGACGAGCAGGCGTTGGCCGATTTGGCGGGCTATTTATTGAGCTTCCAGTAGCATTATTGGGCGTTAGCCAGAAAATCTCTTGGATAGTTATCAGCTTGGAAATCATACGAGATGAGCGGTATAAACAGGGAAGTTATCCCTTTACATTCATATAGAGTGCCCTGCATCGTACTACTACCGGGAGCAGGTCGATCAGTAAATTGAATGCTACTTCAAACTTTTGGATTCATGGAAAAAAACCTCATCCTGCACGTCAACGGTAAAGAACATACCGTAACAGTAGACCCTGCTACCCCGTTGTTGTACGTACTTCGTAATCAACTTGAATTTAACGGCCCCAAGTACGGCTGCGGTATTGAAGTATGTGGGGCCTGTATGGTACTGATGGATGGGGTGGCGGCACCAAGTTGCCGCATACCCGTGGAGGCCATGGAAGGCCGGAAGATTACGACGCTGGAAGGCCTCACCCGGTCGGACGGTAGTTTGCATCCCGTCCAGAAAGCGTTTGTAAAAGAACAAGCTGCCCAGTGCGGCTACTGCCTCAACGGCATGGTGATGGCCACGGTAGCGTTGCTTAATGAAAACAAAAAACCCGATGAAGCGGCCATTCGCGCTGGACTAGACCGTAACCTCTGCCGCTGCGGTACCCACACAAGAATCATCAAAGCCGTGCAAACTGCCGCCAAAGATTCTTGATCAACGCCTAATCTAATAACCTATACCCAACCATGAAATCATTGACCTTCAACCCCCAGCAGTCCCGCCGCAAATTCATCAATAGCCTGGGTTGCCTCACGATCGGGTTCTCTCTTGCCCGTCCGAGCTGGGCGAGTGCAGAAAACTCCCTTCTGGAAGATACGCTGCCGGGTAGCCTTCGCCGGACGCCCCGCGTGGATGCTTGGCTAGAAATTTTGGGTGATGGCCGGGTACGGGTTTTGGTAGGTAAAATGGAACTCGGGCAGGGTGTGCGTACAGCGATTGGTATGGTAGCCGCCGAGGAACTGGACCTGAATCTGGATCAGGTTGAAGTCCACTTGGCCGAAACGGGCCGGACCCCTAACGAAGGGTATACCGCTGGCAGTGGCTCGATGGAGAATAGTGCTATGTCGGTGCGTTATGCGGCGGCCTTTGCCCGGCAAAAACTTCTGGCAATTGCCGCCAAACGCTGGAACAAAGACCCCGAGACGCTACGTATGGTCAACGGGAAAGTAAGTGCCAATGGTAGTAAGGAAGCGTTTACTTTCGCCCAACTTCTCGATGGATCCCAAATTCAGGACGAGGTGAAACTACCCGTGAAGCTAAAACCAGCCGCTGAGTATCGCTACATCGGGAAGGCCATTCCCCGGACCGATATTGAGCCGATGGTACGGGGCGAAGCCGTGTACGTGCAGGATCTTCGACTACCGGGTATGGTACACGCCAGAGTAGTGCGGCCCCCCGCCTACGAGGCAAAATTAGAGTCATTTGATACGGGAAGTTTCAACTCCCCCGGTCTACTAAAAGTAGTGCGTGACGGGTCTTTTCTGGCGGTAGTAGCCGCTGATGAGTACCAGGCCATACAGGCTCAGGAACGGGCTCGCGAACACTCTCGTTGGTCCAGTACGCAGACTTTACCAGCCGACCGCGACCTGAACAGTTACATCCGAAAACTCCCGGCCAAGAGTCAGACGGTAAAGAACCAGGGAAATACAACCCCGCTGGATCAACCGGATCCGCGAAGTCTAAAAGCAAGTTACTTCAAACCTTACCACATGCATGGCTCCATTGGGCCGTCTTGTGCCGTGGCACTTTACGAAAAAGGTATGCTTCACGTGTGGTCGCACACGCAGGGTATGTACCCGCTCCGTGATGCTATTGCGAAGATGCTGAAAATGGACCTCGAAAAAGTACACCTGATCGGCGTGCCGGGCTCGGGCTGTTATGGCCATAATGGGGCTGACGACGTCGCCACGGACGCCGCCCTGATCGCCATGGCGTACCCCGACAAACCGGTGCGGGTGCAGTGGATGCGCGAAGAAGAAAATGCCTGGGAACCTTATGGTAGTGCCATGTGCATGGATGCCGAAGCCCGGCTCGATGAGACTGGTAAAATATCCCATTGGCGCTACGCGGTCTGGTCCGACTCGCACAGTAGCCGCCCGGGAGGAAACCCCAATAACCTACTCGCGGCCCGCCATCTGGCCGAGCCCTTCGCTATACCCGGCGCCAGGTATAGCGGGGGAGGCTACCGCAACTCCGAACCTTACTACGAAATTCCAAACTTGAAAATTGACGCCCATATTTTTGAGGGGCCGTTACGCGTATCATCACTTCGTAGCCTGGGGGCCTACGCTAATATCTTCGCCATTGAGTCGTTCATGGATGAACTGGCGGTACTTGCGAAGCGTGATCCGCTGGAATTTCGGCTGGCGCACTCCACCGACGAGCGGGCCATTGCCGTGATAAAAAAATTGCAGTCCATGATCCAAAAAGTATCTACCGGACCAGACGAAGGGCTGGGCGTTGCGTTTTCGCGCTATAAGAACAGCGCCAGTTACTGCGCCGTGGCGGCAAAGGTGGCAGTGGACAAAGTTTCCGGTACTGTGAGGGTACAGCGGATATGGGCCGTAATTGACGCCGGCGAAACGGTTAATCTGGATGGAATCATCAATCAGACCGAAGGCGGGATGATTCAATCGGCCAGCTGGACGCTGAACGAAGAAGTAAAGTATGATCAGGAACACATAAGTTCACGCGACTGGACCTCGTACCCTATCATGCGGTACAGTGAAGTACCACTAGTAGAAGTAGCCGTGATTCAGCACCTGGAACTCGATCCGCTCGGTGGGGGCGAAGCAGCGCAGGGGCCCACTTCGGCCGCCATCACCAATGCCATCTACCGCGCCGGCGGCAAACGCATCCGGCATCTACCCGTCAGACCCGAGGAAGTTGCGGGTTAATGTATGTTTATACTAAACCAAGTGCCAGATTTGGTAAAACATTTCCTATCCTTACTGTTTGTGGGTTGATGCTGATTTTTGGGGTAGTGTTAAATAAGTAATGCTAGGCGTTTGTTATAAGTATTTGATAAATAGAATATTAGATATAAATTTAGCCAAATTAATAGTACAAACTAATTCTGCGTTAGAACTTAGTGACAAATAAAATAGTTGATGGCTCCGGTATGATTGTCTAGTTTCTTGGAAAAAGACAACGTTTTTCTGACTAGCATGCTGCACCTTTGCCTCAATATATTATTGAAACGCTCTATATGATTGGTGTACCCTTTTTCTTTTCCTGATGCCCTATGTTTTTCACTATCCAACACGTGGTATCCGTTCCAAAAATCAGTAAAAAACACCGCATTTGGTTTGAGCAATTCAGGGATTTAATCAAAGAGTTTTCGTGCGTCCTGTTGTCCCCTACTTGACAGGCAATTATCTGGCGATTAGCCGTATTCATTACTAACCAAATCCATTGTTTATTCCCCTTGTTCTGTACGAAGCCGCCGGGAGGCCCCGTCCACATCTCATCGGCATCAAAACGATACAACTCATACAATATGCCCTCTTTTGTTTCGTACAACTCCTCCATCAACGGGTCCTGGATTGGACTAAATAACTCAAAACAACCCTCTAATCCAGCGTCAAATGCCTCGATATCCGTCCATGGATCTTGACACTCAAACGGAGAAGTGTTTTTTTAGAGGGCTGATCTCGTAAATATAGGTGTCAAATTTATCTTCTAAATACGCCTGCATCGCTGCTTGGTCAGGTAAGTCTGCACATAAATCATCTGGGCAGGCTGCATACAATTTACTGATGTAGCCTTGTCGCCAAACCTGTGAGACTTCCAGTGCGCGGGCTATACCCGCCAAGGATATTCTCTCCAATAATAGTTTGTCTACCAAGGCTTTATCCTGCTGGGTAATCACCTTATTTTCGGCATGAAGAACAAACTGGCAACCGCACTTTTTGCATAAGTGGTTCTGCTTTCCGTTGTGTATGTGACCATTCAATTTGATAGAATCACTTTGACAGTTAGGACATATAATCTTGGATTCAAGTAATAAACGCAACATTGGTTTAAAAAAGCCCGGCTTCAGAAAACTTCATACTTTTGGGTCGCCAAACTCAAAATAAGTATGAATCATCTCACGCTGGAACCAAGGTATCAAATTTGTACCTTGGTTGACACAGGCCATTCGCAAGGCTATATCGCTGAACAGGTAGGGATTTACAAATCAACCATAAGCCGGGAGCTATCCCGCAACAGTGACGGGCGCAACGGGACCTATCGGCCTGAACTGGCCCAGCGCAAGCGAGACGAACGACAGAAGGAGAAACCCAGCAAAAAGCGCTTCACGGCTGGCATAGAAAAGTACGTGAGGGGCAAGCTCAAAGAGGACCTGAGCCCCGAGCAGATCGCCGGAGAAGCCAAGCGTAAAGGTGTGGAGTGCGTCTGTGCCGAGCGCATCTACCAGTACGTGTGGGCCGACAAGAAGCAGGGCGGAAGGCTTTACCGTCATTTGCGGACCAAGGGTAAGAAATACGCCAAACGGGGCAGTTTGAGGGGAAAAAGGGGCCAGATCAAAGGCCGAGTCGACATTGACCAGCGTCCGGCGATCGTTGACCAGAAGCAGCGGGTGGGCGATCTGGAGATGGATTTGGTCGTCGGCAAGGGCCAGAGCGGCGTGCTGCTGATTATCAACGACCGGGCCACGGGGATGCTGAAAATGGCCCGGCTGGATAGCAAGGAGGCGGCCCT
>Ga0209390_10000821_pt1 | contig 61997 bp, 58 predicted proteins | sample BON01_FD_187212 | JGI IMG/M metagenome (GOLD analysis project Ga0209390, IMG submission 187212) | Freshwater microbial communities from Lake Bonney liftoff mats and glacier meltwater in Antarctica - BON-01 (SPAdes) (version 2) | ecosystem: Environmental > Aquatic > Freshwater > Ice > Glacier...
TATGATAAAGCAGATTTTGATGCGTCACATGCCATGGACAGGGCTCAGCGCGATGCTTCGGTTGGTCTCTCAGATGCACTAAAAGCCATCGACGAAGAAGGAGAACAGCAATGAGTGAACCAGTAGACATTGTTGCCCAGATGCGGGCTTACGCGCTTGAGGGCTGTCCTACCACTGATACTTTTAATGAGTGGGCTGACCACATGGAACGGCTACAAGAACTAGAACCTTCGGCAAAGCGAATAAATGTGGAACTCCTGAAGGCAGAAATCGGAATGTTAAACAGAGAAGTGGAACGGCTAGAAGCGTTGGTGGAATGGCATCGTGTGGAACTCGCTAAACAGATAGAGATGACTAACACGCTAGGGGCAAAAGTGGAACGGCTACAAGCAGACCAAACGATTCTTTTAGCGACGGCACAAGACGCTTTAGAATGTCTGATTGATTGGGCTAGTTATGCCGACGAATATTTTTTGGTTAAACATGATTTCAAAGGTGATGTCCAACGGATTTCAAGTGTCACAGACAGATTCCGCAGAAACCTACAGACAGGAGACAGCAATGAATGAGACGCAATATCAAGTGAATGGGATTACGGTTACGGAAACAGCATTCCTTAAATCTCGTATTGCCAATTACCGGAGCGAACTAGAGTGTTTGCGGGCAGAAGTGGAACAACTACAGGCAGAAGTGCACTGGTTGGAAAAAGTAGAAATGAAAGTGCTACAGAAAGAAATTGACCGCCAGCGCACGGTAATTAAAACTCTTGAAACCAGCGACTGGTTTGCCGAACGCGCCCGCGCCAACTCGCTTCAGTTTGAAATAGAACGGCTACAATCTGAATTAGTTGGGATAAAACTGTTGAACGACCTCCAGGAGGAAGCCATGGAACCCGAAGTAGATGAACGGCTAAAAACCGATGAACTAGGGATGGCTGACGGACACATCAGATATTTGCAGGCAGACAATAAAGCGTTACGGGCGGAAGTCAACCATCTGCGCTCACTGGTCGTTTATTACGAATCCGACGACGGAGAGAGGGATGTTATGAATAACAACGAAGGCACGCTTGTCACGATTAAACGGGTGTTTGATACAGACATGGGATTTCTCCCCGACAACATAGAAAACGCGCTGGAAACTATTTCCGATATTATCCAAACCTGGAAGGAAAAGCGAGTAGGAGACGCCCGATGAGCGAACCAAATAGTGAGCCAGTAGACCTTGAAGGGCTGTTTGATATTATGACTCAATCTAAATCTAAGAGCCAGATGCGCCGGTTGGCGATACAAACGGGCATATGCGAAACGGTAGACATCGTCGCCATGGGTCGTTTGGTCGCCGGGAATTTGCATGCGACTGGTGATATTGGGTGGGTTATTGACTCGGAGACGGTTGACCTTTTGTGCTCCGAAGTTGAACGGCTACAAGTAGAAAACACCCATCTAGAAAGAGAAAAGGCGGCGTTAATAAGAATCGCCGCCGACCCTACAATTAGGAGACAGGAATGAGTAATTACAGTGACATGGATGAAATCGGGCGGCTACAGCAACAGTCCGACGGCTACAAAGAACATGTCCTGCTGTTGAAAGAACAGGTCGCTTCGCTACAAGCAGAGAACAGTCTGCTAAAAAAATCCATATCCATAGAGTCAGAAGTATTCAGTATCGGCGAACCGTACCGAGAAGTTGTGTCGGCGGCAGATGAGTACCTAGAAATGAACCGCGAACACGGCATTGAGCCGTACATGTCCCCGACTGCCGACTGGAGAGAAATCGCGGCGAAAGCCATACTTGGAGAACCAAACCCACCATACCCCGTAGTACCAAAACGCCCACGACTTACCAGAAACGCAGCACACTGTTTAACTTGCGACACAATTATAGAATCTACCCATCGTCATAATTGGGTTGCGTGTAAATGTGCGGATAATTCCGACACCGAAATCTACGTCGACGGCGGGTTAAGTTACTCGCGGCGTGGTGCAGGAGTAAACGCTATCTACACTGATTTGTGCGAGTACACGAAATGACACTTTACCCAAAGTCACGAGAGTACGAACTGTCAGTACTTGTCGCCGAAATCACGAACGCCACTGTTATGCGTGAACATAATCTCGGGATAATACATGAACAGTTTGCGACAGCGAAGGCTAAAGCATGCGAAAAATATACCGAAGCGATATTGGACATTGACGAGTACGAAGCGGGCACCGAAGCGAATCGTCAGCATGCTCTCCGTAAGGAAGAATCCGATGCACTCGCCGACGAAGTGTTCGCCAAACTAGGGAGAGAATACGACGGACTTGACAAGTTTCGGGAACACACCGCCGGCGAGAACATTCGTCTCGGCAGACGACCATACACCGAGGCAGATGCCGTCCGCGACCGGGCTATGAATTTCCCGTCATGAGTGAAGTAGATATTGTTGCCGAGATGCGTGACCAGGCTGAGTGGCAAGAAACCGCACTAGACAACCCGTTCACGGCGAAAGACATGCGTAGGTGGGCAACCGAAGTGGAACGGCTACGGGGTATCCTAGACATTGTTGTTGCTGCCGATGACACAAAAGGATGGTTGGCGCATCAGATACAGCAACAGCGTGGGCTATTGAGAGAGGATGGGTACGAAATGAGTAAAGAACTGACAACACAAACGGTGTATTTCTGGATACTGATGACGGTCATCGGTTTTACGATATTCGGGATTATCTTTGGACTACATTCCCTGGGGTGGGCCGCGGTCTTCCTTATTTTCGCTTTCATCGCCGTCGCGTTTGGTGTCCTCGTAACAATGATAGTAGAAGAAGCGGTTGATAACTATAACGAGAACCGTCGCTGATGAAAACTAAACTCGTCAAATCGACAAATAACCCATTCTTGCGACTGTATGGCAATGTGGCATCATCATGGACAATAAAACTACTCGAACCGGTATGGGTAGATGACAAGCACAACATATTTACATGGCCCCTTGCCGCTATCATGAATCACTCGTTAAAATACGCTGATTTTTACGAAGTAATTGATTGGGAATTGGGAGGAGAGAGCAATGAACGTTCCTGACCCGAATAAGCCGGTAGATGTTCTTGCCGAAATGCGGTTGCGTGTCGCCCGCCAGCCGCCCTTTCCGTGGACTCATGAAAAAGCAACTATCGTCACGCTGACAATGCTCGACGGGTGGATTGCTGAAGTGGAACGGTTGCGGTCGGTTATTGCTTCATTGGCAACCAAGTTTATAACATCGTCAGCAGACACGCGATGAGCACAATAAATTGGTCTAAAGAAGATGCGGAACGTCACGCCACGAGAGAAAAGGCTATCGCGGAACTAGATAGGGCATCTGACGCAAAACGGGGTGTTTACGGCGCGTCAGATATTGCCACCGAAGGGCGAGCACTAGCGGCGCAAATTAGGACGGGTCTTCTTGTCCCTGCTTCTGCCCAGGGGATTGTGACCGCATTGTGTAAGGATGTGGAGCGCCTACAGGGGCTATTAGTTCAGGAGAACGCTTTCGGCGAGCAGTACGAGGCGGTCATAGTGAGTCTCGGCAAAGAAATAGCGAGGCTACGCGTACAGTTAGAGATAGCGAACGACAGACTTATAGACCATGTGTTTCAACAGAAAATAATAGACAGTGAAAACTAAAGCCGAAATAGAGACCGAGTACCTGAGGGCGCGCTCCCACGCCTGGATTAAGTATCTAAAAGCGTGTATGCCCGCACAGGTTGAATACAGCGCCGAAATCGCTCAGGCGAAGGTAGAATACGAGAAGTCACTAGAAGACATCGGCGAAAAGGAAAACGTGGTATGACTAAATATGTTATCGCGGGCACTGGTTCACGCAACCTGGTGCTTGATGAAGATAAATATAACGGAGTGATGATTAGGCTCCGTGAATTATTGAGAGACGCGAAGGCTGAACACGGCGACAACTTGATGGTTATATCCGGATTCGCAGAGGGATTCGACGAGGCGTTAGCAGGGGCGGCGCTGATAGAAAAAGTTAAGTTACTAGCCGCTATCCCGAATGCTGGTTACGGCGACTACTACTGGAAACATAACTCACTTCTAAAGTTAGACAGAAGCGTCCCTTTCCAAGTGTTGACCGATTACGCCAAATCTACGGGCGGGATTGAATATGTTTGTCGCAAGGTTTACCAAAACGGCAGGCACTCCAACTTCATTCGCAACGAGTGGATGGCTGACCGCGCGAGTATTGTCTGGGTTTACAATCCTGTCACAAAGGGCACAAAGCAGTGCTACGAGTACTGTTTAAGTAAGAACATTGAAACACGAGTCATTGACGCGGTTGCCTAATGAGAAACACAAACAGGCGACCGTTATGGCTGTGGCTGTATGACTTGAGCGCCATTATCCCGCGCCGCTGGTCGGAACGGTACAGTTGGTACGATGTGAAGAAATGGTTTAACTACTGTTTTCGTCGCCAACTGTGGATGCAACAACAATGGATAGAATGGGGCGAAGACAGCGAGCAGTGGGATTCCAAAGAATAGACATGACCTAACCGATAGATATTGTTGCGAACGGGCGCGCCCTGGCTCTTTGGGCTGGCCCCCGAATATCATCCGTTATCAACGCATTGTGTGACGAAGTAGAACGGCTACGGAAAGAACAACCCACCAGTAAAGGGAAAACAAAATGAAAACTGAAAACAAACGCGTAGACGTGCCGTGGAAAAACTGTCAAACAGCAATGGACACAGCGGAGAACATCTACAACAATGCACTCAAATCTGCGCTCGCGACTTACGAGTATGCACTGGATTACGCGGTGCGGATGTATGTGACGGCTTTAAAAAGTGAAGGAGACACGAAATGAGTACAGACGAAGTGACTACGGATATTGTTGCCGAGATGCGGGCGCTGGTGTTATTATGCGTGAACGGTGCTCAAGTCCCACCCAGTGCGACGATACGCACCACGCTCAACAAGTGGGCCGATGAAATAGAACGGTTACAAAAAGTATTGTGGGATACCGAAGAGAACCGCGACTACATCAAAGACCATGTTGAGATGCTGCTCCGAGAATGTCGCGTCGCAGAAACCGAGGTAAAACGGCTACAGACAGAAGTAGACATGATGCGCAAACTTATGGTTCATTACGAAACCGCCGGAGGAACATGATTCCTGTTAACTATCGTGCCGGTTGCGAAATCTAAACCTGTAAAATCTTCAAAAATAACTGCGGCTATACGATTGCGTATTATGTTTATTAGTTGTGCATCGCGTTTTGACAGTTTAGAAAACCATATGACGCGGTTTGCCCAAAACGGGTGACCAGAACCGTCCCATCCGTCGTATTCGGCAATAATAGATTTCAGATGTTCGGCGGTATCGTTGTCTAGGAATTTATCTTTAGTGACAATCATCACCATTTCCCTATAGGGCATACGGCGGCTGCCAATTTCACCTTTATCTTCATGAAACAGCCGCACTCCATGCACTGGCTGGTTGCTTTAAGTAAGCGTGGACATGCTTCACAAATCGCCCATCTGTCGGATGCGACTTCTTCGGTAGTCTTTTCTATATTGGGGTTGATAATGTCCCACGGACGGGTTTCTCCCAATTTTGCCTTGTAGTCACTCCATGCGCTCATAAGATGTCCCCGTAGTCTATCCCCATTGCTTGAGCATATTCCATATATGCCTTTTCGTCCTTAGCCCCAAAATACCCTAATTCTTTACCCCTTAGTATTAGTTTATAATGATGTGAAAAATTTTGATGTAAGAAAGTTAGCGAGCCGTGTATATACTTCCCATTGTTTGAACCAATATTCTCAAAATATTGTTCTGTTTTGTTCATAGTCATAACACTTTGTTCTCCGATGGCAAACATTCTATAACCATTCCCATGAGCCCTCATTGCTATTGTGTGTTCTTCTCCAAAGAATACAATTCTGGGGTCAGCAAATACATCTTTAACAAAACTGCCCGAAGCAAATATGAATCCTCCAGATACAAAATAGTGTTCTTTGTAGATTATAGTTTTCCACAATTCTTCAATATGTGTGTCTTCTTCAATCAGGGTTGTCTGTCCGTCGGTTCTTGGCAATGTGATGTTAATAAGTTCATTTTTAAGTCCCTGAACATGCGGGCCGGAAAAATCATTGAATTTCAGGCTTCCATCTGCTTTTTTTTCAAAATATGGGATTCTGTAACTTATGATGGGTTTTTCGTAACCATCATCCTTAATAATATTATAGTTTTTTATAAGAATTGAATCCCAATCCTGTTCAAATCTTGAATGAGCATCTATCCTCAAGAAAAACTCTTGATAGTCGTATAATGCCATTGCAATAGTAAAGGATAGCCCTAAACCAAGAGCAAACTTTGAAGATGTATTTACTACTCTGACATTTGGAAATCCAGAAAAATCTTCAAAATTAGTTCCTATTTTTTGATTCGCAATTCCTATGAATATTTTTGCTGGATTCGCGGCTTTTTTAAAACAATCTTCAACGGTTTCATATAGGTCTTCTTCTTCAAAAGCTGGAATTGCTACAAAGATAGAATCCGAATTGTGTGTTTTGTTGACCGTTGGGTTCTCGTAATCAGGGTTCTTTTTTTTATATTCCTGCCACGCTAACATTGGTCATGCTACTGGTCGTGAAAAAACGCCATCGGCGTACATGTATCCAATCTGCGCCGAATCTAACATATTTACTGGAATCTCAATGACCTTGGGGTCGGATGACATTGCCGCAATCGTACCCTCGGAACCCGGCATGAGTAAAAATAGTTGCTTATACGCAACTTCTCCGTTAACGGTATATATAAAAAGTTTAAATTGTTCTGGATTGGTGCGTGAATTCGGCATAGAAGGACCGAAATAACCCGGAATAGGTGGTGCACCTACAGCCGAAAGTTCAAGAAATCGTATTCCATCCACCGTGGTTATGTCTCCTGCTGCCATATGTTTTCTCCTATCGTCGTGTTTAGCATAGCATTATGTTCATTGGTTGTTAACAGGAATAAAGACATGTCAAGAAGCAACCCAATGAGGTGCAACCGGGCTTTGAGCATTCATTGTATCCCGTAGCAAAAAAACATCCCACGCCAAAAAAGTCACCGCACACTATAACCATAGTACAGGAGTAACTCCCGTCCCCACATGCACCACTACAGCTAGCGAAAGACGGCGGAAAGAATGGCGGGAAAAAGGGTGGGAAGAACGGTGGGAAGAACGGTGGGAAGAACGGTGGGAAGAAGGGCGGGAAGAAAGGACTTTTCCGAGCGTAATTAATGGGCGTACCGAGTACGGCCACCGAGGCATCGGTTATCGCAGGTATTACTTTGTCATCATCTGCTGGCACATCCGTAGATGTCGTAGCCACTGTTCCAACAACAAATCCAGCTGAAGTTATAATGGTGTTGGCATCCGCTGTGCTGGTTCCAGACGCAATTATTGGTTTAGTGGCTCTCCTCTTGGAACCTTTATTGCCGCTGGATGCGGGATGTTTGGCAGTCATTAGATGACCGTATCCCCCATTATGACCCACGTATCGGTTGCTCGTTTAACCAGCGTGCCAGATGACCACTGTGCTCTTAACTTTAAACCTAATGAAGAGTTGATTGTTACTCCGGCTCCAGCCGTCACTGTTGTTTGACCGGCTCCCGTTTGTAAAATTGTGATATTTGTGCCAACAGAAAATGCTACGGAAGAATTTGGTGGCACTGTAAAAGTATTAGCCCCAGCAACGAGTATTTCTATCATCTTATCTCTGTCGGTCAACACCGCCGTATAACTGGCTACTTGAGCGTTAACAACGGCATCGGCTATTTTATTTAGGTCAATCGCGGCTGACGCGTTGATGTCAGCATTGACAATTTTCCCTGCCGCTATCTCCACGACGCCCGCATTGGTGATTGTGACATCCCCAGAAACTGCTGTTGCTGTTGGGACACCGTCCGAGTTATGGAGCACAATTGTTGCCGCGGCGCCTGTGGCAAGTTTAGAGAGGGCAATCGCGGCTGACGCGTTGATGTCAGCATTGACAATTGCGCCGTCAACAATCTTTGCTGACGTTATAGTGCTGTCACCTACCGAAAACTGACTGGAGTCAATCCATGCGGCCCCATCGTAAAATTGGATTAAATTGGTGCTCTCCAAATAGCAAATACGGCCCTCCGAGAGGGTTGGTTCTCCGACTCCGCCGAAAGCCGCGTCACGAGCAGCAGCCGTTGCGAATACAGTAACAGCCTGGTCCATGAGATAGACATTGGTTTGTGCCGCGGTGAGGATTTCTCCCTGCACGAATAATTTTGTTCCGGCGCCAGCCATCTTTATTTCTCCTTATCGGCGGTATCCAATATTAGCATTGCTTTACCCGAGCGGCATTTCGTCGAGTCGACCGAATCCGGAATCGCCAAGCGTAAAATAAAATGCGTCAACAGTTAAGTGATAAATTGTGTACCCTAATGGTCTCGCGGGCTCGACCGCGTTCAAGACTAGCTGGCTCTCTTCGCCGGCAATCGCGTCCGGGGTCTCGTTCGTTAGAGTGCGTACCAGTATTGACCATGTGTCGTTATTGTAATGCGGGGTAATCCCTACCACCTGCGTGCTCACCGCTCCATCGGTTGTAATTTTCAAAACCTGACGAACGGCATTATAGATGGATTTCCTTGTTCCGGCAGCGTAGCCGTAGAACGCGCCGTTTAATTGTGCATCTATAAACTCACGCTGGGTGCCAGCGTTTTCGAAGTGATTAGCACCCGTACCGTCGGTTAGGTTTCTGGCTAATCGTGCTCCCGTAAATTGGCTCAACCAATTCACATATTTCTCCCTAAGCACCCGCACATCTGTTAGCACGCTAAATTTGTCTTCATCGGGAAAATCATTTTTACCAACTAACTCCTTGACCTCATGACCTAGTAATTTTTTGTACTCTCGATGGGCCTCGTTTGCGGAGCTGAATAGGCAGTCTATGAAGCGATGGAATGGAGCTGTTGGGTAGGATTGTTGCGAATCGCGCTCCCAATAGAAATCAGGCATGAATTGTCGCGCTCCTGCAACAAATAAATTGTCGTAAAATCGCTGGTCGTCAATAAGATTCGGCAAAGTCATAAAGATATTTTGGCCGCCATGGTCAGTTATCTCTATATGTACTGTTGCCGTGTGATAGACGCCATCATCCGGGACTATCGTCGTATTCGAATGTACGGCGGCATATACTCCGCTTGCCGTTTCCGTCGTGTCGTGGTGGCCCCCTGCCGGTTGTCCGTCAATAGACAAAAGTGCATGACCCGTAAAAGGCTCAGTAGATTTCATCTTGCAATTAAACGACAATACACGCCCATTGTCCGCTAGGACCAACGGAATTCCCGATAGCCCAATAGTCACGATGCCCGCACCAGATGGGGCTACTCTTAGCACGAATCGCGTATTAACCAGAAATTCCGTTGTTATAACGCTTGCCGTCGCACCGGTTACCACCCAGTTGGTGGTTACGTCGGCGAGTGCGATTGATGAACCCGAAACAGAACTCCCACCGGTAGTCGAGTTCGACACGCGCAAAACCGCGTACAGCCCGTCTGTGTCGGAAAGAATATTTACACTGGTCGCCATGTTAGTAAGTGATATCTGTCGCGGTATACGTAAACGTAATGTCAGCAGTCGTCAAAATCGGCAAACTTCCCTTTGTGTGAAAGAGTAAATCGTTTCCCAATTTTGGCAGCCAGCCATTGCCTGAAGAAGTCAGCACTAGGTTTTCTGTGTACACCACTCCGGGGATGCTCATTATCAATGTCGTTATTCGCGCAAGACGAATTCGGTCTTCCGAGTATGAATACTGTTTGGGGCTTAGAGTTTCAACCAGGGCTGATTCGATACTGGTCTGTAGACTTGTGGCATTGTATCTGTCGTCAATGATTATGTCGCCGGTAATCGTTAAGGTCAACAGGGTGGGATTCTTCACTGCGAATACTAAGCCAGCTACCGAAAAACCACTTATGTCATTAAATATTATAGTTTTTTGTGTAGCTGTTAAAAATGTATTCAGGCCATAGGCGAATACGGTCACGTAACCGGAAATCGGCTGACCGCCCGAGGCGGTTCCGGCGCACGCTGCGGAGGTAACGTTAGCGGCAACTTTGGTGTATGTTAATGTTGTCGTCAATGGAACTGCCACGATAGTGAATGTTCCGTTAAACGTTGCATCAACACCGGTGATAGTGACGACATCACCAACAATAAACACATGGGCCGCAGAGGTCGTGAGGGTTGCCACGTCCGCTGTAAGGGCCTTGTTCGTAATCGTAATGGTTCTAGCGACGCTAATGTCGCCAAGGGTTTCATCTCCGTACGTTAAATCATAAGATTTAACACGGCTAACAGTATCTGCGTAATTTGAAAGAATATAGGCGTCAAGCTGGGAGGACGTATTTATCGCGGAGCTGAGTGATTTTAGGTGTGTCGTGACGCGGGATAGATAGTCATGGTCTAAATCAGCCGCAATGCCGTTTGAGAAATTTGAATCTGCGGCGGTTAGTGCCGAATAAATAGTCAAGCCAGAACTCAAAATACTTAATTCTGTTGCGTCGGGGATTGTTGGAATGACTCCCGCAAATAAACAGGTAGCAGCAACGGTGCCGCTTGGATAGGGGTCTCCGGGCGCCGGGCCTACGATGGCGTCTATGACGAGAGCATCATTCGTTTCAAATACAAATTCTTGCAACTCGTCTTCGAATAGCACCGAATGGCCGAAAAGCGACCCTGATGGCACCGTCGTCCCTACGTAGCTATCTGCCGTAATGGTTATGTCAACTTCGGCGGGAATTGCGTCTTGTCGTGGAACTCCAAGAATCCCGGCGATACCCGCCATTAGGCGGTCCGGTAAACGATTTATTGCAGCAATATTTAATGCGCTGATATATGAGGCTGCCTGAAATATGGCATCTTCTGGCGTTCCTGTGCGCAAATTGAAATCGGGCATCGTTGTGCGCGCCGCCTCTATGGCATCGAGATAAATATCTCCAGGCTGAGAATTGAAAATTGATAAATCAATGTATTTGGAAAAATCTACTGGCATGACTATGAGGCCTTTCGTCTAAATTCGAAAGAAACGTTGACATTTCCATTACTCTCATCAAACTCGCTGTTAACGGAAATAATCTCAACTTCTGGAACAAATTTTGCGGCAGTAAGAACAAAAAGGCTTTTATCAATCCCAATAAAGCTCGGGTCAAAGGCGCCAAAACGTGGAGAAAATGGGTGGGTCTGCGGTTCGGTAAGTATCGCGATACTCAGTAGTTGGGTGTAATAATCGTGTGAACCATCAATGAGTTTAGCAAATCCGTTTTTGCCAAAACTAATTGGGAATTTAATCATGTCCATGTTATGGTCCCTCCAGTGCTGTCACGCGAAGGTCAAGTGCCGCAAGGGCCGCCGTAAGGGCGGCTACTGTTACGGCGGAGGCGAATATGTCTGCTTTTAGTGTTGTTGGCCCGAAAGCAACAATACGTAATGCTGATTCATCTGTAAATGTGCATTGAAGAATGTCGCCTATGGACACCTTGTTTAGGGGGGTCGTCCCGAGCGGTAGAACCCGGCCGTACGACGTACCAAGAACGCCAATTTTGATTGTTGCCAGCCCGGAAGAATTGACGGCGGTAACAGTGCCATTGTAGAACTCTCCGACACGCAGGGGCGCGGAAGCAGCCTTGTCGCGGTCGATTGTGCTTGGTTGGGGTCTCATTTGTGTCCTCGTTGATATCTTAATTTACCAGCATAGTTTATATTACATATCGAAATGCCCCGTGCGTCAAGTGATATGTAACTAATCATGTCAAACCTGCCGTGTTCGGATATACGCTAGTGTTGATGTTGAGGGCTGGAAATCGCATTGTCAAAATCAATCGTTGTTGCTGGGATATTAAACCAGCATATAGTTTGGCTTGGTCCGGGTCGGATATTTTGCCTAGATGAAGACCGTCGGCGAGATACTTGGAAACTACTTGGGCGCTAGTTTTTTGCACTGCCACTCCGCTTTCCGTCCATATCGTTGCGAGCACCACCGCGGTGTTGGTGGCCTCCCACGCTCCGGAATTTATGGTGAGATTTACTCGTTGGTATACCGTGATGGAGTACGTGGTTTTCGGCTTCAGGGTCGTAGCGTCCCATAAAACCGGCCGTGAATACAGGGGAATATTCCCCACCGTCGTCACGAATGGCGATTTCAACCTGGGATAACTGTATTCGTCGAGTAGTGTCGGGAGCGGGATAATCCGTCCGTCTATTGGTGGAGGTATGGGTCCCCCGTTAATTCTTGCGGACCTGATTACCTTGAGGTCATTAATGGAGTCGCCCGTTTGGACAAATGTTCCACCGATTCGCAGGGTCGGAGGGAATTCTTTTTCCCCACGCGCTGGCTTTCTAAATCTTACCGTCACGGGGTCCGGTGTCCTGTCCGTGAAACTAACGGACTCAATCAAATAGTAACCATTTAAATTCGGGACATCGCCAATATATGCCGTCATGCCCGGCCTGATTTGGGTAGCGTTCGTTCTGTCTAGAAGCATTGTCCCGTCACCATAAAATGGGTCGTTATCGGACAGGTTTATTGTCGGCCACTGAAGCGGGAAAAAATATCCCGGGGTACCTTTTGTAACCGTAGGGTATTGTAGCGGGATATATTTCCACGTTTCGATTCGTTTCTTTTTGGTTTTTTTGTCTGTAACAATTCTTTCTTCTGTATCCGCGCCCCATTTGTGAAGAATATACTTTTCAGATGCAAAGATTAAATACCCGTCTACTTCAAAAACAACAAATTTGGCATCTCCCGCTAATTTGCCAATTACTTCCCAGAGAGACTCGGCCTGTTTGTCTCCGCCAGCCTTTGTTATATTCTGTTTTTTTGATGTTTGCTGTCCCCAGAATTTAAGTCCATATTTTAGTGCCGCCCGCTTGACAAATTCAGTCCCCGTTCCAGTAATCTTTGATGGAGTTCTGTCTCGCTTCATTTGTTGAATAGCTTTGGAATAACATCTTACCGACCACTGTGGACTACCACCGCCCCCCTGCGATATATCAACGCTTGCGATTTCAAATAATTGTGTTTGCTTGGTCGCAGCGTAACCCTTATTGGGGCCAGTATTCGCTATTGTTCCAAGTGTCTGAGTTTCATATATTACGTCACGACCGATTACGAAATAATTATTAGTTGCATACGCCAATTCTTGTGCAAATTGGCCTTCAGGCCGCGAGTATCTAGTGTAATCGGTGGTTGCCGACTCCAGTACGTCGAAACTCAACTGCGATGATTCCGACATTTGATAATCAATTTGAACATTAATAATGGATTCATTGATGTTCGATATTTGATTAGTATCTAGATTCGCGATAAATATTTGACCGGCCCAATTTCGGGTTGACAAATTTCCTTCCGCAAGCGGAAATCGCGTAGACGGCCCTACATCGCTCAATAGTTCCATCACTATCCCACCACCTTGGACACATTCCCAAGAACCTCATTCGACATTAATCTGTACGTCTCGCCAAAGGTTAAGTCATTCCGAGGTACGTTCGTGGCATTTTTGCCAACTGGAATCAACCTGGGCATGTCCAGTAGGTTAATCAACTCAAGCGGCAATTCCTGTAACGTAATATTCACGGTTGCCCTATTGAGCTCGCCGCCCGCCGCCCTGTATATTTCTGCTATTGAAAAATCGTTGATGGCGAATTCAATGCCGCGTACCTTCTCGCCTGGGATAATCGGAAAACGTAATTGATTTGTGACTATGTCGTCGAAGCCAAATAACATAACAGGAAATGGCCGTACTGCCATTCTGCGCAAATTTAGTAATTGTTCTCTTATGTCTATCGTTATAGACTCACTCTGCGCGGTAGTATCAAAACCGCTCATCATGTATGCGCCGTCCTTAATTCTAGTTACGACCGTAAATTGAAAAGCAACTTTTATTAATTTATAATTTTTCCAATCTATCAGCGGGACCTGACCAACTCTGGGTATTTCCGTCCACTCCGAACCGATATTATCGTACGTTAACTTGGGCATAATATCAAATTCATGAACAGCCCTAATAAATCCGGCGTCCGATGGTGTCGAGTACATTTGCACAATAGCGGCCTTCTCGCCGACTTCCCTTACGGCCCTGCCCCCATAGCCAAAATTGCCCCTTACGCGGACATTGGCTTTGATGCTGCCGGCACCGACGCCGCCCGGCGCCCCTTGTGGGCGTTTTGTTATTCCCGCCGCCCCCGGTCCCGGTATCGCGTTGGTGCCGAGCGCGCCCAACGCGATTGCCGCCATCGCTTGCGGCCTTGGCATTCCGGACATCATTAATGCAAGTATTCGGCCTTCCATTAATGGAGACATAGCGGGGTCGTTAATAAACTGTTCGGTCTTTGCATCTCGATGGTGCGGGTAAAATCGGCCGTAACCGCCGTTCGTACTCGGGTGCCACCAATAAAGAACAACGTCTTGAGTGATTGCATCTTTTTCTGCCGAAAGCTTTATCCAGACGACCAAATTATTATAACAATATGGATTTTTTATACTTACACCCCACCCCAGCCCCCTGCCGATATTCGACCATAAAATTGTGTTATCGGTAGCAACGTATGTTTCTCCGTTATAAATTTTATGTATGCCCTTTGTTGGCGAATCCGTAATGCATTTGGTATGTGGGTCCGATATAAAATCGTTAGCCGTCAGCACCAAGGATGTATCTCTATTTGGGGTCGGTTGACTGAGGGACGCTTGAAATTCGGCATTTGTTTCATATTTCTCATACGACGTACGAGGTCGCCAATATAGTTGGGGCGGGGACACTTCGGCCCAGGCGTTTGGGTCGTACTCATTCGGGCTCAAATTGGCAACTAATCTGTTGGTACATCTGTAGTGGCGGAATAGAGGAAATCCCCTATATGCGTTTACCTTGATAATCAGGCCTACCATCAACGTCGGCGACGATGACGTACGGTGGCCGGTTGCAAAATACCGTAATTCGTTTAGGTAGTGATGATTCATGAACGCTCCCTACTGTTCCGTTCCTTGTCGTTAATTTTTTGCATTACGAGATTTGCCAATTGATTTTCGTTCATGCCTTGCGACGGATAAACATTTAGCGTCGTTGCATATGTGTCTCCGCCCGACGTAGCGCTAGCCGCCCGACCCGAACCACGCATTGATGGAACGGCCGTATCGCCCACTCCACCCATACCCGGACCCGGTACGACATGCAGGTGGCGATTAGCGGCACCGCCATGGAATTCGGCGAACCCGCCATTAGCGCGCGCCATGACGGCATACTGACCAAGATTTTGACCAACAAGGTCAATCGCTCGACCTGTTACGTGGTCGGAGTTACCTGAGCCGAGATTCGTCGTACGGTAACCAGACGTCACCGTGCGCGTTCCCGTAAGTTGGCTATTCATCGCCTGATGTCTGGCTAATGTTTGGGAGATTCGTGATGATGTTGTATCGCCGATACCGGAGCCACGGGGGGTCGATGTGTCGTCGGCCCAAACTGGCTTTTCGTTCCACCAACTTGGAGCCGCGCTCTTCGGGGTATTCGAAAAGAATTCGTCTGTATGGGTCTTATAAGTGTTCACGGCATCGACGAAGTCCTTTCCGGCGCCCTCCATTTGGTCCGCGACAGCGTCTAATGCGTCTGTCGGTATCTTCTCGCCTATCAGACTAATGAGCCCGCCTTCGCCCAGGGTCTGGTTTAGCAAACTCACACCACCGATTCCCTCTTTCCCCTTGGCGGCGCTCTTGTCGAGACTAAGTTTACCGCCCTGCAAATCGCTCAAAAACTTTTCGAGCTCTGCGGGGTTCATTTGTTTCATCGCGGTTCTTATGTCGTCTGCCTTAAAGGACAAATTGCTTTCTGCACCCAGGGCCTGATATTGGGCAACCCCAACGTCCATGAGACCTTTTAGCTGCTGTTCTTCTACTTTTATCTGTAGGTCGGTGCGGAATGCTTTCTCCATGCCCTGAAGTGACCCCTCCTCTGTGAACGCGGTGCCGCCAACCCCCGTAGTTTTCTGCTGGGCGAAATACGCCGCGACCGCGTCTCCGCCGGTAAGGGCAAGGTTGTCTGCTGCGTTGTCTCTTTGAAAAGCCAACATATCCCTATTGGTCATGGTGTTGGCTTGAAATTTGTTCCTAATCGCCACCGCCTTCTCATCCACGGCAAAAGTCGTATCTATTTTTTTTATCTCCGCATCGAATAGTGATGTCGGGTCGAGGAGGGCATTTTGGTTGGCCATGCGCATTTCATCGGCCGACTTGAGCACGTTCAGCTTTAACTGCGTAACCATGTCATCGAACTTTATGGTTGCATCGTAAAGGTTCACGCCCAAATTCTTGGCGAGCTGTTCTAGCTGCGGAGCGCTCTTGCCGCTCATCTTTCCTAGCATCTCTATTCGCTTTTCATTAACACCGTCTATCTCTGTGAAGGCATCAATGGACGCCTTGGCCTTAGTGATAATCGCATCTATTGAACTACCTTCGCCCTCTAGTAAGTCCCTGCGCTGGTCCTTGGTCAAGGCCTGTTCGTCGGCTATGCGATTAAGAAGTTTTCGTCGACCCGTCTGTCGGGCGCTTGTGGCCTCGGCGTTATTCGCATTTGTGCTCATGCTCTTGGTGGCCTCTGCCTCCGCCACGAGGCCCATCGTTTTATCTCTAAATGTTTTGCCAACGTCCAGTAGCGAACCCCTCATCCCCGAAGTATTCTTCCCTTCGGCTAGAGCCCTTTGGCCCATATCGAACGTCGTATATGCGTTCGACATTATGCCCGTCAGCACGCCGGTAAGCGCGCTACCGATTGCTGCTTTGGCTAATTTTGCGCGTTCTTTAATGCCGTTAACTCCACCCATAATTGCGCCTGCAATTAAACCAAGAGCGCCACCTATCGCCGCTGCCGCGGGGGTGCCTCCAAGTTTCATTCCCAATGCCGCTCCACCTGCTGCGCCCGCAAGCGCGCCCGACCCTGCGGATTTTGCCTTCATTGCGCCGCCGAGTCCAGCAACGGCAATACCCAACATTGGGTCCACCTGTGATACGACGCCACCAAGGGCCATCGCCCCGCGCATTTCTTCCGGACCGTATTGCGACATCGCCGCCAACCCCATACCGGCACCCATCCTGGCGCCCACGCTATTTTTCATGGTGTTATTAGCAAAATTTCCTGTTTTTGAAAAGTTTCGGTTATAACGCATTGTTGCGCGCCTGTAATCCCTCCTTTGACGCTTATTTAAACTTGAGCCCCCTGGGCCCGTCCCGAATTCAGTTCGCTTTGGTGCGCCGCCACCAAAGCCAGCAACTTCGGCCATAGTCATTCGCTGCCTGGTGCCGTCACTCATGGTCTTCATCAACGATGGGTGCAGCGCGTCGCCGCCGCCGCCCCTCCAGCCCGGCCTCGATGTGGCGACACCCTGCGGCGAATACGGAGACGATGGTGCCGGTGTTCTCGGCCACGGAGATGATGGTGCCGGTGTTCTCGGCCACGGAGATGATGGTGCCGGTGTTCTCGGCCACGGAGATGATGGTGCCGGTGTTCTCGGCCACGGAGATGATGGTGCTATTGCCGCCGGGGGCAGGGTTGTAAAATGGCCTCTTGCATTTCGCCCAACCGTCGGTTGCGTGTATCCAGGTCTCAGTCCGGCGCCGAGGGGAGAGGTTGCGCCAGAGCTCAATCTGTTAGCAGCGGCAGTGCCTGGGGCGACGCCGGGTCCGCCAAGATTTACGCTATTGGCCGTGACGTTCATGACTTGCGTGTTCGTCCCTCCGCCAGGAAGAAAGCTACCCTTGGTCGCTCCCATTTTGGAACCGACGTTGCGCATCAACATCAGTGGGAATAGGCTGCCCATCATTCCGCCACCAGCGAATTTAGTCATCATCCCAGTCAGTAGCCTGAAAACACTCGTTAGGCCTTCGACCAAATTATTAACAAGTGGAAGAATATCGAAAAAAGCTGATTTCATTTTTTGAGCGAATACGCTTACGGCATTTATTAATATGCCAATTTTTTCTCCAAAACGAAGGACCTCATCTTTATTTTCCACAAGTTCATCGCGCATATTTTTTAGGTTGTCGGCTCCGCCCTGCTTAATCGCTTTCCAGATTGGCATAAATGCTTCTTCGAGAATTCTCGCACCGTCTATCAACGGTCGCATGCTGTCGGCCATAAGCCTGAATGTGCGGGTCATATTGCTCCACCAGTCCCCCATCCTGCTGAACATCCCCTGTGATTTTGGAAGATAATCCTGAACCAATCTGACGAAGAAACTGCTTATTTTATCTACCGCAGTTACCATCCCATCAAAGAAATTGCTGCTGCCCCATGCTGATGTAGCCGCGAATAATTTACGAAAGTTAAAAAATAAGATATTCGATATTTTTTGAAATGCTTCTTTTGCTGGTGCCAGAAAAGACTGACCGAAATCAGCAAACTGACCTTTGACTAAATTCAGAAATGTTTTTACTTGGCCTATCAGGGTGTTATTGACGGCGGCAAATTGTCCCTCTACGCCACCCGCTTTGGCTAACTCCCCAGAGTCGAGACGTTTCCTGAGCTCATCTTTGGTTTTGATTCCCTTTAGTGCCTTGTTGACTGGGTCATTTATATCTCCCGACTTTGCGCCAGTTATTTTACGGAAGTCAGTCATGACTTGTTCTAGGGATTTTTTCCTATCAGACATCCCCGCAATTACCGCGCCGACCGCCTCCATGGCCGCTCCAGGGTCTTGTCCGGCAGAACCAAAATCCATTAAACCCGCAAACATTTTAGTACTGGCGTTTATCTGTGGTGTCGACATGGTTTTCGCCATCACTGCGTAAGCTTTGTTCAGATTGGCAACCCCAAGTCCGGCAAGGTCAGCGTCCATCTGTAGGTTCCTCATTGCGGCTCTCGCTTGATTTAAACCACTACCAAGTTCGCTCGCGCCCCGTCCCCTGAAGGCAAACATCGCAGCTTGCTGCTCGCGAATCGCGGCTGCTGCTAAACCAGCAGCAACCGTCAACGCAGCCACGCCAGCTGCCGCTATTTGCAGTGCTCCGCCCCATGCTTTCGCTAGGAATTGGCCGGTTATGAAAAGAGCATGGACGCCGAGCATCGCAAGGCTCAACAGGCCCATTTCGGCTATAACGGCCTTTATGCTCTTGCTTAGAAAACCCTTAAGTCCCTTACCAAACATTTGGACACCCTTGTCAACGAAGTCAAAATGTTTTTTGAATTTTCTAGAAGAACTATTTAAACTCTTGCTTAGTGCATTTTCGTATTTCTGAAGTGCGTTGGTGCGGCCGGAACTGAACCTGCCATCTTCTTCCTTGAGCCTCTTTAGGGCGCGCCTGTATCGCTCTAGCGTTTTTGTCGGCGCGTAGGTTTCGACCTCTACCTTGATATTCTCAGCAGCCATTAAATCTCCAATGAATTGTTAGTTCACGTGAGTGTAAGACTAAAACAGCCTATTTCTGGGCCATCTTTCGCTCTTGCTCTTCGCGGTCGTTAGATATAACTTTAGCACACGCCAGCCGTATGAACCAATCAGTATCGTCGACGTTTAGTAGCGCTATTGGGTCGGTGCCGAATAATTCGCCAAGACGGGCAGCAGTCTGTATTATGGGGTCTTCAGTTAACTGGCCGAAGACCCCTTCGTGGGGTCATCTACGTCAACAGTATCTGAATATCCAGCTCTGTCAAGAATTGCCAAAGCCGCAGATTCGACGTGTGGGTCAATACCAAAGAAGGCGCGTACACAGTCGGGGATTGGTCGTGTCGTGTCGGTCATTTGCAGCACCGATGAAGACGCGAATGTTAGTTCGTTCCCGTCCTCGTCAAACACCTCTATGCCGTCCATAAGAATGCCCTGCGTGGTATGTCCAATCACCATGCAGGCAAACTTTGTGGCGTCAAGTCCATTCCTGGATTCCTCGCCGGCCTGTTTGCGCCAGTTTCGCATTTGATTCTGGGTAATGTTAGGGCTGACCTTGACGGTCACACCAGGGCGTTCTGGTACTTCAAGGAAAACGGCCGGGCGTTCAACCTTTTTCGAGATTGTCGCTCGTAGTCGTTCTAGGGTTGTCTCTTCTTTGCCAGAACTGGCAGCTTTTGTCACTTTTGACTTTGCTGTCTGAGTGGATGTGTCGTCTGCCGAATATAGTGCGTCGTCTGTTGTCATGAGGCTCAAACTAGCACATCAAAACTTTCCCTGGCGCAACTACTAATCGGTGTTAATAGATACCACTAAAAGATTAAGTTGTGGTTGCTCCGGATTGTACATCGCCGATAGCGAATGTTAGCGAGAATGTCGCCGGTGCACCAGAAGATGAATCGCCATCTGGCTCCGTGATTCCGACCAAAAGGGCCCCATAGTAAACTCTGTCGGTACCTGGTTCTTTTAGGTCGCAGTCATAAATCGCTACTGTAATGTCATACGTAGCACGACCAACAAGTGGGCGGAGTTTTGCAATCTTCTCCATGATTCCCGTGTTCAGGTCGCTCTGGCGGTCATCGTTGTCGTAGTGACCAGTGACCGTTATGTCGCCGATTTCAGCTGGAGCACACAGAACTGTCGGACGGAGTGACCTGCCTTCGTAGATTTTTTCTACGGAAGCCGTAATTTCGCCGCCAGATACCTGTGGGAAATAATAGCCGGTCCACTTTGGGCTTGTCGAACCAGTAACCGGTGCGATAGTCGCGAGAACTTGTCTCTGAGCTGTTTTTGTATATGCTGGCATGTTTTATTCCTCCGTTATACGACGGATGTCGTAAGGTTGGATTTGACGATTTCTACATCGATTTTGTCGCCAATGCTACTGACGCGCATACCGACCTTGGCCTTGACCGTTCCGCCAGCCAGCTGTGAGTTCGGATTCAACGCAGCATCACATCTAACCGTGAAACCGTTGTCTACTTTTGAACCGTCAGCCGCAAAGAGCTGGAATAGAGCGCCAGCGTCGCGTAGCGGAGCCAGGATTGCGATTAACCGAGCCGATATGGCGCTGAAAATCGTATTACGTCCATCGAGCGGGCTGAACACCAAGTCCTCAAGGGATACAGCGGCAGCCAGTACAACCTGGTTGACGACGTCCTGTGCGGTGTAGTAACGGAAGTTGGATGTGTCTGCCGAGCATGAACGGGCACCATAAATACGAATCGTATTTTGGATGATTCTAATTGCGTTGACGGAGCCGTCATCAAGTATGTCGCCATTTGCGCGACCGATGTCTTCGACTACGCCGGTAACAAATCTGGCAACCGAAACGAGACCGGCGGCCGGCAAATGTGCACCAGTCTGATTGATGGCCACTGCTCGTTTTGCGGCTACATATCCGTCTGGCGGAATAACCCGTGAGACGCCGTCAACGGTCGTTGGTACTTCAATCCATGGATAGAACATCGCTGCGTGCTCGGCGTTGGCGACTGCCTGTACGGCGAGAGCGGATGCCAGTATCGCGGACTGTGATGCCGCCTGCACGCCGTGCAAAATGGCTATTCTACTGAAGTCATTGGCGTGCTGAACAAGTGCCGCTATCATCGCTGCGGACTCTAGTTCCGGACACGCCACAGCGCCGGAACCGAGGCTGTCGAGGAAAACCGTTAGACCGGTTAGCAAGGCGGCAGGGATGCCGGCGGCGTCTTCATCTGCCGCGACCGTCCCTATCAGCACCGCGTACAGGGCTGTGGCGGCGAGGACGATAGGTCTTGTCCCGTCGTCGAGAACTACGCTAGCGATTACTAGCTTGGAGGCGATAGCGCTTGAATTGATTCGGCCAACGGCCTGAGTGACGGTAGTGACCGACCCTGTCGTATAAACGAGTACGGCATTGTTAAGGATGTTGACTATGAACGTGCCTGCCGCCGGATGAGTCACGCTTACGGTGATGTCGCTCGCGAAAACGCCAGGACCATTGGCCGTGACTCTCATTACTTCAACTGCCGCATTCATGAGTGCGTGTTTCCCTGTTGTCGCACTCGCTCCGACAACACGACCGATGTAACACTGCGTGCCACCCTCTTCGAAGAATGTTTCAACAGTTGGGTGCAGATTGGCGCCTGATTTGAAGCCGCCGAATCGTGCAACGAAATCGGCCAAGCTTGTTACAAGTACGGCCGCATTTGATGGGCCCATCGAGGCTGAACCGAGGAAGAACGCCTGCGAATTTTGCCGCGTCGTCGCCGCAGACGGGCCTGTTCTTACCGCTGTTGTTATTGATAATCCGGGCATTGGAAACTCCTGTTGCTTGTTTTTCGGGGGATTCTTTCCCGTCTGACTACGTCTATTGTACTGATGTTAGACACTTCCCTAGTGCAACTGTTAGAAAAAATTGCCGTCAAGAGATTTATCACTATATATTACGGAGCGGTCAGTGTTGGCAGTGCCTCGTCGGCGCCGGATGTTTGTATTGTCAAAATTGTCTCAGCCAATGTTCCGATAATCTCACGCATGACAACCTCGTCCATGCTCAGGGTGTACGAGACGTATGCGCCGCTTAGGTACCGGTCCCCCTTTACAAGGGTCAGGTCGGAGAATTCCTCTCGCATGCCTGATTCGTCAATCACCAGCCTGAACGATTCACGGCTATTTTCGTCATATGCCCTTAGGCATGGGTAGTCGAGTAGCGCCGAACGGACCACAGTCGTCAGTCTGTCTCTCATGATTGTAGTCTCTTCCGCGCCGTCGGCTTTGGCCCATATATAGGTCCGCATGGAGTATTCGACCCTATAAAGGGGATTGCTCATGTCGTAGCCGATTCTTTCAAGTTTATTCGTTGAAACAACGATAGTTATAATTGTCGGCCAATGGTCGAGTACCAGCGGCTCGTATACTACGAATTTTGTAGGAGTGGGCAAAATGGCGTCATCCACTTCCCAGCCGTTCCTGTAAGAAACGAGCCTCGTGGGTAGGTCGTTCTTCAGGTAATCGTTTACGTACGCTTTTGCAAATTGCGCGCCATTCATCAGTTCCATCAGATAGCTCCGTGGACTATGTACTTTTTGCATTTCTCAGCCAGGTCGCGCTCGAATCCGGCTGGCGTAAAAACTATTTGACGCTTCGGCATATTAATCGTGCCGTATTGGTGAAATTTTGCGTACTTAACGTCGGTGCCGTAAGTCGCTCGTTGTTTTTCAATGACATTTGCCCCCGACGAGTTTAGGTCCACCAGACTCCTGAACAGAGTTCCCGTATTAATCATTGCCGGTGCGCCGGGGTAGTGAACAACTTTCCATGCGTGCGTTCTTGGGGACAGTGGCCTCCAGCCGCCGGAGGGCAGACCATTGGCCGTGAAATTCTCAGCGTTTGCTAATTGTAGACGTTCTTTCGCATATAGGAACAGCGGCCGAAAATCTTCCATCCGGTCCCTGACGTCATCTAGCTTATCAATGACGTCGTCGATATCTATTTTAACGCGGACCCTAACCCCGCCCCCGGCGCTCACTAGATTCTCACCCGCCTATACCTTCTTACTGCCGATAATTCTTTTTCCATAAAACCCGTTTCAAGTGGCGCCACTTCTCTCGTTGTCAAGTCCTTTAGGCCGACCACGTCGTCGTGCATATTCTGCATTTCCCTGGTCGCCGCGCGCAAAATCATTAATTTGAACATTGGAATTCCGCCACCGATTAAGCCTGCCGTGTACGTGATAGTAACTACGTCGCGAGCGTAACCATAAAAATAATCGATACCGTATGACAGCTGCTGGTAATCCACCTCATTCACGAGGGTCCGAATCGGGCCATTGATTGGTTTCACGGTGACCCCCTCTATCGAGATGACCGGAGTGTTATTGAGATATATCGTTTGCGGAGGCGTTGACCATGAGACCGCACCCACTGGAGAGTTGTCGCTATTCTGGTAGTCCGTACTGCCAACCGACAAAAAGGAAGAAGTCGGCATGCCGGTGTACCCAGAATCTATAGTGTGTGACTCCACGAACTCCGTAGATTCCAGCGGTCTTCTCAGGTAAGCCTCTAGTTCACTTTGAAGGCCAGCGATGACCATGTCCGCGGCGTCCTGTTGTCGTAGCGAAAACGTAACATCCATATAGCTAACTAGGTCGGCGCGTGTTACCAACATCGCTTACTTCTTTTTTCTTGTTCGTTTTGCCGGCGCGGCGGCCGCTTTCCGTGCCTTCGTCTTGGCTTTACGGGCTTTGGCGGCTTTATTCTTTTTAGTGACAGATGCCCTTTTCGCCTTCGCTGCCTTCTTATCAAAATTGAGCTTCTCTAACCCCTTCTGTTCACGCGTCTCCACCAAGCGACCCTTGGAGTCTCTGCCGAGTCTGCTTCTTGACTTTCTCGGGTCTCGGTCATTGCCGAAAAGCGCGAGCTGGCGGGCAACCTTTCTGTCTGAAAAGTTGTCTGATATTGATTTACGGATGCGCTTTAACTCGGCAGTTTTCCGTTGACTTAAACTGCCAGCCTTCTTCATTTCTCGCTTTAGACCGCGCTCCTTGGTCAGCAATGAATCGGCCAATTCTGGCATCCCCGGCGAATATCTGACTGTGGGCATAATGGTCCTTTATCTATTCAATGAAAATTATTTAGCGGCTGATTTTCGTGCAGCATAGGCCTTGCGACGACGCAGGTTTTTTGCATCTACTTGACGCTTCTTTGCTGCCGCGGCAGCTTTTGAGCCAGCTTTGGGCTTGGCCTTGCTGCGTCCGGCTTTTAGTAGCTCTGCATTCGTCATACGGGCAATCTCTTCCCGTGTTCGGCCGGTTTTCAAAAGCCGCTTTGCTTCCAGTTCTGCGGCTCGCGCTCTGGAGCCCCCGATTAAATCTCTTCCCTTGAATCTAACGCCACCAATCTTTTTTGACTTTCTTGTGTCGGAATATCCTTTTCTTCGGACGGATTCCCGTGCGTATTCCCTTAGATTCGCCCTGTTTCCAAATCCGGCCTTTATTGCCGCATCTATATCCTTCAGACGTCCTGTATCGGTGCGGTTTAATTTTCCGAGTTTTTTACGCTGTTTTACCAAGCGCTGCTGTTGGCGCAGCAAGTTATCCGCATCATCAGTTATATCTGGCCCGTATCTGAGCTGTGGCATGGTGTATCTCCGGCGTCGTCGCTAGATAAATAGTACCACTTAACGGTCCGCGTTCGGCGGCCGTTCTATCACCAAACCTCTATCTATCGTCCCGGGCGGCGCCTCGATGGGCACCCACGCGCGAGAGTAATTGTGCTGGTCTAGCTTCTTAATCTTAAACAAACTGCCCTCAATCATCAGTTCTAATTCGTCAATCTTCATGCACAGCAGGGAGTTAAAGTCGTCTCTCCCGTAGCGTCTCGACCTGTGTAAATCCCTGATTATTCGCGACATAGGTTTAGCCACGACACTACCTCTCCCGCGATTTAACTGAAGGTGCATCATCATCGCCTCAAGGGAATCAACATCATGCCGTACTATCGGAATGGTCGCTCCAACGACGGAGATTATCTGCTTTACCGTGGTCGCCAACTTATACCGCTCAGAGCCGTCAATTATCTCGCCCGTGCTACTGCGAACATGGATGGGCTCGATGAACCCATACAGAGTGAGTGACGATGACAGAACCAGCAAATCCGGGCGAAGAATGTGTGTTGCTTTCCACTCCGGAACCTTAAGCTCCGTGAAGTTCACATACTCTATTTCGAGTTTACTACTTATCATCTTTGGCCTCCGTTAATGCCCGAATCGTGTGTGCCCTCGTTTTAGGTCCGATGGGTGTCGGGGAATTCACATCTATTTCATTCAACACCAAACACCTAATCAACCAAGGTAGCGGGTAGGCGTGCGGGTCGGACGCGTACTTCTGACGAAACTTCGCAACGAAAACCCTCGCGTCACTTTGGCGTCTTTCCCCGACAAGGTAGTCGTCGATGAATGACGAGGCACCATCAAAACCAAACGCTGCATATTTCGCTATCAACTTCTCAACATCGAATTCCGGCCACCAACGACGCTGTGCATCGATTTGGGGAAAACAATGAACGAGTCTGTCGTAGAATTCCGGCTCCGTCGCTATCACATCACCAATCCGACGAATAGCAACACTATGCAACGGAATTCCAACACGGGTATTGGAGCCGGTCTGGACTGCGAGGTCATAATATTCGCAGTAATTAGCTTTGCATTCTTCAATGACATATTTAAAAACGTCTGGAGTGTTAAAATCGTAAATTATTTTACCAAACTTCAAAGGCACACCGCGCTTCAGTCTGTACGGGGTGGCGATGTAGGGCTCAACTAATTTCTGAGAAATCGAACGGAACCTCACCATACTTTCGGATGCCCTGACCCCAGTTAGAAAGCACACGCTCCCCCTTTTCCCCTGCATCACGTAATGGTCGACGGGTTCTGGTAGAGACTTGGTGTAATCTAAACCAAAATGCTCAGCCCTTATCGCCCACGGCGGAATCTCTCGCACCAGACGTCCCTCTTGGCGACGAAGCTCGGACCAGAGGAGGGTAGTTTGTCGCTTGCCAAGCACCCAAATTTCCGCGGGGTATGGGAGGCAGTACCATTGCATGTCGACCCAATCATAATTTCTAACTTTTTCAAGGTGTTCAAGAACTGTCGGGGACAACATTTCCTCGTCCCTCAGAAAAACTTTTACCGGCCCGAGACCGCGTTCTTCATGAACTTCTTTAGCAAGATACAATACGGCAGTCGAGTCCTTTCCTCCACTGTAGGCCACATGGACCGAATCAAAAGTGTCGTAAATGTGGCGGATTCTTTTTCTGGCAGCGTCTACGCAGGATAAATTGGGAAGGAAAAGCCGCTGTCTCGTCATCTGGTCAGTCTACAATATTTTGTTGTTCTTGCTAAGGTTGTCAAAAGCCCAAAGCGGTTGCAGGTTTGTATAGTGACAAGCAATTGCGAGCTGCGCTGGGTCTTCTAAATCGAATGAAGCCAGCGGCAGAACGTGGTCAATGTGCCAGAGACCATGATTTGCCCAAGTTTGCCCCTTTGTAAATAGGCCTTCAAAATAAACTAGCAGTTCGTCAATCGTGCACCCTAATAATTTTACGGCAGAACCTTTCCTGCTTTTGTTTTTGATTGCGCTGCGAAGGCGGTTCCGCAACAGCGTCTTTAGCTTGAATGAGGGGTCTCTGGCGTATCGGTGGCGGTTATATCCAATTGCTTTAGCCTTTGCTCCTGGAAGCGCCCGATTTTTTGCTGACCTATCTCTTAATAGCGCTCGATTAGCAGCGCGATGTTTTGCTGATTTTTTCTTCAAGAGCGTAGTATTTTTGGCCCTATATTCACAATCATATTTTGTTTGTTTAGCCTTTGCTCCTGGAAGCGCCCGACTCCTTGCCGCCCTAGCTCTAAATAATACCGGATTGGCGGCGTATAGTTCGCGCTTATGCTTGGCGTCCGCAGCTTTGTACTCGGGTCGCGCGCGACGTTTACGGTCGTACTTCCGCTTCTTTTCCTTCCTCTCCTCGTCAGTCATATCTGCTTCTACCCTCGGCTTTCCATTTATGATAGAAGTCGCGCATTCGGGCATTGATGGCTTTTTTGCATTTGTCGCATGTTGGTTCGCCGCGTCGTTGGTGCCTACGAGCTGCTGAATACGTCCCACAGGGCTTTAGTGTTGATTTCTTCATATCTATATCTTACCACACGCGCTAGTCGGGGATAGTAACTAAACTTCAGTGTGCTCCCCGATGAAGTTAACTAATCTCTCTGCCGTGGTGTTGCCGTCAATTGATGGATTAGCGCGAAGCCATCTTACAAAAGAATACCAACGAGCCTGCTGAAGAACGTCGTCAAATACGATGGTGTATTGAACGGCGGCTCTTGGTGCTGCGCCGGGTATAGCGACTGTTGAGCCGCGTATTGCGATGTCATTTTGGTCTGCGTCGCTCGGTGCTCTTAGATAATTTTCGCCGTCTTCGTTTCGGCCGACCAGTCTCGCCAATTGTCCCTCTAGTTCGCTTACGTTAAGCGCGCCATCCACCATTACCGGCGCAGTAAATCCCTTTTCGGAAACAGAAGTAATGGAGTCATTAATCAACTCGGTATTTTGGTAGGACGCGATTTCAAATTCGTCCCACCCCAAATCATCGAACAGCTCCGGGTATATTTCATTAACATCCAGAATCATGGTCATCAGAAAGTCGGGGTCCGTGTACCCAAGTTCGCTTGTTCGGTTATCTGCCAGCGCAAAAGCCACTGAACGTTTCACGTCGCCATCCAGATACAGCACGGCGATTTTATCCCAACCTAATTCCCTGGCGGCTTCGAGTTGGTGGTTCCCGGCTATGACGGTCGATGTCCCGTCCTCGTTGTGTCGGGCGACTATTGGTTTTAGTTGTCCGAATTCTCTGTACGACGCTACGATTGCATCGATATTCCCGACGTGTGGATTGTTCTCCAGCGGCGTGAGGGTGTTTATGTCAGTGGCCAAAGCCTTGAGCGACTTGTGAATTTTGTTTGTCATACCTGCACCCGAACATTCGCATTCAAAGTTCTCATCGCGTCCATGGATGCGCGTATGGAAAGTAGTGCTTCGCGCTTCGCCTTCATCATGGCCTCAGCGACCTTGAATTCAAAGTGTGGTGCGTCCATCTTGTAATCGGCCCACGCCTCTCTTTCTTTGATGGACCCCTTTGCCGAGAGATATTCTTTAGCCCAGTGATTTTTATAAAGAGATTCTTTTTTGGCGGCGTCAACAGCCAGGTTCTCAAACATCTCTGTTTCTGCTTCAAGTCTGTCCACAAAACGAAGCAATTCCTGCTCGATTTCAACTTGACTGATTGGCGCACTTCTCACTTATTGCCACCTTCCGCTTTTGGGGTCGTCTCGGGCTGTCCGCGTACACCGGTAACGGTGTCCGTCAGCAACCCCCAATCTACCTTATCTAGACCCGATAGATTCACTTCTGGCCACTTGAAATGAGGTTCACCAATAGCCGTAAGCACCATTTCCTCAAGTATCCACGCGTCGCATTTATCGTCAGCGCCAGGGTTGTTCCATATTATTCCGGTTCTTGCGGATACCGCGGAAACGACTTCATTCTTGGACGCGTTACCTTTACCCGTGGCGAACTTGGCTCGACAAGTGGGCGGGATTTCGATGAATAAGCGCTCGTCCCGTTGCAGGGCAACCCTGACGACACCGCCGAGCTCGCCTATCGAAAATGCCTGACCGCTACGAGAAGCGAAAGAGTACCCCTCGATTGCCACGACATCGATGCAGTTTGCGTGGACGATGTCGATAATCGCCTCGGAAATCTCTATCAGCCTGGCTACGCCGCGTTGAGCAGACCGTATCACCCCTGTATCCCCGTTGTGGCAATAGCCCGTCGACGTTAGGGACAAATCGAGCCCCAATATGTTCATAGACCCAGATACTAGCCCAGAAAGCAAGAACCCGCCGGACCCCTGATGGTCGGGCGGGTTCATCTGCCGTGGTTCATGACCACTCGACTTTGACCACCCGCCTTTCTATTTCAACGTGATTTTTACGCAGCCCGCCTAATGCTATTTCTGTGGCGATATTCAATTAGATACATCGAATTCTTGCCATGATTACACCCAGCGCATGCCCCAGCGAGATTCCCAACCGACCAGCGACCACCTTTGCAGACGGGGATAATGTGCTCGATGTGAACTGATGGCGCGGAATTACAGATGTAGCAGGGCTTCGATTTCATGGCCCTGAGCTCTTTGTCGGTTACGACGAACATGCCGCCTCCCAACTTACGGGCGCGACGACGCTGTGTTATCGCCAGCGCTTTTTCGGGGGGAGCCGGCCGGCGCTCATGCCCCATCGCCGCTATTTCTTCATGATTTACGGCGTAATTTCTGCGCTCCGTTGCCCTCTTCCTCTCGGGACCCGAGGCGCGCCATACGCGCTTCTGGGCTAGCAGTCTTTTCTTGTTTTCCTGGTTGTATCGACGGTGATAGGCCGCTACCCCATGGGGGCTCACGGTCCTCCGTTTTTGCGGCATTATCTAGGATATACCCTATAAATTATGAACCGATAAATAAAGTTGTTTAGTTAAAGAAATATGAGAGGTACACTTATTTATCTGCGTCTATAACCCCGACATTATTCACTGATATATCAGACAAAAATGCCACGGAAGCCGTTAGGCTTGTTCTATGAAACAGCAAGCACGGGTCGTAACGTTGCCGGATGGGGACCGCATTTTGGTCATCGACTCCGTGATTCCCGACGATGCCCCAGATGCAATCCGCGAAGGTTTGGCGCGCCGCGCCATCGTCAATGGTGGCGGTCGCTGCCCGTGTGGGGCGTCCCCTTCTATGCCAAACAGGGCACAGCGACGAAAACTCAAGGGAAAAGTATTTGACAGGACCGTCGAACACGAAGACGACTGTCCCGCGATGACCTCAACTCTGGCTCCGGCCATCAAAGCGTGGGAGGCCGATAGGGCCGAGTAAGACTATTTTTCCCAGCCGTGTTTAGCAAGACCTAAATCAAATGCCAACTGAGGCCAGTTCCCAATCCTGACATGACAGGGCCGACAGACCGCAAGCACATTCTCCGGGTCCAGAATCGAACCCCCCTGAGAGCGGCGGACTATTTCGTGAACGTCCCTGCTCAGGTGGTTGCTGTATGTGGTTTTTCCGTCGTGGATAGCGAAAACCTTACAGGCCTGGCACAGCGGGCGTTCTAAGAGAATTTTGGCTACGAAAGGACGGCGTTCCTCATATAGCGTCTCCATTTTTTCGCTTCTTCGACGAATAGGGGAGCGCTTGAGATATTTCTTTGGTTTCGGAGCCACGACGTACCGCCCATGATATTTAGATTGAGTCAGAGGTGATGTCGTCAAAACACCACTTATCGTCAAGTGTAGCCCATAGCGCGCGGTCTATCCCTGTGTCTTCTAGGTCGTATTCGCGCATTAGGGAGCGATGTCTATTTATGCCCTTTTTCAAAAAGTCAACCTCGGCCCATCCGTCCGACGTACCCACTATTCCCGTCTCGACCATTTGCATTACTTCATCTAGTCGTTTATCGACATGGAACTTAAACCGCTTAATTTTTAGCGACCTATTGTCGTAGGCCTTTTTCGCTTCACGAACGACACCCACTCCCGACGGACCGAGTGCGCCGTATCTCACGTCGTCGGCTGCGGCATCATCTTCGATGTCGGCCATCTGTGCGTCGAGATTATCGGACAGCATAACGAGAGCGGTTTTCCATCGCTCCCAATTCTCCTCTTTTAGCAAATCTTGTTTTTGCGAAGGAGCAATTTTGTTCTTTACGTCTTCGGCTACCATTCTTGCAAAAGCATCATCGTTAATCATTTTACACCCTTATTCCATATTGGACAAATTTTTTTATAGCTACAAAACATGCAAAGACCAGATTTGATAGGCGGAAATACCCCGGTTCTGCATGCGTCATCAATATCTGATTTTGCTTGCTGAATCATTTCCACTGTCTGTTTGAGATTATCAACGCTCACCTTTTTTTCTAATTTCACTCCGTCTTTGAGATAGAGCAATTCAATTTTATCGACAGACCCCACCTCCAATGACTGAAGAAGTTCTGCGTAAATTAATAACTGCTTGAACTTTTCCTCAACGTCATATTTCGGAGTTTTGCCAGTCTTATAATCGCTCACAACCAGCATCGTCGTGCCTTCGGAATAGCTGTATCTGTCGATAAAACCCTTCATTCGCACGCCACCGACGAAACCGTTTAGTTCGTATTCGAGACCCTCTGGGTGGGTGTCTACGGGATTTTCGATTTTCCAAAGGTTCTCGATACATGACCACGCGCGCTCCATAAATTTGACCAGACTGTCACCATGCGTAATCGTGGACTCTGCCTTTTCTTTCCATTCCTCATTCCAGATTTGGCGCGCGATAACCTTGCACGCATCGATAGTCCGTAACTCTGGTGCCAGTTTGTACATTTCCTCAAGCACGTCATGTACGAAATTACCTAATACCGCCCAATGGTTTGATGGGTCTGGCAGTTTGTCTATCTTGTTGTATTTGAACTTAAGTGGACATTGCCTGAATGTAGATATCGAGCTTGGTGATAAATATTCAGGTGCCTTAATTTCACTCACTCGCCTGGACCCATTTGCCACCAAGGGACAAGCGCGTTGCTTCCCCTATGAGTTTGTCTAGCGCATCAATGGTGACCGTTTCTTTTTTGGGCTTCGGCTTGCCGTCACTGTACGTCTTCCAGTATTCGCCGAGTTCAGTCTTGCCCTCTGGCGTTAGGGTCGCCGTTAAGCCGGAAAACTGTTCCCACTTTTCCGAAATATCATGAGGCACGGCAACGGCTGGGGCTGGCGGTATGTAATTATTCATTGCGTCCTCGATGTCCAGGGCGTCTGCGGTTCTTGCTAAATACAGACCGACACCAAGTTGCTGAGCGGCCTTCTTCAGACCATCTGATACAGCTCCCTTGAAGTCATTACCCAAATCTAGGGTTTTACCCGAATTCTTAATGCGCTTTACGGACGAACCGCCAACACCGTGCTTCTCGACGATTACATCACCGAAGCGCGCACTAAGCGCGACATGAGAGATAATTTCGTCTACGTCCGTCTCGTCGCGCCCGACTGAAACAACTTTCATCGACCAACCGTCAACCCCGAGAACCATATTGAGTCGAGCGATGACTTCACTGATTGGTATGTAGATAATTTCTACACCGCCCTTGTTGATGGCTCTTTCCATCTCGACAGGGAATGGCGCGGCAAGCTGTATGGCTAGGTCGCGTGCTACCGTGGCCGGTGAGGGTGGGGCCTGTGGGGCCCCTGTGGTGACTTTCGTATCGGTTTTCATTCGTTGTTGCCCTTTCTGACAATAATGCTGATTTTTAGTTGACCTGTTTCGCAGTAGCTATCTGCGTTGATTCCGATTTTGTCAAGTTCCTTAGTCCGCCAGTAATCGCAGTGAGCATAATCCAGTAACTGCAATGCGATTTCCTCGGGGGTATTGAGTATTTCCCCCGTCTCTTTGTCGATAGACATGCGCATCAACTTACTAACCACCGACGTGGCTAGCGCTTTGTGCTGCCAGGCCTTTCGGTCGTAAGAACCTTTCTTCTCAATGACCGCTCCGTTGTCCAGCGAAACCAATTCCTCTGAGCCCATGACACCGGCGACAGCAAATGACATTTCGTCGTAGATTACGGACAGGTCGCGCTTTGCCAAATTAAATTGGAGTAAGGCATTGCTGAGTTCGGCTATTTCCGGACCGGAGTCGATGTAGGTTGTCATCTCGCGACCTAAATCCAGGATGTATTTGCGTAGTTCAGATATTCGTTCAATAGACATGAGCTAATAGGTCCTAACAGTAAATAGCGGGTTTGCTATTAGACGACTATAGTCGCTCGTTTTCTCTGTGGCAACCCCAGCCCAGTTAAATATGCAAAAGCACTTGCGACAGAGTCCACTTGGTCATCATGGTCGCAGGCCTCAGGAAATGACGAAAGTTCGTCCAACCAATCCGTAAGCCATATTCCTCTAACCACGCGAACATTGCCATTAGCGACCGCGGCGGCAAATGGCCTGGCGCGAGTGACCTTGTCCCCCGTGGAGCGCATCGCCATAAAATCAAACCCTGGCAAAACGTAACGCGCGTATTGGTCCATCAGGGCCTTCCCGCTTGAGCCCGGCTCCTGCTCCATTCTAATAGGAACTCCGCGCCCGTCTTCATGGGCGGTCTGGGCGATGATTTGCTCGACACGCTCACCACGGTGACGAAAACGCTTCACATCTAGTACATAGGCTACACCTTGGTCAAAGAGCATTAAGGTTCCAACGGTGTAGTCAGGGTTGGGGGTGGAGTGGTTCGGCTCCGTCGCCGCCAAGTCCCAAAAACGCACAGCCCTAGCGGAACTGGTTATTTGCGGTATTTCGCTGGTTTCGAGCAAAATAATAGATGTCCTATCTATCAACGTTCCAAGAGTCGTGCTCCACCAGTCGCCATCTTCAAGCCGTCGTCGCTCTATCGGGTCAAGTTCCTGAAGGGCCTGTCTGTAGGAGACTGCGTCGATGCCGGGGTTGTCGGTCAGCTTTGCCGGCACGAATATCCGCCCCGCTGCCTTTCCTTCGACAATGAATCTCTGCCTAACCCAATTAGGAGCGGGGTTGGACGCCGCGCGCATCCGTAGTGGGACGTTGGACAGTGGGCCTGTTGGCGGCCGGCGCAAACGAGAGAACAAATACCTATAGTCGGATTCTCGGATTTCTGTAACTTCATCCATCCCAATGTATTGAAATTCTGAGTTTCCAGTCCAGACAACACGCCCATTGTGCCTGGTCAGAAAGGTGTGATGAGGGGGGACGGTAAGGCAGTGAACGGTGCCTTTGTAATGTTTGGGGACTATTGGCCGTCCATCGCCAAAGGTAATCATTCTGTCCTGGTCCGCCGTTTCAAGCAAAAACACATGGAACGCTAGGACGTCGTGTTCTTTTCCGTCAGGCGTAGTGGTGTGGTCCTGGCGCTCGTTGAGAGTGGCTCTAAAGCCACAGTGTTGCGCAAGTCTCATCACCCCGTCCGCCAACTCACGCGAAACAGTCACGTAATGACCGCTTGTTTCAGTGCGCCACGTCCCATCGCCTTCAACTAGCGATTGCAAAAGAAGTCGGGCATATTTCGTTTTCCAAGTAAAAACTTCATCGGGAATGCGTTTGTGATAAGCGCCCTTACCGGTGTGTTCATTTAGCCAGTTGGCGAGTTTCGTATTTGTGAATACAAGATTTCTGGGTTCGTCTCTGACATAAGCGCCAGAACGTTCAAGCAAAAGCCTCAGGGCATCTTTATGTACCCTGCTGTGCCCGTCGTGTAGTGAAATATTCATGGTTCCCTTATTTGTGCACCCCTCTGCAATATACCACCCGAGAAATGTGGCCCAGTCTTCTGCCGCAAAAACGACATCAGAACTGTTCTGTCTCCCCCGCATTAACCTCGGAAACAAAGCACCCCCGGGGTCGCCGCCGCCGACGAAATGACCCGCTTGCGGAAATTTTGCCACTATCGGTAATTCATCCGTTCTATATTTGCGAAGTTTCTTTACCCTCTGCGTTGAAACCCACCATGTGTGGTCTGCGGTCACGGCAAACGAAACATCCGAGCCTTCTCTCGGACTATAGATTGGCCCGTCGTGGTCATAGACCCAGGTGTGGGTTGCCGGTTGATAATCCCATTCTCGTGTTTCTGGATTCATGGAAGCGACCAATTCACCAACTTCGATATCTTCTATTTTCTTCCATCCAGAAGTAGCTAAAACCTCTGTTCCCTTTATGCAGGGGCCTTTGTATCGCAGATAGTCATCTTTATTATTAAGGTAACCGAACGTTACGCGAGCACCAGATGGGAATGTGGCGATGAAACTATTGTTGTTCCAGTGGACCTCCTCATGCGCCGAAACCCACATCCGGAAGCGGTCCATAAGTGCGCCGGGAAGCGAAAGGTCGGCGAATGTTCTACGGAAAAGAATGGCCGAATAATTTGGCACATCAACATACTGCAACGCCGCCATTAAAAGTGCCGAACTTTTCCCACCTCCGGCACTTCCTCCATATAGAGCCTCAATCGAGTTGGTTCGCAGGAAGACCCGTTGATTTATCGAGGCAGTTTCGGGGCAGTACAGCGCCGGTTTGGGGGTGAGGTATTCGAGTACCTCCTGCCAGTTCTGCTCCATTAACTCATCCTAGTTCACAATAGGTAATGTATAATGATACCAAAGTGCGCTAATGTAAATCCGTGCCTACTTTTACAGCCAGACTCAAAACCCGAATGGCCAGAATCAGGGCGGCATTTAAGCGCCAAACTGTCGCCTACGGGCTGCTAACTTCATTTATACTGTTTACCAGTGTTGGTACGGGTTTGATATTCGTCCCAGCCGGTTTTATCGTGGCAGGAATCTCGTGTGGTGTTTTTGGCTTCCTATTGGGTCTTGAGTAAATATGGCATGGAATCAATCGAGCAACAAATCGCTCAATAACGCGAGTGGCAAATCACTTGGCCCTGGCATGCCCGTCGCCAACAACCCGTCCTTTGTGGGCAAGCCCTACAGGGATAATTGGGACATCGAACGAGCCTATAAAGAGGGCATGCAGAAGGTCACGTGGGTTAATAGGTGTGTTGACGCGATTGCCGGAAACCAGGCGCGACTTCCTGTCATGCTACGAAAGGACAACTCCCCAGACGGTGAGATTGTTACCGGCAGGGAAGCTAAACGCTCAAATATTCTGGAGATTCTAAATACCAAGGCGAACATGGGGGAAAATTCTTTCATTTTTCGCTACAGACTGTCCGCACAACTGCTTCTTGGCACCCGTGGCGTTTTCATTGAGAAAATCCGCGGCAGGGACGGTGGGGTTATCGCGTTGAGCCTATTGCCGCCACAGCACACCGCTCCGATACCGCACCCAAAAACGTTTGTTTCGGGATATGAAGTCGCAATGCCCAATGGAGATAAAATCATCCTGCCACCACGGGATGTCGTTTGGGTAAGGCGCCCACACCCACTCGACCCGTATCTATCCCTAACACCCCTTGAATCATGCGGAATTGCCATAGAAATCGAGAATTTGGCGAAAATCTACAACCGCAACTATCTTCTGAACGACGGAAGACCAGGCGGTTTGTTGGTTGTCCGTGGGGAAATGGAAGAGCCGGATAAAGAGGAGTTGCGCAATAGATTCCGCGGCAATATCTCCAGAACCGGCCACACGACGGTCATTGCGTCTGATGATGGTGTTGATTACATAGACACGTCAGCATCCCCCCGTGACGCCGCGTATGTCCAAATGCGTCAATTAACAAAAGAGGAGATACTCGCATCTTTCGGCGTGCCGGAGTCGGTAATTGGAAACGCAAGCGGCCGTACGTTCTCGAACGCCGCGGAGGAAATACGGGTGTTCTGGATGGAGACAATGTTGCCCCACCTCGAACCGCTTGCTCGGGCACTTGACGAGCTAGACGATGAGAATTATATAGATTTCGATTTAACTGAAGTTCCAATTTTGATGCTCTACAAGCAAGAGAGAGAACGATATTTGCTCCAGGAGTTTCAAACCGGCCTGATTAGCAATAACGAATACAGGCTTGGTTCTGGCAGAAAAGAGACCGATGCCGATTTGGCGGATTCGCTGCTCATGAATCCAAACCTGATACCAATTGCAAATACCAAAAAGAAAATGGACGTAGTTCCAACGGCGGAGATGGGCGGTGTACCACCAGGGGCGCCACCAGGAGCGCCACCAGGAGCGCCACCAGAAGCACCACCTGGATTGCCGCCAGAGGCACCAGTCGACCCGAATACCATGCAGGGCGCCCTTGCGGCCGAAGGAGCACCTCCTGCTGGCGATTTGGCTCAGGCGCTTCCAGGGGATGCAGCACCAGCGAATACCGCAGCGCCGATTCCAGCCGGTGCCACCAGCGCGCAGACGGGTGGAATAATGCACAAATCGGACACATTTGCCAAAGAAACAACGGCAATTGGACGATGGGAAGAAATCTTGGCGCGGAGTCTGGAGCGCGTCGTCGAGCGTCAGCAGAGGGTCGTGTTAGAAAAAATATCGGGTGCAAAGTCTAAGAAATCCCTATTTGCAGGAACCCTCGACGCTGAATACATTTTGAACTCCGATTTATGGAATAGACAAATGGACGAGGACATTCGTCCGGTCATATCGGCAATCATTCAGGAGTCGATGAATCTGTCCGCGGAATCAACCGAAACCAAGACGGCAGAGGATGGCATCTCCACCAAGGCCCAAGAAGACATACGGGTACAAGTCGATTCACAAATGGACCGCATAAAGCAGTTAAACACAAGCAATCAATCGGCGATTTCCAATATGATGCTCAATTCATTTAATATATTTGACTTGGAGGAGCGGGCGTCGGCTTTCAAGTCCTCGGTTAACGGACTATATGTAGGCATTTTGTCTCAGCAGCAGCAAGATGTAAGCGAAGAAGAGACGCGCAGGGCGTGGGCGTTCGGAAAAGGCAATTTGTAATTTCAGTAAACCACGATAAATAGTTTCGCTAAACTATCGTAATAAACAGCAATACCTGCGCTGCGAACCGGTTCTCTCGTTTATTCTAGAAGATGGCGACGAGGAGAAAAATGCCCGCTACAGACTTCCCAGACATACACTATAAATCCAACTCGGGTCCGATTAATTTCGATACCGCGAAGGGAATTGTTGAATGTTTCGTTGCCGGCATTGGCAACAAGGACTCTGTCGGGGACGTTTGCGTGTCGGGAGCGTTCACAAAGAGCCTGCAACGTCGGAAACCTCGCGTGGTTTGGGGTCACGTCTGGAATGAACCAATTGGCAAAGTTTTAGAAATATATGAAGTCCCAGCGAATGATGCGCGTTTGCCAGCAAAAATGCGAGTTGCTGGGGTCGGAGGGCTGTACGCAAAGGTTCAGTTTAATCTCGGTTCCGAGAGGGGTCGTGAAGCATTTGCAAACGTTGCCTTTTTCGGCGAGGAACAAGAATGGTCTATTGGTTACAAAACGCTACGCTCGCAACAGGACCCAGTGCTCCAGGCGAATATGTTGTACGAGGTCGAACTCTATGAAGTAAGCCCTGTTCTCCACGGCGCAAACCAGATGACCGCAACAATATCGGTCAAGGACGACCAGACTGCAATAGAAATTGGTCACGCAGATTGCCCCGATGGAGCCTGTGACCTTGCTAAAGACGAATCCAGCGCCCCAGTCGAGGAAAAACATATTCCGGTTCAGGACAACACGTTTGACGCTGTAGCAATTAAAATTGGGAACGAATTATCGGCTCGTAGTGGTTCGATTATTAACGTAATCTCGTTGGAAAAAGCAGCGGTCGTGTTTACCCGTATGGCCGCGAACGGTGATGTCGTGACCTACAGGTGCGGCTATCACTTTGACGGTCTCACTTTTATGTTCGCTCGGCCAGAGCGTACTACGCCCGGGATAAATGTTCCAGCCGTTACGCCGGTAATACCAAGTGTCAGCCCTCAGCTACCGCCCGTGCCGGTAAGACCACAAATGCCCCTCGCCCCAGTAGTGGCGCCGGTCGTTGTTGTGGCGCCGGTGCAGGTAAACCGTGTCGCCCTGTCGGTGCCTACTGTTGTCAAGCCAGGGCCTATGGGCATGGAAACTGTTGTACTGCCGCAAATACGGTACGAGAACACCCCTAAGCCTATCGATATCGCGGCGGCTATCGAGCGGGTACGCAAACGTAATGGATATAAGTCGCTTTTTGATTTTGGCGAAGTAACGGAAACGGACTTTTTGGATAGTGTTGTTACGGGCAATAATCCGACCAGCATCCCCTACATCATTCCCGTTGCCATAAAAGATGCATACGCCGTTAAATCCCTGGTAGACCCTATTTTGGATTATTACAGAATTGAAGCCAGAGTGGAACCAGAGGGCATTGTCCTTTCGTCTGGAGTGACCAAAGACTTTGCGGATGCGGTATCTCTCGCCACCAAGGGACTCGGCAGAACAATTGGACGCGCGCTCTCTGCTGTCCGTCCGAACATCGGGGCAGGGAGGGTGGGTAGTCCAAACTTGCGTGGAGAACGCAAGCGTGGGCGTGGTTTCAACTTCGGAATGCCCGAGGGCGACACGAACCCAATGACGCGCGAAGACGGCAACAGAGACGGCACGGTATTCGACGGCATTCCCGGTTGGGAACAGCCAGACCCGACTCCCGGCGGTGCGGGCTCAATCGATAATCGTGAAGCGTCCGCCGCGCAGGAAGCTATTGCCGCGACATCTGGGAAACCGGATTCTGGGGCAATCAAAAAAGATGAAAAAAAGAAGCCGAAACTTTCATCAACTACTGACCCCGAACGTAAGCCAAGGGGTAATAACCTGTCGCGTGAATTTGGTGACATGACAGAGGAGGAGCACTCCCTCTACGGTCGTTACGATGAAGGGGGACGCGAGAGAAGAGATGCCGCCACCGGAAGAACCGCGCGCGACGATAATGCTGCGGACAAAAAGCGTGGCCAGCGTGATTCTGCCGCCCGCAGTGCTCGATTGCGTCAAGCGGAAGCCGCGGGGGACAGGGGAGACAGGGACGACGATGAGGCCAGCAGAATCAAACTCTCGTCGGGAAAAACCGATAGACGACATGCTGACCGTAGTGCGGAGATGGAACGGACCTTCCCAAATTCCGAGGAAAATAAAAAACGTCTCGCCCATGATGCCACTGCGGACACGTGGAGAAAAGATGGTTTCGGCTGGACCGAAATCCCTAGATACTCGGGAGATAAAAACAGGAGTCCAGATTATTTGCGTGGCAGAGAAATCGGATTCAATCAAGGGCGTTTGATGTGGGATGGCACTGGCGGACACAGAACGCGTCCCGAGAAATTTAACGAGAAACAAAAATCATCCATCCAGTACGCGGACTGGTACGAAAACCTACTCAATTCCGTCAGCAGGTTTGTTGACGCGCATAAGGGCGGAGATGATGTTGATGAGTGGAACGGCGTAGAGGCTGGCTTCAAAGAGGTAGTAATAACCAACGCTCCAGATACGTCTACGTGGCCATCGGACAGAGTCAAACGATTGGGCGATTTGATGGACAGGTATGACCCTAGTCTTAGGGGCAAAAACCCTAAGTCAACAGGAAAACTGTCCAGCGCGCATAACGCCGCAGGATTTAATGCTGGTATGGAATTTATTGCCCGAATTGGTGCTGGTCGAGAATTTAATAGAGAAAATAAGAAAAAGAAAAAGAATACGGCCAGACGGGCTAATTATCCATCCACGCAACCCAGATTATCTTCGGGCGCGGGCAAAGAGATTGACGCTCCAGAAGAAGAGGCAGACAGACCACCTTCGGGCAACATAGGGTCCGACTATCGCAGGTTCGACCTAGAAACAACCGATGGCGGACCGAACCTGCTTGACGGCATGCATGATGAAATTTCACGTAGTCCAAAACTCCGCAGTAAAATCATGGGCGAAATCGCGAGCATGCTTGGCGCTGCTGGCTTAACTGAAAAAAATGGTTACGACACATCACGTGCGTTTGATGTCTTGACAGGTTCCGAGAAAGACTTCGAAGACCACATCGACGCACTCTCTGACGCGCGAGCCGCACTGGGAAGTGGTTCCTACGGCATGTTGAAGGCCAGGCTGAAGGAGTACGAGAGTTCGGCTGAGCACATCAAGGCGCAAGACGCTGCTGACGGCAGACTGCTACGCCTGGAACAGAATGCTAAGGCAATCCGAGAACGCTTAACGGCCATAGACAGAGCCAAAACGCTTTCAGCCCAACGCGACGACGACGCGATGAACAGCGCCGACATCGGTCAGCTCGTACTTGGCAAAGAAGAAAACGCCCTATGGGACGCACGAAATGATTTGGCTAATAAATACAACGTCGATAAACCAGAGAAACTCTCGTCAGGGAAAGCCGACAAGGTTGCTGACACTCTTGAGAACCACGGCGATTGGGAAAAAACCGATGACGGGATAGAGATATACCCACAGGGCAAAGATGTCGCTTACCAAATAGGCAATGTGGGCAAGGGCAAATGGGCCGTTACGAGGCATTGGGATTTTGAGAGAAACGCTGGGCAGGACGCAAAGGAATACGAACACGACAAAATATTCGCAAGCGTTTCTGCTGCGAAAAAATGGGCTGATGCAGACTTCAGAAGAGGCGAGAATAGCGAAAAACCTTTGCCGGCCGCTAAACGGAAGAAAACAAGCAAGTCATCTTCCGGTAAGAAGAACTCCAAAATGATTAACGGAGTCAAGATTGATGTTTCGCCGGGGGCAGAGTTAGATGGCGCGGATTTAGATGGGGCAAACTTAAAGGGCGCGAACTTAAAGGGTGCGTACTTGCGCCGCACAGACATGGGCGGCGCAGACCTATCGGGTGCAAACTTGGTTGGCGCAGATATGACTGAGGCGAAGCTAGTTAATGCGAATTTGAGTGATGCAGACCTAAGCGATGCCGACCTGGGCGGCGCGGACTTATATTTTGCAAACTTAGAGGGAGCAAACTTAAACGGCGCGAACCTGATAGGCGCAAAATTTACTCGTGCGAAATTAATTAACGCCAATCTGACGGATACGCAAATGAATGGCGCTGACCTAGTTGATGCGGATTTGACCGGTGCGGACTTAGAGGGCGCAAACTTACGCAAAGCGAAACTGGGTGGTACGAACCTAACTGGCGCAAACTTAATTGGCGCAACAATGCCCGATAATACAAAGTGGACGCCAGACACCGACATGACAAAGTGGACGAAACCGGACAGATTCTCTTCTGGCGGGACAAATATCAAGATGATTAACGGAGTTGAAGTCGATATTTCGCCGGGCGCGAACCTGGAGGCCGCGGACCTGACTGACGCGGACCTGACTGACGTGAACTTGGCTGACGCGAACTTGCGTTTTGCAAAACTGAATGGTGCAAAACTGAATGGGGCGAAATTGAATGATGCAGACTTGAGACGCGCGAAATTGACTAAAGCGGACCTGACTAAAGCGGACCTGACTAAAGCGACCTTGGAAAACGCGAACTTGACTAGTGCGAACCTGACTAACGCGAACCTGACTGGCGCGACCTTGGAAAACGCGAACTTGGCTCGCGCGAACCTACGTAACGCGAACCTGACCGAAGCGTACCTGCCTAACGCGAACTTGGCTCGCGCGAACCTGACTGGTGCGAACTTAAGTGACGCGATTATGTATGACACGGACCTGAGGAGCGCGAACTTGACTGGCGCGGACTTAACTAACGCGAACTTGACTGGCGCGAACTTGGAAAACGCGGACTTGTCTAAGGCGGACTTGACTGGCGCGGACCTGTTTCGCACGAACCTTACTAAAGCGAACCTGACTGACGCGAACTTGGCTGGGGCGAACTTGGCTAAAGCGGACTTACAGGACGCGACTATGCCCGATGGGACAACATGGACGCCAGACACCGATTTAACACAGTGGACGGGAGCAAAAAAACTCTCGTCAGGGAAAACCCCAAAATTCAAAGACGACCCACTATCCCCATTCAAAGATTTACCCGAAGATTCAATAGTCACGCTTGAAGGCGACAAATAAAGAATCTACCCTGGTGACCGTTTGTCGTCAGGGTTCACGTACGGTGCTGAAACTGGCATCAAAACCAAAGACGAAATGTTTGAGTTCCTGAATGCGCAACTGATTGATGCCATCGAGAAGGCTGACCCAACATCATGGAAGATGCCATGGCGCGTTACCTCGATGCCCAACAACCCAACCACGAAAAAAACATACACCGGCACCAACTACATGGCGCTATCCATCATTGGGTCGGAGCGCGGTTACGCAAGTACACAGTGGGCTGGCTATGGACAATGGGAAAAAGTGGGCGGCCAGGTTCGCAAGGGCGCTAAGGGCGTACCAATTTTGGTACCGATTATGTTTAAGCCAAAGGATAAGGATGGTGCTGCCGACCCTGCATTGGGCGACAAAGTAAAGCGCGGCGGAATGGCGTGGAAGGTAATTCGGGTTTTCAACCGCGACGAGGTTGATGGTTTGCCTGATGACTATGGGGTGGTTGTAAAACTCGACGAAGGAACACGGGTCGAGAACCTAGAAAAGACACTCTCGGAAATAGCGCCAACGATTAATCACGGCGGCGCGAGGGCGTTCTATCGACCAAGCGACGACGCCATAACTGTTCCCGCGTTTGCCGATTTCAAAACCGCCAGAGGGTACTACGGCACGGTTGCGCATGAATTGATGCACTGGACGGGTGGAGAAAAAAGATTAAAGCGCGCAAACATGAACCAATTCGGCAGTCCTGAGTACGCGTATGAGGAATTGATTGCGGAAATAGCGTCGTCAATGTTCCTTGCGGCACATGGGGTTGAACCGGACATCCAGGATAACCACGCTCCATATTTGGCGAGTTGGCTGAAGGCGCTACGCAGTGACCCAACCGCGCTGCGACGCGCTATGAAGCAAGCTCAGGACGCATTCAATTACGCAATGGGCTTGTCTCCGAGCATGACAAGGTTGTTTAAGTCAGAAGATGAGGGCGGATTAGAAGCAGATACCCCGGATGTTGCGGAAATAGTAACACCTGATTTGGGGTCCGGGGACAAACTTTCTTCAGGCGGCCGCCCGCGTAGAAGAATCGTCAGCCTAGAAGACCTGCCCGAATACAAATTTCCAACCGATAAATATGAAGCGAGTCCTCAACAGAAAACAATATCGAATGCTGTAGCGACTGGTGCGGACGTAGTTGTTAGGGCCCTGGCCGGAACGGGCAAGACTAGCACTCTCGGCGACATCGCGCGTCGCTTTCTGGGAGAAGAGCCTTCAACGAAGACAAACGACCCACCAACGAAAACGGGTGACCTGCCAGTAAAAATGGGCGCGACTGGCATGTTGACGCAGAAGCAGAAATATACGATAAAACCGGGCAGAATCGAAATCGAAAACGGCTTCCTTGTTAAGGACCGCATAAAAGAGGCCGGCGGGAAATGGGATGGCGCAAATAAGAAATGGTTCGTGCCGCTAAGTGATGATAGCGACGAACGGGAAGTCTTAAAGAAATTACAAAATCTGACCAATCGTTTGGCGACGGGCGGACCATCCGCGGAAACGCGAATCATTTATCTTGCGTTCAATAAATCCGCAGAATTAAGCGCCAAGGGCGCTATGCCGAGCAATACCGAGGTTCGCACCGGCGACGCACTCGCTTGGGCGTTTGTAAGAAATGTAAACGAGAAGTTATTAGCGAAAAAAGAGAAGGGGATGAGAAACCTGAAGGGTATAGCGGGATACCTCGGCGTTAAGGGCATATTGATTGAAAGAAAAGGCGGCGGCGAGAAGAAAGAACTAACCCAAGAGGATATCGTGAGGGCGCTCAGTCACGCCGTCAAGCATTATTCCATCAGCGAGGACGATGAAATTTCGGCAAAGCATTTCGCCCCAATCCAACGGAAGGCATCAGGCAAGGTCGACGGCGTAAACTGGGATGAGTTTGAACTTCCTGAGGTGTTAGTCAAATTTGCCCAAAAGTACTGGAATGATTTGAATGACCCTGACGGAAAGATATATGCGGACTTCACCCATTGGACGAAGATGTGGGCGCTTTCGCGGCCGGATTTCTCGGAAGAAATTCCGAACTCAAAAAATGGATTCGGTAGCGGCGTCGATATTGTATTTTTCGATGAGGCCCAAGACATAAACCCCGTTATGGCCAGGGTCATACGCGAGCAGACAATTCAAAAAGTCTACGTTGGAGACTCGAATCAGGCCATCTACGGGTTCCGAGGCGCAACCGATACGTTGTCGGAGGTGAAGGCAACCTACGATTTGCCACTTACGGAATCGTGGCGATTCAATCAGGCGATTGCTGATTTTGCTAATAAGTTTCTCGTAATTGCCAACGAAACGGAATTACGTGTTATTGGCAGAGGGAAGGGGGGCAAGATTGTTTATGATATGCAAGACGCCGACGTAATTGAAGTCCGCACTAGGGGTGGAGCGCTTGATGCTATTCGGTCGGAATTGGCAAAAGGTCGCACGGTAGGCGTTTCTAAGAATTTCAAAACAAAACTCACTACGTTTATCCTGCACGCCGAACACCTCGTACTGAAGAGGAGTGGCAAGCCAGAAAAGCAAAGCGACGACCTAGTCGGGTACGAGTCGTGGAAAGAGGTCTTGGATGCGGTCGAAAAGGGGGATGAGCCACAACTGGCAACGCTGGTAGCGATAGTGCTGGAACAGGGCGAGGGCGTAGATGGTATCAATAAACTAAAAGACCTCCTCGGTAGAGTCAGGGAAATAGGGAGTGCCGGCCCTAGTGACGACCCGATAGACGTAGAAATCACTACGGCCCATACGTCGAAAGGCGGGGAGTGGCCCAAGGTCAAAATATGGAAAGATTTCTGGGGTCCGCGAAAAAATAAAGTGACCGGCGCAATAACCATGCCAACGCAAGAGGAATACCGCATTGCGTATGTTGCGTTAACTCGACCCACATCAGAATTGGACCCTGGCAGTTTGAAGTGGATTCTAGAATACGTCCCAGATGGAGATGACAGGCTCTCATCGGGCAGGCGTGCCGCGCGGCGTGCTGGAGCAGCGGATAAATTATCTTCCGGCAAGAAGAAAAAACCTTCCGCGAACGCACGACGCCGCCCAGCATCGGCGGAAGAGCGTCAGTTGTTCGCTGATGGCCGTCGCAATCGGGCGCAAACAATTCAGGGGAAAAAGAAGCCAGGACCGTCTACTGATGAATTTACCGACGGTGATACATTCTCATCAGGTCGGGCCGCTCGTCTGAATAGACGCCTTAGTAGTGGTGGGTTTAATTCGACCGAGAATGATACCGCGCCAGCCCAGAGGCCATGGTTTATCCCCGAGGGCCTAACGGGGGACTCCATCGGGAGTATCGGGAAAAGCGACATTAATCCCGACAGGCAAACGGACTTCATCGGAAAACTCTCTGACAACGACGGGTACGACGGCAACGCTGATACGCCATGGTATCTGGATGCAAAAAAGTTTAGAGACCTGCTCAGAGACAGCACCGTAGACGGGGATGGCAAGCGCATCCCGGGCGAGCCGTGGAGCGACGCGAAGGTCATGGAGCTTTTGAATATTAGCGAGAAAAATGTAAGGCGTCTCAGCGAGCCCGGCGTAGGCATTAAGTCCAGCATGGTCGAACACGTAATGGAAACAGTTGGGGACAAAAACTTACATGGTTACGAAATGCAGGAAAGACTTGAGGCCACGTGGGGTTTTAATGCGTACCCGTATTGGTACGATATCGACGATGAGGCACTCAGCAAAAAGGAATACGACAGATTGGTAGACCGCAACAGGCGGGGGGAGGTGCGGACCGGTAGTGGCTATAAGCCTGGTGATTTAGAGGCGCCCGTCGCACTACCTGACAGGGCCGAGCGACCAACGCCCAAAGTGGTAACTGCCGAAGCGGCAATAACTTCAAAAAAACTGCCAATGGAAAGGCTCTACGAATTCTTGGAGCTCTCGCCCGATGACACGATGGAAGAAAAAGAAAAAAAGACCGGATTACGCAAAGCCGACATTAACAACTACGTAAAGAACGGTCTTAACCCCGCGGTCCTCCGAGGCCTCATTGCCAGGGGCACTATCCCGAATGCCCAAACCCTTTTTGGTGAGGTCGGCAAAACATTCGACATGCAAGCGCCCCAGCCCTATCTGTTCCTTCGGATTGAGGATTTCCTCAGGGAAAAGGGGCACAAAGTCGCCGGTACTCCTAATCTTGACTTTATCGTAGGCGAAAAGAACATAGCTGCACTCATCAAAAAACTGAGAGCAAAGCCAGACCCACTCGCGGTTGATGCCCGCACTAAGCATTACTCCCCCGATGAGCTAGGCGCAGTCGTAGGCAGGATTAATGAAAAGTTTGCAACAGACTACGTCCCTGACGAAATATTCCCCCGTGATGAAAACGGCATACCCAAGAAGCTAAGCAGCGGCAGGGCGTCGACGAGCGGCTCCCGTAGGGTGTTCGGTTCTTCGTCCCGCGGAAACAGACTTGGCTCTGGCGCCACCGTGGAGGCTAGGAATCTTACCGGCGCCCGCGGGTTCGAGCTGAACAGGCGTATCAATGCAATTGATGACAGAATCAAGAAAGCCGGCCTCAGTAGGGGCCTGGCTACACAGGCTAGAGCGCGAGCCGCTAAACAGAATAAGCTTGCGTCCGGGGCAAAGCCGGCAACGAATATAACCCCAAAAATGCAGAATGAACTAATCTCTTGGGCAAAGAACGGTGGTAAGTGGAGCAATTTCGCTAAAACGATGCTGGCCGCCTTCGAGGAAAACGGCAAACTGTCGCCCGGCCAGTGGACACGCTTAATGCAAATCCACGATTCCACTGTTAAGCGTCGCTAGAAGAATTCAAGGATTGAACACCATGGGCAAAACTGATACTTCTTACGATAACTGTGTAGTAGGTTATACTTTAGGAAACAAGGTTTACGGTAATAGCGCTGGCTCTGGCGGCCAGTGTGTCAATTGTCTTTTAAGGAGCTCGGTCTTATGAAGTTTGACGATAAAAGCATGGTCGGTATTGGTGCGGATGGCAACGTCATAACATGCGCTAAATTACTGAGTCCTGCCGACTGCGGCTTCGTCAATGGTGCTGCCGTTTGTGGAAAATGCGGCGCAGCGCCGGTACGTGTCAAAATAGCCCCAATGGAGAGCACCGAGGAAGACGATATGAAAGATAAAGCATACGAAACAGGGCACACAGAAACACCAGTTCCAGCAGCCAAAAAGAAACTCAAGCCACGAGAGCTTGTCATCCCCGATGCAGCGGAGCCAGAGGGCGAAGTATTAGACGAGGACATCGACGGCTCGGAAGAAGAATTGGACGAAGAGGGTAATCCTATTCTCAAAAAGACCGACGAAGAGGAATTGGACGAAGAGGGCAATCCCGTCGTCAAGGAAGCGGAAGAGGAATTGGACGAAGAGGGCAATCCCGTCGCCAAGGACGAGGAACTAGACATCGACGATGACGATGACGATGACGACGACGATGAGGAGGAGCTGGCCGAAAAGGGCTCAAACTGGAGAATCCCGCCAAAGAAGTCGTCTAAGAAAAAGAAAATTGCCGTAGATGAATACGGCGACCCAGTTGGGGAAGACATCGATGATGATGTCGAAGAGAAGTCCGATGAATCAGGCATGGACGTTTTCCGTCAACTCCGACTGGAATCATTAGGTCTGTCAAGTGACGAATTTGGTTCAGACGGTTTTATATGCGCCATTGAGCGCAAGTCACTTCTCGGTGGGGCGTCGGTTTGTGACGACTGCCCTGGTGGGTGCATGGCCGAAAAAGGAATGCCCAGCCTGCTCCATGTCGAGGGCCTGGCTGAGGATATGTTCGGTGGCACCGTTCTTGACTCCGGTTATTCCGCAGACGCCGACATGTTCGTGGTTGACGTACAAGTCAAAGACGGCAAGGCTGTCGAGATTTTCGTTGACGGTACATCCGGCGAAGTTATGGGTTGGCACAAGCTTGATAGCAATATCTTCGAGCAGAAATCCGCAATTGATGAGGTCCAGTTGATTAGCTTCAATGAGGCCGCAGAAATCGCCGTCAAGTCAATTGATGGACATGTAGTTGCGGTCGAGCCAGACACGTTTGAGGGTCTCGATGCGTACGCGGTGGAAATCGATGCGTTTGACGGCAAGTCATACGACGTATTCGTTTCTCTCGACGGCGAAGTCCTCGGCTACGACAAGTACGAGCAAGATGAGGCCGAAGAGATTGAAGCGGAAGCCGCAGAAATTGCTCTCAAGAGAGCTTTTAGTGATGAAATTCGCACCCAAATGGCGGCAGAGGGTTCCGCTATGGCGGATGGTTCATTCCCAATTAAGTCACAAGAGGATTTGCGTAACGCGATTCAGTCTGTTAGTAGAGCGGAAGACAAGACCGCTGCCCGCAATCACATCATGAAGCGCGCAACGGACCTCGATATGGTGAACCTAATTCCGGCTACATGGGTGGCTGGCGTGGAGGAGAAATCAGCACCAGACATCGATACTGATGGCGATTTCTTGAAACAACTCGTTGAGTTCCAATTGCTAGAAATAGATAATAACTCGTAATCAACAGAAAGCGGAACCGCCATGAAGACGGGTGGGCCGGTCTATAAAACGCGGATAATCGTATCGAACAGATTCGTCTCCCCGCTGGTCGGAAGAAAGTCGTTTAACGACTCTGCGATTAATTTCAAAAAAGCAGTGCTGCTATCGATGGATACGCCGCGCCTTGACGCTAACGTGTCGGCGAAAGCCGCTAATCTGGGCAGTTCGATTGGCGGCACGGGTAAATCTACGTCACCGGATACCGATAATAAGAAACGCTCGACAGACGGCGCACCTCCCGGGCTAATCGAACTACCGGGAGGCTATCGCTACCTCCCCAACGCCACGGCCGATGATGGAATGGTGCTGAATCTATTCCCATCCGCTTTCAGTAGGGAATCATATTCCAAAGAACCAAACTTTGGTTGGGTGAAAAAAGCCAAGTCGGTAACCATCGATGAGTACGAGGAATATCAAAAAACCGCTCCACGGATTCGGATGCGAAAATATAAAGTCAATTCGCGAACCAATGACATTATCCTTGAAACAGAGCAAGAACTTGACCCGCTGTACGTAAATGCGCACCCAAGTCCAACCCGCGTTGATGCTGGGGATTTACCCCTGGAACAAAAATCGTTAGGGGACAATCTTCAAAAGCTAGTCCCCGGTGGGTCTCTCTTGCAGCGCGCTGTTGGGAGGCTGGGGATTATCAGAGATGAACTGAATAAATTACGCTGCCCGCCAGGAACGCCGGCAGCGAATCAGTTTACGGATGCCCTCGGCTCGAACTGCTTCGGTGTTTCAGCAGGCAAGATTGCCAACTACGCCATGGATATGGCGCAAAAATTCGAAAAAGAATTAACCCCGTTTAGGAACACGGCCAAGAACGTTAGTAATTTCCTGTTTGACGTAGACCAAGGACGCTATGGCGCGTTGTTTGCTCGAACGGTTTGGTATGACGCAAACGGGAACAAAATCAAGAATATTCGCAAGTGGCGAGATATCCCCCAAGAGGGCGATGGCGCGTGGTTCGTCGGCGGCATGGCTCGCGCACAGGAGCGCCTGGCGCAGCAGGACGGCAATCTTAAGAAGATTTACGACAGTCTTGGAGTCATTCGGACTCCTACTATGACTAAAAACGAAGACGTCGTTCAGGCTTTTGAGGAACTGAAGCGCCGCGGACTTTGGGTCGGTGCGTTGAATGACCGTTTCAGTGATGTCGAAGTCGACCGAATTATAAACATGAGATTAAGAAGCATTTCCGGATTCCACGGTCTGTCCAAAGAACGTCAAGACGCACTACGCGCGGCGGACACTAAGCGTTGGTACGACAATGAGCGGGCGATATTAGAAGCACTGCTGGAAGAGCATTCTCTGAACCCGAGGCATTTTGCTCTAATCGAATCCATTAACTACGAAATGAAGGTTCCGGGGACAGACGGCTACGACGAAGCAAGTGCCGCACCAACAGTTTTTGGACCTAATGGCTTGCAGAGTAAAATCAATATAGACCTAACAGCGATAATGCGAAATCAAGAGCAAGAAATACCCGGGCTAAAACCAGACGAACGCACGCGCATTGACGTAGTTGGGGCGAGAACAAGCGCTGAAGCCGGCGCTCATCTCGCAGACTTTTTGACTAGCGTAAACGTGAACGCCAAACAGATGGCGGCAATGGTCGAGGCGCGCGCCTATGCGCGTCATATAGCAAAACACGAATTCGCTCACACCATACAGATTGCGGCATTCGGGGAGGCCATAAAAGCCCGTATTAACGCTAATGGATTTATTGAAGTAACAAATGCCAAGGGGAAAGTGTCGCAAGTTTCAGACATTACAAAACTCACATCTAGCAACATATTCTCGATTATCCAAGACGTCGGCGATGGTATCGACATGGAAAGCCTTCAAAACGCTCTGTCACGCCTTGACGTGGTGGCATTTTTGGCTGGCAAATATCCACGAGAGTACTACGACGAGAAGGGCAAGACGGAAGTTTGGGCGATGGAGGTTACCGCTGAATTGTGGAGCCTTAGGGACCTCGGTTTAATCTATGGCGACGATATCGATGCGGCTCTGGAATACATGGACTCAATCATGGACAGAAGACACGCAAGTGCTCGAATTCTGTCCGATTATGATGCCATCGAAGCAGATTCCGCGCGATATTTCAACATTCCAGAAGAAGGCACGGGGGGAATTGAAGACCTGGCCGCAAGAGAGGCCGCCGAAGCCAGACGCGAGCTCAAGGAACTAAAAAACACATATTCCACGATGAGTGAATCGCAGCTCATTGAGGAAATTTCGTTAGAGAAGGCCCGGGTCGACGCCCTTCGGATTAGTGGCGCGGATGAAACGTCCCCCGAACTAGAGAGACACCAAAATCGCTTGAGGGCAGCAGAATCCGCGTGGCGCAAAAAATACGGAGTCGGCGGTGCTGGTGACAAAAAAAATCTAAATCGAAAAGTTGACCAACACAGAACGGACAGGGGTCTGCACTCACCTGAGCGCCTAGCGGAGGATAGCCGTAAGGCCAGAATGAGGGAAGTACGGCTGGCGTCAGAAGCAATGGACGTGGGAGAAATCACCCAAAAGCTCGCTGATTACGAAGTCAAATTAAGAGACGCGTCCCTTCCGGCGGACGAGCGTTCCGCATTATTGGAAGAAGTGAAATTATTTAAAACCGCATACAAAGCTAGATTAGAAGAGGGTGGGGATTCCCGTACGTGGGCTCAGCAACGACGTGAGTTGGAAAAGAATATTGATTTGATTCTTCGTCCCGAGAGACCGCTCAGGAAAGTGCACCGTATAGCGACAGACGTTGGCGCCCAAAGGTACAGCAATGAGCAAAGAGCCAAGCTTCTGCAAAAGGCAACCCCACAACAACGTCATGCGATAGTTGAGCTTGGAGATGCAAGCCAATCCGCAATAGGTCTTTTGCTTGACCCAGAATTCCAACAAGACGCCATTGATGCAATCAATCGACGACACCGTCGACTACAGAAAATGGGTCTTGTCTCCGGCGCGGAGAGCGAGAACGTAAGTCGTCACGAAGGCTCGCTCGAAAAACAAATCGAACATATCCTAATTCCGGCCATGGAGCTCATTGACGAATCACGAATACCAGATAATCTGGAGGTCGAAGCGGTACTCCATCTAGATATTGACCCCGCAACTGGCGAAACAATAACGACAGGTAACATCGAGCATTCCGGATTACTGACCGCCAGACTCATCACTAAAAAATCCCCCGCAGACGGTGGGTCAAAGTTGGACGAATCCGGTTCTGACATAACGAGGTTAGGGAAGAGACGACAGCGGGTAGTGATACAGGTTGCCGAAGGCGATAGGGGGATTTTTCAACACTGGACATTTGACGCAAAGTTCAAAGACGAAAACCAAAACCTCACACTTCCCCCCGGTAAATTAAAAATTATCGAGGTTAAACCAGATGGAACCATTATCGCCCAGATAGAAGAACAGAAAAATGCGGCGGAAGTCATGGATGACCTCGTCAAAGATACTAGTCGGATTATGGACCCTGAGTCCGTTGGGGCCGGCGGCTCAAAACGCCTACAACGACTAGCTGACGACTACGCCGTAATGCGGCGCAAGAATGGGTTGAGCACTCCGTCCAAAGATGACAACACGACGGCAGCAATAGCCGACAGAAACGTCACCGCAACACGCGCGATTATCGAATCCGGCGGGAAATTTGGCGAACCGGTGTCGCAGGACTACATCGACGAACCCAGAATCATAGACGGTGTTATCTATATAGATATGTCACCGTCGGGAGCTAAAAAACTTAGTAGTGGACGAAGCGCGCTCGGAGAACCCGATACCCGCGAAGGACGCACCACTTCGAGAAAGAAACGACAGTCAGCAATAGTCGATACGCTCCGAGGGGAAATCAACGGAACTGGAACCGATGATTCTACGGATGAAGATTTGTGGTTGCGCACCGCAGACGATACGCGTGGGCCTATCCAAATAGACCCACGCGTCGAGATAATTTTACGGAGCAAGACGGTGGAAGAGATTACAAAGGCCACGGAAGACGCTGCCGTTGATATACATGAGGGCTTCGACAGGCGCCCGCGGGTTCGCATGACCGAAGACGAATTAAATACTTTTGCTGACGTCGGTTTTGTAAAACACCACGAAGTCGAGGCTGATTTCGGGTCAGATAGTTCGCGTCGGCTGGCTAGACGGAATGCGCAAAATGAATCCGGCGAGAGGGCCGAGAGCCTCGGCGCGCAGCCGACCCCTCCGAGAGATTTCGATGCCACGGCCGCCAAAGCTTTCCAGGTCATTGAGGAAATGACAAAAGCCGGACACGGGCTTCACGACATGAACAGAAGGGAACTTAAAAGATTGGGGCTGAGGGTAAGCCGCACCAAATCGATACTTGTGTCAAAAACCAAAGGCCGGGTTTACGAAGCCGACACCGTAGAACAAGCTCTCGCGTTGCTGTCTCTCGGTTATGAGGTCAACGTCAAAAATGACGAGCAGATAGTAATGGTGGCCAACGCTCAAAACGAATTAAAAAAATTGATACAAGAGTCCGCATCTTTAGTCGCCGAACAAAAATCGAAATTAGCAGAGATAGACGTAGGCAGACTATATAAAGCCGGGACAAACATTTTTGCTCACGAGTCGCTCGGCATTGACCGCTCTCAAATGCCGCAGCTTGGCGGCGTGCTGACCGGCCGCGATTCCATTGCCATGAGGGCAATAACCAGCGGCATTATGCCTGGCGGATGGGCCTCCCGTTTTGAGAAAGGCACACCGGAGCTTGTGGCGTTTAATGCACTCGCAAAAAAATACAGAGAAGGCCAAGCCCTTACCGACGAAGAACTCAAACACCTAATCGATAATACTAGGTGGGATAAAATAAACGTTTTTGGGGAAGCCGTATTTATAGATTTTCTGAATAGGGTCGTAGTGACGAACTCGCCAGCCGGTGATAGCAACGCCGTAGTGCCCAGACGACTAGACCCAGCGACCCTGCGGGCATCGCAACAGCAAATATTGGGCCCGAAAATCGACAAGATGGCCGAAGACATGCTAAAAAATTATAGGACGGCGAGAGAAATATTCAAAAAAGACAACCCAAATCATACATTGCAGGAATTTGAAGACTGGCGGGAAAAATATTTCAACATCGACGAGCCAACGAGTCAGCACGCTCCGATTTTGACCACAAATGACGGATACGCCCTCGATGGGCATCATAGATTATTTGCACTTGTGCTTGTTCAGGGCCTAGCTCAATCGGATGACGAAAAATTCCCGATTTTTGTTAATGAGGTCCAAACGAATATCATCGAAGGTCTGAATCTGGGCCGAGTGTATCAAAAGCACATCGGGGTAATCGACGGTTCCGTTAGTGGCGAGCGAGAAGCGGACCAGGCGTATGTTGGCGACGGAATGCCCGAACGCATAACCAAGGATGAGTTTGAGATAGAGCAGCAGAAGCTTGTCGATTCCGCAGCGGCGGAAGTGGAAAAACTGTATGCCGATGAGCACTTCATAAAGATAGACAGCGTAGGGTTAAAAAACCGTCCAGAATTGATGTTGGATGCCACCGCCAGAAGGGACGCGGGGAGAACGCGACGAGAGACGGGCGAGGGAGCCCTTATGAGCGACAGAATACGAAGAACATCACTAAGAACACCCGGCGGGGCGAACGCGATAGGCCAAATCCGTGGCGGCGGAGGCAGTGGAGCCGGCCGTGCGACATCCCCAAGAACACAGGGGCGCTCCTCTATAGCATTGTCCGAAACAGGCCGAATGCCGGATACGGCAAGCAAAAAGAATACAAAATCCCTAGAAGGACAAACAGCCCCTACGCGCTCCGAAGGCATGGTCGGTACTGGCGCTAGCGATAAGAGGCGCTTGTCATCTGGCGCTTACAAGAGCGAATACGAACACCGTATCGGGATACACGAAAGCACCCCTTCTGATTCACGGCCAGTTAATGGGTATTTGGTCCACAAATCACACATTGAAGAAAAAAAGCGTCGCGTCCTTGCGTCGGGTTCCGGAAACACGGGGCCAGATGCGATATTCGAATTACAAGACAAGGACATAGTCGGTGATGGTTTGACGAGCCTCGGAGAAATTGAAGTTGTATTGAAGTCGGGGGTTTCCAATCGAACCGCATACGGTAGTGGCGAGTCCGTTCAAACGGCGCATCGACCCGTAATGATGAATTCACGGAACCGCGAAGATATCACTGACGCCCTAACCAATTTCGACGGCACGAATGGTAGAGAAAAAAGCATGGATGCCATGATTAATCTTTTGGGTGGGTCGATTGATAATAACTACTCGTCGGCCGGAGCGAGATTAGACGGGGACAGACGGATGCGGCCAGTTGGGAAACCCGACCCATCCGCCGACACACGTGACTACGACATGTTTGAAGCCAGTATTCTTGGCGGTTTCAATAAGGATGAGGTAGAGGGGATACATTACCCATACTCTAAAATCCAAGGCTTGGCAGAGAATGAAAATATAGATGACGTTATGTCGGAGGCAACAATTACGGCCAAACTTTCAAAACTCGGTTTCACGCCCGAGGAGATTTTACAGTACGGCGCTATGAGTGTCGGCAAACCGCTCGACAACGCCGGCAGCCAGAAGTTGCGCGAGTATCGAGCCGCGAAGAGAATAAAGAGCCGTTACGAAAAAATGGGGATTGGGTATGTCAAGTTCGCCCACCCACAAGGTCTTAACATCGAGAACCCGCGAACGTACAGCAAGAAAGCCACAGGCAGGGAGAACGTCGAAGACATACTTAAAGAGCAGATATTCGCCGATTTCGACGAATCAGCAAAAAAGTTCTTAAAGGAAATGCGAAAATCACCTAGCAATAATCTGATTGGACGCCCTCTATGAAATCCGCTCTGGTCGCCGCTCGGGGAACCGACAAGGTCTATTACGTTATAGACGCTCCGGCCGGCTCTCGGGACGGCCTCGTGGTTAGGGCTGATGGGTCATCTATCCCTGTGTACTTCTTCGCGTGGACGTCAAAGGCTCGCGGGCTAAAGCCAATCTTGACGTCAAAATTCAGTCGCTCGCTATGGACCGCCCCCAAAGACCCCACGCGTGGAAAATGGTACGACACGTTCATAGCCAAAACCAGCATTGTCGAAGATGATATGCTTGAGGGCGTAGTGCTGAAGACAGACGGCCCTCAGAAAAAGAAGAAAATTGAGAGCAAGGTTGCACTAGTATTCAATAGGCAGCCCCAAAACAAGGACATACTAGCAGCACTTGATAGCCATAGAGTGGTACAGTCGAGTGCGGGGATGCGCTCGTTGCGGGAGCGCGACGCGTCATGGGCCCTGACTAAGGCTCTATTCCGTGCGAAAGAAGGCAACTAGTAATGAATGAAAACAACCTGTTGCCGGAATCTACGCCCTCGGTCAAAGCATTAGGCCCGTTGGGCGGAATAGTCCCCCAAGAAATAGTAACTGGGGGCATCATGAGGGGCTACGGACCGAGACGCGGCAATCTGGAGCGTTTACTAAGGTACTGGCGTCCAATAATGAGAAAGCCAGGCGGTTTTACTAGATGCAGGGTCATACTCGCGAATCATCCGGAACTGTATCCACTTGAGCGAATATGCGCATGGCTCCACCACGAAACCACTGGTGTTTGGCCGAACGAGGGGTGCCATCACCCAACGATGAAGAACTGCCGAAATAAATTAAAAAAGTTAACCAAAAAAAATTGGACAAATCTAGAGTTTGCCAGACATCTACGGTCGGGCAATATTTCCGCACCGAGGCAGCTTTCCGGAATCAAGTCGGACGATACGGATGCCCCACAGGATGTTTTTTTTCATGACTTTGAGGCCCCATCAAAAGATGAGATGCATATAGTGACCGAATCTGATATTAAGCATGCCATGGACGTTCTGCGAGACTTCAATGAAATGGAATCAACATTTTGTAGCTGGCTAAGAGATTCCGGCAACTGGGAGCACGAAGGCCAGGATTCGTCGGGAGAAATGAAAACAATGGATATTTCTCAGGAAAAATCACTCGAACAAGAATGCTGTGGTGAAAATGTATATTAATGATACCTCAGACATGCCGTGCTGTCCCGGCGTAGAGATTGGTGCCAGCGTCACCGTGACGCGCGTTGTATACAAAGACGGAAATACCGTAGACCAGAAATCGTTTGTTCGCTCATATCGAAAACTCACGCCCCAAACCGTGGCGTACAAGGCTCTATCAAAACGAAACGGCAATGCTCGTAGGGATACGCAACGCGTATCTATCGAATCGGGGATTCAGGTTAAGGCTCGGGTGGCGTCGACCTTGCGCTCTCTTCTCATCCCTGGAGATACCGACCCACTTAAATCCCCTATCCGCTCCGCGGTATCTCGTATTCTTACCCCCGGCAAGCCGAGCATCTCGGGGTCTTTTCCAACAAAGCCGAACCGCGGTTACCGTTGTCCCGAGGGTTATCAATACGGTGGACGTTTTACCGACTCGCGTTTATCGACATGTGGTCTGAAATTATTTGACATACCATCCCCGCTCGGCTTACTAATCAGCGCGATTCGTAGGGCTGGAAGAAACGCGGTTGGAGCGAATACGTACGGTAAGCCGCTCACCCCCGGAACGCCAATAGTAGACCCGGTTACACGCAAGCCACAGATACCGCGCGTGTCTCTGGACAACGGACGCGCCGTCGATATTTCCATCAAGGAAATGGCCAGGCAGATGCGGTCGCATAACGGTACGGCCGTCAGGCTAGTTCGGCGAGATGGATTTGTTCTGGAGCCGGTCGTCTCGGCTAAGGTGTTGCGGGCGATACCGGACAGTCGCGACATGGAAAATGGAACATACCTGCTCAACGTAATGAACCCCGAGGAGATTGGCGGTGAAGAGCTAGGGCTCTTGTCGAATACCGGAATAAAATCATTAAGGTACATCACCCCCAACGGTTCAATTTTCACCCTAGAGAAAGTACGCCTTCTAGAAATCGGTGAGCGCCGTAAATTGGGCCGAACAGTCAATTCATCTATGACTATTGATAATTCAAAAGACCCATTGGCCAGGCTCAAGGCCGTTGCATCAGAAACGGGTAACGGGCTTCGATTTAGCGAAGACCTTATCGGAACCGTCAGTGAAATATTTAAACGCCGTAAGGGTGGCAAAATTGCCGCGCCGGAAGACGTCGATGCGGATAAGGACGTCGCCAAAACCGACAGAACCAAACTAATCGACAGCATCGGGGCCGCCATCGCGCACATCGCTGATGGCGGGAGTCTTGCTGATATATCACCGGAGATACTTGCCGAGTTATTGTCTAAAAATCAAAGTATTCGAACGCAAAAACTCTCCCGACATGAAGCCCTGTCGGTGGCCGGTACCTCGCGTTATTTGCTGCACACATCGCCGGGCGAGATGGACTACATCGACGAGATGTACTCAGCGGCAGTCCAAAGGCACCTTGGCCTCAACGCGCCGCGTATTATCCCGGTTGGGAAAGCTGACGGCCGCAGAGAATACTTCCGAGAGGATGTGGAAACCGCGCTTGCTGGGTCGAAATTTAACCCCGATGCCACATTCCAAAGCCTCCTCCCGAATGACGTAGCCAGCATGATGATTGCGGACATGCTGACCGACCAAATTGACCGTCCGCTTACATCCGTGTATGCGATGGAAATGGATGGGGCCACCCGACCGATGCTCGCCAACAACACGGTCTCTCAACTAACCGATTTAAGTAAAATCGAAATTACAAAACGCTCCGAAATGTCTATAGACAGACTGTATCGGTTGACCGGAATGACAAAATATTCCGAATACTACGGCAATTTATCGCGAGACCAGCAACGGGCCTACATGCTTATAATAGCTTCGCTGCTTGAAGCGGCGCGCAAATGGAATTCCGCAAAGTACGCACGCAGTCTTGACAAATATGCTTTAAACGATAACGAAAGACACGCGCTGGCCATCCGCAAAACAATTTTTGACGGTCGATTAAGTACCCTGATGGGCGGCAAGCGAAGGCTTGCGGAATTATTTCGAGGAGAATCATGAGAACATTTTCAGTAGTTAGTGACGCTATACGTGACACCCCATACGCCGTAGTCATTTCGGACAACGACAACGTCACGTTCCATGGCCTACATCAACACGGCAGAGAGTGGGCCGCTATCGCATCGAAGGCCCTGGCGAATGGCGACACCGTAGTTTACCCCGACGGAGTTACGCGAAGTCGGTCTACCGAAATGAGCGAGACTCTGTTTAAGACCTTTTTCCAATCGAATCAGCCGATGGGGGAGTATGCTCCGGAATCGAGCGGCATAGCAGACGGTTTGCGTAGGCTTTCATTAAACCATAAATCGTTCCGCGGTAGAACACGCACGCAACAGGCCGAGAAATCGGGTGCTCATAGGATTATGGAGGTTCCGATTCGTGACGTTGGGTCCGGTCAAAAGAAATCCGCCGTGGCATACAAGGCACGAACATTTAAACTTGACGCCAGAATAAGCTCCTGTATTGGGGAGATTAAGCAAAACGGGTACGGGTTTAGCTCGGAGAACAACGTATTTAAACAGCGCTTCCCGAGTACCGCAAGCGAATACGCGTCAGCGGTGATGATGGACACTGGTGGTCAGGGCCCAATGAGGCGATTTGGTCGTTCGGCTAATGAGCAGATGAAAACGCAGGCGTCTGGCCGGCGGGCTGCCAGGCATGCCAAAATGCTTAGTCGCAATGGGCATCAAGGTGAAGAATCCGGATTGAGAAAACGAAAAGTTCAGGCCATGCAAAAAAGACTTAGGAAGTTATAACCATGTCAAAAAACACAACAGTGACCGGCAAAATTGAGGCACTTCGTTTAGCGGAACAAATCGGATGCTCCGGTGCGCATCAGCATGACGATGGGGGCTGGATGCCCTGCGTTTCGCATGAAATAATGACCCAACTGTCTAAAAAGGGAAGAAAAAAGATAGGGAAAAGAAAACGACAAGAATGGGAGATGCTGAGAGAGATGCCGATTGGGTCAATTAGCACCATTGAGGGCGGGGGGCTAGTGTCGGGACCGGCAATGTCAAAATCCGCCGACTTCAAAGGCCCAGAATCGGTACGGGACAATGACCCCGATGTTTTTCTTGACCCCGAGTCGGCGCGATTTAGGTCACGTCAACTGGGGTGCATTGGGATAAGCAGGAGGTCTTCGACGTCAGGGAGAATCGTGTGGATGCCTTGCACGAATATGTCAGACTATGCGTCTCGGACTGGTTCCACCGCACTTGGTCGCCGAAATCAGCGCAGAGCTATGGAGAATGTTGTTCGTACGGTTCTGTCAAGAGAAAAGGCAAAGCTTAAGCGAAAAGTGGTACTACACGTAGAGCTAAATCAAAACGAGATTTAGGATAATTATTTACACACTTTAGTGTTGATAATAAAGTAGTTGCACTACGGGAAATTATTCTCTGTTACCGTATACAGGTAGGGCTGGGTGCTTACCTAAGCCGGATAGCAAGTCAACCCACCCATTAAAAAAATAGGAGCACAAAATGTCGCAAGACAATGCAAGAGTTACCGAGCTGCAATCAGCTCTCCGTGGCAAGATGGCCGACAATAAAGCCATTGCCGATTCATTCGTCGTAGAGAACGGCACCGTCGTTGTATCTACCGAGCAGAAGTCAGCGTTTGACAAGAACATGACTGACATCAAGGAAATCAAAAGCCTCATCGATGGCATGCAAACAATGGACAGTGTCGACGCGTGGGCATCAGCTCCAGCAGCGACAGTTGCCGGCGAGTTTGCGGCAGCATCAGCACAAGTCGCTCAGCTTTCGTCACGCGAAATTAAGACTGTTGGCGAACAGTTCCTGGATTCCCCGGAGTTCAAGTCACTCGCAAACGGCCGTAATGGCGCAAACATGGTTGCCGCATGGCAAGCAAATGCCTCGTTCCATGGCCTGAGCCAGAAGGACGTTTACACCGCATTGCCAACCGGCACCCCGGGCAGCTTTGGCACAATTCAGCGCGATGCGATGGTGACACCGCCGACACGCACGAAGCGTGTCCGTGACTTGTTCCCATCCCGCACCACGACAGCCGCGGTCATTGAGTACTTCCGTCAAGTCGGCTTTACTTCTCTCGGAGAAGCAACGACCGTCGGTGGTTCACGTAGTGCGGTACCGTCGAATGCCGCAGCGGCAGTCGCTCAGCGGACAGCCGATGACTCGGCCTTCGCCGCGAAACCAACATCTGGATTCCAGTTTGTTGGTGAGCAAGCAGCAGTTCGCACCCTCGCGCACTGGGAAGCTGCACACAGAAACGTTCTCGCCGATGAGCCGCAGTTGCGCTCAATCATCGACAACGAGCTCATGTACGGTCTTCGTTTGCTCGAAGACAACCAAATTCTGAACGGCAACGGCTCGGGCGAAAACCTGCGCGGTGTCCTTCAGACACCAGGTATCCAGACCTACA
>Ga0209390_10000822_pt1 | contig 61980 bp, 55 predicted proteins | sample BON01_FD_187212 | JGI IMG/M metagenome (GOLD analysis project Ga0209390, IMG submission 187212) | Freshwater microbial communities from Lake Bonney liftoff mats and glacier meltwater in Antarctica - BON-01 (SPAdes) (version 2) | ecosystem: Environmental > Aquatic > Freshwater > Ice > Glacier...
GCCGGACACGCCGGAGGCTTCCCAGTCAGTGATATGCTGTTGCCAGCCGTGCGCTCGTTCGGTTGGGGTCATGCTGATTCCTCATGGAATGGGTGAGGAAGTCAGTGTGTGCGATCGGCGAACGGGAGTGTAGGTGCTGATTTATTGGCGCTTACTGTACTCTGACCACGAAGGACGAGGCATACCATCATACCAGTGAGTATCACTTTGTGTTTTTGGCATTTTATTACATGATGAAACTATGAACATAAAACAAAGAAATAAGGCTGATTTGTTAAGCATTCTGACTCCAATCAAGTTAACTATCTTGTGTTCAATACGGGAGTTATAGGGGGCAAACTGTCCCTGCAACCCCACAACTAAGAAGGCACAAGCTTTTCTAAGCATCCGTAATATTCTTAATCCCGTCACGATAAGTAATCTTGCCATGAATAAAGTCAGAAAGCATCGGCGTGTAGTATCGGCACCCCTCAAAATAGTAATGCGTGACTTGGCTAAACCGAGTGGACCCAGGCTCTAATATTGGCTCTCCGCCATGAAGTAGATTTGCCGACCAAATTAGAAGATCACCCTTGTTGATACAAAGCGTTTCCTTTTTGATGCCAGAGATCTCTAATACCTCTTTAATCGCGATCTCGTACTTCAGGTAATTCTCCTTGGTATTTGATTTTTTTCTAAAGAAGTTAAATTTTCTGGGGGGAGGGGTAATGCCAACATCTTCCATCGTTAGCGTTGGTAGTTTGTGGCTCCCGGGATAATAATGTAAAGGTCCATTTCCCTCTGTAATATCTTCTAGTGCGACCCAAACCCCGCACATCCAGCGCTGCGGAAAACAATGGAAGTGCATCGTGTCGCTATGGGTGTTTTGTTCTGTTCCTACAGGGAAGTTAAGGGTCTGAAAAGGGACCGGATTTCGACCATAAAGGGCCTTTAACTTCTCAATAATCATTGCATTGCATGCCAATTCTTTGACAGCTGGCATATTTCGCCATTCGTCTTGTTCTCTGACTGATGTGATTTTTCCGTTGCTATCGAAGAATCGCTCTCGAGTCCATTGGGCCAATTCGTCGATCAGGGTCATGTCGAAAGGCTTTCTTATAATCAGATAACCATTACGCGCAAAAGAATTAAAATCGTCGTCGCCAATTCCGCTGGCAATTTCGAATTTTGGTATAGATAACTGCATTTCCGAACTACCTCTTTAAACCCATTAGCATCATTTGTAGAATCAAGAGTGCTGAGCTGCCCCCTTTTTGATCCTACTTCGCCTCATCCACCATCTTGATGGTCGCTTTCTCGACTTCCATTACAACCTGGCCCAATTCCTTGTCGTCAGAAAGGGATGCAAGCATCTGCGCCGGCTTAATCAGACCTATTTTGATGACACTTTTCTCTGTAAATACCGATATTCGGCACGGCAGCGCCATGTTTAAGCGCATAGCCGCGTACATCACTTTTGCCGATTGCTTCGGATTACGCACCTCGAATACACGGCATTACTCTGCGAACTCTACGCCTTTCCCCCGCAGTGTCTCGCCCAGATCGTGAATATGCAGCACGCCAAAGCCGTTGCGTTTTACTGCTGCATCAAGATCGTCGGAAGCTTGTTTGAATGATTTTTTGGACTCTATTATGTAATACCTTGTTTGCCTCGCTCGCTTATAAATATGGTCTATAAATGGGGTCATATAAATGGGGTCAGAGTAACTTGATTGTGGTTCAAAATAATACGATGTGTGCCTTGTTTGATTCAAGCTGCTCTGACCCCGCTCGGTGATACCCATTGAACTCCTAGAATAGGGTGCTCGGGCCTGTGTTAGCTAGTTGAAACACTCACTTCAGCGACTTGTAGCGAGCAATTGGTCAATATCTAAAGTGCCTAGCAAACTCTTGATCTATTCGTACCCAGCCTTGTGTATTGCCGGCGCATACTGAGCAAGTATCCTAACCCTTAAGGAGCCAACATGCTCACACGTAAATCCTTTCTACCCTCAGTTGCCATCGCCTTCGCACTGTCCTGTTGGTCACTGCAAGTGAACGCGCAAGCCGATGCACCCGGCCATGCTCCAGTCCACGCTCACGACGAACACGGCGGCGGGTCACTCTCTCTTAGTAATGGGCAACAATGGGAGACCGACGAGGCACTGCGCCACGGTATGCTAGAAGTCCGTGTCGCGGTGGCGATGATGACCCCCGCATTCGAGTCGGGGCAGCTCAATAATGCTCAGGCAGAACAGCTTAGTAAGGCAGTGCAGGGCAGTGTGAATACCATGATCGAGCAGTGCAAGCTTGAGCCAGAGGCCGATGCGGACCTTCACGGCATCCTAGCCGAGTTGTTGCAAGGTTCCGCCGCGCTAGAGGCGGCGCCGCTCTCATCCGAGGGCCTGCCCGCACTGCAGGAGCAGGAGGCGCTAGAGACATATGGGCAGTACTTCAATCATGTAGGTTGGGAAGTTGATGGGCACACAGTACACACGCATTGATAATAAAATTAGAGGAGTTAGATACCGTCGTAAGATTCAAGACGGTATCCGACCAATTTGATCTCTATAATGGACAGCCTCAATGTGGTGTTCAGCATCGAGATCGAACACGACATCGGCATGCTGGGGCATGGTTTTTAGCATGTAACGAGTAAGGCGCTCGTAGTGCATGATGAACCAGAGTAGTTCGTCCTTATTCATAATGCCGTTATTTGGTGCGGTAACCTCTTTCAGGCTGCTGCTAGCCTGTGCCGCGGCCTCCACCCTTGCGATCAGCTTCTGTTCCTGCAATGTGCGCCACTCAGTGATGCACTCCATGGAGGGGGCCTTCAGCATCACCAGTAGGTCTATTTGGGTAAATAGGCGTTGGTAGTCCAGTAGCTGAGCCTCTATGTAGCGGCGCCATGTGCCATCGGCGTCTTTGCTGTTCTCCAACGCGTTGATTGGGCTGCCTGCCAGCGCAGTGGGTCGCGCACCAACACACCAGCCCTCAAGTACGATGACGTCCACAGGCCCATTATGGACTTGCCAATACTGGCTGGGGCTGCGCTCGTCTTGGGCCTTATCGAAGTGGGGAATGGCGATCTGCGAGTCGGTCGTAGCGGCCTGAAGTGCCGCGAGGATATCGAGGCCAAGCTTAAGGTCATGGGTGCCAGGCACGCCGCGGGTCTTAAGAAGCGGATGTACCTCTTCGACAAGGCGCGCGCGCTCTTTTCGCGTCAGGTAGAGATCATCGATGGAGATCACGACACACTCGAGCTGTCGGGCCTGTAAGAGCTGTTTAAGCACGAGGGAGAGGGTGGATTTGCCAGTGCCCTGGGCGCCGTTCACGCCCACGATGAGGGTATCGGAGCTGCTGTGGCAGCGCTTGGCAATATAGTTGCTCAGGGGCAGGTAAAAATCGTGTGCAGTCTCCGCGAATTTCGGGGGAAGCCGCTCCTGCGTGATGATTTGTTCGATGATCGGGTGGGGTATTAGTCGCTTTTGCATAATGCGTTCATTCGTCGCGTCGTTACAACTGAGGGGCAATAATCATACCGACTCTTTCATCGAACAGGAAAAAGAACTCACGCGGACACAGAGTAGCGGTAGAGGCCATCAAGACGATTGCGCCATTTCGCGAACTCGCTGGCAGGCAGTGGGTGAGAGATAAAAAAGCCTTGGGCGTAGTCACAGCCCATCTCTTTGAGGATATTCAGCGACTGCTCATCCTCCACGCCCTCGGCCACTACCTTCATATTGATCTTGTGGGCTAGGTTCACAGCGGCATCCACGATATGGCGCGAGCCATTATCGGTGGCTAGATTCAGGATGAAGGACTTATCGATCTTGATGATAGAGACAGGTAGCTTCTGCAGATATTGCAAGGAGGAGTAACCGGTACCGAAATCGTCAATTGAGACGACAATGCCGAGTTTAGTTAGTTTCGTTAACACCTCGATCGCATTCGTTACGTTGTGCATCAAGGAGTTCTCTGTCAGCTCCAGCTCGAGGCTAGAACCCTCGAGTTCATGTTTATCCAGCAGCGACATTACCTGATACACAAAACTAGGCTGGGTGAGGTTCTGGGCGGAAATATTTACCGCGATTTTCATAGAAAAACCCGCCTTCCTCCAGCGCACTACTTGTCTTAAAGCCTCATCAAGCGCAAATTCAGTCAGGCGGTCGATGAGCGTACTGCGTTCCGCACGAGGAATGAATTTGTTCGGCGGAATAGAGCCAAGTGTGGGGTGATGCCAACGCATTAGTGCCTCGACGTGTTGAATAGCGCCGGAGCGTAAATCGATCTTAGGTTGGTAATGCAATTGTAATTGTTTTGACTCTAGCGCTTCTTTTAAACGGCCCAGCAGTTCGATGTTCTCGACGATGGCAAAATCGCTGCTCTGGTTCAGCTCCATTATACTTGGCGCATTGGCGATTTCCGCATGCAGTGCTGCCGCGCTGGCCTTCTGGATATAATAACTTGGTGACTGTAGTATCTCGTTGAACTTCACAACGCCAATCTGGATGTCGCCATGCAGTTGCAGAGTATTAAAACGGAACGGTTCCTGAAAATACTTTCGCAGACGTTTGCAGAAATCCTTAATCTTCAACTGCTTGCTCTCCACCATCAACAGACACAGTTGGTCGGTGCTCGTGCGATAGACAATGGTTTCAGCTAGGGTTTCCTTCTTAATGCGCGAGGACATCTGCATGAGTATGTGGTCCAGTGCGATCATGCCGAAACTAGTCTCGATCTCTTTCGAGTTCGCCATGGATATCATCGTGAGGCAATAGGAATATTTTTTCTCCCGCTTGTCTACCTTTGCGCTCAATGCCTTGATGTCCGCCTCTAGCGCAAAGCGGTTAGGGAGGTATGACGCGGTGTCATGACGGACTGACCAGCGCAGGTGTTTGATATAAGAGTGAATGCCGTCGCTGGCAAGTCCCACCGTTATTCCGATCAGCGCGAAGAAGCCCGTTCGATAGATCCAATTGATAGTGAGTTGAACTTCTCCCGTAAGTGTGTCGATGGGAACAAAGGGGCCGAGGATAAAGCCACCTAGAATCCCGGCTGCCAAGCCGCCGATCGCACCGAAGAAGATTGCGGCGAGGGCGATAGGAAGATACATGGAATGAGAGAAGACGTACTTGATGCCGCCAGTGTTCATTACTATAAAGTACACACCGACCATGAGCATGAAGATCAATGGTGTAACGAGCATACGCATTCTACGGCTGTTTTGATCAATCCAACGGTAGAAGGTAGAGATACTCACCATATTCTCCTGTTCATACAAATTCGTGTGGGAAGTGCCGCGAGTAATCTGAAGTGGAAAACTACAGCATCACGTATTAGTGACTAGAGTGTTTTTACTCGCGCTGACTAGCTATTATTTACTAACACTTTCAATATGGTTAGCGACTGAAGGTTGTGGCACAAATTGCTAGTTTATAAATACGGGTGAAAATTCACCCTAACCCCTTAGTTGGGACGTTATCTGATTCTACGTTAGCAAAGTAGCTCGCCACAAACTTTCCCTGCAATTTGCAGGCTAATGAAAAGCGTTGTTACAAATCGTTTAACTTTAATGGGGGTTTTCCTACAGGAAAATTCGAAAATGTTACATTTGGCGTAAAAATATGGCACTACGGTGAAAGATGCAAACTAATCCAAAATTAAATTAAGTTCGATATTAAGTCTACTTCGTCACACGTTGGTGTGGGCGAGCATAATAGTGCCCGCCCTGAATAGCGTGTCGCACGCGCCATAGCTGCAGCGGTTCGCCGTCGAGAAGTGAATTCAAGATTTCGCGCAATCGTTGATCGAGCATAATCGAGCGCACGAGGGGAGACTCGAGGTAGAGGTCATTGATCTTGTAGGGGATTGCGCGCGCCTCCAAGGGTGCCTGGGTAAATAACATGCGTTTTTGTTTCGGGTCTTCTAAGAAGACATCGATACTCAACTTAAAGTCTATCTGTGCTTGCGCGTCCCAGAGCTGATCGACTAGGTGGTTGACTGCCTCAACCACGGCACGCGCGAAGAAACCTTTTAAGACGACATAGCCATCGGACTCCCATGTGCTTAATTGTTCAGCAAATATCGAGGATGGGTCATTCCATGGAGATTGGAGAGCAGATGTTTGGGGTGACATTGAAACGTCCTCGCGTCAAATATTCTTGCAAGATATTGATATTTAACACTAAAAAATGTGGGAATATATCCCACGTATGCAGTATGCAAGAGTTGTGCGAGATATCCTACTGCTTTTAGGGGCAATTCCGTTATAGCCAAATGTAAAGTGTGCTTGACATTACGATGTGACCTTCGTTAAGGTTTGTGTCAAGCACGCTTTACATTGAGAGGAGAGGGATATGAAAGACTTAGGTACTGATGACACCGCATGGCAACGCAACGTTATGGGTAACACTAAACGGCTAGCGTTCTCGACGGGTGCTTGGGCGTTGACGATGGCGCTCGCGAATTTCGGGCCCGTGTTCCTATGGAGTGGCGACAAGCTGTGGACCATTCTGGCCATTTTGCTGAACACGGCGTTAGGGGTAGTTATGATCATCGTCAATAAGCAGCAACTGCAGAGTCTTGATGAGATGCAGCAGCGCATTCAACGCGACGCGATGGGCATAACTCTGGGGGTGGGGCTGGTGGCAGGGCTTAGCTACTCCAGTCTGGCTATCAATAACGTGATTCCTGGCGATGCGGAAATTTCCGTTCTCGTGATCATCATGGGGCTGACGTATATGATTACTGTGCTACTAGTCTCGCGGAAGTACAGATGAAGAATCGCCTAAAAGCCCTGCGTGCGGAACGCGACTGGACGCAGGCACAACTAGCGGCGCAACTCGAAGTGTCGCGGCAGACGGTCAATGCGTTGGAGACGGGAAAGTACGATCCGAGCCTGCCATTAGCGTTTAAGGCCGCCCGGATCTTCGGATTAAGTATCGAGGATATCTTCGAGGACGAAGGCTAACTCAGGCTGGGGAAATCGCAGAATAACCATACACGGCGATAAAGTGACACACGGTGCCCGCCATCACGAAGAGGTGCCAGGCGAAATGTGCGTAGTGTACGCGGGAGCTCGCCGCATAGAAAATCACGCCGACGGTGTAGGAGATACCGCCTGCGAGTAGCCATAGCAGGCCCGCGAGCGGCACGCTCTCCATCATCGGCTTGACCGCGACGACTATGAGCCAGCCCATCAGAAGGAATAAAGCGTTAGAGAGTTGCGGGTGAAACAGCCTATTCGAAGACTTGAGCACTACCCCGATGACCGCCAGTGCCCACACCAAGATACAAAGGGCGATGCCCCAGGAATCGCGCAGAATGCCCAGGGTAAAGGGCGTATAAGTGCCGGCAATCAGTACGAAGATCGCCGAATGTTCGATCATGCGCATCACGCGTTTGCTGTGTCCTTGCGGAAGGGCGTGATAGATGGCAGACGAGGCATATTGGAAAAGGATCGCGCAAGCAAAGATGAGTACGCCAACAAATAGCACGGTGTCATCTTCGTCGCTGATCTTAATCAGTAGGAAGGGGATCGCGATAATGGCTGCGAAAAGGCCCACCGAATGGCTGATGCTATTGGCAAGCTCTTCGCCGCGCGTCTGCTCGCGGCGAGCCTTCTTCATTTTGCCGGTACTGTTGCTTACAACGCTCATAATTTCCTTTTGCTGATTATTCTCCGGGGCGATAAGTGGCGGAGGCGCGACGCTCAACGTCCTCGCGATAGTAGGCTACTTCTTTGAACTCACGATCCACATATCGTTCCGCCTGATCGTCGAAGTGCCCAGAACTCGGGTGGGAGCTCTGTCCGCCGGCCAGAACGCTCCATGCCTGCAGCCGTGGGCCGAACTCTACGACGGCCACGAAGCTATTGCCGGACGCGCCATAGATGCGATTGGTGCCGGGGAAGGCTCTTGCCCCGAAAGAGGCTAGGGCGCCCCAACGGGCCGAGGCCATGCCCACTGGGAGGCTTGGGAGGTCGTCATCGTAGGGCAGGTCGATCTCGCCTGTGAGGCGCTGCAAGCGATTGATCTCGCCCCATGGCGTCTGCCAGCTGCCGAAGGCTTCGTCGAGCTCGGCAATGACCTCGCTGAACACTCGCAAGCGCTCGGCAGCAGGGCTTTCGGTTCCAAGCCAATTTATCTGTTCCATCTGCGTCAGCTCGTTAGGCGTGTCGATCCTCTGCGCTGTGGCCATGCCATAGAAGTGTGCTAATGACATTGCGATCGAATCAGTAGCGGTACGCAAATCCCACTCGCGCAATATTGCGATGGGCGCCTCAAGTTCTGGCCACTTAGCGCTATCTGCATCCCAGGCGGAAACAAGGCCCGAGATTAGCTTTTCGAAACCGGGTAAGTAAGGGTCGTAGGCAAGGTCCAAGAGCTTTTCTAGCGTGAAATTTTGTTCAGCCTCTAAAAGTGGGATCGAATGTACCGCGCGGAAATTTTCGGCATCGGGAGCCATGTACGCAGGATAGTCCTCACGCTGAGGACTATCTTCCCCCGCTGCCGTAAAGGGCGTGGAATTACTGTTTTGAATATAGCCTGAGTCGGGGTTGATGACGGTAATCATATCCTCGACGAGATGCACCCCCTGCCAATCGGTGGCGGGATTACTGCCGTCAACCGGTTGCGAGTAGTCGAATAATGGGTCACGGATTGGCATGAAGTTGCCATGGAAATAGGCGATGTTGCCCTCGGCATCCGCGAACACTGTGTTGTTGGAGGAGTTCGTGCGGATATCCATCATGGTCAGGAATTCGTCGAGATTCTCGGTCTTCATGCGCAGATAGGATTGTCGCAGGGCTTCTACTGGATTCCAGTTGATGCGCGTTACGGCCCAGCGGTCCTCGATGCTATGAGTGATCGGGCCATGATGGGTGTGGAATGCTGGAAAGCTGCGCGTGGACATGCCCGTGCCATCGCGATATTGCAGTGTAATCTCGGAGACCTCGACGGGGCGTGATTCGTCGCCATAGCGATAGATCAATGCACCGTTCTCGCGGACCACGTCTTCGACAAACTCGTCGATAAAATCGGCTTGGGTAGAGGTGTGCATCCAGCCGGTGGTCTCGTTGAAACCCTGATAGATGAAGAATTGCCCCCAGGTTACGGCGCCATAAGCATTTAAGCCCTCATCACTTACCACATGGTATTCGCCGCGGAAATAGAAGCTTGTGTGGGGGTTGATGAGCAGCATGGCATCGCCAGAAACCGTGCGAGAGCCGTCGATGGCGATGCCATTGGAACCGGCTGGCTCTTCGAATATGGTGTTGGTCAAGGCATTGGTGATAGTCGCTGCGGCTAGCACCGGCAGTGCCGCATGTGTTTGTGTGGCGACCGGCACCTTGGCCTCCATGCTCTCCACTTGTGAATAGAATTGTTGCATGCGTGGGAGGGGAATCTGTTCGATGTCGCCGCCGATCGAGCCTTCGAAGAAGTAGAAGGGCATCCAGGGCTCGAAGTGCGTCAATAACTGCGGTTGAACTTGAGGGTTCTGAGCAAGATAGTAGTTAAGCCCATCGGCGAAGGCATCGCATAGTTCCTGTAACCAAAGGGGCGCTTGCGCATAGGCTAGAATTGCGTCTTCCTCGGTCATATAGAGCTTGGCGCGCAGGTCGCTATACAAGGCCGACTCGCCTTCTACTTCGGCCAGTCTCCCGATCGCCCAGAGGTAGTTGCGCTCAACCCGAGGAAAATCATCCTCGGCCTGGGCGTAGAGTAGCCCGAAGACTGCGTCGGCATCCGTTGGCGCGTAGATATGACCAACGCCGAAGTCATCTCGAATGATCGTCACACGCTCCGCAATCGCTGCTAGGCGCTGCTCTTCGCTGACTATTTGTGAAGCTGCAGGCTCTTCAGAAGGCGCGCAACTCAGTAGCGTAGTCGCTAAGAGTGCGAAAAACGAAAAAATCTTAATGAATCCTGAGTGCATGCGCAATCTCCCTAGTCTTGTAAGGGGCAAAGTAAACCTGATTCCTAGGCAAAACGGAAGTTACGCGGGAAAGTAACGGCAGCAACTGCCTGTTCTTGATGATCCTTGGGTGCACCCACTACGTAGAAGTGTAGGACAGCAAAACTCTCTTAAATCGCGGCTAGGAACAACAATGGCAGATAAATCGACCTTAACACCGGAGCTGCGCATCTATTTCGATGGCTTGTGCCCGCTCTGTATGGCAGAGATCCGCCATATGCGGCGCCTCGATCTGCGCGGTGCTCTAGACCTTCAGGATATCAACGCCTTGGATTTTCAAACCCGCTTTCCTCATATCGATAAAGGGGCGGCTGACCGAGTACTCCATGGCGAGCTTCCCGATGGCAGCTTAATTTTGGGGCTAGATGTAACCTGTTTAGCCTGGAAGCTCGTTGGCAAAGGCCATTGGTTCAGTTTCCTACGCTGGCCGCTCATACGCCCGGTCGCCGATTGCGCTTATCGTTTCTTCGCACGCCATCGCCACCGTATATCCGGGTGGTTTGGGCGTGCACCAGCCTGTGAGGATGATCGCTGCGGCAATTAGCATGCACTTGGCGGGAACACGGCCTAGTGCTAGGATGCATGGGACTTTTTTATTTGCAACCGAGACTCCCCCTATGTCCTATCGCACCCCATTACTATTGGTTTGTGCCTTCGCACTCGCCTCTTGCGGACCTTCTGAACCAGCTACGCCACCGGTCGAATCGGCCTCAATGGAAACCATGCCAGCGCAGGCTATGGAGACCGAGGCGGCACTAGTTGCGCGGGCCCGTGCTATTCACGAGCGAGTGATCACGCTCGACACGCATAACGACATCGATACTTTGAACTTCGTACCGGGCAATAACTACACGGCGGATCTAGACACTCAGGTAAACCTGCCGAAGATGATCGAAGGTGGCTTGGACGTTACTTGGCTGGTGGTCTATACCGGACAAGGCCCACTGACGCCAGAAGGCTATGCCACGGCAGAGGAGAATGCCTTGGACAAGTTCCGCGCCATTCATCGCCTAGCCGAAGAGATTGCGCCTGACGCTATCGAGATCGCCTACACGTCCGACGATGTGCGCCGTATCGATGCCGCAGGCAAGAAGATCGCGATGATCGGCGTAGAGAATGCCTACCCGATGGGGCTGGACCTGAGTAATGTGCAGCGCTATCAAATGGCCGGCGCGCGTTATATGTCGCTATCACACAATGGTCATAGTCAGTTCGCAGACTCCAACACGGGCGAGCGCGACGATGTGTGGCTGCATAATGGTTTAAGTGATCTAGGGCGCCAAGCGGTTGCCGAGATGAACCGTTGGGGCATAATGATTGACTTGTCGCACCCAGCGAAGACCTCCAATATGCAAGTACTGGAATTGACTCGCGCGCCGGTGATCGCCTCCCATTCTTCCGCTCGCTCTGTGAACGATGTCAGCCGTAATTTGGATGACGAACAGTTGATGGCGATTCGGGATAACGGTGGTGTGGTTCAAACTACGGCGTTTAGCAGCTATCTCAACACTGCCAAGAACGATGCTCATTCAGCGGCTATGAATGCGCTTCGCGGCAGCATTGCGACCGATCTAGGCTACGAACTTCTCGATGGCGCGAGTGCCCGAGCACTGAGTGAAGAGGACCGCGTGGCGTATCGAGTGCGCCTAGCTGAGATCGACGTGCTAGCAGCATCGCGGGTTGCCGCGGAAGTCGATGCGGTTGCCCCCCCAGTGGACGTGGCGGATTTCGTTGATCATATCGACTATATGGTTGGCTTGATCGGGCTCGAGCACGTGGGTATCAGCTCTGACTTCGATGGCGGCGGCGGAATCTCTGGATGGAATGATGCGTCAGAAACCTTCAACGTTACGCTAGGACTCGTGCGTCGCGGCTACACAGAAGAGCAGATCGCCATGCTGTGGAGTGGCAACCTGCTGCGCGTGCTGGACGATGTGCAGCGCATCGCTGCGGAGATTCAGGCGGGGGCGTAGAACGCTGGTTTCTGCAGTCAGAGGCTCCCTAGATAGAACCCACTGACTGGTAGGCAATGTTAGTGCCTCAGTTTGCGTGCCAGGTCGCCTGCAGGCAGGCTCCTACCGTAAATCGGAGCGCTGTTTCAAGGGTCGGAGCGCTGCTTAAGGGTAGGAGCCTGCCTGCAGGCGACCAGAAATCTGCTATGGAATGCAACCCGCCTGCAGGCGACCAGAAACCCGCTATGGAATGCATATTCGCCTGCGGGCGACAGGTCAGATTGATTTTTCACTCGTCCAACAACGCATAAATCCGCCGAATCGCACGCACATCGGCGCCGGGTCCGCGTATCTGCCCGTAATCCTGCGAATGATTCGTTAGGTCGATCTGCTCGGCCGTTTCCTCAGCACTCAAACCGCGCGCCTTCATGGTCTCAGTCTTCTGCCACAAGTCAGTTAGATAAGACTGGAACTGGCTGATTTTTTCCTTACCCTGCAATGGCGAGCCGTGGCCAGGCAGAATCACATCGAAATCAATTGCCTTGAGTGCCTCGAGAGTCCCTACCCATTCCTGGGGGAAACTATCGCCCATATAGGACAGCGAAGGCAGCATCATATCTCCCGTGAATACTAGACCTTCCTGCGGCAGATAGACCACCACATCGCCCGCAGTATGGGCACGGCCTAGGTGGAGTAATTGAATCTCGCGGCTGCCCTCACTTAAGTCTTGATACAGTGTCATTTTAGACTCGAGGGTGATGTTCGGAGGCGTTGGGACAATCTCACGTAATGAGAGCATGTGAGCCTCTTGCGCCTTAAGCTGACGAGATAAGCGATCACGTTCGGCAGGGTCTCTGGTGTCGGATAATTGGGCGCGAAGACGCTCCACAAGGTCGGGCACACCCTCGGTGAAGCTGACCATGGTGGATTCGGTTAGGACATTGCCCAATTCGCCATTGAGCTTGGCACGGGTATAGCTGTGACCAATGATCTCGACTTGATTAGGGAATACCTGGTTACCGTGAGCGTGGTCGAAATGATAATGAGAGTTCACGAGGTAGCGTACGGGCTTGTCAGTGACTTCCTGTACCGAGCGTAGCAATTCATTGGCCGCGTTAGGGGTCACGTGGGAGTCCACCAGCAGCACGTCGTTCGCGCCGACCAGCATGAGCGCATTGCTCATCACATAGACCTCGCCGGTACCAGTGACTTGATAGACGCCATCGGCCATCTCCGTAAAAATGTGCGAACTAGTTTCGATCACGGAGGGTGGTTCGCCCTGCGCATTGACGTAGCCAAATACGGCTAGGAGACATCCTGAACCAATCAGGCTCAGTACCGCAGTATTAAACTTCTTCTTTTTATTCATGGCTTGGGTCCTGATCTTATTGTTTATGTAGGTCCGTTGAGAGTGACTCTCACGCCTTTGCATCCTACGCGAATCCCTTTTAGTGGGGAAGTGATGACGTACGGATCCGCTTTAGCGCGTAAGCAACCACAATCTGCCCGAATCCATACATCAACCTGCCACAATTGCGGTGCATAGTAGCTGTCACGATCAGATAGAGTTGCTGACAGAGGGAGTACAGGATCATGCTAGTCAAGCCGAACGATTCGGGGATTTACCCCATTGCAATGTGTCATTCAGTGGGAGCGTCAGAGGATCGACACGTCCAGCAAGCACGGCCTCGTGATTCTTATGCCGCACTCTATCCGGTCGACCAGTCGACGTTGAACGATGGGAGCGAAGAAGACGCGATGTCGATTCTATGGGGTGACGTCTCATTCAGTGCCCGCCACCCAAGCCGAATCACTGCATAGAAGCGCATTAGCTGCTATACACACATTGCGTTTGTTTGCTACGCTCAGCCCTCTATCCAGTCAGCGGGGGCTACCATGGCGGATCATAATAAGAACAACGCGCAAGACTCTAAACAAGCCGACACAGCACCATTGCTGTCGCGCCGAAATCTACTCAAGCACGCAGGCCTAGTCGGTGCTGCTGCGGTTGCTTCAAGCACTACCGGAACGGTTAGTGCGGCGGCAGCGTCCAGCACTGCTACTCCCAACCATATACGAGTGCGTGAGGCATTCGAGACTCTCACCTCTTTGCAGAGCGATACGCTGGATGCCATCGTCGATCGCATTCTACCCTCAGACGAAAACGGACCCGGTGCCAAAGAGGCGCGGGCGACTCATTACATCGACCGAGCGTTGGCAGGCTTTCGAACCGTGGATCGCGAATCCTACGGTCTAGGCTTACTGGCCATCGACGAGGAGGCATTGCTGCGGCACGGCAATCCCTTTCATCGCCTAAGCGCCGCGCAACAAGACACGCTGCTTCGCGCGGTCGAACAGAATGAAATCGAGGGCTTCGAAAGTAGCGGCTCGGCCTTCTTCTCGATGGTGCGTAATCACACCATCGAAGGCACTTTCAGTGATCCCTACTACGGGGGTAATCGCGACTTTATAGGCTGGGACATGCTCGGCTATCCCGGTGTGCGCATGGGCGCCTCGCCACAGGAAGTCACTAATGAAGAGACGATCGAACCTAGCCGACAATCTGCCTACGATCTTCCCCCTTTCACTAAGCAGCCCGTAGCGGCCTCGGGAGGTGGGAGCAATGGCCACTGAAATGAAAAAAACTGACGTAGTGGTAATTGGCCTCGGGGCGGTAGGCGGCGTGGCTGTGCTGCCATTGGTCAGCGCCGGGCTCAACGTTGTCGGCCTTGAGGCCGGCAGTTGGCTGACCACGAAAGACTTTGCTCCCGATGAGTTGCGCAACAATACGCGCGACTGGCCTCAGGCTGTGCAGAAGGCGAATCAAGAAGTCCCCACCACGCGCGCGAACGAAAGCGAGCAGGCGAGTCAGGGCGGCGGGCACCCGATGATGAATGCGGTTGGCGGTACCAGCTTGCATTATTGGGCGCAGAGTTGGCGCCTTAATCCTTGGGACTTCAAAGTGGTCAGTGAGACGACGCGTCGCTACGGAGCGAGTCGCATACCGGCAGACTCCACCGTGGAAGACTGGCCGATCTCCTATCAAGACTTAGAACCCTATTACGATTATGTGGAGTATGCGGTTGGGGTGTCCGGTCAGGCCGGCAACGTTAAGGGCACGCTCAACCCCATGGGCAATATCTACGAGGGCGAACGCGCCCGCGACTACCCAATGCCGCCACTGCGCAGCTCCGAGTTCACCGGCATGATGGGCGATGCCGCCAAACGTCTCGGTTGGCACCCCTTCCAAGGGCCTGCAGCGATTAATACCGAGATGTATGGCAACCGCCCAGGCTGCCTGTATCACGGTTTCTGCGATCGCGGCGGTTGTCACGTGGCCGCCAAGAGTTCCACTGCCGTCACGACGATTCCGGAAGCCCTGAAGAGTGGCTTATTAAATGTGGTTACTCACGCGCGTGTTATGGACATCGTGACGGACAGCAATGGGCGCGTCACTGGCGTGAATTATATCAAGGGCAGCACCACCTATTTTCAGCCTGCTGATGTGGTCTTGCTAGCCAGCCATACCTACGAGAATGCACGGTTATTATTACTTTCGACGTCCACTGAATTCCCGAATGGCCTCGCCAATAATAGTGGGCAGGTAGGCAAGCATTATTTCAGTCATCATCAAGGCGCGCCCGTCACCGCCTTGTTCCCCAAGAATCTGCATAACTGGTATGGTCTGCCCGCCCAAGGCGTGGCGATCGACAATTGGGCGGATGATAATTTCGACCACAGTAATCTCGACTTTATCGGGGGGGGCAATCTGTGGGTGCATACCAATCGTCGCCCGATGGCGGCCGCCCGTATGGGGACTTTCGGCAATACGCCGAGTTGGGGGTCGGAGTGGAAGGCCTTCATTATGAAGAACGCGGACCGCACCAACAGCTCTTATTCGCAGAAAACCACGCTTCCTTATGAGAGCAATTACCTCGATCTAGACCCAACGGTCAAAGATAAACTTGGGGTGCCAGTGATCAGGGTTACCGCTGAGTTCAAGGAGAATGAGCTGAAGATTGCGACGTTTACCCAGGACAAAATGGAGCAATGGTTCCTCGAGGCTGGCGCTATCGAAGTGCAGCGCTCTGGACTAGGAAGCGGCATGGGAACGTCGACGCATGCCTATGGTGGTACTCGCATGGGGGATAATCCGCAGACTAACGTGGTCGACCGTTATGGCTTCGCTCACGAAGTGCCTAACCTTGGCGTTCTCGGTGCATCGGTCATGGGTACTAGCGGTGCGAGAAACCCCACCCTGACGGCACAGGCCTTAGCCTGGCGCACGGCGGAGCATCTCGCACAGAACTGGCAGGCTATCGCCAGAGCTTAGGAATAAAGCGCCAAGACTCTTTGCACTTTAGGGTCCTTGGTCATGCGTTCGCGATGGGCGATTACGCGGGGTAATTTGTTCAGGTCCACGCTATCGCCTTCTAGCCAGTTGGCGATAGTGAACAAATACATATCAGCTACTGTATATTGCTCGCCCATCACCCATGGGCCTTCCAGCATGCCATTTTCGATGAGCGTCATCGCGTCTCCCATCGTTTGCGGCACCTTCTTCTTCATAGCATCGATCGCTATTGGATCATCTGCCCAGCGATAGCCACGCACGCGGTGAGCATGGGCAACATGCACTGTAGAACATAGATAACTATTAAAGGCCTGCATCTTGGCGGTGGCATACCTGTCGTTTAAAGGCGCGAGTCCGGCATCGGGGAAGCGTTGGCAAAGATACAGTAGTAGGGCTGGCGTCTCTGTCAGGATTCCCTCTTCAGTGGTAAGCGCAGGCACCCTTCCTTTAGGATTGATCCCCAGATATTCGGGTGAGCGCTGCGCCTGATTCGCGAAGTCCAGTGCGATGGCCTCATAGGGCTCACCGATGTGCTCAAGTGCGAGGTGAACGGCAAGTGCGCAGGTCTTTGGGGCGTAGTAAAACTTCAGCATATTCGGCTTCCTTGTTTATTTTTGATTGCTTACGGATGGCTTAGTCTTCTGCCCATCGTCTTAATAGATTGCTGCGGGTCTTCAGCATGAGTTCCAACGCTGCCCCGTCTTGCTCTTGCTTGGCGCGCTGTAAAGCGATAATGCGTTCAAGGTCGAACAGGATCTCTCGCTCCTGAGCATCGCGCACGAAGCTGCGAATCCAGCCCACTATCACTAGGCGCTTTCCTGCTGTTACCGGCTCGACGCGGTGCAAGGTGGTGGAGGGGTAAAGCAGCATGGCGCCTGGCTCCATCTTGAAGGCACGCTCCCCTGCTGGCTCGTCGATGACCAGACTTCCGCCTTCGTATTGATCGGGGGCGTTGAGGAAGAGCGTGAAGCTCATGTCGGTGCGCTGGCCGCTCATGATGGCGTCATCGACGTGGGTACCATAACTCATGCCCGCCTCGTAACGGCTTAGTAATAGACGCACTATCGCCTTCGGGCGGCCTGCCGCGATGACGAGTTCATGGGCCAGCAACGCCTTCTCTACCCGCGCGAAGACTGCCTTTAGCGCGGCATTGGGGCGGGCCTGAAGATTATTCTTGCGCTCCTTGGCGTGCCATCCGGCTGTTTCTTTCCCATCGGCGAATTGCGCCCCAGCCTGGGCAAGTGCTAGGCACTCCGTGAGGAGGGTGGGTGGGAGAACTTGCGCAATTTGAAGCAACATCTTGTTGTGTTTCCTAATTGAGAATGATTCTTGTTAGGTGTATAGTCCGAGCCAGTTTAGTAGGCGAAATCGGCAAAAACTAGCCTACTATGATAATGCCTTTGTGCTTGCGGAGATGCTATGGAAATTCGAAATAGAGTGTGGCTCGGTTTAGGGGTAGTCGTCGCGGCCAGTGCGGCTTTTTATGCGGGGACGAACAGCCAGTCTGACATGGGGCACGATATGAGCGTCATGGATGAGGAAGGTGGGGAGGGCGGAGAAGGCGCGACCTCAGAGGACGCTATCGCCAACGATGCCGTCTACCTGGCCCAGCTCTCTTTTATCCGTGGGCATCTCTATGTGGGCGTAAGCTTATATCGCGAGGGTGATCTCGACGCCGCCACGACGCACATGAAGCATCCGGGAGATGAACTCTACGCCGCACTACTACCTGCCATCGAATCTCGTGACGGCAAGGGTTTCGGTGAACAATTGGAAGCACTGGCAGATGCGGTAATCGAGCGTCGCGCAGCGGCGGATGTTGAGGCAGCCTATGGGACGCTGTTGCTGGCGATCGGCGAGGCCGAAGGCGCAGTCAAAGATCTTAGCGCGCGCACGCTCGGCGAAGTCATAGTGGACTTGGTGCGTACAGCGGCTGCAGAGTATGACATTGCAGTGGATGACCAAGGGATGCTGGTGGAGCCACATGAGTATCAGGACTCTCTAGGCTTCGTGCACACGGCGAAGGAAAAGTTTGCCCTGCTGGAGACTATGAGCGACAACGCTGCGGCGCTTATGGCCATCGATGTGCAATTGCTAATGCTCTTGCCAATCTGGCCAAGCCTGCAGGCGCCGGAGAAGCTCTCGACTGAACCCTCTGTGATCTATGGTGCCGCTTCGCGCATTGAGCTTGCCACGACTCAGCTTTAAGTGCGTCGATAATCTAGGCCTGCCTGCGCGGGTCTAGACTTTAGTCACTAATTCCCGTTTAAAAAATCTAGCGCGAGGGCCGTCATGGTCTGCACGCCGATTGGCAGTGCGCGTTCATCCGCGAAAAAGTTCGGGGAGTGATTGGGGAATACGAGTTCGGGATTGTCCGGCGCCACGCCTAGGAAGAAAAACATTCCTGGCACTTCTTCTGCAAAATAGGAAAAATCTTCGGCGCCAGTTACGCGCGGGGACTCGGCCAAGCCTTGACCGACGACGCGACGTAATGTAGGCATCATCCTGTCGGTAAGCGCGGGGTCGTTCGCGGTAACGGGGTAGCCAAAGTCGATGCTGACTTCGGCAGTCGCTCCAGCGCTAGCTGCAATCTGTTCTGCAGTGCGGCGTACGCGCTGATGAATTTCCTCGCGGGTTGCGGCGTCAAAAGTGCGGATGGTGCCGATCATCTCGACGCTCTCTGGAATGATATTGTTGCGCACGCCACCATTGATGGCGCCGACGGTAACGATAGAGGGGGTGAGGGTGACGTCCAACTGACGACTTGGAATCGTCTGTAGACCCAAGACGATCTGCGCGGCAACCACGATAGGGTCGATGCCTGCCCATGGCTGTGCTCCATGCGTCTGTTGGCCGTGCACGGTAATCTTAAACTCATCGCTCGAGGCCATCATGCCCTGCTTGCGCACGGCGATTGCCCCTACAGGAATTGGGGAGACATGTAGGCCGAAAATGGCGTCTGGACGTGGGTTGGCAAAGACGCCTTCGGCCAGCATCAAATCTGCGCCGCCTTCCTCGCCGTCCGGTGCACCTTCCTCGGCGGGCTGAAAAATGAACATCACAGTGCCAGGTAGCTCGGATTGCATTTGCGCCATCACACTGGCTACACCCATGAGAATTGCTACGTGATTGTCGTGTCCGCAGGCGTGCATGACGCCCACTTCTTGGCCGTTATAAAGTGTGCGCTCAAGGGAGGCGAAGGGCAGTTGTACTTGTTCCTCAACAGGCAGGGCATCCATGTCGGCGCGCAGCGCAACCACAGGGCCAGGTCGCCCGCCACGCAGGATACCAATCACACCAGTATGAGCGACCTCTGTACGCACTTCCATGCCAAGGTACTGCAGGTATTCTGCAACGATGCCTGAGGTGCGGAATTCGCGATTGCCTAGTTCAGGGTGTTGGTGAAAATCGCGGCGCCATTCCACCACTTGCGGCATAACGCGATCCACTATCGATTGAACATCGGCGGGAAGGGCGGCCTCTTGTGCGAAACTCGCCGAAGCGAGGCCCGCGAGAAGGATGCTCAGGAGTGTCTTGCGCATGAGGGCTCTCCGACGGTTGAGCTTATAGCCAACCTTTGCGTTTGAAATAGAAGTAGGGCGCCATGCCCGAGAGGATCATCAGAGTGATGGCCCATGGATAGCCGAGTAGCCAGTTGAGCTCGGGCATAAATTCGAAGTTCATGCCATAGGCACTGGCCACCAGTGTAGGGGGTAGGAAAACTACGGCGGCGATCGAGAAGATCTTAATGATTTGGTTTTGTTGTATGTTAATGAAACCCAGCGAGGCATCCATCAAAAAGTTAACTTTGTCGAATACGAAACTATTGTGTGGCAATAGGGACTCAATGTCGCGTAGCAACTCGCGCGCGGTCTCCGCATGCTCAGTGGCAAGCTTGCCATGGCGTAGTAGAAAAGTTAAGGCGCGCTGTGTGTCCATCAGGCACAAGCGCACTTTGCCATTGGTATCTTCATGTTGCGCCAACTCGTCGATGGCATCTTCGATGGCGCTATCGTTCTCTTCGAGTACGAGATTGCTGGTGCGCTCCAGCCCGGTGTAGACCTCTTCCAACGTATCGGCGAGGTCGTCGATCTTAATTTCGAACAGCGCCAAGAGAATGGCGACAGGATCGTGCGCCAAACCCTTCTGCCGTTTCGCACGCATACGCAGGAGTCGGAATGCGGGTATCTCGCGCTCGCGCAGCGTGATCAGTTGATTGCCAGTTAGGGTGAAGGCAACGGTAGTATTGCGCGTGCGGTCGTCGACTTTGTGCAGGAACATGGAGTGCACGTGAATGCCGCCAGCCTCGTCCTGGTAGGAACGGGCGCTGGCCTCGATCTCCTCTACCGCTTCGGTTTCAGGGAGGGTCTGTTGGTTCTGAACCTCAACTAGGCGGCGCTCTTCATCTGTCGGATCGACGAGGTCGAGCCATAGTGCCCCTGCCATGGGTTCATTGATGTACTCGTCGTGTCGAGCGACGAGGCATTTGTCATGATTAAGATCGTAAATATTTAGCATCGCGTTCTAGTGTATCCCATGACAGAGTTTGTTGTGCAAAGCGCTCGTTTAGAGGTATTTATCGGTCACCGCTCCTTCGGAGGCCGAGGAGACTGTCTTTGCGTATTTTGCTAAGACTCCCCGCGTGTAGCGTGGTGCAGGCTTTTTCCAAACCGCCATGCGCGCGGCAATCTCGTCGTCACTCAGGTGCAATTTAAGCTCGTGGCTCTGCGCATCGATGGTTATCTTGTCGCCATCTTGCACTATGCCGATGGGGCCGCCGTCTATCGCCTCAGGCGAGATATGCCCTACCACGAAGCCGTGACTGCCACCAGAGAAACGACCGTCGGTGATCAATGCAACCTCTTTGCCTAAGCCTTTGCCCATGATGGCGGAGGTTGGGCTCAGCATCTCGCGCATACCGGGCCCACCTTTTGGGCCTTCGAATCGAATTACGAGAACATCGCCAGCCACTACGGTGCCGTCAAGTACGCCCTTAAGGGTTTCCTCTTCCGAGTCGAACACCCGGGCAGTGCCGGTAAAGGACAGGCCTTCTTTGCCCGTTAGTTTCGCCACGGCGCCTTGCGGGGCTAGGTTGCCGCGCAGGATCACTAGGTGGCTCTCCGATTTGATAGGCTTATCGAAGCCGTGAATAATCTCCTGACCCGCTGGGTAGGGCTGCACGTCCTTGAGATTTTCCGCCAAGGTCTTGCCCGTCACCGTCAGGCAGCTGCCATCCAGCATCCCGCGATCTAACATCATTTTCATTAGGGGCTGAATGCCACCAATTTTGATCAGTTCGGACATTAAATACTTACCACTAGGGCGTAGGTCCGCCAGCACGGGCGTGTCTTTGCCAATGCGCGTAAAGTCGTCGAGGCAGAGATCTACTCCGATGGTATGAGCAATGGCTAGTAGGTGCATCACGGCATTGGTAGAGCCTCCAAGGACAATGACCACCTTGATGGCATTCTCGAACGCAGCAAGGGACATGATGTCGGAAGGCTTAATATCCCTGCGTAATAGTTCCATGATCGCCTCGCCGGCCCGCAGGCAGTCGTCGACTTTCTCGGTTGATACTGCGTTTTGTGCGGAGCTATTGGGCAGGCTCATCCCTAGCGCTTCGATAGCGGAGGCCATGGTGTTTGCGGTATACATGCCGCCGCAGGAACCCGGGCCGGGAATGGCTGTCTCTTCGATTTGCTTAAGTTCGATGTCGGAGACGCGACCGCTCGCGTGCCCTCCGACCGCCTCGAACACCGAGATGATGTCGGTGTGATTTTTACCCGGTTGGATAGTGCCGCCATAGATGAAGATGGAAGGGCGGTTAAGGCGCGCCATCCCTATAAGGCAGCCAGGCATATTCTTGTCGCAGCCGCCGATAGCGATGATACCGTCGTGGCCCATGCAGCCGGAGACGGATTCGATAGAGTCCGCGATGACTTCACGCGAGACCAACGAATACTTCATGCCCTCGGTGCCCATGGAGATGCCGTCGGAAACGGTGATCGTGCCGTAGATGATGCCCTTGCCATTGGCGGCGTCGACGCCGCGATTGACCTCTTCGGCCAATTTATTGATATGCATATTGCAGGGGGTCACCATGCTCCAGGTGGAGGCGATGCCGACCTGCGGCTTCTTGAAGTCGGCGTCGCCGAAACCCACGGCTCGCAACATTGCTCGGCTCGGGGCGTGTTCTACGCCATCGACTACTTGGCTGGAAAATTTACGGCTGTTGTCCTTGTTCTTATCGCTCATCTTGTCTCTCTGGGCTGCGTCGTGCACGGGTTCGTAGGAGATGTCCTTCGCCTTATAAAGGTCTGTTCCAAGCATTTAGGCTGCGTGCGTTTAGCAAAGCAGGAGCTTGAATTACTAAAGGAAACAGGGCTTGAATTATACACTAGAGCGCCTCCACTGAGCTATAAAAAAGGCGGCGTCTGCCGTATTTTAGCCTCTGCCTTGTTTCGTTTTAGCATGGCCTTCGGGTAATATCGACGCTCTCGCAAGCGGTGTCTGGATTGGATGAACGAACCGCAGTATCTAAGGTCGACGATCGCCGCGTTTAACACTCCCTCTTGCTCATTGGCAGCGGTGTAGTGCCGCTAATGACTGGCGATCGCCAATGTTGTTTGATTAGGGAAATAAAAATGAGAAGAACATCTGCTTTCGCTTTGCTGTCCTATCTTGCCTTGGCCAGTGCGCCTGTATTTAACGCGAACGCTTTCGCCCAAGACGGTGAGGCTCTATACACACAATATTGTGCGACCTGCCACGCTGCCCCTACAGATCTGCGTACCCCGCCTCGAGTAGCGCTGGGCACCTTCTCCGCCAATAGTATTTACCACGCGCTGAACGACGGCTTGATGCAGGCACAAGGCGCTGCGCTGAGTGACGCGCAAAAAATTAGCCTTGCGGAATATCTCAGTAGAAGCACCTACAAACCCGAGCGCGTCGAGCGCCTAGCTCAGTGCACGGCGCCGATTCCGAGCCTGCAAGTCAGCGCTGCCGCTAACTGGAATGGCTGGGGCAATGGTGCGCGCAATTCCCGGCACCAAGGTAGTAGTGGCACCGCGATCAATGCGGCAAACGTTGCAGACCTCGAATTAGCCTGGGTATTCGGCTTCGAGGATGCCTCTAATGCGCGTGCCCAACCCAGTGTCGTGAGCGGCGTGATGTTCATGGGCAGCAATAGTGGCACCGTGTATGCCATGGATCTGGTCAGTGGCTGTGCCTACTGGACCTTCCTAGCAACCACGGAGGTGCGCGGCGCACTTAGCGTTGTGCATTCCGAGGCGCTAGACAAGGTGCTAGTGGTGGGTGCCGATGCATCCAATCGAGTTTTCGTGCTCGATGCGGCCACGGGATCTAGAGTCTGGCATGCGGATGTGGACCCTAGCCCCTTTGCCCGCAGCACTGGTTCGCCCATTGTCTCTGGCGACTTAATATTCGTGCCAGTATCTTCGGCGGAAGTAGTGGTTGCTGCGAATCCGGCCCATGAATGCTGTAGCTTCCGTGGCAACGTGGCGGCCTTCGACCTCAATACCGGAGAGAAGCGTTGGCACACCTATATTATGGAGGAGGCGAAGGAAGTCGGTCTCAACAGCGCCGGCAAGCGGGTGTTTGCACCCTCTGGTGCGCCAATTTGGGATGCACCTACTGTCGATGAGAAGCGCCGCCGCATCTATGTGGGTACAGGGCAAAATTATTCTCGCCCGTCTAGCAATAGCAGCGATTCTGTCATCGCCTTCAATATGGATACCGGTGCCATCGACTGGATCATGCAAACCACTGGCAACGACGCCTTCACGATGGCCTGCACTGCGGCAGTTGGGCATCCCAATTGCCCAGATCCTGGCCCCGATCTCGACATTGGTGCCTCCGTGCTCAATGTGTCGCTCTCCAGTGGCAAAGACATATTAATTGCGGGGACGAAGGGCGGGGTGGTGTTCGCTATGGACCCCGATGACGAAGGCAAGGTTCTATGGCAGACCCGGGTTGGTCGGGGTGGGGCGCTGGGCGGCATCCATTGGGGAATGAGCTTCGCTGGCGATATCGTCTACGTGCCCGTGTCCGATCGCGCCACTGGCCTCGAACAGGACGAGGGGCGGCAACCTGGCCTGCATGCCATCGACATGAAGACCGGCAAGAGTGTCTGGTACGCCGAGGCGTTGCAGCGCTGTGAGGCGGGCGCGCGCGCGTGCTTGGACGTTTACTCTGCCCCGCCTAGTTCGACCGCCGACCTCGTTTTCGTGGGCGCACTCAACGGTCATCTGTTCGCACATGATCAGGCCACCGGCGCCGTGTTGTGGGAATACGATACGGTTCAGGACTTTAGTACCGTGAACGCAGTGCCCGCCAAAGGTGGAGCAATAGACTCTGCCGGGCCGGTCTTCTCTGGTGACTATATGATTGTGAATAGTGGTTACGCCACATTCGGGCAGATACCTGGGAATGCTTTGTTGGTATTTAAACTCCCTCGCTAATTCCTTCAAACAATTAGGAATAAGCTTGGTGGCTAGATGATTAACATATAAAGGAGAGAAGAATGAGCTGCAAATTGACACAGTTTTCGGCACTGGCGGCGGTAGTATTGTTTGGTGCATCTTACAGCGAAGCGCAGGATCAAGGAGCTGCACAAGTGCAAGCGGCTGCGGGGTCATTGTCCGCGGTGAAGGCCAGCGCGGCGCCCTATAGTGCCGCGGTGGATGGTGGCCGCATTATCGCGGCAGACTCCGAGCCCGGAAACTGGATGAGTACGGGACGCAACTATGGCGAGCAACGCTACAGCCCATTGACGCAGCTGAGCCCAGATAACGTTGGTCAATTGAGCTTGGCCTGGTATGCCGATATCGATACCAGCCGCATGCAAGAGGCGACGCCAATCGTGGTCGATGGTGCGATGTATGTCAGCACCGCGTGGAGTCACGTGAAGGCGTTCGATGTGCGCACGGGCCGGCCATTATGGGCGTTTGATCCGGGTGTTGACCCGGCGAAGGGCGTTGACGCTTGCTGCGACGTGGTCAACCGCGGTGTGGCCGTGTGGGAAGGTAAAGTATTCGTGGGCACCATCGACGGTCGTTTGATTGCACTTGACTCTAGCACCGGCCGAGAATTGTGGAGCGTGATGACCGTAGACGAATCCTTGCCCTATACCATCACGGGCGCGCCGCGCATCGTGAAGGGGCAAGTCATCATCGGTAACGGCGGCGCCGAATACGGTGTGCGTGGCTATATTACGGCCTATGACGCAGCGAGCGGGCAGCAGCTTTGGCGTTATTACACAGTGCCCGGTAACCCGGCCGATGGCTTCGAGCAGCCCGAGCTGGAGATGGCCGCTCAGACGTGGAATGGCGAATGGTGGAAGCTGGGCGGTGGTGGCACCGTGTGGGACGCCATGGCCTATGACCCAGATCTAAACTTGCTCTACATCGGTGTAGGGAACGGCTCGCCTTGGAACCAGAGTCTGCGCAGCCCCGGCGGCGGTGATAACCTCTTCTTGTCTTCGATCGTCGCGCTCAACCCCGACGACGGCAGCTATCGTTGGCACTATCAGACCACTCCCGGCGAGACTTGGGATTACACAGCGACGGCCCATATCATAGTAGCGACAGTGCAGATCGACGGCCAAGAGCGGCGCGTAGTGATGCAGGCGCCGAAGAATGGTTTCTTCTACGTACTAGACGCGGCGACCGGCCAACTTATCACCGCTGAGAAGTTTGTGCCGGTGAGCTGGGCATCCCATATCGATCTAGAGACAGACCGACCAATCGAGATACCCGAGGCCCGCTATAACGAGACTTCGGTCCCGATGATCGTGTCGCCAGGCCCACAGGGTGGCCATAACTGGCACCCCATGTCCTTTAGCCAACGCACGAATCTAGTCTATCTGCCCGCCAACGAACAGTTCATGGGATATGCGGCGGTTGAGAATTTTGAGGTTTCTCAGACTGGATGGAATACCGGTACGAATTTCGCTGCGGGTGGCGCTTTAGCGATGGCGGCGGGTGAGAATGCGCCCAAACGTTCCGCTTATCTGCTTGCTTGGGACCCAGTGCGCCAGCAAGAAGTATGGCGCGTACCTAAGGTGGTTTCCACAGACGCTGCTGGGGTGCTCAGTACTGCCAGCGGTCTAGTTTTCCAAGGCAATGCCTCTGGTGAGTTCAGCGCCTTTAAAGACGACACTGGTCAATTGCTTTGGAACGCCATGACGCAGGCAATTACTGTTGCAGCGCCGATCACTTATTTGGTTGATGGCGAGCAATACGTGGCGGTGCTGGCTGGCGGACGTTCACTGCCAACTCAAGGCGCAGGCGCGAGCGGTTCTACAACGCGCGTGTCGAATAATAATTCGCGCCTCTTGGTATTTAAGATCGGCGGTGCTGCGCAGTTGCCAGATGAATTGCCGGCGGAGATGACTTCTACAGTAGGCAACCTCAATCCGCCTCCGCTAACGGCGGATTTCGAAACCGTTGCTCATGGCGAACAGGTCTATGGCCGTTATTGCAGCGTCTGCCACGGCCCTGCTGGTATTAGCGCGAGTGCGGGCACGTTCCCAGACCTGCGCTTTAGTCAGCGTCTTGGCAGTGCGGAGATGTGGAATTCGGTAGTGCTTGGTGGCGAACTCGTCGGTGGCGGCATGGTGTCGTTCGAAGGCACGCTGGCACCATCGGACCCGGATGCCATTCGTCAATACATCATCTCCCGCGCGATTGCGGATAAAGAAGCCGGTGGTGCGGTGTCGGGTGGGGCGTTGCAATAGGGATTGCGTCTCCGTTCGAGTGTCAGGTCGCCTGCAGGCACCCCATAAATAGGGCACGGGCTCCTACCGTAAATTGGAACGCTGTTACAAGAGATCGGAGCGCTGTTTTAGGGTAGGAGCCTGCCTGCAGGCGACTAGAAACCTGCTATGGAATGCAATGCCGCCTGCAGGCGAAGGTCAATCTCCCCCACAACCTTTTTGACCATGTCCGAAAATGGCCAGAATTGTTGATATCGCTGTGTTAACTTGCGTCTCAATGATGAGAGATTAGCAAGAGGCGAGTGCAGTGTTACTCAATCCCGACGACTTCGAACAGGCACGGCAGGCGCGCGATCCGCATTTCGATGGGCGCGTGTTTATTGGTGTGTTGACCACTGGCATTTACTGCCGTCCGGTCTGTCCTGTGCGCATGCCTCGAAAGGAAAATATCCGCCTCTATAGTACTGCCGCCGCCGCAGCCGAGGCTGGGTTTCGACCTTGCCTTCGCTGTCGTCCAGAATCATCACCGGGCACTCCCGCTTGGATGGGAAGTTCATACACAGTGTCCCGAGCCCTGCAACTGATCGCGCGTGGCGCGCTCGACGAGGGCAGTGTTACGACACTCGCCGCACAGCTGGGCATCGGTCCGCGCCAATTAACAAGACTTTTCCAGCAGCATCTAGGTGTCACGCCAATCGCAGTGGCGAATACTCAGCGCCTGCATTTTGCCAAGAAACTGATCGATGAGACCCAGTTGCCGATGGCACAGGTTTGTTACGCCGCCGGTTTTACCAGCGTGCGACGTTTCAATGCGGTGTTCAAGGAGGTTTATGGCTGCGTACCACTTGCGCTGCGTAAACGCGCTAAGTCCGCTGAGTCTATTGAGCGGCGCGGTGTGCAGATTCGGCTGCACTATCGGCCGCCTTTCGACTGGCGTGCGATGCTTGATTACCTTGCGTATCGCGCCATCCCTGGTGTCGAATCCGTTAGCAAAGACCGTTATTCCAGAACGATTGTCATGAATGGCGAGCAGGGTAGCTTGGAAGTGCGTTTCCTCGAAAATGGCCACGCATTAATTCTCACTATCGACGTAGAGCAGACGCGCAATCTCTATCAGATTGTTGAGCGCGTGCGCGTGATGTTCGATCTTAAGGCCGTGAGTACAGAGCTTGAAAACTTTCTGAGTCTAGATCCCCTATTGGCCCCCTTGGTGGAGCGCCATCCCGGCATACGAGTGCCAGTGGCTTGGAATGGGTTCGAGGTAGGGGTGCGCGCAATCCTCGGCCAGCAGGTGTCTGTCAAAGGCGCAACCACGCTTGTATCGCGCCTAGCGCATGCTTGCGGCGCCGTGTATGAAGCCGGTAACGCCACTATGCTGGATCGTGTATTCCCGACGCCAGCACAATTGGCCGACGCGAACTTGGACTGCATGGGGATCACCACCAGACGCATTGCGGCAATCAAAGCCTTGGCGGTGGCGGTGCGCGATGGCGATTTACGTTTCGACGGCAGCATGACGACGGACGCCTTTGTCGTGCGCATCCTGCAGATTTCTGGCATAGGGCCGTGGACCGCACAGTATATTGCGCTGCGTGCCCTGAATGATCCGGATGCATTTCCCGACGCAGACTTGATCTTACTGCGGGCAGCCGCTGCGCCTGGGAGCGTACTCACGCCAAAACAATTGCAAGAGCGCTCGCAACCATGGCGCCCCTGGCGCGCGTACGCGGTAATGCTGCTGTGGCGAGAATACGGATTACAGAAACAAGAGCGTAACGCAGCCGTTGCGTCAAAGTGAGGAGAGCCTTATGTCACACATATACACTTATTGTCCGTCTCCGGTAGGAGATTTGCTACTCGCCGGTGACGGAGAGCGCTTGCACTTGATCGGTTTTCCCGAGGGCAAGGCGCGCACGCGACATGAGGCGGACTGGGAGCGCAGTGATGCCCCGTTCATTGAAGTGATACGCCAGTTAAACGCTTATTTCGAGGGCGAGCTGCGGGACTTCGACGTGGCGCTGGCACCGCAAGGCACTGCGTTTCAGCAATCAGTCTGGCTGGCTTTGACGAAAATCCCCTATGGCAGTACCTGTAGTTATGGGGCGATTGCCGAGGCGGTGGGGAAACCTAAAGCCTCACGAGCAGTTGGCGCGGCGAACGGACAGAATCCGATTCCCATTATTATTCCCTGTCATCGAGTTATTGGCAGCACGGGAAAACTTACCGGCTTTGGAGGAGGGCTAGCGGCAAAAGTTACTCTGTTAGATCTGGAACAGCGCAGTAGTCCTTTCCGTCTGGAGTCTTAAATATTTACGTATTTAGGGACGGCCATGAGGCCAACGCCAGTAAGGACGAGAACATAAACATTGCTGGTGAAATACGGAAACACCATCAGCCCTATTCCGCACAGCAACGCGACCTTGTTGGCCTGTTTTTTCCCGTAAACGAAATAGCCCATGCCGATCGAGCTAAACAGCAATGCCCATAGCATCGCGGAGGTATCTGTTATGTCCATGGCTAGCCCTGCGACTTACGTTTGTAGTCCTGCATCACACTCACGCCTATCGCGAGAACGCTAAGCGGCATGACGATGTAAAGCATGGTATTACTAAATGCACCTAACATGGCGTGTTGCGTCGAGGAGAACACTAAATACAGCGTATAGGCGACATAGTAGGTCAGTAATAAGGCGCCTTCTTGGCGACTGATAATGCCGCCGGAGAAGAAGATCGGCAGGCAGGCGATCGCTACGGCGAGCATGACCAGTAAGTCGAAACTTATAACGCTAGCTGGGATCTCTATGCCCCCTGGCGCGACAAGGCTCGCCACGCCTAGAACGCCCATGATATTGAAGAGATTGCTGCCCACGACATTACCCACGGCGATGTCGCGTTCCCCATGGATCGCTGCGACGATGGAGGTGACTACCTCGGGCAAAGAAGTGCCAGCCGCAACGATGGTCAGGCCAATGATCAGCTGGCTAACACCGAGGCGTGTGGCAAGCGCGACGGCGCCTTCTACTAGCCAGTCTGAGCCGATCACCAGCATGGCTAAACCTACGGCAACCATCGCGATGTCTTTTATCCAGGACGATTTTTTAGGAGCACCTGCGGAGTTTGAATCGACCTCCTCGCTGCGTTGCGCCTTGCGGCTTTGGATAAAAACGAAGGCAATATAGGCGACCAAGCCTAATACGAGGAGCGAGCCATCGAAGGCACCTAGTATGCCATCCGAGGCCATGATCAATACTACGACTGATAGGCCGATCATCAGAGGCACATCGAAGCGTATGAGTTGTTGCGAAACGATCAGGGGCACGATGAGGGCAGAACAGCCGAGGATGAACAACACATTGAAGATATTGCTGCCGATCACGTTGCCTACTGCAATGCTGGCTTGACCTAAGGTGGCGGCTTGGATACTAACCGCCAGTTCTGGGGAGCTGGTGCCGAATGCCACGACTGTCAAGCCAATGACGAGGGGGGAAACTTTGAACACTGAAGCCAAGCGAGACGCGCCCTTGACCAACACTTCTGCACCGACAATCAACAACAATAAACCGACAACAAACAACACTAGTGTCATAGAGCCTCCATAGGTAGCACCGATTATACTCCTTGCATGGACAGAAGTGACCAGCGTCACACAGGCTTATTTGTCACGGCTAATTGGGCGGAAATTTTCAAGACAGAGAAAAATACTTGGCCTATAATTCCGGCACTTTCATTTGCCCCCCTTTTCGGTCAGGAGCAGCGCCCAATGGATATAGCAAGCCGCTAAGGACTTCGGAATCTCCCGCCACGCGATTCCTCGCGTCGCAATGCGTCGCCAATCGTGATATTTTTTTGCCTTCGCGCGATTCACTCGAATCCAGAAGTTCTTTTCCCTACGAGCCGTCGTGTTCGCATTTTACATGCGCGCGTAAGGCTTTAGCTAAAAACTTTACTCTGGATAGATCATGACACTTCAAAGAATACGCGCAGGCATGAGCCTGTTTAGACAAGCCCTACTGGGTAGCTCCACTATCAATTACACCGAAGGCTCTATTGCAAGAGCGACCTTCCTTCTTGCCGTGCCCATGATCTTAGAAATGTCGATGGAATCGGTGTTCGCAATCGTGGATATTTTCTTCGTGGCAGGCTTAGGCGCAGAAGCGGTGGCGACGGTGGGACTGACCGAATCGGTTATCTCCTTGCTCTATGCGGTGGCCATAGGCCTGTCGATGGGGACCACGGCGATGGTGGCGCGGCGCATCGGTGAGAATTCCCCTGCGGCCGCTGCGTTTGTAGCTGGGCAGGCGCTCTGGATTGGGGTAGTGGTGTCGCTATTGGTTGGCGTTACTGGGTTTTACTACGCGGAAAAAATACTGTTTCTCATGGGGGCGTCGCCGGAAGTAATCGCATCGGGGCGCAGCTACACCCAAATCATGTTGGGCGGTAGCTTCACGATCGTGTTTCTATTTCTGAACAATGCCATCTTCCGCGGTGCGGGGGATGCGAGTATTGCGATGCGCTCTTTGGTGTTGGCAAATGGGATCAATATCGTACTGGATCCTTGCCTGATCTATGGCGTTGGACCATTCCCGGAGATGGGCGTGACCGGTGCGGCAATCGCGACCAATATAGGGCGGGGTATAGGCTTGCTGTACCAGTTCTATTATTTATGCTCGAGTAGTCGGCGCATACAGCTAGTGCTGAAAGACTTCGTGATCAAGCTGTCGGTGATACTAACACTGGTGCGCATCTCCGTCGGCGGCATCGTGCAGTTCTTAATCGCCACAGCAAGCTGGGTATTCCTGATGCGTTTGGTTTCCAATTACGGCAGTGATGCGATAGCGGGGTACACAATCTCGATCCGCATCATGTTGTTTGTGATTCTGCCTGCCTGGGGTTTGAGTAATGCGGTGGCCACGTTGGTTGGGCAGAACCTTGGTGCAGGCAAAATTGAGCGAGCAGTTAGAACGGTGTGGCAGGTTGCGAAATACAATGTGGGGTACATGATGCTAGTGGGCTTGGTGCTCATCGCATTTCCTGAGCAGATCATGCATGTGTTTACAACGGAGCCACAGGCAGTGGCCTATGGGGTCGATGCGCTGCGGATCATGAGTTATAGCTTCGGGTTTATGGCGCTGGGGATGGTGGCGATTCAGGCATTCAATGGGGCAGGTGACACTATCACCCCGATGTGGATCAATGGTTTCTGCTATTGGATGGTACAGATACCAGTGGCCTATTGGATGGCAACGACGCTGGGCATGGGACCCTACGGAGTGTTCTGGTCGATCTCCATCGCGGAGCTTCTGATGGGCGTAGTCGGCGTGGGTTTCTTTATGCGCGGCAAGTGGAAATACCAGTCGGTATAGGGGGGGGTGTGCCTCCGTTCGCGTGTCAGGTCGCCTGCAGGCAGGCTCCTACCGAAAATCGGAGCGCTGTTTTAGGGTAGGAGCCTGCCTGCAGGCGACCTGAAACCTGCTATGGAATGCAATGCCGCCCGCAGGCGACCATAACCCCCCCCCACCCCAGCACTGTGCTCGCGCGCGCAGATGTTGTAAGCTCCTGTCTCGCGAAAAGTAGTAGAGAGGCACCTCATGCAGAGCGGTCAGCAGCACATCATCGTTAAGGTTTCCGAATGGCTCAATAATGCTCAGCCCGTGTGGTTGTGCACTATTCTTAAAACTTGGGGATCCTCCCCACGCCCGATCGGCTCCATGATGGCCTGTACCTTGGATGGCGAGATCGCCGGCTCTATTTCTGGTGGCTGCATCGAGGAAGACTTTCTTGCGCAACTGCGCGATGGCTCTCTCAAAGGCCAGTACGATGTTGAGGGCAAGCCCTTCGTCGTAAAATACGGCATTACCGCCGAGCAAGCCGCGCGCCTGCGCCTTCCTTGTGGCGGCCAACTGCATGTCCTCCTTGAATTCATTGCCCCCACGGTTGAGAATAAGGCCGTGTTTGGCGCGCTCTATGCTGCTCTAGATTCCCATCAACGCATTAGCCGAGAAGTCGACTTGCACTCCGGCGTGATCAGCGTGCGCAACAGTGCTGATGACGAAGCCGTCATTCTCGATGAGCGGCGCATGCTGCATAGCCTTAGCCCCAAATATAAGTTGCTCCTGCTCGGTGCTGGCGATGTGGCGCGCTACGTCGCCGAGATGGCCTTGGCATTGGAGTATGACGTTACCCTGTGTGACCCGCGGCCGGACTATCTTGGTAATTGGCATGTGGAAGGGGTGCATGTGACCGCGGAACTGCCTGATGACGTGGTGCGCGATGGCTTTAGTGATCCCTATAGTGGCGTTATTGCCCTAGCCCACGACCCGCGTGTTGACGACATGGCCTTAATGGAGGCCTTGAAGACGCAGGCCTTCTATGTCGGCGCGATGGGGTCGGATCGGACTTCGGCGAATAGGCGGCAACGCTTGCCGGAATTGGGTTTGAGCGAAGAAGAAATCGCGCGCCTACACGCGCCTATTGGCATTGATATTGGTAGCAAGACTCCTGCGGAGATCGCGATATCGGTAATGGCGGAGGTGACGAAGGTGCGGCACAGTCAGGATGCTGCTAGGGCGAAGATCAATCTGTAGATTTGATCAATGCTCCCACAGGTTGGTTTCTTCTCAGATTGTTTGTGCATTCAGGTGCCTGCCGGCAACAATGCATTCCATAGCGGATGTCAGGTCGCCTGCAGGCGTATTACATTCCATAGCAGGTTTCTGGTCGCCTGCAGGCGTATTACATTCCATAGCAGGTTTCTGGTCGCCTGCAGGCAGGCTCCTACCCTCAAAACGTGCTCCGATCCCTTTAACAGCGCGCCGACTTTCGGTAGGAGCCTGCCTGCAGGCGACCAGACACTTGAGCGGAGGCACAATCCGCGCCTGCAGGCGACCTGACACTTGGACGGAGACACAATCCCTGCCTGCAGGCGACCAGAAATTTCAACAAAGACAACCTCAGTTCGACGAACCATACTCCGTTTCGTAATCGTCCATCGCGGCCTGAATCACGACTTTAGCGTGTTCGAAGCCATAGGCTGCGCCGATGGAGACTTTGTTCTCTTGGCCGGGAATGAGTTTATAGGTCATGAAGTAGTGACGCATACGCTCGACCAGAGCCGAAGGCAGTTCGCTAATATCTTCCAAGTCCGCAAACAGCGGGTCGTTCTCTAGTACGGCGATAATCTTGTCGTCGGCCTCGCCGCCATCGAGCATGGGAAGCCCGCCGATGACTTTCGCGTTGAGGATGATCTCTGTCTTAGAAATCGGACGCTCGCTAATGACACAGATATCCAAAGGGTCGCCGTCACCGCGAGCCGCACCTTCCATTAGGTCACGTACCCGCTCGCCGCAATAGGTGCGAGGGATAAAGCCGTAGAGGGTAGGATGCTGGGACGACGAACGCTGCGGGCGGTCGACACGCAGATAGCCAGTGGCCTTATCTACTTCATACTTTATTAGATCGAAGGGGCTGATTTCGATAAAGGCATGCACAAGACGAGGGACGTCTGGCCCTACTTCTAAGCCGTGCCAAGGGTGCGGGCGCCAACGGTAAAAGGGTGGAGGAAACTTCTTCATGCAGGTACCTGTAAAGTCGAAACCCTGTGCTTTTATTGTGTGGGCGAGTGAATGGAAGGCGCGCATTATAGCAGGGCCGTTAGAAAACGCACGGGCTTAGAGGTGATTATGGCAAGGTGCTGTCGGTTTACGAAAAAAACAGAGCGATGAAAAGGGGCCAATGCGATGTGAAAACATCTCATTGGCCCCTTTGGTGCTTGCTCGGAATAGCAAGCAGGGTTAAGCGCTGTTTAGAGCATGTCAGCTGCGCGATGCACTAATTCTACGCGCGCCCCTTCTGGGCCTTGCACATAGAAGAAGTTGATCATGCCGTTGGGCAGGGTCATGTCGCGCGGCTCTGAGGTAAACTCAACACCCTTGCTGGTCAGGTCCGCAATAGTCTCGGCAGAATCCAGCGCACGCCAACCGATGTGATCGATGCTCGCGCCTTGGCTTGGGAAGTTCTCACCTTTGGTGATCAGTAGCCACACATTGCCGGGGTAGAGGATGCCGTCCATACGGCCGAGCATGTTCTTACGTATGCCGCCGAATGTATCCTCGTACCACTTAAAGGTTGCTTCTGGGTCCGTAGAGCGCAGATGCACGTGATGGAAGCCCAAGTGTTGCGGATCTTGCAGCAACTCCATGCGAGAGCCAAAAGGTGTGACGATAAAGGCTAATTTAAACAGGCCTGGCACATCGCGAATCTCTCCCTGCAATGTGGCGCCATTGGCTTGGGCACGAGCAACGACGGCTTCCAAATTAGGAACGGAGAAGCCGAGATGGTCGATCACGCTGCCCTCGCTAGTGCGAGTTTCGGCATTGCCATTTAGGAACATGATGCGCGTCGTGCCGAACAGCAGTCGGTCAGTGCGGCCGTCTACGAACTCGCCGCCGATATTATCTTTATACCACTGCGCGGCCACTAGGGGCTCCGGAACGGCCATGTGCACATGGTCATACATATAAGTTTTGCTTTCGGCTTGGGCGAATGCCGACACGCACATTAGAAGAGTCAGAAATAAGCCCTTCTTGTAGAAATTGTTCATCGTGTACTCCTTCACGCCCTGCTTGCAGGGCTAATCGTTATTGTTATTGCCAGCGTCATCGCCAGAGCGCTGAACTCTCGGCGACGTAAAGAGGCGCCAGAATAGACCTGCGCTCGCGTTGAGTCCAGTCCCTCAGTGCAGTTCCAACACCTTAAAGCCGTGCTCATTAAGGACGGTTTCGATGTGATTGAATTTTCCCTGCGCCACCCGTTCTACCGGGATGAACTGGTTCACGACCACTAAAGCCTTGCCCTGTGGCGACAAAAGTCTCTTGATTTGGCTAAGGAATTTCTCGGCTAAGGCGCTGCTGGTGGAGAAGCCTTGGTGGAAGGGGGGGTTGCAGAGTATCCAATCGTATCCGCCTTCGAGCTGTGCCCCGCAGTCATCGAGCGTGACTTGTACGGCGAGGCCTGCACGGGCAAAGCTCGCCTTGGCGGCATCCACGGCAGCCGCATTGTTGTCGGTGCCATGGCGCTTGGAGAAGTGCAGAGCCTCGGTTGCCAGGAGCAGGTATCCGTAGCCACAGCCTAGGTCGAGTACCGAGCCTGGGGATTTCTTCTTCGCTAGTAGGCCGTTGACATAGCCGGCGAGCAGGGCGCTGCCGCGGTCCACTTTGTTCCAGCCGAACACACCCGGTTTACTGAGGAAGTGGAGTTCCCCCACCGTACAGGTGCGCAAATGGTCGTATTCCTTACTATCGAGGAACTCGGAAGCTCCTTGCTTGCTCGCTGCGGGTTTCTGTAGGCGGATATGGTAGGTATCACCGTGCTTCTTCGCGTGCTCTGCTGTGGCGAATACTCGCTCTGCATTGCGTCCGTGGGTGCGAATACCTTCTTCTTTGCTGCCAATCAAGTGCAGCGTGCCGCCCTCCTTGAGGTGTTTAAAGCTTCCGTTAATGCAGTGATGCACGAGAGGGCGCTCTTTGGAGACGCGGTAGACGATGTCGTCGTAAGCCTCATTGGGCAAAAGTGAGAAATCGAAATCGCTAATAGATGGTTTATGGCCAATGTCACGCAATCGCGCGGCGAGATCGCATCGATTGGTGAGCACGTCGAGACCCTGGCGTGGGTGTGCAGCGACGAGGTCCTGCTCACTGAGACTCTCGTCTGCGATCCAGAGTGTAATGGACTGTGGCATGCCCGCGGGGGCGTTGAGTAAATCGATAAGCAGGTGTTCGATATGGATACTCATGGTTGGAAGCTCTCAATCTCCTTTTGCGTCAAAGAACGGGATGCACCGGGAGCTAAAGTTTCGTCCAACTCCACGGCGCCAATCTGTTTTCTATGTAGTGCGATGACATGATTGCCACAGGCGGCAAACATGCGTTTAACCTGATGATAACGGCCCTCGTTGAGGATGACCTCGGCACGATTATCGGCTAAGGCAATGCACCGCGCTGGCGCTGTCTCTTTGTCTTCACCGCGCAGCATTATGCCGGCCTCGAACTGGGCAACGGTGGCCTCGTCCACGGGCTCGTGTAGCGTAGCTAAATAGACTTTGCTGAATAAGTGGCGAGGCGAAATTACGCGGTGCAGCCATTGGCCATCATCGCTTAGCAGCACGAGGCCGGTAGTATCAATGTCCAGACGTCCGGCAACCGATAGTCCCTCTGGCGAGTCTTCTTCCAGCAGGTCCAGCACGATTGGGTGTTCGCCGTCCTCGTTTGCACACACATAGCCTTTGGGCTTGTTCAGCATGATATAGCGCGGCTGCGGCAGTTGCAGTTTCTGGCCGTCCAGGCAGATCTCATCTGTCTCGGCGACATGATGGGAGGCGCTTTTTACCATCTGTCCATTCACCGTCACGCGTTTATTGCGCACGGCCCGCTTGCTTATATCGCGCGGTAATGTGGTGGCATGGCTAACATATTTGTCTAAGCGCATTAATGCGTTTCCATAGGTTTGTTGGCAGATTGCCACTCACGTGGATCTACCCGGTAATAGGACTTCAGTTCTTCGAACAACTCTGCGTGGCGCGCAGCCAAGTCATGCGGGCGTTCGTAGAACGTTTCGGTGACTACGGCGAAAAACTCGGCGGGGTTGCTGGCGCCATAGGCATCGATCAGAGTTTGATGATGCGTCTCGCTGGCGTGTTGCAACTGCAGAAATTCGGCCGAGAAGATTCTGGCCCAGTCGCCGTAAGCACCCTTATTATAGAGCAAAGGAGCGCCATTGGTGACGCCAGATTCGTGGTCAAGCTGATGGGCGAATTCATGCAGGACGACATTCTGTCCATCGGCGAAGTTGCGCACGCTCTGTTGTACGCTGTCCCACGCAAGTATGACCTTACCGTTACTCCACGACTCGCCTATGAGAAAGTGCTCGCCCTTGGTGACGAGACCAAACTCATCGTGTTTATCGTGTTGTACCCGGAAGCCGGAAGGGTAAACCAAAACCGCGCGCAGGTTCTGATACTCGTAGCTAGGGCGGTTTAAGAGCAACAGGCAGGCATGGGCGGCTATGGTGATGCGCACCTCGTCATCGATGACCTGACCTGAACAGCCGACGAACTGTTTACTGTCCACGAAGCGTTTGACTAATTGCCGCAGCTCGCGCTGTTGATCGGGCCACATGGTCTTGTAGATCGGCAGGCTGCGGCGCAGGATCTTCAGCCAAGGCGCGGGAAAAGGGGACGCGTCTATTTTTTTACGACGATAGCGCGGATAAACGAAAAGAGCCACGGCAACCGCAACGACAAGTAGCCAGAGTACTATAAGTGTGATGATGCTTTTCAGGTCCATTGGGGCTAGTGCTAGTGGCCCCTTGCAGAATCGTCTTTGGGCTGCAATGACAGGCCGCCGAGTTCAGACTCATCGTCTTCTTCGTCGCCTTTCTTGCCCTCGGAAAGCTGAATTTTCAAGCGTAAATTATTCTTCGAATCCGCGTTCTTGAGGGCCTCTTCTAAGGTGATTTTACCGGCCTTATAGAGATCAAATAGCGCCGAGTCGAAGGTCTTCATGCCCTGGTTCTCGGATTTCACCATTACCTCTTTGATCTCGTCTACCTTGCCTTGCTTAATAAGGTCGCAGACACGAGGGGTGCCAAGTAATATCTCAATGGCTGCGGCGCGTTTACCATCTACAGTCGGGATCAGTCGCTGCGAGACGAAGCCTTGCAGGTTCAACGACATGTCCATGAACAGCTGGCGATGGCGCTCTTCTGGGAAGAAGTTGATGATGCGGTCCAGTGCTTGGTTGGCGTTGTTCGCGTGCAGGGTGGATAGGCAGAGGTGGCCTGTCTCTGCGAAGGCCAGTGCATGCTCCATAGTCTCTTGACTGCGGATCTCGCCGATTAGAATGACGTCAGGCGCTTGGCGCAGCGTGTTCTGTAAAGCCTCTTCGTAGCTATTAGTGTCGACGCCTACTTCGCGCTGATTGATGATCGATTTTTTATGCTGATGCACGAACTCCACTGGGTCTTCGATCGTAATGATGTGGCCATCGCTATTGGTATTACGATAGTCGATCAGGGCCGCCAAGGAGGTGGACTTACCAGAGCCGGTGCCGCCTACGAACAAGACTAGGCCGCGCTTCTGCATGATGAGTTTGGTCAAAATTTCCGGCAGGCCTAGGCTCTGCCAGCTCGGGATTTCGGTTTTGATATTTCGCGCGACTATCGCGATTTGCCCGCGCTGCTGGAAGATGTTCACGCGGAAGCGGCCGATATCGGGATCGGAGATGGCCAAGTTCATCTCGGGGCTCTTCTCGAATTGCTGGATCTGCTCTGGTGACATGATCTGATAGGCGATCTGCTTGACCGCCCCGGGTGGTAGCGGCTGATTAGACATCGGCATCAGCTTGCCGAACGCCTTCATGCTTGGCGGTGCGCCTGTTGTCAGGAACAGGTCGGAGCCATCTTTCTGGATCATGATGCGCAGCAGATCTTTGAAACCCATAGTGTTTGCCCTGTCGGTTTAGGAACGCTAGAAGCGCCGATTGGTATACCAGTTCACTTCTCGTGAGCTCTTATTGATCTGTTCGCAGACATCGAGTGTCAGTGCGAACAACGCCATGCGCACGAGCACGCCGTTGTCTGTCTGTCGGAATATGGCGAGGTTTGGGTGCTGATTCAAGTCATTGTCCAATTCATTCGCTTCGGCGCGCGAGTCACGCGGGAGCGGATGCATGATTACCGTCTTCGGTGCGCAGTAGCGTGTGTAGATCGCCTCGTTCAAACGGAAGCGCCCACGATAGATATCGGCCTCCATCTTACTGTTGAAACGCTCCTCCTGGATACGGGTGAGATAGACGGTGTCATTGCCCTCCAGGCCTTTCTCCATGTCCTCGGTCTCGATCACGGTATGCCCGTTGCGGCGCAGTTCTTCGACGATCTCCTCGGGCATGCGCAACTCGCTTGGCGAGATCATAGTGAAGCGAATGCCTGCGTAGAGCTGAATCAGTTGAGAGAGTGAATGCACCGTGCGGCCGTGCTTGAGGTCTCCGACCATGGCGATGTGCATGCCGGCGATGTCCTTGCCGTTGCTGCCTAGCTCTTTGCGAATAGTGTACAAATCCAGAAGCGCTTGGCTTGGGTGCTCGTTCGGTCCGTCTCCGGCGTTAATAACGGGTACACGGCTGGCTTTGGCAAACTCACTCACGGAGTCGGCCTGAGGATGGCGCATCACGATGATGTCGTTATAACCGCTGATCACACGTGCCGTGTCGTAAAGGGATTCGCCCTTTGAGATGGAAGAGGTCTTCACATCCGTCGTCTCGCGCACCTCGCCGCCGAGTAGATTAAAGGCGCAGCCAAAGCTCAGGCGCGTACGGGTGCTAGGCTCGAAGAACATATTGCCGAGTATAGCGCCGTCGAGAACCTTGGTCATGCGCTCGCGATGGGCAAAGGGCACCATGCTGTCGGCGACATCGAAGAGGCGTTCGACGTCCGCGAGTTCAAATTGATTCACGCTTAGTATGTGGGCGCCGGGGAAGTGCATATTGAGTTTCTACTGTGGTTCGTTGGCGATGTGGAGTTCGGAAGCAAATACTAAACTAATGGGGGCGGCTTAGGAATCTTGGGCTGATAATATGCTGTACTATGGCTAATTTTTGGTCAATACAGATCTGTGGCAGATTTAGGCAAGGATTGTGTCTCCGTTCGAGTGTCAGGTCGCCTGCAGGCAGGCTCCTACCGGAAATCGGAGCGCTGTTTTAGAGTAGGAGCCTGCCTGCAGGCGACCAGAAACCTGCTATGGAATGTAATACGCCTGCAGGCGACCAGAAACCTGCTATGGAATGTAATACGCCTGCAGGCGACCAGAAACCTGCTATGGAATGTAACAAGCCTGTAGGTTCCCACAAAGTAACAAGAGAGGTTGTTTTGAACACGATTTACTGGCACGACTACGAGACCTTCGGTGTGGATCCACGCCGCGACCGCGCTTCGCAATTTGCGGGGCTGCGCACGGACGAGGACCTCAATATCATCGGCGAGCCACTGGTCATGTACTGCCAACCTGCGCCGGACATGCTGCCGCACCCTATGGCTTGCGTGATCACGGGCATTAGCCCACGCGATGCCTTGGCAAAAGGCCTGCCGGAGAAGGAGTTCATCGAGCGCATATACCGCGAGTTCGCCCAGCCCCAGACCTGTGTTGCGGGCTATAACAGCCTGCGTTTCGACGACGAGGTGACACGGCAATTGCTGTATCGCAACTTCTTCGACCCCTACGAGCGGGAGTGGAAGAACGGCAACTCGCGCTGGGACATTATCGACATGGTACGCCTGTGCTATGCCCTGCGCCCCGACGGCATCAACTGGCCTAAAAAAGAAGATGGCAGTCCCTCGTTCCGCTTGGAGGAATTGACAGCAGCGAATGGCATCGCCCATGAGGCCGCACACGATGCCTTGTCTGATGTCACCGCCACCATCGCCATGGCAAAGCTGATCAAGACACGCCAGCCAAAACTGTATGACTACGTCTATGAACTCCGCGCCAAACAGCGTGTTCAGGCGCAATTGGACATCATCAGCAAGAAGCCGGTACTGCATGTCTCGTCGATGTACCCGGCCGCGATGGGTTGCCTGGCCTTAGTCGCCCCCCTGACGAAGCACCCCACGGATAAGAACGGCGTCATCGTCTATGACCTTCGAATTGACCCGCGCGATTGGATCGACCTCACTGTCGAGCAAATTCAGCGGCGCTTGTTCACAAGGGCCGAGGATATGCCAGAGGGTATAGCCCGCATTCCTTTGAAGGTCTTACATGCGAACCGCTGCCCGGTAATTGTGGGGAGCAATATGCTCAGCGCGGCACAGGCGCAGGAATATCAAATCGACATAGACAAGGCGCGGGACTATTGGAAGTGCCTCGTCGATCATCCACAGGCGATTGCCAAGGTCGCCTCGGCGTTTGACCGCAAGCATGAGGAGGAGGGTGTCAACGCGGACCCCGATTTCATGCTCTACAGTGGCGGTTTCTTCGGGGCACAGGACAAGCAGTCTATGGCGCAGATTCGCGCGTCTTCGGCGGCGGACCTAAGCGTGTGGCGCCAACCCTTCGTCGATAAACGCTTGGGTGAAATGTTGTTTCGCTACCGTGCTCGCAACTATCCAACCAGCCTGACACCAGAAGAGAAAGCACGCTGGCAGAGTTATTGTCAGAGCAATATCCAGAGACCACTCGAGCAGCGCGGGGCCGGCGCGGCGCGCGAGGAATTCTTTGCGGAGATCGCTTCCTTGAGGGTAAGTCATGCAGATGCGCAGAGCCTGCGAGTCTTAGAAAGCCTTGAAGCCTACGGGCGGGAATTGATCGGTTAATTCTTTCTAGGCACTTGTGTTTTAACTTGCGTGACCCAATTTTGACTTAACACCTGCGCACATCAGAGTAATTGCCCATGAGTAGCACCCCCCCAAATCCGGACGTCTCCGCGATTTCCAGCCTACGCAAAGCCTTCGTATTCATAAAGCCCTATAAGAAACAGATGATCCTAGCGACTATCGCCTTGATCTTCACCGCCGGCGTGACACTGGCGCTAGTGCAGTTCGTCAGGGTGATCGTCGATGTGGGCTTCGTGGCAGGCTCGAGCCAATCCTTAGGGCTGGCCATTGTAGGCTTTCTGATCGTGGCCTTCGTGCAGGCACTTGGCACCTTCGCACGATTCTATTGGGTCTCCTGGTTAGGCGAGCGAGTTACCGCAGACATCCGCACCGCCGTGTTCTCGCATCTAATGACGCTGCACCCGGGCTATTACGAGGAGAATTTGAGTGGCGAGATACAGTCACGCATCACCACGGATACCACCCTGCTGCAGACCGTGATTGGCTCCTCTGTCTCCATCGCGCTGCGCAATCTTCTTATGATGCTTGGCGGGACAATTTTCCTCTTCATCACTAACCCGAAATTGACTAGTATCGTGATGATCTGCATCCCCTTAGTGGTAGGGCCGATCATTATCTTCGGCCGGCGCGTGCGCCATCTGTCGCGCAGCTCGCAGGACGAGATCGCGAACGTGGGGGCCTATGTCGGCGAAAGTATTCAACACATCAAAACCGTGCAGGCCTATAACCAACAGGGTGCGAATGAAAAAGCCTTCTCGGACCATGTAGAGAAAGCGTTTAAGGTCGCTTTGGCGCGGATTTGGTCACGTTCCATTTTGATCACCGTAGTCATCACCCTCGTATTCGGCGCGGTAGCCGCGATGATCTGGTCTGGCGGGCAGGATGTCATCAGTGGGCGTCTGTCGGCCGGTGAGTTGACTGCTTTTGTCGTCTACGCCGTGATCGTAGCTTCCGCCGTCGGCGCCATCAGCCAAGTGATAGGCGATCTGCAGCGCGCGGCAGGCGCCACGGAGCGACTCATGGAATTGCTGCATGCCGAAAGTGCGATTGTCTCGCCAGCCGCGCCAATCCCATTTACGGAGCCCTTTAGTGGCTCGATCGGCATTGCCGGGCTGCGTTTTTTCTACCCCTCGCGTCCCAATTCAGCGGCTATTAACGGGATCGATCTGCGTATCGAACCGGGCACCAGTGTGGCCTTGGTTGGACCTTCGGGAGCGGGCAAATCTACGCTGTTCGAATTGCTGCTGCGCTTCTATGATCCCCAGGAAGGGGAGGTAAAAATCGATGGCATCGATATTCGCAATCTTGATTTGCAGACACTGCGTAGCAAGATCGCCATAGTCTCTCAGCTGCCAGCAATGTTTACCGGGAACGTAAGGGACAATATTCGCTATGGTCGCCCGGATGCCAGCGATGCCGAGGTCATAGAAGCCGCTAAGTCTGCATTCGCCAGTGATTTTATTGAACAACTCCCTGAGGGTTACGATAGCTTCTTGGGGGAGTCCGGTATTCGCCTTTCTGGAGGACAGAAGCAACGCATCGCCATTGCCCGTGCAATCCTAAAAGACGCACCGATTCTACTGCTCGACGAGGCTACCAGCGCGCTGGACGCGGAAAGTGAGCGGAAAGTGCAGATGGCGCTGGATGAGTTGATGAAGAACCGCACCACCTTAATCATCGCGCATCGCTTAGCTACCGTGAAAAATGTCGACAGCATCGTAGTGATGGACGCGGGTCAGGTTGTTGCGCAAGGCTCTCATCAGCAATTGCTCCTGAGCAGTCCGCTGTATGCCAATCTTGCCACTCTGCAGTTCTCTACGGGCGAGCAAGCAGAGCCTAGCGAAATCTAATGGATGTTTGCCGTGTCGGGGCAAAGTGAGTAGAATCGCGCCCCGCACGGTCAAAGGATGTGAGAGTGCATTGGACACGCTGCAATGCCAGCGCAATAACAACAAATCACGTGCCAAATATGGATCAGTTTCAGGATATTCGACCCTATCACGACGACGAAGTGCGTCCCGTCATCGATACGCTTCTGAGTAACGCCGAGTTCGTCAGCAGCATCGCCAGTTTTGCCCTACCAAAGCTGCACCGCTGGCTACCAAGCGTGGCGCGCCTTTTGACTAAGCGCAAGCTTGCCTCACAGCTTAACGGCGTTAACACCGTCAAGAGCATGCAGGGTGTGATCGCCAGCTATATGGATCAGATGATTGAGAAGACCACCTCGAAACTGACCCACTCCGGCATCGAAAATCTCTCCCTCGAAAAATCCTATTTGTTCATCAGTAATCACCGCGATATCGCGATGGATCCAGCCTTCGTCAACTACATGCTGTATCAGGCTGGTTTCAACACGATGTATATCGCGATTGGTGACAATCTTCTCAAGCGCCCCTTCGTTTCAGACCTCATGCGTTTGAATAAGAGCTTTATCGTCAAGCGCTCCCTGAAAGGGCGTGACTTGCTGAAGTCCTCCAAACAACTTTCTGAGTACATCCATCATCTGATTGAAAACAAACACAATGTTTGGATTGCCCAGCGCGAGGGGCGAGCGAAAGACGGCGTGGACCTTACCGATACGGCGCTACTTAAGATGCTCTCGATGGCGCGCAGAGAATTGGGTTTGAAGGAATCGCTAGGCGCTTTGCACATCGTGCCTGTGTCTATTTCCTATGAGTTTGATCCCTGCGATACCCTCAAGGCCGATGAGCTCTATCAAAAGAAAGAACTTGGCGCCTATAACAAAGACGAGAAGAGTGACATCAACAGTATTGTGACGGGCATGATTGGTTTTAAGGGCCATGTCCACGTCGCCTTTGGAGAAGAAATTAGTCTCGAGACTGACGATGCAGACGCGGCGGCAGATCTAATTGACCGCCAGATAGTTAGCAATTATTTATTGCAGTCCAGTAATTATTTCGCCCTCGAAAAACTTCGTGAAACCGAGCCTGAATTGGCCCAAGGAATTGGCCAATCGGGTGAGCCGATGAGCGATGAAAGTGTCGCAAAGATGCAGCAACGCCTTGACCATGCCCCACCTAATATTCGCCCCTATCTTCTGCGAATGTATGCCAATCCTGTGTTATCTCGCGCGAAACTGTAATTGCTCGGCTTATTTTTGGTCGCCTGCAGGCGACCTGAAACTTCAACGAAGGCACAATACCTGCCCGCCCCATCTTCAATAGAATTGACCACTTTTTTGACAATTTTGAATTCGTGAGCATAGGAGCTCCGGTATATTCGTGGGAAAAGGCAATAAACCTACGCGAAACAGCTATTTGTCCACAATTCATCCACATATAACCCTATGTATATAACAAAATATGTGGGCTAATTCGCCAGTTCAAAAAAAAGCGTCTAAGCCCCCAAGAAGGATGAATATTTTTACATGTACTTGGAATACTACCCCTGTGTGACAGGCGCGCTGCCGGCAGTTTATAGTGAAGATAACGTGTACACCGTATGCTACCGAATGTAAAATAGGCTACAATACATTGCTATTAGAAAGGCTCCGCCATGCGGGGCTTTTTTTATTTTTGTACGTGGATAAAGGGCAAGCTATAGACTATTATCCGCCCCGGTCAGCGTAAGCAGGCACAATGAATGAGTACGCTGTTAGCGATGCTGAATCGGAGTGTAGCTCAGCCTGGTAGAGTGCTACGTTCGGGACGTAGATGCCGGAGGTTCGAATCCTCTCACTCCGACCATAGCGGTCGCCTTAAAGGCACAATCCACACCTCGCGGGTGTAGTTCAATGGTAGAACGAGAGCTTCCCAAGCTTTAGACGTGGGTCCGATTCCCATCACCCGCTCCATAAAAAAAGCCCCGCCAAGACCTAGGTCTTGGCGGGGCTTTTACTTTCTAGAACAAATTAGAAGTAGTAACGCAGACCCAGGCGGAAACGGGTCAAGTTGTCTTTTAATGAATCGTCAGCGAGGTAGATGTCATCAGGGGAAACATCAAAGCCTATAGATGTTGAAATCGCCATGTAAGGACGTACGAACCACTTGATGCCAGCTTGAATACCAAAAACGGTGCTAGTGTCATCATTTGGTGCCAATGTCGTAGTCGTATCGATATTCTTCAAACCTTCGAAGGCAACTGTTGCAACACCAAAGGAAGTGTCGATGAAAGGCACAATATTGGTGGAGCGGTTGAAGTTATATTTTGTGAAGGCACTAAAGTTAAAGCGTTCGATTCCGCCTAAATCGGAACGTACAGCGCGAACACCTAATTCCCAACCATCACGCAGAAAGTAGCCATAAGATGCGTCGATTTCTGGGATTTCTATAGTGCCGCTTAGAGCTAGCTCTTTAGTGCCTTGCTGCAGCCGTATGTAAGGGCCGGTAAACTATTCCTTGTCGAGGAGTTGCCGCGTTTTCATTTTCCCGTACATATTGCCTGGCGCAATGATATTGATAAGGCCGTCCTTGCCGTGGCGGTCCAACAGCTACGCATAGTGCTCAACCAGCTTAATGACAATGAGCTGCCTGCGCCTTTCTGGTTGCAGAATGCGAAGAGAAATAACTCCCCCAATATCGTTAACTTGGCGCCGCCAAGTAAAACTCACTAAGGGCAGCGGTAACTCAAATTGCTTCTTAGTAAATTAGCGCGGTGTTGCAAGCTGCAGAAACTCAGTGAAGTAAGTCGGGAAAGTCTTCGAGGTACACGCGGGATCGTTGATGGTGATCTCGCTGTCGCCAAAGGCAGCCAGCGAGAAACACATGGCCATGCGGTGATCGTCGTAGGTGTCGATGGCGGCGCTGCGAATGTGCTCTGGCGGCGTAATCACTAAATAATCTTCGCCTTCCTCTACAGTAGCCCCCACTTTGCGTAACTCGGTACTCAACGCGGCAAGGCGATCGGTCTCCTTCACGCGCAGATTGTAGACATTGCGAATGGCGGTAGGGCCTTTGGCGAATAGGGCGGTAGTGGCGATGGTCATGGCGGCGTCGGGAATATGGTTAAGATCTACATCGACGCCATTTAGCGCGCCTCTTGTCACCTCAATCCACGTGTCCCCCCACAATACCTTCGCGCCCATCTGTTCAAGCACATCGGCGAAGCGGATGTCGCCCTGGACGCTGCTGCGGCCACTGCCATGCACGCGTACGGTGCCACCGGCTATGGCGGCGGCGGCGAGAAAGTAAGAGGCGGAGGAGGCATCGCCCTCGACCATGATCTCGCCAGGGGCTAAATACTGTTGGCCGGCGCGCACGACGAAGCGGCGGTAATCATGATTCTCGACCGTGACGCCGAACCGTGCCATGACATCGAGAGTAATGAGGATATAGGGTTTAGAGACGAGCTCGCCCTCGATCACTATCTCGAGGTCTTCGCGGCAAAACGGCGCTGCCATAAGCATGGCGGTGAGAAACTGGCTGGAGATGTTGCCTTTGATACTAACCTGACCACCGCTAAGGCCTTTGCCGTGCACCTTTAATGGTGGATAGCCCTCATTGCCGAGGTAATCGACCGACGCGCCACAGCCGCGCAGACAATCGATGAGATCGCGTATTGGGCGCTCGAGCATGCGCGGCTCGCCGGTCATAGTCACTTCGCCCTGACTGGCGCAAAGCATTGCGCATAGTGGGCGCATGGCGGTGCCAGCGTTGCCGAGAAATAGTGCTAAGGAAGAGGTGAGTGAGAAGCTGCCACCGAGGCCAGTGACGACACATTCTTTCTTGTCGGCGCTGAGTTGATAGCTCACGCCTAATTGGGCAAGCGCGCCCAACATATGGCGTACATCGTCACTGTCCAGAAGATTGCTTATGCGCGTCTCGCCCTTGGCCACTGCCGCGAGTAAGAGGATGCGGTTAGACAGGCTCTTTGAGCCGGGCAGTGTAATCTCGCCCTGCATGCTGCGCAGGGGAGGGAGGGTTAGGCTTTCCATAGTGTTTCCGAGTTCTCTAGAGCTTCGCGCGTGCCTTATCTAGGCGTTCTACACAGGCCTTGCGAACGCTGGCGTCCAGCGGGCCGAGGCAGAGCATCTGCATCTCGATCTCGCTGACTTGTTGAGCGGGGCTCTTATTGCCGCGATTGCCGAAGCTGCTCTTGAGTTGCTTGAGTTGTACCTGCATGCGCAGGCCCTTGTCTGCGTCGGGAGAATCTAGGCCCGCGAGAATCTCGGCGGCAATGCACTGCTCCTTGGCTTTCCCCTCATTGCTCTTGGCCTCTTTCTTGAGGATGGCCTTATCGACGCCGCGATAGAGCGCTTGGAAGCGTTCCTCTAATGCCTGTTCCTGCAATAGGTCGGAGACGCGGCCTAGGTTCTGCCACTGATCATTTAGGGCATCCATGTCCGCAGCTTCGCCCTTGCCGGAGAGTGCCGCTAGTTCAAGCGTTTCGAGGAATTCAGCCTTGGTCTTCGCCTGGCCTATCAGCTGCAGGCTCTTCTTGTCCGGAGCTGCCTTGAGCTTGCTCTCGTACTGGCGCAACAGCTTGTCGAAATGCTCCTGTAGGGCGCGCTTCTCGTGCTTGAGGTCGGCCTGCAGGTGTTCGTAGAAAGCGTCCTTGTGCTCATTGAATTCGCGGCGCGAATTCACCAACTCTTCACTACTAGAGGCGACGAGCTCGCTAATCTTGCGCAGGACCTCACGCGCTGCTGCAACTGCTGGTGCGGTGGCAGCGCGTGCTTTGGAAGCGCCGGGCGATGCTTTCTCTGGGGCCTCGCTCTTGCGCTTGTTGAATAGTTTGTCGCAGGCGGCGCGGAAGGCGTTCCAGTGATTACGATCGTCTTTATAGGGCGAGGGGCCAATGGACTTCCATAGTGCTTGCATTTTTTTGGCCTCGCTCATGGCCTCTTGCACGTCTTCGAGTTCGTCGAGTTTCTCGGCCTGGGCAATCAGCTCCAGCTTCTTCGCGGCGTTGTCCTGCAAAACCTTACGCTTGAATTGACGTAGATCGCTAAGAACCGCGTTAAAGCGCTTCTGCAGCTTCTTAATTTTCGCCTGTTCTACGGGGGCGTAGAGTTTCCAGTCTTCAACTGCCTTACTCTCGATCTTATTAAGGCTGGCGATATTGAGGGTGTCTGGCGTGAGGGTGCTCACCAGCTCTTCAAGCTGACCACATATCTTATTGCGCTCTTCAAGATTGCTGTGCAGCTTGGACTTGCGCTCTTTGAAGTACTCTTTGCAGGGCTCGAAAGCTTTATGGGCGGCCTCGTTGAATTGTGCCCATAGTGCGTCGTTTTGTACCGAGTGGCCGAGCTTCTTCCACTCTTCCTGCAGGGCTTTGATGCGTTTGGACTTGTCCGCGGCATGCATGGAGTTCTCGACCAGTGCACTCATGTGCTCGATCAATTCTTTCTTCTTCTCGGCTGCTGCGAAATTCTTCCAGTCGATTAGCTCGCTGATGCGCGGTTTATACGGAGCGAGCAGGTCATGCAGGATCTTCTTAAGCTCTTCGTCCGCATTCTTGATGGCGCCTTGCACCTTGTCCCACATGCGCTGGGCATCATTGACCTGACCCGCTTCGACATGTTGATCCAGCGCGGCCACATGGGCCAGTGAGTCTTTGTGAAGCTTGTCCAGGTAGGCGCGGTTCTTGGCGGCGAGCCGCTCAAGTAGCCCCTCCATCTCCACGCTTTGGCTGTAGAGTTCGCTAGGAGGAAGCTCGCTAGGCCAAGACTGCTTCTGAAAGAGCTTGCTGAAACGTTGTTTAACCTTGCTCACGCCCACAGTATTTTTTGCCGTGAGGGATTTCAGCGTGTCGTGGATGGTACTGAGGTCGGCGCGTTTGGCCTCCAGTGCATGGTAGGCGCGAATGGCGAGCGCGAGTTGAGCGATCAACGTTTGGGCGCGGGCAAGCACGACATCTACGCCTTCATCAGTCGCTTGGGTATCCCCGCGCAACGCTTCCAGCGTATGGTGTTTGTTCTCTAGCAGATCGATCTGTTCGTGCCCTAATGCAGCGTCCAAAGACGCGAGTGCAACATCTGTGGCATCGCAGGCAGTGGCGAGGTCGGCGAAATTCTGTGATTGTAATGCCTGCAATTGCTTGGCATTCGCGTGTTCGGCCAGCTTCAGCTCTAGAGCCTTACAGGCATCCGTAAAACGCGCCTGTACGGTCGCGTCGGCCTGCTCTTTAACATCCTTCCATTGGCTAAGCTTGTACTCGTATTGCGCCTGACTTAGGGCGCCAATCACTTTGTTGGTGAGGGTCTCGAGATCGAGGCAAATTTGCAGGGCCATAGCGGCATCTGCGCTGCGTTTGGCCTCGGCATCCTGAATGACTTGGAGCTTGTCTTTGCATATCTTATAGACTGTCTTGTCTTTTTGACGGGTTGCAGCGCTGAGCTGTTCCAGCGCCTCTGTCGACTCGATCTGCACTGCAGCGGCGTGGCGCACAGTATGATTGTTAGAGTGCGCAGCGATATCGAGCAGCCCCGCCTCATCTGGCGCGAACTCTTTCTGCAGGCGCTCGAGTGTGGCAAGGCCGGTCTCATCACAGCCGCAGTCATGTAGTACGGCCTGTAGTAGTGGCAGTGAGTCCATGCTGCTCATTAGCGCGATGCGCTCTGTAGAGGTGAGGTTGCTGCGCGCTGCGCCGGAGACGACGCGGCAAAATTGCATGAGGGCCGCATTGCTAACTTCCGTGTCGGGATCGCGTTGCAGTGTTTGCAGTACCTCGACGTCGTGAACATGCCCGATTGCAGCGAGGCGCACTGCGCCATCGCTGTCTTTGCAAGCCATGTCAGTGAGAATCTTCTGAGCATCTGCTGCACCGTCATCTTGGGGGTCCAGAGCATGGTTCAATTCAGCGATGGCTTCTAGGCGAACAATTGGGTCTTTATGTTGCCATTTTTTGTTCTGTAAAAAGGTCTGAAAAATCATCAAAATGCTGTTCTCTAGGGTGGCTAGTGACAGATGTACCGCAGGAGTAGCGGATGTGTACAGCGTTAGCGATAAGCGAGGGCCCCGGGCCGACAATCGAGGCTTATTCTAGCAGATGTTTTTTCGCCCCTGATAGCAATCAAGTAGCTTAATCTACCTTGATTGTCCTTACACCGTCTTTGACGGCGACAGTGCTATACTCGTAGGATCACTATAAACCCTCTTAGCCCTAAAGTAGTCGATTCTCTTATTTATGCTCCCTGACGAAGTAAAGAACAGCATTCAGAGTGCCTATCGGCAGATTCTGGAGAGTAAATCCCTGACGCCACGCTATGGCCAGCGCCTGATGATTGCCGAGATTGCGAAAAGTCTTGGGCAAATCGAAATGCCTACTGCCAATGCTGCGGACGAGGATGAGGACGCGATTGCTGCTGGGGAGGACCTCGGTGGCCCGATCTGCGTTATAGAGGCGGGCACGGGCACGGGCAAGACTCTCGCCTACGTACTTGGCACACTGCCAGTGGCTAAATTCCTGAATAAAACCGTCATCCTCGCTACCGCCACGGTGGCTCTACAAGAGCAGGTCACGCTTAAAGACTTACCCGATATCAAGCGGCATTGCGATCTCGATTTCACCTACACCCTTGCCAAAGGGCGCGGGCGTTACCTGTGTCTTTCTAAATTGGATATGTTGCTACAGGGTAATGACAGCCTCAATGCGATGGCAGACCTGTATGGCGAGGTGATTGCGGCACCTAACGCTCACTCGTTGGTCTTGTATGAGCAGATGTTTCGCAAGATCAATGCGGGGCAGTGGCATGGCGATCGTGATGACTGGGAAAACCTGCTTAGCGACCAAGAATGGTCGCCGGTGACCGTCGACAATGGCCAGTGCGTTGGACAGAAGTGTTCGAACTTTAGCAATTGCTGTTTCTATCAGGCGCGTGAAGAGGTGCAGAAGGCCGATTGTGTGGTGGCCAACCATGACTTGGTCTTAGCGGATCTCGCCCTCGGCGGCGGTGTCATTTTGCCTGCGCCGCAGGATTCAATCTACATCTTCGACGAGGCCCACCATCTGCCTTTGAAGAGCAATAATCACTTCGCGAGTTTTACACGCATTAAGCTCAGTCTTGGCGCCTTGGAACAGTGGCGAAAGACGCTCGGTAAACTGGGAGGTGATTCCGTATTGGAGGAGAATCGCACGCTTAAGCGCGAACTGCCAGCGCTTACCGAAATGCTCGAGATGGCAGAAATAAGACTGAATGAGATATGGCCCCTCTGCGAGCAAGTCCTGCAAGACGCGGTCCCAGATAGGCAGAGCGATAATGCCCTGCAACATGCCTTCGAACTCGGCGTAGTGCCCGAACATCTACGCGAACTGGCGGCAACACTAAATACGCAATACACGCGTCTAGCGACACTGTTTCAAGAGGTCGGTAATGAGCTCAAGACGAATCTGGAGCAGGGGCAGAGCCTAGAATCTCGGCAACGAGCCGAGTATTGGTTCCCGCTAATCGGTAGTATGACCGCCCGTGCCATAGCGAGCCAGAAATTATGGCAGCAGTTCTCCCGCGTTGACACTCCCGGTCAAGCGCCGTGGGCGCGCTGGCTAGGGCTGAGCGATCAAGGTGGCAATGTTGATATCAGCATTTCCTGCAGTCCCGTACTTGCAGCGAGCACCCTGCAAGAGAATCTATGGCGCCTGTGTGCTGGCGCGATTCTCACCTCCGCAACTCTGTCGGCATTGGGCAATTTCGATGTCTTGAAAATGCGCGCGGGGTTGCCCGAACGCACACAGTATCATCGCATCGCCAGTCCTTTCGACTATGCGAAGGCCGCTCGCTTCGTAGTACCCAAGTTGAATTGCGATCCTGGCAAGAGTGCCGAACATACTGAGGCAATCATAAAGTTATTGCCCAAGGTGCTGGATAAGAGTGAGGCCGCCTTAATGCTGTTCAGCTCGCGGCGGCAGATGCAGGATGTGCTGGCCGGTCTGGATAAAAGCTGGCGCGAGATCATCTTGTGTCAGGATGATTATCAGAAGGCGCAGCTACTGATGTTTCATAAACAGCGAATCGATCGCGGAGACCCGAGCATCATCTTCGGGTTGGCGAGTTTCGCGGAAGGGGTCGATCTACCAGGAAAGTATTGTGAGCATGTGTTGATTGCGAAGATTCCCTTCGCGGTGCCGAATGATCCTATCGAAGCGACACTCGCACAATGGATCGAGCGGCAAGGCGGCAACCCATTCATGACGCTTTCAGTGCCCGAGGCGGCATTCAAACTTGTGCAGGCCACGGGGCGCTTATTGCGTAACGAAACTGATACGGGGCGCATCACCCTTTTTGATGAGCGCATCGTGAGTAAGTTTTACGGGGCTTCTATCATGGCCTCTTTGCCACCGTATACTCGGGATATCTTTCCCGCCTCGCTTAGTGTGGACGACGCCCGTACGTAACGCCGTTCTTCTTGTCGATGCTATAGCCGATGACGCAGCCAATCGCTACGCCGATCGCCATGACTAGCAAGGCATTTCCCATGAGTGCGCCAAGGCCAATGCCGATGAAGAATCCACCGGTGGCTGCCATGGGGAGTACGCTCGTCGCTTTCACTTTTTTGGTTTTCTTGGACATAGTCTTCTCTTAGTTTACAGGGGCAATCTATTGAGTAGGCGTTGCGTTTATTTGGCGCAAATCGAAAATCATGGTCGCGGTGTTGGGTGTCGGCATAGTGCTTTCCCCGCGAAGCACGGCGCCCTGATCGATACGCTCAACAATCTCCATTCCCTCGACAACCTCACCGATGATAGTCGTCTTGCCCGCCAACCAAGGCGAGTCGATGAGAGTGAAAAAGAATTCGGACTGATTCGTGTTGGGGCCGGAATTGGCCATCGCGAGGCTACCGCGCACCGGCACGCGCGCCGGTAGGCGATTATTGAACTGATAGCCTTGGTTCTCATAAACCTGCCGCAGACTCATCTCGCTCAGTAATTTATGTAACTCACTTTGGCGCGCTTCAACTTGTTCGGGGCTGCGGATGTCGAGTTTCTTATACAGGGGTAGCAAAATCCGCGTCTGGAAATCTTCATTGTCCTGCAGATTCAACCAGGCATGTGGTGCGCCTGTCGCGTCCAGCAATTTGATATCGTTCAGGCCGAGATCAGCGGCGTTGATCTCGTCGTTGAGGGTATATTCTGGCCGAGGGTCCTGCGTAGTGCCGCTTGCGCCGCTCTGCACGAGGTAGTTGCGCAGTACGCGATGAAAGGTCTTGCCGTCATAGTAGTGAGGGGTGACTGTCTGCGTACTGTTCACATCGAACATACTCACTTTTGCCTCGGATAGTGCAATGAAATTGGCTACGTTGCGAGGTGCAGATTCGGGGAATAACTCTATATAGACGTCGCCCCGCGATGTGCGCATCAGCATCAGGGGGTGCGCGGGGTCTTCCATGGCCTGCGTAGCGCTACTAAGGTCAGCGCTGGCGAAAGCGCTAAGGCTGAGCGTGAGCAGGGCAAGAGTGTATTGTGCAATTATTTTCATTGGAACTGTAATAACTCCCGATATCGGCAAGCGGCGAATTGGCGCCGTCTAATGTGCTTCGATTGTAGAGTCTCAGCCCGTCGCAATGCAATCTAAGGAACCTCCCTAATTTGCTTAATCTATCCATTGGCTATTAGACCTACCGCACAGAAGGCGGTGGCTACCTTTGCGTTACACTAGTGGCGAGACTAAAGTGTGATTCGCTAGCCCTGCCCTAATTAGCAGCCCAGTAGCAGCCATTTGTAGCTGGAATATATTCAGAGCATTTATAGCTTCCCACTAGTGCCAATATCTATTGTTGCGGCCATTCTATCGCCTTATGTGGCACTGGAGCTTGCCATCACTCTGCCAGATACCAATGTGGTTCATGCTACTAAGCTAGCGGAACGCCTGCGCAGCAAGATTGAACACATCTCGATTAAACATAATTTGGGCACGATCAAGTTCACTATAGGCATCGGCATTTCGTGTTTCGATGAGCAGGCAGCGAGCTCAAATCTTCTCGTTAACAATGCCGATGCAGCCCTCTATGCAGCCAAGGGTGCGGGTAGGAATAAGGTTAAAGTCTTTCAAGCATATAAAGGGTCTCGATACAGGCGGCGGAGAAATTGCGCTATCAGCCACGCGTGGTGGATGGAGTCGCTGTGAGGTACCGAACGTGCAGTAAGCCTTCCGGTATGAGCCAGCGGACGGGCAATGACTAAGTAGAGGCTGCAAACGCCGCCATGCAGGGCGTTTAGCCCCTGTGCCTCGGCATGTGGCGAATTGCTGGTATAAGTATTTTGAATTATATCTGGCGGCGGGTTAGTCTTGGGGCACTCGCACATAGAGTACAGCTAATAAAAATAAATAAGCTCTGTTAGGAGAGTTTGAGATGAAAATCGCAAAACATGTTGCACGATTCGTCTTCACCGCTAGTGCCATTGCCCTCGCTGCACAGGCAATGGGCCAGACTAATACCAGCGTAAACGAAGGCGATTGGCCGGTTTATCACGGCAATGAGTTCGCTCAACGTTATTCCCCACTGGAGCAGATCAACGCTGCGAACGTTGGATCTCTTCAAATAGCTTGGAATTTCTCCACAGAGAAATTTGGTCCTCCCACCGATTTCACCAACCCATCTACACCACTAGAGATCGACGGTGTTTTGTACGCGAATGTCGCCTCTACCCGTAATGTCATTGCGCTGGATGCCACTTCGGGCCAATTGCTGTGGATGTGGCGGCCGCAAGAGGGCGAACGCTTTAGCAGTGCTCCTCGTAAAGGCGCCGGTCGTGGCGTGGCTTACTGGGAGGACGGTGACCAGTCGCGCATCATCGATATCACCCCCGGTTACCATCTGGTGTCGCTGGATGCCAAAACCGGCGTGCCAGATGCAAGCTTTGGCAATAACGGCATAGTCGACTTGATGATAGGGCTGCGCAATATAGAAGACCCCAGATTCGATGACATCGATATCGGCGCCTCCGCGCCTCCTTTTGTTATGAACAACGTCATCGTGGTGGGAGCTGCACACTCGACAGGGGGCCGCCCACGCGCCAAGTCCAATGTCAAAGGAGATGTTCGTGGCTTCGATGTGCATACCGGGGAGCTGCTATGGACCTTCCACACCATTCCAGAGCGGGGTGAAATCGGCTTTGAATCGTGGCTAGACGATGGGGTAGAGTTTACCGGCAACTCTGGGGTCTGGGCGCCTATCTCCGGTGACCCCGAGTTAGGCATGGTGTACCTGCCAGTAGAGGATCCCACTGGTGACTATTACGGGGCCGACCGACCAGGCTCGAACCTGTTCTCCAGCAGTATCGTGGCCCTCGATGTCCGCACCGGCGAGCGCCGCTGGCATTATCAGTTAATTCACCATGACATCTGGGACTGGGACGTTCCCACCTCACCAGTGATCGCCGATCTGCCTAATGGCCGAAAAGTTGTAATGGCGGTGACCAAGCAATCCTTCATATACACCTTCGACCGAGAGACTGGCGAGCCCATCTGGCCAATAGAAGAGCGCCCAGTGCCCGCGGGCGACGTGCCTAGAGAGTGGTATTCCGTGACGCAACCATTCCCGACGCGTCCCGCTGCCTTCGATCGTCAGGGCTTCACCGAGGCTGATCTGATCGATTTTACACCAGAGCTGCGAGCACGTGCCTTGGAGGCCATCGAAGGCTTCCGTCTTAGTCCTAACCTATTTACCCCACCTTCTCTGAGCGAGGCGGCGGATGGGACTCGTGGACTACTGAGCCTGCCTTCCTCTACCGGCGGCGCCAACTGGGAAGGTTCTGCGATGGACCCGGAGACGGGCATAATTTACGTTCCTTCCAGAACTCAATTGCAGAGCCTATCATTGGCGAAAAATGAGGCGTCCGACATCGATCTCAGTATCAATGGCAGCGTTCGCGTCCCACGGATTGACGGACTTGAGATCGTCAAGCCGCCATACGGGCGCGTGACTGCGATCGACATGAACTCCGGTGAACACTTGTGGTGGGTTGCTAATGCCGCGACACCAGAGCGGATTGCCAACCATCCACTGCTGCAAGGCGTTGATCTGCCCGACACCGGCATCCCAACCCGCGCTGGCGTGCTGCTGACCAAGACATTGCTATTCGTAGGTGAGGGCATAGGGACCGCCGACGCCAGCCCGAGAATGCGCGTCATCAACAAGCAGACGGGCGAAGTCATCACGGTTTTGGAATTGCCGGATAATCAGACTGGCCTGCCGTTTACCTATGAGCACGATGGCAAGCAATACCTCGCCATGTTCGTCGGCGGTAGAAGCTCACCTGCGCAGTTAGTTGCTTACGCGTTGCCGTAGGCTATAGTAGTGGTCAAGTTAAATGGGGTCAGAGTAATTTACTCTGACCCCATTTGATTCCAGTGGTTCCCGTTGATTCAGTAAAGCAAACGGAATGCTGTAAAAATCTCCCAACTGGCCTACAAATCCTTTCCATTTCTCAATCAAACTACTGTATTTTTATTCGGACCCCATTTATTCATTAACTCGTTGCGACCTGTACAGCGCGCAAAGTTTATTGCCGTCAGGATCTCGTACATAGGACAAATGCAAGGATCCCATTGGACTCTCGCGCAGACCAGGAGCATCTTCTATCGCGGTGCCGCCGTGCGCTACTGCGACTCTGTGAAACTCGACTACCTGCTCGGGCGAGTTGCACTTAAAGCCTATAGTGGCACCGTTAGCAAATGTTGCAGCCTCGCCATTGATGGGTTCGCTGACACCGAAGGTACCGCCATCGTGGCGGTAGAACAGGCGTGTTTTTCCAGTGCTTAAGACATTGCGCATTGGCTCGGCAACGCCAAGTACTGCGAGTACGGCGTCATAGAACTTCTTTGAGCGTTCGATATCGTTCGATCCGACCATAATGTGGCTGAACATATTATTCTCCTTAGTTTTTGGTTTACTAATCAATAAGCCAGGGTTTCTGATTCCAATCAAATTTAGGTACTAGCATCGCATTTGTTATACGCTATAAAATATCCACCTAATACAAAAGTATGCGATAGCGAGCCAGACCATTATACAGAATGCCGCAGCCGCATAACTCACAGGTTTCTCGGCAGATTGCGCTGCTTTTAGTTGAGCAGACTCTATCACCTTTGGTGGAGTAAAGCGGATAACAAGCGCCAGCCCAAGGGGGATAATAATGAGATCATCAAGATACCCTATGACTGGAATAAAATCAGGTATGAGGTCGATAGGGCTAAGTGCATATGCAGCCACAATAATCGCTAGAAATCTAACCAGCACTGGCGTATCTGGGTCACGCGCAGCAAAATAAACTGTAAGCGTATGCAGTTTCAGCTTTCGTGCCTGTTCTTTCAGTGAGTTGATGTTCATAGCTGCTTGGTGCCCATAATGGGCTGAAACGGGTTAGTGTCTGGAAAAGGTGGAATCGATAACTTTGCTGCCTAGATGCGCAGGAATTAAGTAAACTATTCCTCAGTTCTTTTTACATAGCGAGTTAAACATGAAAACTCTTTTGTTTGCCACTTTGGGCCTTATCCTCAACTGCCATGTCTATGCCCAAGATGTGCAGAGTAGTGAGGCTATCAATGTGCAGGCGCGGTCAGACGCCTTCGTAGCGCTGCAGAGCGTGATTCCCGACCTTGTCGTTGAACTGCGCTACTTCAGCAGTAATAACTTCCTAGGCCGGCCTGTGGAGGGTTATCGCGCGAATATAGTGTATATGACCGTACCTGCCGTACGCGCATTGAAGGCCGTGCAAGAGGAACTCGCACTGGAGGGGCTTGGCTTGAAGGTGTTCGACGCATACCGTCCCCAGAGGGCGGTTGATAATTTTGTTCGGTGGGCGGCAGACGGCACTGACTTACTTATGAAGCAACAATACTACCCAAGCCTCAATAAGGATGAATTGTTCCCTCTTGGCTATATCGCCGAGCGCTCTGGCCATTCTAGGGGTAGCACTATTGATTTAACGCTGGTACGGCTTGATGATTCGCAAGAGATCGATATGGGCAGCCCCTACGATTTTTTTGATCCTGTGTCTTGGCCATCGGATACCTCAATAACCGCGCAGCAGCATTCGAATCGTATGACGCTGCGCGATGCCATGCTAGCGCACGGGTTCCGGCCGCTGGATACAGAGTGGTGGCATTTTACCTTGGAGGGCGAGCCGTTTCCTGATGTGTACTTTGATTTCCCGGTGGAATGAATCAAGTGAATCAAGAATCAAGAGAATCAAGGGGTCAGGTTCCTTGATTTTAATTTTCTTAGTCGGATCAAAGAACCTGACCCCTTGATTCTGGATCAAAGAACCTGACCCTTTGATTTCTTGATATCCTAATTTGAAATTACTCTAACTCCTTCGGTTTTTTCCTCTAAAAGACTGAATAGCCTAATGGCCAACCCAAGAACCATATGACCAAAATTCCGAGTAATTGCGAATACCATTGCTGCAAAGCTTCAGTTTTCTGTGGGTCGTCTATATACAATATGGCGACGGAAATTAAGATGGCTGCAATTGTGCAAGCTAGGACGCCTTTGCACCACTGCAGCCATTCATACTTAGCATAAGCCCACCCATAGGAAGTGTTGCTAGGGTTTTTTCCAGTATAGAATTTGAATGCGACATAACTGTCTGCCCATTGAATGATGCTGTGCCCATAAACTATCGTAAAGCCAAGATATACTGCAGCAAAGCCATGGGCAAATTCTGCCGGTTTGCCGCTGCTAAGGTCGATTGTAGTGGCTATCAACAGAGCCAGATCTAGAAGGGGCACGCACAGCAATATTAACTTGCTGAGTTTGTTCCGCTTGAATACAAATCTGACTAATAGGCCGAGGCCAAGCATTACCCAAAAACCGATTTCGCAGAATATGATGAACCAAATTAGCATTGTTTGAATGCTGCCTTAGTGAATAAGGGTGAGCTCCGTCTCCAGAACTCGGAATCAGGGGGCAAGCACGTTGATTTCTATACTCTTAATCAGGATCAACGAACCTGACCCTTTGATCTCTCAATTACCAGAGATATTCCGTCCACTTTAGTGACTACCACCGAATCTCCCTCTTTCAGGTTTTCGCCTCCTTTGGCGTCCCACTTGGTGCCATTGATAATAACGCTCAACGCCCCATTTTCCGCTATCGCTACCTTGCCCTTGGCGTTGATTAGGTCGGTGTCATCTAGGGGCGCCAGAGACTTTTCTGAGCTTTTGCCTCCAAAAATCACTGCCAGGTGCTTGCGCAGAAACACGATGGAGACAATGGATGCCAGGGAAAAGGTCAGGAGCTGCATCGGCAGCCCGTTAAGCACTCCGACGAAGGTCAACCCGGAGACAGTCAGCGCAGCAAGGCCAATGAAGATTAGCAGTGCAGCCATAGTGAGCACCTCAGCCACAAGCAATAAAACCCCCACAACCAGCCAATACTGAAACTCCATAAACACCTCCTTACTTGGTTTTCCCGCTCTCGAGAATTTTACTAAAGGCCGCTACGGCGCTGCCAATATTAGACAGTTCTGCGGGAAGGATTAACGTGGTGCTTTCTTTTGCAAGCTTGCCAAACTCGGCCACATACTGTTCAGCGATCCTAAGGGATACAGCCTCTTTTCCGCCAGCTTTCTCAATTGCTGCGGCGACCGTTTCAATGCCCTTGGCTGTAGCGATTGCCACAAGCGTAATTTCTTCTGCCCGTCCAGTGGCGACATTGATCTGGCGCTCTTGCTCTGCCATTGATAAGTTAATGGTCTCTTGTTTCTGTCCTTCAGAGACATTAATCATGGCCTCGCGATCGCCCTCTGATTTAGCCACCACCGCACGACGTTCTCGCTCAGCACGCATCTGCTTTTCCATTGCGTCACTGATGCTTGGAGGAAGTTTAATGTCGGCAATCTCATAACGAAGGACCTTCACGCCCCAATTAGCGGCAGCCTGATCAAGCGCCTCTACAACCTTAGTGTTGATGGACTCGCGCTCTTCGAATGTTTTATCAAGATCTGTCTTGCCAATAACCGATCGCAGCGTTGTTTGCGCTAGCTGTGTGGCGGCATATCGGAGATTTTCAATGCCGTAGCTGGCGTCCTTAGGGTTGATAATCTGGAGATATAACACGCCATCAATGGTGACAGTAATATTGTCCTTGGTGATGCATGCTTGTTCCGGCACATCGGATGCGAGCTCTTTTAAGGAGTGTTTGTAGGCCACCTTGTCGATAAAAGGAACAAGAATGTGAAGGCCTGCTTCAAGAGTTTTAGTATATTTTCCCAGCCGTTCAATAACGAAAGCGCTTCTTTGCGGCACAATCTTAACGATCTTGGTAAGGATTACGATGAGCAGTATGCCCAGCGCAAGAGGAATCAATAAATCAGTGTTCATACCAAGTCTCCAGTAAGCTTAATTGCTTGAAATTATTGTATATAATATTACTTTCCCGTCAATGCCCCGGCTTTCTGGTGAGGATGCCGATAAAAGAAGTCGCGGATTCAACTCCGAAGTGCATAACATACTAAGTTTTATAATTGGGGTCAGAGTAAAAATACAGTACTTTCCGTCGATCCAGAAAAGCAAAAAGAATGCTGTGAATATCACCCGGCGAGCCTACAAATTCTATCTTTTTCTTAACTAAACTACTCGCGGATTTCAGTCGCCAGTGCGACACATTGAATTTTGATGGCCAGTGGGCGATGCTCACGGTCGACTAAAACCCAATGTGAGATCACTATGTCAAAGACATATACCCGACTGACCGAGGACGAACG